>Ga0307417_10000679_pt1 | contig 13753 bp, 11 predicted proteins | sample SalMarWE160210MG_2_FD_202514 | JGI IMG/M metagenome (GOLD analysis project Ga0307417, IMG submission 202514) | Salt marsh sediment microbial communities from the Plum Island Ecosystem LTER, Massachusetts, United States - WE1602-10 | ecosystem: Environmental > Aquatic > Marine > Intertidal zone...
CCAGGTCAAGCCCCACAATGATGGCAGTCGAGAACTGGCGTCACTGGTGGTTACTCCCGCATGGCGCGGTCGTGGGGTGGGAGCGGCGATGATCTCTAAGCTGAAGGTCGAGGCTGAGCCGCCCCTCTGGCTGACCTGTCGCTCAGGGCTGATCCCCTTCTACAACCAGTTTGGATTTGTGGACGCGACGGGCTCAGGCGATCTACCCCCGTACTTTCGCCGCATCCGGGGTTTGGCGCGCGTGCTGATGACCCTGGCAGGAGCCAGGCAAACGTTGGCCGTGATGGTATGGCCGGACCAAGATAAACCCGACGGGTCGCCGCCTAGGGGCCCGGCGCGGCGAAGTCGTAGCTGACGATATCACCGCCCGGCGTGGCCAGCGTCTTGGGTACCGGCCCGCCCTCGAACCGCGCCAGGGTCCAATTCCCAGTCGCTCCCTCAAGGTAGAAGAACTGATCATCGTTGAGCCATTTCAGATCCGTGCCCTCGCCCATCTGGAGGGCGGGTGCTTCTGGGACCCCAATGTGGAGTTGGAAGGGCCCGCCGGAGCCATAGGCGAAACGAACGGCGTTGGGTGACCAGCCCTCCCACCGGACCTGGCCCTGATCATAGGTGGCCAGAGCTGAACCGTCGGGATGAGCCATGATCAGATTCGGAGGGGAGCTGCTCGATGCGCCGGGCCGCAAGAACCCGACCCAGTCGAGATTGGGTGACAAACTCGGGGCAGCTCCGGATTGGATGAAGAAGAAGTCCCCGCCGATCTGCCCCAGCTGAGTGGCTGCACCATCGGGCGAAGACACGGACCAAATCGTGCCGCTGGTCCGAGCCGCCAAGGGGTCATCAGACGGAATGGCGATGCCAAAGTCGGACGAGTCCGGCCGCCAGACCGGCTGTGCGTAGTATTGGTATTCGCTGTAGGTGGTCACCGCGGTGTACGTGATGACATTCGAGTGCAGATCGGAGCCATCCACGGCGGCCAGGCTCACGGACTGCGGCTGCACGATCACTGCGTGCGTGCCGTCCGGGGAGAGCGTGAAGTCGCCGCCGGCATCAGGCGCGAAGATGGTGTCGAGCTCGCCGGTATCGACGTTCAGCTGCAGCAAGTCATTGTATTTGAAGAGCCCCGGAAAGTTGCCAAAAGCCCGGGTGTTCATCAGCAAACGGTGGGTGCCGGGGATAAAGGCAATCTGCGAGACGTTGTTGTGATCGAAGTCGCCGAGGGGGTAGAGGGCATCCCACTGCTGAGGGCTTATCAAGCCTGTATCGGCTGAGCCATCGCTGTGCACCACGCGAATCTCGGATGGCACGGCCTGGTTGGGCGGCTGCCGAAGATAGACGATGCGCTCACCGTCGCTGGATATGAGGACCTGGTAAGCTTGTCCGCTGCTGGTGAGCTGGACGGCCGGAGAATCGCCGTCGATTAACCACACATTCCCCGAGTCGGTGTAAACGACGCGAAGCGCGGGCGGCGGGCCAAACGGTTCTTCCAAGGTCGGAATGGCCGTCGGCGCAGGCGCTGTTGGGGGCGGCGCAGCCTCGGTCGGCGCCGGTTGGTCCTGCGATTTGGCCCCCGGAGCGATAGCGGTGAGGGTGGCCGACACGCCGGTCGCCAGCGCCTGGGTGTCGGGTGTCGGCGGCGTGCTGGGCAGGGCGCAGGCCATGCCCACCGCCACGAGCATGAATGCCGTCAACCAGAGTCTTGGTCGCATAACCACCTCATTGTGAAATATGTCACAAACGGACGTAATTGAACGATCCAGCATTGTACTGGACCTTGATATGGTTAGAAACGACGCGTGGCCAGCGTTTTGGGTCGGCCGGGCGTGGTCTCTTGGTTAGGGATCAGTCGTAGGTGTAGAAACCTCGGCCCGACTTGCGACCCAGATAGCCGGCGTCCACCATCTTGCGAAGCAGGGGTGCCGGCCGGTACTTGTCTTCCCCCAGATCCCGCTGCAAAACTTCCATCACGTACAGCACGACGTCCAATCCGACGAGATCGCACAGCGTCAGCGGACCCATGGGATGGTTCATCCCCAACTTCATGACCGTGTCGATGGCCTCAGGGGTTCCGATGCCCTCCTGGAGGACGAAGACGGCCTCGTTGATCATCGGGCACAGGATGCGGTTGGAGATGAAGCCGGGGGAATCAGCGGCTTCGACAGGCTCCTTGCCCATTCGCTGTCCGACCTGGATCGCTGTTTCGGTCGTCTGATCGGACGTGGCCAGCCCGCGCACGATCTCGAGCAGGCGCATCAGCGGCACCGGGTTGAAGAAGTGCATGCCCACCACGCGATCGGGCCGTTGGGTGGCTGCTCCTATCCGGGTGAGTGAGATCGACGAGGTATTGGTGGCCAGAATGGTACCTTGGGGAGCCAACCCGTCCAGTTGAGCGAACAGGTCGAACTTCAGCTTAGGGTTTTCGGTAGCCGCCTCGACCACCAGATCGGCCTCGCGCGCCGCCTCCAGATCGAGTGCGGTAGTGATGCCCAAGGCGGCTTGCTTCTGCTCCTGGGTGATGTTCCCTTTCTCGGCCAGCTTCTCTACGGATTTGGCGATCGTCTTCTGGCCGCGGGCGACGGCCTCGGCGGCCACATCAGTCATGGTGACGTCGTAGCCAGAGACGGCGGCGGTTTGGGCAATGCCGTTGCCCATGGTGCCTGCGCCGACCACGAGTATCTTCTTGATGTCCATTGGGTAACGACTCCTGGTTGAAGGGGGGCGTGAGTAGAAGGGAGGCGTCCTATGCAATCTCGACTGCCAGGGCCACGGCTTCACCGCCGCCCAGGCACAGGGTCGCCAGGCCGCGGCTGGCGCGGCGTTGGCGCATGGCGTACAGAAGGGTTGTCAGAATCCGCGCGCCGGTGGCTCCCAAGGGATGCCCCAGGGCGATCGCGCCACCGTTGACGTTGACCTTCTCCCAGTCCCATCCCTGGTCGGCCAAAGCATAGCCGTTGGCCAGGGCCTGGGCGGCGAACGCCTCATTCAGCTCGATGAGGTCAACGTCCTCCAGAGACCAGCCCACCTTATCGAGCAACCGGGGCACGGCCAGGGCAGGCGCGGTGAACATCTCCTTGGGCGGGACGGCGGCCTGAGCGTAGCCCACGATCCGCGCCATCGGGTCGAGCCCTCGCGCTTCTGCCCAGCCGCTGTCGGCCAGCACAAGCGCAGCCGCGCCGTCGTTGAGCCCCGGGGCATTGGCGGCCGTGACCCGTCCGCCGGCTTTGAAGGCCGGTTTCAGGGCGGCCATCTTTTCCATCGACGTGTCTCGCCGCGGGCCCTCATCGCTGTCGACGGTATGGGTGCCCCCCTTGCCCAGCGGGATTTCCAGCGGCAGGATCTCGTTATCGAAGGCGCCGCTGTCCGTGGCGTCCAGGGCGCGTTGGTGGCTCTGCAGCGCGAGCCGATCCATCGCCTCGCGCGTGACCTCGAATTCGTCGGCGATCCACTCGGCGGCCATCCCCATCGACCAGTCCTCGAATGGATCCCACAAGCCGTCATGCAGAAGGGCATCCTCCAGCTGGTGGTCGCCGTAGCCAAGGCCGCGCCTGCCTCTGACCATGTGCGGGGTGTTGCTCATGCTTTCCATGCCGCCGGCGACGAGCAGTTGGGCATCACCCGCCTTGATGGCCTGCGCGCCGATCATGCAAGCCTTCAGGCCCGACCCGCAGACTTTGTTGAGGGTCGTGGCCCCCACGCTAGGTGGGAGCCCGGCGCCGATGGCGGCTTGACGAGCCGGTGCCTGACCCACGCCGGCGGAGACGACGTTGCCCATCAGGACTTCATCGATCTCGGCCAGAGACTCGATGCCCGCCCTTTGCACCGCAGCGCGCACGACGGCGGCGCCGAGATCTGTGGCGGATTGACTGGACAGGGCCCCCTGATAGCGCCCGATTGGGGTTCGAACGGCGCTGAGGATGACGGGCAGATTTCCGTCGAGGGTGGAGGTCATGGGTTCTCTCCATGCCGCGGATCAAGCCCTAAGGGCGGACGGGTCATCCTGGCGGTTGACTCCAACCTTGGCTGAGCCGGGCATAGGTCTCCTCGAGCGATTCGGGGAGCACACGTGTGTCCGATGTGGTCGACATGAAGTTGGTGTCCCCATTCCAGCGAGGGACGATGTGGATGTGAACATGGTCCACGATTCCGGCGCCAGCAGCCTGGCCGATGTTGATCCCCAGGTTGAAATCCCCGGTCTGATAAGCCAGACGGATGTTGGCGAGCGCCAGGTTAGAGAGCTGCATCAGCTCGACGAGGGTGTCATCGTCAAGACGCTCGATGGATGGTACGTGAGCGGTGGGTACGACCATGACGTGCCCGCTGGTGTAAGGGTAGCGATTAAGGATGACAAAGGCCCTGGCGCCGCGGTGGAGGATCAGGTTGCCGGGGCCGTCGGATTGGCTCAAGGCTCTGCAAAAAATGCAGACGCCGCTGTTGGAGTCGTCCTCGATATAGGCCATTCGCCAGGGCGCCCAGACATGTTTCATGGTCAGTTTTCCGATTCTAACATAGAAGCTCGTGGGTCCCGATGGCACGGGGATTGCACCCAAGCTACAATGCGATGATGCTGACCGTTGAAGGGTTGCGTGCCATGCTGCCGGTCCATGGCCTCGGAGAGCCGCTGTATTTCTTCAGCACGATTGGCTCAACGAGTCAATATGCACGTGAACTGGCCGAGCAGGGGGCGCCTCACGGGACGCTGGTCGTGGCCGATGAACAGACCGCCGGGCGCGGGCGGGGGGAGAACCAGTGGTCCACCCCACCTCAGAGCGCCATCGCCTGCAGCCTCGTCCTCCGCCCTGATGGCCTTGCGCACGATCAGATCGGGGGAGTCAACGCGATGGGCGCCCTAGCCGTGGCGGAAGCCATTGAAGGGTGGGGCGGCCGGGCGGAGATCAAGTGGCCTAATGACGTCTTGATCGGAGGCGCCAAAGTGGCCGGCATTTTGACGGAAGCGAGCTGGCTCGGGAGCGGGCTGGAGTGGGTCGTCATCGGGGTGGGCGTCAACGTCCGGCCTGAGTCGGTTCCCGATTCAGCTGACGTTACCTTCCCTGCGACTGGTCTGGATGCCACTCTCCGCGAGAAGGTTGATCGGCTGCAGCTGTTGATCGCCATCCTGGAGAATCTGGCAGCCAGGTTGGGCGATCTTGGTTCAGCGGCGCTGGTGCAGGCGTGGGAAGACCGCCTGGCCTTCAAGGGCCAGGATGTGCGGGTAGAGATACCTTCCGGCGCCGTCGAGGGCGTGCTGATTGGTCTCTCACCAAGCGGGTTCATTCAGCTCGATATCAAAGGCTCTGGCCCGACCGAAATCGGCGGCGAAGGCGCCTCAATGCGGCCGGTTGACAGCTAGGGCGAAGGGTTTAGACTGGTATGATGGGGGCACCCCGGAGAGGGGAGGAGCTCAAGATGTATGATGATCTTCGAAACTTGACCGACCAGGAAGATTCTCCCTACGAGGAGAAGGCCATCGATTCATACACGGAACCCACCTTGCAGAAGCGGATGTTCGGGATGACCGCCGGGCAACGGCTCCTGTTGTCGGTGCTCCTGCTGGCCGCCGTGATCGTGATGGGCCTGATGGTCCTTCTGGTGATGCAAAAGATCTGGCCATACTGACGGTTTCAGCTCGTCAGACTCAGGCCGCCAGCCGAGCCCACCCCAGGGGTCCTTGAACTGACAACTCTACAGACCGCTCCCGCCGCGTGATTCTCGGCGGGAGTTCTGCATTTCTGCCATCAGAACATCATCGGGGATGGCCAGGAAGGCTTGAACGACCTCAGGGTCGAACTGGGTGCCGCTGTTGTCGCTGACGGTCTGGCGTGCCACGGACAGGGGCTGGGCTTTGCGATAGGGGCGATCGGAGGTCATGGCGTCGAACGCGTCCGCCACAGCGAAAATACGTGCTCCAATGGGTATGGCGTTACCCGCCAGTCCCTGGGGGTAGCCTGTGCCATCGTAGCGTTCTTGGTGGGCGTAGATGACATCGATGGGACGATTGAGGAACGGAATGCCAGCCAGTATGTGCCTGCCGAACTCCGGATGCTTGTGCATGATCTCCCACTCGTCGTCGTCCAAGACCCCGGGCTTGCGCAGGATGGCATCCGGGATCCCGATCTTTCCGATGTCGTGGAGCAGGGCACCGCGCTGCAGATCATCTATATCGCTGTCGGGATAGGCTAGCTGGGCGGCGATGAGCATGGCGAAACGGACCACGCGCCGTGAATGGCCCTCGGTCTCCCGATCGCGGGCGTCGAGAGCTGCAACCAAGGCGTCAAGGGTCTGGTCGTAAGCCTCCGCCAGGGCGTTGAACAGCCGCGCATTTTCGATGGCCACGGCGGCCTGGTGCGCAAAGAGCGTCAGCAGGGTGCGATCTTCTTCGTTGAACAGGTCTTCCCGAAGGCGGCTGTCAGCATACAGCACGCCGATCATGCGGTCCTTGGCCTTGAGTGGCACGCACAAGATCGAACGCAGACTGTACGCCACCACGCTCTCCTGGGCTGAGAACCGCGGGTCATCCAGCGCATTGGTCGTCAAGATGGGCATGGCATGGGCTGCGACCCACTCGACCACCGTTCGACTGACGTGGATTTCCTGCGGCTTGAGCGATGCGCGCTCCCAGTTTCGGGCGACGCGTGTCTGGAGTTCACCAGCCTCATCTTTGAGCATCAAAAAGCCGCGGTCTGCTCCGGTCAGCCGGATGATGGTATCCATTACTTCGCGCAGCACAGTCTGCAAGTCGAGGGAGGAATTGACCATCCGGCTGATCTCTGCCAGCGCCAGCAGGTTGCCCCGCTGCTTTTCCGACTTGGCGACCTCCGACTGGATCCCACTGAGCAGATGGGACATTTGGGTCAGTGAAGTCAGGATCTGCTGGGGCACTGGGGCGCCATGGGCGCGGGCGAAGGCTTCCAACTCCCCACGCAGCGATTGGGCCTGCAGGCTGAGCCTCTCGAGGTGTTGATCTGGTGTGGGGCGGATGGTGAGATCGTTCATGTCTCCGCCAGAGGTTGTCTGGTGCTGTACAGCCTGCCTCCCATCATGGGCTAAGCAAAAGGTGATCCGTCGCGGCTGATTCAACGGCTGATTTGGACCAGGCCATCGGAAGGTACTTGATCTGCCGCCAGGCCTCCGTCTGATCCACATAGTGCGGGTTGAAAGCATGCCCCGATTGGCCCGTGGTGTGAATCCACAAGGTGTTGTCCCAGTTTGACAAGTCATTGATGATGCGCATCGACGGGAGGGAGGTGACCTCGAACCCTTTGTCCACCTTCCAGGCTGTGGCGTTGACGATGGAGGTGCCGCCGTTGACGGCGAAGGGCCCACGATTCAGGAGGGCTTCGATGGGTGACACTCCTGACTCCCCCAGACTCGGGTTGCGGAAAGTTGCCGTGTGTAATGCGCCCCAAGTCCACTGAGATAGGTTCGGCCCGCCGATGCCCGTCCCTTCATTGATAGCCTGGGCGATGGCCGAGCTCAGAATATCGTCCCGAGTTTCCACGGTGTCGGTCGAGTGGTCATCCCACCAGGGGCTGTTGGGCGCAGCCAGCAGGTTGTCAAAGATGGCAAAGGCGCGCGACCCGTCGGGAAGCGGGCCGTCGGGCAGCTCGTCCGAAAAGGTCGCGAGAATCAACTGGCGCCAGAACAGGTTAAACACGGCGGCTGCGCTGGAGCCCAGCGTGTCTTGCTGGTCCCAGGTCTTGAGGCTGTCAAGAGCCTGGTTGATCACCGGATCGTCAAACTTGAGCTTGAACAAGTAAGGAAGGGTGATAGCGGCTGCAGCGTCAAGATCGTCCCCCTGGATGGATTGAATGTCCTGCAACGAGAGCTTCGGCGTGGCCTCGATCATCTGGGTAATGCGGGCCGCCCGATAACCGTAGTCCCAATCGCGGCTGATGAAGTTTGGATACTCACTGCCGACCACGGGATTGTTGGCGGTGGCGATATAGCCGTCATCGGGGTTGAAGGCCGACGGCAGCTGATCGAAGGGGATCATGCCCGTCCAATCGTAGTCCGTGGTCCAGCCTGGCGCTGGGAGCCAGCCATCGCTGCCCGCCCGGATCGGGACATTGCCCGGCATCTGGTAGCCGATGTTCCCCTGGGTGTCGGCGTAGACGAAGTTTTGGGACGGCACGGCGAAATCCCTGAGCGCGTTGCGGAAGGCATCCCAGTCGGTAGCGCGGTCGTATTCCAACACCGCAGCGAACACTCTGCTGGGCTGGAGCGCCGTCCACTGAAGCGACAGGGCATAGGGCTCGGGGAGGTCGATCCCGGCATCGTCGGTGAAGTTTTCGAGCTTCCCGTAGGTGCTGCTGACGATCGGTCCGTGCCGCGTGTAGCGTACCGCGAGATCGACGTCCTGCCCGCCGGCTACCTTGATCGTCTCATGCACCACCGTCATGTCCTGCCATTGGCCGTTTAGCTCGTACTGGTCCGGGTTGTTCGGGTTGATCTTTTCGATGAACAAATCCTGAACATCGGGGCCGACATTCGTCAACCCCCAGGCAACGCTGCCATTGTGACCGATGATCACCCCGGGCGCGCCGGCGAAGGAGAAGCCCTCGACGTCATAGCGACAGCTGGCATCCACCGTTCGGCAGTGAAGGCCGATCTGGTACCAGATCGATGGCAGCTGGATGCCGAGGTGGGGATCGTTGGCCAAGATAGGTTGACCGGTTTGGGTTCGCTCGCCGCCGATCACCCAATTGTTGGATCCTATCCCGGGAAGGCCGCCTCCCAGAAGCGTGTCAAGGCGGGTAACCTGCCCCGAAAGCGTTTGCAGAGCCGACTGGGACTGGAGGATAGCGCTGGCTTGCGAGCCCGTCACCTGGGCGCCGGCAGGGCCGAAATCCTTGACGATCGTGGGGTGATCGGGGGGATAGGGCGGATAAAGCTGGTTGAGTTGCGCCGGCGTCAGGGACTTCAGGAGCTGGGCCCGCTCGATTTCGCCATCCATGTTCCCGCCCAGATCCCAGGCCATCGCCTTGGCCCAGGTCAGGGTGTTGATGGGGGACCATGGGGCGGGTTGATAGCTCGGGCTGAGGAATTTCAGGACTGCATACTCTACGGAAAGGGAAGCTCCTTGGTGATCGGCCAGGTAGGCATTGACGCCGTCGGCGTAGGCCTGGAGGATGGCCAGGGTGTCGGGGTCAATCTGGTCCAGCTCCTGTTGGGCCACGCGTTCCCATCCGAGGGTGCGCAGGAACTTGTCGGTGTCGAGCTGAGAGGCGCCGAACATCTCCGCCAGGCGGCCGGCGCCGACATGGCGCCAGAAGTCCATCTGCCAGAAACGGTCCTGGGCGTGGATGTAGCCTTGCGCCATGAACAGGTCGTGTTCGTCGGAGGCGTAAATGTTGGGAATGCCAGCTTCATCGCGGAAGACATCAACCTGCCCGTGCAATCCGGGCACTGTCAGGCTCCCATGCACGACGGGCATGGATCGCTGGACGGTCACCCATCCCAGCCCGCCCAAAATGATCGCCAGGATCGCGACGACGGACAGACCACCGAACCACCAGCGACGCGAGGGGACAGACATGGACGCCTCCGAGCCTTGGGGATGACGTTGATTTCTAGCACCAGGGCCAGCCCTTGTCAATTCGATGGCTCCCGGTTGGATACACTGCCATGTGCAGGGCCCGCTTCCGGTCCGCCTGCTTAGAACAAATGGGCTAAAATAGCCTTATCCCAAGGGCGAAACGGAGCCTGCCGCGGTATAATCAGGAGGTTAAGAATTTGGCCCCGAGACTGGGCCTTCCCGGTCCCGAACTCACCTGAAAGAACAGGCTTTTATGGAAATTGGAACTGTTCGCCAAGTCGATATCGACGACCAAATGCGGGGCGCCTATCTCGACTATGCGATGAGCGTCATCGTCGCCAGGGCTATCCCCGATGCGTCCGACGGCCTGAAGCCCGTGCAGCGCCGAATCCTGTACGCAATGCACGACATGGGGATCAGGGCCAATTCATCCTACCGCAAATCTGCTCGTATTGTCGGTGACGTGCTTGGCAAGTTCCACCCTCATGGTGATTCTGCGATTTATGACGCCATGGCCCGCATGGCGCAAGACTTCTCGATGCGCTATCCCCTGGTTGATGGACAGGGCAACTTCGGCTCGATCGACGGCGACTCCCCGGCGGCCATGCGGTACACGGAAGCACGCCTGGCGCGGATCGCTGAAGAGCTCCTGGTGGATATCGACAAGAACACGGTTGACTTCGCCGACAACTTTGACGGCTCCCTCCAGGAGCCAACCATTCTGCCGGCTCAGCTCCCTAACCTGCTTCTAAATGGCGCCTCGGGTATCGCAGTTGGCATGGCCACCAACATTCCGCCCCACAATCTGAGGGAACTGGCTCAAGCAATCAACTTCATGATCGACCACGACGATGATCAGGATTCGGTGAACGTCGAAGACTTGATGATGTTCGTGAGCGGTCCAGACTTTCCAACCGGCGGCATGATCGTCGGGATTGAAGGGATCAAGCAGGCGTACAGCACCGGCCGGGGGAGAATCGTGATGCGGGCGGTTGCGCACATCGAAGAGATGAGCGGCAATCGTTTCAGGATCGTGATTACAGAAATCCCCTACCAGGTCAACAAGTCAAGCTTGATCGAACGCATCGCCCAGCTTGCACGTGAGGGGCGATTGGATGAAATCTCCGATCTGCGGGATGAGTCCGATCGCCGCGGCATGAGCGTGGTGGTGGAGTTAAAGCGCGGCGCCCAGCCCAAGAAGGTGCTCAACCAGCTGTTCAAGTACACCGCCCTCCAGAGCACCTTTGGGGTTCAGCTCCTGGCTCTGGTCGACGGCGAACCGCGAACACTGACGCTCAAGAAATCGCTCCAGATCTACATCTCCCACCGGCAGCGCGTGATCACGCGCCGGTCGGAGTTTGATCTGGCGAAGGCACGCGCACGCGGGCACATCTTGGAAGGCCTGTTGATCGCCTTGGCCAATCTGGACGCGGTGATCAAGACCATTCGGAAGTCGGCGGATGCGGATGTGGCCAAAGAGAACTTGATCGCCCAATTCAAGCTCTCCGAGCCCCAGGCTCAGGCCATCCTCGATATGCAGCTTCGCCGCCTTGCAGCGCTCGAGCGCGAGAAGATCGAAAACGAGCACAAGGACATCGTCAAGCAGATCAAGTACCTGGAAGACCTGCTGGCGCACCCCAAGAAGATGCTCAAACTCATCAAAGACGAGCTCGACCAGGCGGTGGAGAAGTACGGCGACGAGCGTCGGACGCGCATCGCGCCTGATGCGAGCGAGGAGTTCAACGAAGAAGATCTCGTGGCCGACGAAGCCGTGTTGGTGAGCGTCACGGAGCGCGGCTATGTGAAACGAGTGGCGGCTTCAACCTATCGACGCCAGGGCCGCGGCGGGCGCGGTCTGATTGGCCACACCATGCGCGAAGAGGATGAGGTGGTCATGCTCGTCCCAGCGCGGTCGTTGGATACGATGCTGTTCTTCTCCGACAAGGGCAAGGTGTACTCGGAGCGCGTCTACCAGATCCCGGATGCCGACCGCACGGCGCGCGGCATTCCAATGGTGAATATTCTGAGCATGGACGCCGATGAGACCATCACTGCGATCACCGTGGTCGCGGATTTTGATGATGCCAGTTTCTGTACGCTCGCCACACGCAAGGGCAAGATCAAGCGCGTGGCGCTGTCGGAGTTCTCCTCCGTGCGGCCGTCAGGGCTGATTGCCATGAACCTGGCCAGGGGGGACACACTGGGTTGGGCGCGGCTGACGAGCGGCAAGGATGACATTATCCTGGTCACAGCCAATGGTCAGGCGCTGCGTTACCACGAGAAGCAGGTGCGCGCCATGGGTCGGCCGGCAGCTGGCGTGAAATCCATCGGGCTGCGCAAGGGAGACTACGTGGCCTCCATGGATGTCGTGGATCCGAAAGCTGATCTGCTGCTTGTGACAGAACGCGGCTTCGGCAAGCGTACACCACTGGATGAGTACCCGACCAAGGGCCGAGGCACCTTCGGGGTGTTGACTCTCAGCCGGGATAAGATCAGTCAGATCGGAAAGGTGGTGGCGGCCCGTGTCGTGGATGAGGACGACGATTTGAGCATCATTTCTTCTGGCGGAATCATCCTTCGCACCAAGGTCCGCACCATCAGCCAAACCGGCCGGGCGACGATGGGGGTGCATGCCATCGATCTTAAGAAGGGTGAGACGGTGGCTGGTGTGGCGCGCATTTCGGCGCGGGAGCTCGAACAGGCTGGCGTGCAGGGTGAGGCCGGGCCGCCAGATCCCGACGGACGCCAGGGGTCTGAGCCGGCCGCCACGGTGAAGCAAGACGACAAGCCCAAGGGCAGCGCCAAGGGCAAGGCAGTGGCCAAGGGCAAAGCCAAGGGGGGCACCACCAAGAAGGACAAGACACCCAAGAAACCAGGGCGTGGGAAGAAGAGCTAGGCCCGTTCGCTCCCAGTGTTTGTCTTAACCCGCCGGCCTAACCAGGGTCGGCGGGTTTTCTGCAGCTGAAGCCGGTCCAGGTTGCGGCTGGCGGGTGGCCGCTATTCGGCGAAGACCAACTCGGCGTCGGTCCTCCATTCAGCCCGACGTGCCTCCCCCACGGTGCCGATCAGGCTTTGGGCCAGGGCCGCCAGGTGATCTGCGTCACCAGAAGAAATGTAAGTCACCATGCCTTGGGCGCCCTCCTCGGCCAGGAGATCGTCCGACTCAAGCAGGCGACGAGTCTGACGGGCGACAGCCGGGGCCGGGTTGATCACCTCCACGCCTGGTCCAGCGATTTCTTCAAGCAAGGGAATGATGAAAGGGTAATGGGTGCAGCCGAGCACCAGGGTGTCGATCCCCGCCTCGAGCAGAGGCTCAACGGCATCGGCCAGGATCTTCCGGGTAGACTGGCTGGTGAGGTCGCCGGATTCAATGCGTTCGACCAGTCCGGGAGCAGTTGCCGGATGGATGTCCAGCCCTTCGCCATAGCGCTCGACCAACGAAGCAAACAACTGTCCCTGGAAAGTGACCGGCGTGGCCAACACGCCAATGTGGCCGCTCCGAGTGACACCGGCGGCCGGTTTCACGGCCGGCTCCATACCGACGAATGGCACCTGAGGCAGGCTCTCCCGAAGTCCCTTCAACGCCGCCGCGGAAGCCGTGTTGCAGGCGACGACGATGAGCTTGGCGTCAGACGCCAACAGGAACCGGGCAACACCCAGGCTGAAGCGGCCCACCTCTTCTAACGACCGGGGACCATAGGGGACGTGGGCTTGATCGGCAAAATAAAGCACGTCTTCGGCGGGGAGCAAGTGACGTAGGGCTTCCAAAATTGATAACCCGCCCACACCCGAATCGAAAACGCCGATCGGTCGGCGATCGCTCATGGCATGCCTCTTGCGAAGGGGGTGGCGGACGATATGGATCCCGCCGGCTCGTATCGTTGGCGCGGCATAGACAGCAGGTTAATAGGAGAGTCGAAAAAAGAAAAGGTGCAGCCGCCGGCTGCACCTGGATCTTCAGGTGGATGTCAGGACTGACGCTTTTCCTTGAGCCGGGCGCGTTTTCCGGTGCGTTCACGAAGATAGTAGAGCTGCCCGCGCCGCACCCGGGCGCTGCGCTCAATCTCAACCTTGTCCAACAAAGGCGACCGTGTTAGGAAGGTGCGTTCGACGCCGATGCCGTGGGAAGCGACGCGGCGAACGGTGAAGTTGGCGCTGTTGCCGCCCTTCCGGATGCGAATGACGGTGCCGCGGAACTCCTGAATTCGCTCACGGTCGCCT
>Ga0307417_10000680_pt1 | contig 13743 bp, 16 predicted proteins | sample SalMarWE160210MG_2_FD_202514 | JGI IMG/M metagenome (GOLD analysis project Ga0307417, IMG submission 202514) | Salt marsh sediment microbial communities from the Plum Island Ecosystem LTER, Massachusetts, United States - WE1602-10 | ecosystem: Environmental > Aquatic > Marine > Intertidal zone...
AATAGCTCTAGGATGTGAGCGACGTCTTCGACGACCAGCAGGGGTCCGTAGGGAACTTTCATAGGAATATTCTACACGATTTTCAGGTCCGCTAACCTTGCTGTACGTTTACGGATTTACCTCAGCTGCTCCAGACACGGCGGCCGAGGGCGGAAAGCGCGAATTCGACGGCCAGCTGCGCGGTCTGATTCTGGATGTCGAGAATGGGGTTGACTTCTACCAGGTCGATCCCGGCCAGCTTGCCGCTCTCAGCGATCATTTCGCAGGCCAGGTGTGCTTCGCGATAGGTCAGGCCGCCCATGACCGGTGTCCCGACGCCGGGGGCGTGGCGCGGATCCATTGAATCCATGTCGAATGAGAGATAGATCCCGTCCACATCGCGCGAGATATGCTCAATCAGCTTGGTCATGCTGGCATACATGCCGATGCGGTCGATCTGTTCCATGCCCATCACCATCACACCCGCCTCTTGCAGGTTGATTTTCTCGCCGGGATCCAGGTCGCGCGCGCCAAGGATGGCAATCCGCTGCGGATCGATGACCGGTGTGGCCTCGTCCCATATCTGCACCAGGCGCTTGTCGCCGTATCCGGCCAGAGCCGCCAGCGGCATGCCGTGAATATTTCCGGAGGGGGTGGTTTCAGGGGTGTTGAAATCAGCGTGCGCGTCGATCCAGATCACTCCCAATCTTTGGTGCTTGGCCGCGCCGCGGATCGATCCGAGTGCGATGCTGTGGTCGCCGCCCAAAACGATTGGGAGCCGACCGCCCTGGATGGAGGTGGCCACTGCGCCTGCTGTCCGGCGTGCCATGGGGACGATGCAGTCGACGTATTTGAGCTTGGGCTCCGAGATCTGGCACATTTCGGCTATCGGGACTTCCACATTGCCTTTGTCTTCGACTTCGTATCCGAGTTTTTCGAGCTGCTGCTGCAAGAGGGCATAACGGATTGCGCTGGGACCCATGTCCACGCCGCGCCGGTCCGCGCCCAGGTCGATCGGGACACCGATAATGTCGATTTGCATACTACCTCCGAATGAGTTGGACAAGCAGCAATTTTATCAAAAGAATGGCGATGAAAATGGAATTGCTTTGTCATCTGGTGTTCATCAGGCTTTTGTATACTCTGGCTCTAAGCATAAAAAAAGGAGAACAACGAATTTATGTCTACGACCAAACGCTATCACCCGCTTCTGGTAAGTCTGCATTGGCTGATCGCCATTCTCATTTTCGCCACGGCTTATTTTGCCGTTGGCTTTGGAGAAGGGGAGGGGGGCCGAGGCTTTGTCACAATTGCAGGCTTTCAACCCATCGCCATCCACATGCTCTTGGGCATCCTGACCCTGATCTTACTGGTCGTCCGCCTGATCGTGCGCTGGCGCACCCAGAAACCGGCCTGGGCCACCACCGGCAGTGTCATCCTGGATAAGATCGGCGGGTGGACGCATGCCTTGCTGTATTTCTTCGCTTTTGCGATTACCATCACCGGCATTACGCTGGCTACGCAAACCAACCGCCTGGCGCGCGCCTTGGGTTTTTCGGGAAGCGCCAGCCAGGTTGGCGGCGGGTTTCCCGGTCAATTCGCGGGGCGAGGCGGGGGTGAGGGATTCCGCGAAGGCGGCTTTCGCTTCGGGCTGGGCGCTTTCCATGGGCTGAGCTGGGTGCTGCTTTTGCTGTTGATCCTGTTGCACATCGGTGCAGCCCTGTACCACCAGTTTTTGAGGAAAGACCACTTGCTGGGCCGCATGTGGTTTGGTAAACAGACGGAATCGTAACTAAAAAACCGGGAGAAATCCCGGTTTTTTGATCCTACATGGCGCCGTTCCATTCGGCGATCAGCCGCTTGAAGAATTCATCCAGATAGCGCAGGCGCTCGTCTGCAATTTGACGTGCGGCGGCGGTGAACATGCGCTCGCGCACTTTGCGCAGCTTGAATAAATGCTCGTGGTAGGAGCTGTGCGCTTCGCCGGGCATTTCCTGACCGCTGCGCAGGAACTGTTCGGACGGTTCGGCGTACCAGGGCTGACCGGCCAGGGTGGCGTAGCCGATGACGCGCGCCACACCGATCGCTCCCAGCACATCCAGTTTGTCGGCGTCGAACAGGATTTTTGCCTCTAAGGTTTGCGGCGGCTCGGAGCGGTCGCGGAAGCGGTGAGCGCGGATGCAATGCTGGACAGCGGCGATGCGCTCCGCGCTCCAGCCTTCGGCACCGAGCACCTCGGCCGCGAATCCGGCCGAGGCGTGATGATGCTCTGCGCGCGAGTCGGCCCCGGGAGTGGTCCCCTCGGCGTCGTGCAGCAGGGCTGCGGCGCGCACGATCTCCAGGTCCGCGCCTTCGGCCTGGGCCAGCTTCTCGGCCATGCGGTAGACGCGCAGGATGTGGTCGAAGTCGTGGACGGCGTCGGAATGGCTGTACCAGGCGCGCGCCTGCTCGAGGCTGGGCATGGATTACAAGACTCCCAGGACGTGCAGCAGCCACCAGATGCCAGCCAGTGCCAGCAGCACGACGCACCCGTGCAGGGCAAAGCGCATGACGATGTGGACCAGGTGGAAGAAGTAGCGCAGGATAACGATCAGTATCACTAACCCGACGGCCAGGGCCAGCCAGGTGATTTGTGCGTTGGATACAAGTACAGGATGGATGGTCATGGTCTGGGATGGTTTGGGTCAGGCGCTGCGGTAGTAACCGACGTCGACCGAGTAGACGCGCCCGCACTTGACGACCTGTTTGACCAGGTTGGTGCCGAAGCGGTAGCCGAGATGGCGGTAATCCGGCACGGACAGGATCAGCAGGTCAGCTTGTTTGCCCTCCTCGAGCGATCCGATGCGGTCCGCGCGGCGGATGGCGTGGGCAGCGTTGATGGTGCATGCCGCAATCGCCTGTGCCGGGGTCAGTTTGAGCATGCGGCAGGCCAGGGCGATGACGAATTGCATTGATTCGTTCCAGGCCGTGCCGGGGTTGCAGTCGGTGGCTAAAGCCAGGATCGCGCCTGCCTCGAGCAGGTCCCCGGCCGGGGTGTAGTCCTGCTCGGCCAGCCCGAAAGGCGTGCAGGGCAGCGAGACGGCAACCGTGTCGGATTGGCCCAGCGCCGCGATGTCTGCTGCCGAGGTCTTGACCAGGTGATCGGCCGAGGCGGCGCCCAGTTCGACCGCCAGTGCTGCGCCGCCCAGGTTGTCGAACTCGTCGGCGTGGATCTTGAGCGGGAAGCCGAGCGTCCTGGCCTTCTCCAGGATCTGGCGCGACTGGGCCAGATCGAAAGCCTGGTCCTCGCAGAAGACGTCCACGAAGGGCAGGTTCTGGCGGCGCGGGGCGTGCGTCTGCCACCACTGCTGGACCAGCGGCAGCATGGTCTCGCAGATCAGGTCGGTGTAGCCCTGCGGGTCGCCTTTGAACTCCGGGGCGATGGCGTGCGCGCCCAGGAAGGTGATCGCCAGGTCGAGCGGGCTTTCGTCGTCTAAGGCCAGCAGGGCCTTGAGCAGGCGCAGTTCGGTGGCGGTCTGCAAGCCGTAGCCGGTCTTGGCCTCGGCGGTGGTGGTGCCGTGTGAGAACATGCGCAGCAGGCGCGGGCGGGTCTGGGCGATCAGCGTCTCGATCGAAGCGGTGCGGGTGGCGCGCACGGTGGAGATGATGCCGCCACCCGCAGCCAGGATGTCGAGGTATTTGGCCCCGGCCATCTTCATCTCGAATTCGGCTGCGCGGTCGCCACCCCAGATCAGGTGCGTGTGTGGATCGACAAAACCGGGCAGGATCACGCAGCCCGAGGCGTCCAGTGTCGGCTCGTGGGGGTGAGCGGCGCGCAGGTCAACGGTCTTTCCAACAGCGACGATCTTCTCGTCGCGCATCAGCACCGCGCCGTCTTCGATGATCCCCAGCCGGCCGAGCTCGGGTCCGCGCTGTGGGCCGCCCGCCAGGGTCAGGAGTTGTGCAGCAGAGTGGATCAGCATAGTCTAATTTAACCACAAATATATGGGTTGATTGCGAAGAAAATTCATAATCACGCTTTTTTAGCCATCAAATCTTGAGAGCTTTTATTTATCATCATTATCCTTGTCGCGTTGGTGCTGGCGGTAATTCTCAAGCCGGCGGAAGAAGCGGTAGAGTGGTGGACCGAGCAGGACGGCCAGCAGCACAAATACGAACGCCAATTCTTCCCAGCCGATGGCAAAGACGGGCTCGCAGGCCAGGCAAGCCAGGAGCAAGACCAGCAGACTCAAACTACCCCTTCCCATAAGCTATGCTGCCTCCTGTGATTTATCCTTGCGTTTCACCTTAAGCACGGCGATCTTGGTGGGGTGGTTGAACGGTGCCGGGTCGACCGGCGGCCCCCCCAGACGGGTGTGGGGGTAACCGGTGAAATCCTCGGGCACCGGGATCAGGGTTTCGATTTGCAGATAGCCATCGGTGCAGAGTGCTGTCAGCGTCTGCATGTAGTCCTTTCCGCTGACGAATAAGGCATTATTAATCGCCACCAGCCAGCCGCCATTCCTGATCAGCGGGCGGACTTTATTGATCAGCCTGGCACTGTCGCTTTCCAGGTCGACTTTGCCCTTGGCCGTGCTGGAGAAATATGGCGGGTCGAGGAATACACAATCGAACAACTCTCCATTGCGTTTGAGCTGGCTGATGAACGGGAAGAAATCTGCAGTTTGAAAGTCCTGTTTGTGAATCGGGAAGCCGTTCAGCGTGTAGGACGTTTTAGCCAGGTTGATGAAGTTCTTATTGCGGTCGAGATGGACGACTCTTGCAGCACCCCCGGCCTGGGCGGCGACGCCAAGGCTGCCTGTGTAGGCGAACGTGTTGAGCACGGTTTTACCGCTTAGCTTTGCGATGGCCCATTTACGTAAGTCCCGCGTATCAAGATAGAAACTGGAGTCGCGGTTCAGGTTCAGATCGACAGCGTACCAGACTCCGAATTCCTGAATGCGGCGGTCGGGACCTTCCCCGTAGGTGAGCTGGCCACGTTTTTGCTGGCTTGTGGCCCCGTTACGGACTTTGACTACAAGCGCGTCTACCCAGGGCAATTCGGCCAAGATCACCTGTTGGGCTGTCTGGACGGCGGCTTGGCCCTGTGCCGGGGGATCGGCATAATTGTGAATGACAGCCGTGCGGGCATACAGGTCAATGGCGAGCGACGGGCAGCCCTCAGAAAAGCCGTTGAAAAGGCGAAAAGCGGTCTGATGCTTGTCATCAAACAGCGCTTCGCGGGCTGCGATGGCTATCTCAAGTAAAACCGCCATCGAATCGTTATGATTCATTTCCATACTTTATTGTACCCGCAGCTTGTCTCTGTCCCCCATAACTTAATCTTCAAGGATGGCTTTTCTTACGCGCTGGAGGCGTAACCAATTGCATTCTTGCCATTATGTTTGACATCGTACATCAATTGATCGGCAGTCCTCAGGATTTCGTCCACGCTCTCGGGCGGCTTGACAAAAGTGATTGCGCCAATACTCAAGGTGACTGCCCACTGATTTTGTTGCATTTCGTCCAGAACCAAAGCTTGCAGACGGGTCAGCAGGGATTGAGCAGCTTTCTGGCTGGTTTGCGGCAGCAGCAGGGCAAACTCATCCCCACCGATACGAGCCACCGCATCCAGGTTGCGTGTGTTACGCGTCAGGTTGTTTGCTAAAACGCGCAGGAGCTTATCGCCGACGCTATGCCCGAACCGGTCATTGATGTCTTTGAAGCAATCCAGGTCGATGTAGGCCAGTGTAAAAGGACTCAGGTAGCGTTGAGCCCGCTGGATTTCTTGATTGGCGGTTTCGTAGAATGCGCGGCTGTTGAGCACACCGGTCAGGAAATCTGTCCGTGCCAGTATTTTCTCAGTATTTAGAAGGCGCCGCAATTCGGCCAGCAAGAAAGTCGCGAAAATGAAGATTCCCATCCGCATGACTGCATTCCAAAAAGGGATCAGCACGTTGGAGAATTGCTGTCCTGACAACTGGTTGGCAATCAACCAGACGGCTGCGCTCTCGATGGAGACCAGTACGCCAGCCCGTCTACCGGCTGTCCAGGCCGCCAGGGAGACAGGGATCAGATAAAAGAATGAAAATGAAATTTCAAAGCCTGTCCAGTAATCCAGAACCCCCAGCAGCATGACAAGCAAGAAAGATATCAGCAGCATCAGCCCCGCTGGCTGCTTTTCTAAAGTATCTAGTAAGTGGTGAAAAATGTTTTTCTTGGCGGGCACACATCCATTGTAGTCATTTTTCGGGATGATAGCGACAACCGTAAGGAATCTCTAAACTTGTTTCGTTTTCGGTAATTCCGTCTCATGAGAGATCTTGTCCCAGCAGCAGCGTGCTCAGATCGCCCGGTGTGGGCGGCATGTGGTAGACGAAGATCAACTCCTGGTCATCGTATTTCTCCGGCTGCCAGCCGGGGATATCGGCCGAGACAGCCACCACGCGCGCACCAGGCCTGAGTTGGCGTTCTAGTTGCGGGGCCAGGCGGGCTGCTTTGGCTGAGGTCAGGTAGGTGTAGACCACGTCGGCCTCTTTTAAATCAACTTTGTAATAATCCTTGCGCCGAATCCTGATTTGCCCGGTAAGGCCATTGAACACGGCTCGCAGCCAGGTGACCAGGCACTGGAGCGGGCCGATCTCGATCCCCACTGCATGTGCGCCGAACTCACGCGCAGCCATGATCAGCACGCGCCCGTCTCCTGCGCCCAGGTCAAATAGCATCTCGCCAGGTTGCAGGTCCACCAGTTTGAGTGCCTTGCGGATGCGTGCGAGCCGCGTTGGCACCCAGGGCCGGCCGTACAGGATCGGCAGGAGAACCCACAACCACCAGATGACAAACAGGACGACGACAACGTACGTCAGGGTCAGGCGCAGCGATTCGTTCATCTCATTTCCTTTTGCATACGTCGTAGTGCCAGCAGGGCGATCAGGTTGAAGGCCACCGCACCCAGCGCCACGGCCAGGAATCCGAAGTGGTACAGGAAGGGCGCCAGCGGTGCACCCACTGCGCGTCCCAGCGAGAGCGCGGCTACATTGAAAGCCATCATTGTAGCCCGCGCCTTGGGCAGCACTTCGGTCATCATTGGGATGACACTGACCAGCGTGAATTCAAAGGTGATGTAAAACAGGAACAGTCCCACCAATGCGCCAGCCTGGTGCCTCCCCAGCCAGGGTAGGCCCAGCGCGGCCAGACAGTTGCCGATCAGCCCAAGCGCGACCGCGCGCGGCTTACCGAGCCGGTCCACGAAAAAGGCTACCAGCCCCTCTCCGCCTAATTCTGAGAGGCCGATCACCGCTGCCGAAGCACCCAGAGCGGTGATCTGCAAGCCAAATGAATCCTCCAGCCAGACGCCGAAGATCAGATTGACCACCTCGTTGGCAGTGCTGGCCCAAAGCCCCACGGAAAGACCTGCCAGGGCCGGCAGGGAAGTCAGCACGACCCGAAAATTGGTCCAGAGCGGATTGCGCCGGCTTTCGCCTGGTTTGTCCCCGGGCAGCATGATCGCCAGCCCGATAAAAGTCAGCAAGGCGAGCAGGGTCAGCAAAGGGAAGGGTGCCATCCAGCCCCAGCGGGCGATGAAGAAACCCATCAGCGGGATGCCGAAGATGAAGGCGAACGACCAGCCCATCTCGGTCAGGGCGATCACCAGCCCGCGTCGTTCGTAAGGGATGCGGTCACCCAGGTCGGCTTGCATGGACGGGTCGAAGACGTATTTGCCGAGGGTGGTCAAGATCAGCGCCAGGACCAGGATTGGGAAGCTTGGCCAGACCACCACCAGCGTTGTCCCCAGGATGAATAGGCTCAGTCCGAAGAGCATGCCGAACTTGCGTCCCCGGCTGTCAGCCACCGAAGCGGCGAAGGGGCCAAAGGTTCCGACCACCGAGCGGACGGTCAGCGCCAGGGACATCGATTCAAGATTTACACCCAGCCCGCGCGCAAAGACCGGCAGGAACGGGTAGACCATCCGGTACATGGTGTTGAACACCGTCCGGATGATGACGAAAACCGGCAGTTGAAAGCGCAGGCGGTTCAAGTTACTTTTGGGGAGTAGACAGGGTCAGCCACCAGCGGGTCAGGAAGTAGGCAGCCACCCAGGTCAGCAGGTTCAGGGCTACAAAGAAGAGGATGACATTCCACAAACCCGAGGAGAAGATGGGTGAGGGCGGCGGGTGCATGACGTAGCTGGCGGTGGAGAAGACCAGCCGCAGCACGACGATGAAAATCAGGTTGGCGGCCGAGGTCAGCGGCAGGCTGTCCATCAACCACAAGCCGAATTGCAGCAGGAAGCCAGCTACTGCAAAGATCAGCGCCAGGCGGAAGCGCGGCTCTGCCAGGAATAGGCCGTTCCAGTTGGCCTCCATGGCCCACAAAGACATCGGCAGGTAGGTGATCCAGAAGACGATGCCGGTGCGACCCAGGGCCTGCGACCAGCGCTGAAAGCTCTCACGGCGGGTCAGCAGGCCGAATAGACCAGCGATCCCGGCGGCGATGAAAGCTCCCTCCGCGGCCAGCACCCAGGCCCCGTGCAGGTAGACGATGCGCACGTTGGCCCCCAGCGATTTTTCCTGTGGGCCGAAGACGGCCATCAGGAAGATCAGCATGACGCTGACGGCGAACCAGAACAAGGGGGATTTGGTGACTTTTGGCATGGGGCGAATTTTACCTTAGAATACTGCTCTGCCTTTCATGGATGTTATCGGCGCCATGCGTTTTGTGGTCCGGATGAGGAAACTTTTACAAATCTTTGAATTATCTCCACAATTTCTGCATACTAAGTGATTATGATACAGAGGTTAATTAGAAGGAGTATGAAGATGAAAAAAGTATGGAAATGGATCCTTGGGATCGTGATTGTACTGGTAGTTGTGGGCGTTCTGGTGGCTGCAGCATTCGCCTTTCGTGGCGCGATGAACTACAATTTCCGCGCCGGGGTCATGCCGCATGAACGGGCCTGGAATGGCCGCTCGTTTGAAGGTTATCAAGGCGGGCGTTACCCGATGGGTCCCGGAATGGGGATGCCGGGTGGACGCGGCTACTCGCACTTTGACGGTGGTTTTTTGTTTCTCGGCCTGATCTTCCGCGCGATCATCCCGCTGGGCCTGTTGGCCCTGCTGGTCTATGGGGCTTACTGGCTGGGCAAGCGTAAGAACGCTCCCAGCATGGTACCCACCACACCGGTTCCTGCACCTGTCTCGACACATGCTTGTGGCAAATGCGGCAATTCGGTCCAGGATGACTGGCGCAACTGCCCGTATTGCGGCAAGAAACAATAAGGTTTCCCCTGATGCAGACAGCCCGGCTTTATAAGCCGGGCTGTCTTGTTTTGGGGGTTTGAGCTGGATTACTTCAGCATCGGCATCTGGATGCCGTGCCGCTTGGCGGCGGCGATGGCTTGCTCATATCCCGCATCAGCGTGCCGCACCACGCCCAGGCCGGGATCGGTGGTCAGCACACGTTCCAGGCGGACGGCCGCTTCCGGTGTGCCGTCGGCCACGATGACCTGCCCGGCGTGCTGGCTGTAGCCGATACCTACCCCGCCGCCATGGTGGAACGAGACCCAGGTCGCCCCGCCAACGGCATTGATCAGCGCGTTCAGGATTGGCCAGTCGGAGACGGCGTCGGTGCCATCCTTCATCCCCTCCGTTTCACGGTTGGGACTGGCGACCGAGCCCGAGTCCAGGTGGTCGCGACCGATCACGATCGGGGCTTTCAATTCACCCTGCGCCACCATCTCATTGAACATCAAACCCGCTGCGACGCGCTCGCCGTATCCCAGCCAGCAGATGCGCGCCGGCAGTCCCTGGAAGGGCACTTTTTCCTTGGCCAGCTTCAGCCAGCGATGCAGGTGTTCGTCTTCAGGGAAGAGTTCCCTAATCGCTTCATCGGTCTTGTAAATATCCTCCGGGTCGCCGGAGAGCGCCACCCAGCGGAAGGGACCCTTTCCCTCGCAGAAGAGTGGGCGGATATAGGCCGGGACGAAACCGGGAAATTCGAAGGCCTCCGTCACACCCCAGTCGAAGGCGCGCTGGCGCAGGTTGTTGCCGTAATCGAACACTTCCGCGCCCTGGCGCTGGAATTCCAGCATGGCCTGGACGTGCTTGGCCATCGAAGCCATGCTCAGCTCCTCGTATTTCTTGGGATTGGACTTGCGCAGTTCATCAGCCGCGACCAGCGAAAGCCCGGATGGAACATAGGAAAGCACATCGTGGGCCGGGGTCTGGTCGGTGACCACGTCGGGGGTGACGCCGCGCATGGCCAGTTCCTGGTAGATGTCGGCGGCATTGCCGATCAGGCCGATCGAGCGCGGGAGCTGCTTGTCCCGGTACTCCTCGACCAGGGTCATGGCTTCCTCGAGCGAATCGACGACCATATCCACATAGCCCATCTCGAGGCGGCGTTTGGCGTGCTGCGGATCGACCTCGACGATCAGGCCGACCCCTTCGTTCATGGTAATCGCCAGCGGTTGGGCGCCGCCCATCCCGCCCAGACCGGCGGTCAGTGAAAATTTGCCTTTGAGCGAGCCCCAGCCGCGCTGCTGTGCCAGGGCGCCGAAGGTTTCGTAAGTGCCCTGCAGGATGCCCTGCGTGCCAATGTAAATCCACGAACCGGCGGTCATCTGCCCGAACATGATCAGTCCCTGGGCGGCCAGTTTGTCGAAGTGCTCCTGCGTGGCCCAGTGCGGGACCAGGTTGGAATTGGCGATCAGGACGCGCGGCGCGTCCGTATGGGACTTGAAGACCGCCACCGGTTTGCCGGACTGCACCAATAGGGTCTCGTCTTCTTCCAGGTTTTTGAGCGAATCAAGAATGGCATCGAAGGCTTCCCAGGAACGAGCGGCCTGTCCGCGCCCACCGTAGACCACCAGGTCCTGCGGACGCTCAGCCACTTCCGGGTCGAGGTTGTTCTGGATCATGCGGTAGGGGGCTTCGATCAGCCAGTTTTTACAGGTCAGTTGCGTGCCGCGCGGGGCGCGCACTTCGCGTGGACCAGACATAAACTTCTCCTTTCAAGAAAAAATCTCTCACGGTTATTATACGACGTGAGAGATTGGTTGTGGATTTTTGCAGTTGTTAGGCGCGGAAAAACTCTCCGATCCCGAGCACAGTGATGATTGCACCGGCCACTGTTAAAAAGCCAAATTCTCCAAAGTTTTCCAGGAAAGCATACGTTTGCGAGCCTAGCATGGGAGCGATCAAGGCATAGCTGTAGGGCGTACTGAGCCAAAGTGTGATTAAACCAACCAGTAGAAATAGAACGCCAACCAGATTATCCCTATCGTCCGCGAAAAGGGCGATCCAGATCAATGCGATCAGGACGATGAAAAGTACGATGATGGATAGGATATAGGCTGTAGAGGCAGACACTATTCTGGAAAAGAACAGCCCGCGAAAGAAAGTGGTGTAGTGATCGGCTACGAAAGCCACAATGATCGAGATAACCATCAAAATGATCGAGAGAAACCGGTTTATGCTCATCGTTTCTTCCTTTGGTGAGTGTCTAAAAAAATGGTCAATATGATTATATGTCATTTACACATGAATTAGACTGGATTGCTCGGGATGCAAATGGCGCGCTTGGATTTTATGGTTTCTCTCCTCGCGGATTAAAACGAAACCCCTCCCGCTGATTATACAACGGGAGGGGAAACAAGCGACTTGGGCTAATTAAGCAGCAACAGCGGATTGTTGGAGCAAGGCTTCGAAATTCGTGCTCTTCAGCCGCGCGACCAGGTCGTTTTGCGCTTCGCACCAGACCGGGCGCAGCGGACAATCCTCATCAAAGGTGCAGGTGCCACTATCACCAACGCACTCGTTTAGCTGGATTGGACCGTCGATGGCTTCGATCACTTCTAACAGCGTGATCTCTTTGGGTTCGCGTGCCAGGGTTACGCCGCCCCGCGCCCCGCGCGAGGTGTGCAGCAATCCGGCGATAGAGAGCTGAGAGATGATCTTTGCTAAAAATGATGGCGGGATGTGCTGTTCCTGTGCCACCTGACTGGTGGCGGCACGCTGGCTGGAGCCCAATCGGGCCAGATAAAGTACCGCGCGGACTGCGTAATCTGCCTGGCGAGTGATTTGCATTGTTCTTTCCTCTCTGGCAATACAGGTAATTTTTATCGTCTTATGCGATTTTATTGTGCATTCCTGTTCAATACAAGTGATGGAGGTCATGCTTCAAATATGACCTTTTACTCCGATTTTTGTCCAAAAAATCCGGACCAGATATGACATTCCGGTCCGGATTTGTGGCATTTACCCCAAATACTTAGTGTGTGACGGCGACGTTACCGGCCCCAGCTTTGATGATAATGGTCAGGGATGGGCCGGACCCGCTCTGGCTGTAAGTACTCCCACTCTGGCTCCAGTCCGGGGAGGTGTTGACGTTTGCCAGGCCACCATCCACCGAAATGTTGGTGGGGATGCCCTGCGGGATGACCAGGCTCAAATTGCTCAGGCCAGTTTCAATTGTGACGGCCATGTTACGCTCGAGCTTGCCACTGAAGTCCAGCGTGTAATTCCCAGCACCACTTTTGAAGATCAGGGTTGACAGGTTGGCATTGGCCAAGCCGCTCATGGTTACGTTTGAAGCGCCGGTCTCGTAACGCAGCACACTCATTTCGGCTTGATTGGGCTCTGAGAATGCCAGCTTGACATCGGCTGCGCCATCTTGCACGGTCAGACTGGTCAGCGACAGGCCGCCCAATTCGAATCTACCCTGGTAGGCTCCGGCGTTGATCGTCAGGGACATGGGAGCCTGGCCCAGTTTCAAGTCCCAGGTGTTCTTGGCGTTCTCAAAGTTGGGCAAACCCTTGACCGTATAGTTGCCCTGTTCCACGCGCGTCTGCCCAGCGACGGTGGTGACCGTCGGCTTGAAGTCGGTGATGTTGTAGACAGCGGTTCCATCCACCAGATAGGCCTCGTCCCCGGGGGCAAGGTTCAGCTTGCCTGCGCCAAAGGCCAGGGTCAGGCTAGCGGTCTCGCTGGAGGCGGGGTTCTCCACGCGGATTTGATCGGTCTTTTCGGGACCGGGTGTGACGCTGGAGATGGGTAGATTGAAATTCACGCCGCAAGCCAGAGTGGCAAGCGCCAGGATCAAAATGATGATTAATATGCGTTTCATAACAAACTCCTTTTCTGGATAGATATACGCTGGAGTACCAGGATGGTTGCAGGGCGGAATAATCTTCGATCCGGCCGCATAAAAATAGTGATGCATGTCATGAGGCAGAGGTGAGCAGCGACGGGTGCGATTCGCCTACCATTATGCTTTAATGAACAATGGAGGCGCATATGTCCAAGACAATTGAAAATCTATTAGCTGCGTTTGCTGGGGAATCCCAGGCCAATCGCAAGTACCTGGCCTTTGCTGAAATGGCTGAAAAAGAAGGCTACAAGCAAATTGCCAAGCTGTTCCGGGCCGTTGCCCAGGCCGAGACGGTGCATGCCATGAATCATTTGAAAGCAGCCGGGGAGATCAAGTCTACTGAAGAGAATCTGAAGGCGGCCATTGGGGGCGAGAGCTATGAGGTTGATTCGATGTACCCACCCATGCTCGAGGAAGCCGAAGCCGCTGGTGATAAAAAAGCCGCCAATTCTTTCAAGTGGGCCCTGGAGGTCGAAAAGGTGCACGCCTTACTCTATAAAAAGATACTGGATCTGCTTGGCAAAGAGATGCCCGAGACGGATTATTATGTCTGCCCGGTTTGCGGCTACACTCACGAGGGCAAGTTCGAGGGCAGGTGCCCGGTGTGCAACACGCCTGGTGAACGTTTCGAACGCA
>Ga0307417_10000681_pt1 | contig 13734 bp, 12 predicted proteins | sample SalMarWE160210MG_2_FD_202514 | JGI IMG/M metagenome (GOLD analysis project Ga0307417, IMG submission 202514) | Salt marsh sediment microbial communities from the Plum Island Ecosystem LTER, Massachusetts, United States - WE1602-10 | ecosystem: Environmental > Aquatic > Marine > Intertidal zone...
GTCAGTTCGGCATGGACCCATGACAGATCGAGAACGGCGGCAATCCCACGAACGGGATGGTCGTCCGGAACAGCCTCATCCAGACGGAAAGAATAAAACAGTTGCTCCTGTTCGCGCTCCAGTCGACCCATCATCGCCTGCCTCCGCAGCAGATCGTGTCAGAGCGACGGAATCACTGTTCGCCAAAGCCTTCAAATCACTTCTGCAACAAAATCGGTCATAAGCAGACATTCGCGCCGCAAAACGTCATGTCCATTTTACCCCCGTAAACGGACATTTGCAGTGCACTATCGGGTTACGGCAAATGACATCGGCCACACTGATACTCAAGCGTGCATCCAAACATCGCTCCAGCGGCCCTGGTCGGACGACGACTACGATATGTTTGACGACGAACAGCAAGTCGGGCGCATAATGCTCCACCCGCAAGCACCGGAGGGCGCACCCTGGTTCTGGACGATCACCGCTCCCGTCCCGCAGTCCATGAGCGATTAACCCGACTCGGTGCTCGGCCACCTGCTCGCCCAGTTTCGATGCCAGTCTATTTGATGGGCGCCTCGCCCCACGGCGTATTCATGAGCCGTCCATGACTAAAGATGAACTGATGACAGCGGCACAGGCGGCAACGCTAAAAGAGCTTGCGGAAGCGGCCTTTGAATTGGACGCGTTCAAACCAAACCTTACGCGCCCTGAGGCGGAAATACGCATCGCGACCCTAATGGCCAAGCTCAAGCTGCTTGATGGGCCTCCGCATACACTCTAGGTCCGGTCAACAAATTGCGATGTCCGATATTGTCCGAAAGCGGACAAACTCGGGCGCCGTTGGAATGTCCGCTTTGTGCCAATAAGCGACAACGCACTGCGGCAAACCGCACACTCGCTTTGCAATACCGCCGAAGGATTGAGGTGCCAAATGGCGAAGTTAATTGCTACGGTAAAGGTTAGCGTCGGCCTTTCATACAACGCTTGCCGCCACAATATATCTTTCTCGCAAGCCTGAACGATTAGCCGCGATGGCAGTTATCCCTGCGTCACCGCCCTTCCACCCCGGTTTGCAGTCCGACCGCGTCCATTCGATCCTCAATTGAAGCCTAAGTGGTGCTCCGGGAGCCGTAACCAAAGGCCGTTCTACCGTGGATCATCGTGCGAGATTTTCAACGCTAAATGCCAGATACGAAGATTTTCTGTTTGCACCAGTCTGCGAGGACGCAAACGGGATGCGCCTCAGCGTCATTTCTGCTTTGGCGCGGTCCAATGTCGATCCGTGGGAGGAGGCAACCCGTCTGGCGGCCATGCCCAAGGCGATCGCGGAGAAGACGCTGCTCTCGATCCTCGATCTGGTCTCGGGCCGAAGCTGGAAGTCGCCGGAAGCGGCGGCCATTGCCGCGCGGCTGGTTCGGCTTCTGCCGCAGTCGGGCGAGGCTGCGACTATGGACGCAGCGGGGACCGTAAACGCCGCGCCGGGAATCGCAAAAGTCCTCAATCTACAGAAAAATTACTGGTGGCTGTGGTTGGGCTTTTGGCTGGCGATGTCATTTATGGTGCCGCACCATCCGGCAGCGACATCGAGCGCGCCTATCGTCACATCGGAATCCGGCGCAGCTTCCCAATCAAAGAGCAGCACCGAAGCTCCGGATCTAGTCGGTCAGTCCCGATAGTCTCGCCATTTGGCGCGGCGGTTGCGCGAAGCAGTGTCACAATCTGCTCCGCACTGAACCTCTTCTTCGGCATGACCCAAGCTCCTTTCCAAGCTCATTTTCTCACATCGCTTGGTCTAAAAAACCCAGGTCAGAACAGTCGCGTACGAAATCGTCGAGAGAATATTTGCCGAGCGCAAGACCGCGCATCCAGAACCCCTTTATTAGCTTTGTTAGCATGAGACCTAACATCGTACCGTAGAACACGTCGTATTTTACCTCCATGCGACGAACGAATACTGTTGAGTTCATAAGGGCTTTAACTTCGCCGTGCCAGTGTTTCGCCCAGCCGCATCCCAGGGGGAGAGCACCGGACATGACGACTGCGGACGATTTTGTCGAGCACGTCGCCCGCGTACGGGAACGTTTCGCCTCCAAACTCAACGACAAGGTCACCGCCAGCTTCGCGGCGCTCGAAAAGATGTCAGCCGGAGGCGACGACACGATCGAGACGGTGATCGCAGCCCATCGTCTTCTGCATGAGATGTACGGCGTCGCGCCGACGCTCGGCTTCGGCGAGACCGGCAAGGCCGCGGGCGGGGCACTGACCACGATCCGCGAAGGCGCCAAGGCCAAGCGCGCGCCCACGGCGGCGGAAATCGCGGCTTTCAAATCCGGGCTTGAACGCCTGCGCGAAGCGGCGGCTGCCGACCTGCGGAAATTTTCAACAGCGAGAATGTCAGATGCGTCTTGAATTGCGTACAGCGACCGCGCTTGTGGCGGCCGCTCTGATCGGTCTCACCTCTGGCGGACAAAGCCATGCGAAACCGAAACAGCTGAATAGCGCGCGCCCGTTGCCAATGTACATGTTTTTGCCGCCAACGTTGGCGCCGCATGCCGCTGCACCGCAAAGCGCGCCAAAGATCGTCATCGCCAGCATCGCGCTCGCCGATCTTGGGTTCAAGAACGGCATCCGCCTGGCCAATCTCGGCGCAAGGCGCGAGATTTTCATGCCGTTGCCGCAGGACGCCGATCTCAAGGTGTCGGAATTGACGTTAAGCTACGACGATCTCACCGCCTTTAAGGCGCGCCGCAACCTCCAGGTGCTGGTCAACGACCTCAGCGTCGCGGCGGTCCCACTCGAGGGCAGCGGCGTTAACCGCACATTGAGCGTGCCCCTCGCTGGAATCAGCGTGCGCGACGGATTCATCAAGCTCACGTTTCTCTATTCCGGCGCCGCCACACCAGACCGCTGCATCGACGTGCGCTATGTCGGCGACAGCCTGACGATCCGGCCCAGCACTGCCATCAACGTCGAATTCAACGCCGATGCCATACACGGCGTCACCACCATTGCGGCGCTCATGCCGCACAACGTGACCGTGGCGCTGCCTGAGCGGGCCTTGTCGGCTTCCGAGCTTGCGGCCGCCCTCACCGTTGGGCGCGCGCTGACGGCAACCGGCCGCCACTCGGAATTCAGTACCGGCGTCAATCCACCGGCCGCAACGTCCGACGCGGACGGCCGCCGGCATTGGACGCGCGGCACGATCGTGATCGGCGCTCCTTACACCGGCGCCATTCCGGCCGATGCGGCCAACGAAATTCCCGGTACGCTCAGTGCCATTCGTGTCGGCGGCGTGCCGGCGCTGCTGCTTTCCGATGTCTCGACGTCGCTGCACGCGGCGCGCCTGCTCGCGACGCCGCTACTGTCGGCGGCGCGAGGCATGGCGAGCGTTGCCGTTGCCGATGTGACAAAACCGCAGGTTTCCACTGATCTGATCACGTTCAATCAACTCGGTCTGCGCTCGCCGGCCGTCGACGTCTACGGCCGTGCCAAATTGACCGCCGCCATCGACCTGCGCAAACTGCCGGCCAACAAGCACCCCTCACGGCTCGCACTCGACGTTCTGGTTGCGCCGGACGGAGCCGGCGAAAAGGCCGTGGTCAGCCTGTTCATCAACGGGTATTTTCTTGCCAGCACCGTTGCCGTGACCGACGGCCCTACGCGTTTCGAGCAGCCGCTGCCGGAGGGATTGGTCGGCACCGTCGCGAACATCGCCGTGGTCGTGCAGCGGCGGAGCGCCGCCGGCGATTGCCATTTCGAGCCGCAGGGTTATCCGGCGCAAATTCTCAGTTCCAGCGCGGTCATCCTGTCGCCGGCGGAGACGCCATACGACTTCGCCGATCTCGCCACCCGCTGGACCGATGGCGTCGAAGTGTTGGTGCCGCCGGATGCAGCCCGGCACCCACGACACGATCTCGCTTTGCTTACGGGCGTGCTGAGCGCCCTGTCGCCGCAATTCGCGCCGGTAACAGTGCGCCTTGCCGAGCCAGGCTCGTCGCCATCGGCGCCTTTCGTCGCGGTCGGCTCCGTGCCGCCGCAAGGCGCCTCCCCACGCGTGCGTTTCGATCGCGGGCAGGTGGCGGTCAAGGACCGCTCCGGGCGTACTTTGCTCGACCTCGCCGGCTTCACCAGCGGCGCGGTCGCGCAATTGATCGAGGCGAGCGGCCATCCCGGCATCTGGATCAAGGCGCTTGCATCCGATGGGAAATTACCCTCGCCCGCGGCGCTCAAGCTCGATCGCGGCGACGTCGCCTTTCTCGATCAGACCGGCGTTGCGCTTGCGATGTCGACCGTGCGCGACACACTCGTCCAGATCACCTATCCGGACCAAGCCTCATGGACGACGATTTCGGGACGCTTCCGCGCCTGGATCATCGGCGGCTTATGGCTGCTGGCGACCGTCGCTTTCCTGTTCGCACTGCAGCGTATGCTGCGCCGCCGGCCGCGCACAACGGATGAATAACCATGCCGCTCTCGCCCTCGGATCGTGCGCTGGGAGAGGTGCTGGTCGCGCGGCGGATTCTGACGCTGTCGCAACGCGATGAGGCCACAACGCTGGCCGAGCGATGGAACGTGCGGCTCGGCGATGCGATCCTGTCGCGCGACTGGGTCGATCCGGCTGAATACTACCAGGGCATCGCCCATCACTTCGGCCTGCCATTCGTCGATTTGATCCAGCAGCCACCGGACCGCAGCCTGCTGCGCGAGGCTGACGCCGACGCCTATGCACGCCAGCTCACCATACCTTGGAGTCAGCGCGACGGCCGCACCGTCATCGCCACCGCCGAGCCCGGCCCGGAGACTGTGCTATTCGCGCGCCGGCTCTGGGGCAACAATATCGAATTCGTCGTGGTCTCGAAATTCGACGTGATCTGGTCGGTCCAGACGGCTTTTGCCGACGCCCTGTCGCGCCACGCGGTGTTCGATCTCGCCGAACAAGACCCGCGAATGTCGGCGCGCACGGTCATGATGCCTTCGCAGGCGGTGATCTTTTACGGGCTGCTGAGCCTGCTGCTCGGCGGTCTTGCATTCGCGCCTATCGCGACGTTAATCGCGCTCAATTTCATCCTTAGTCTGCTCTATCTCGGAAATTTTCTGTTTCGCAGCGTGCTGGTCGTGGCCGGCGGCGGGCGATCGACCGACTGGAATTTCGAGGTCAAGATCGCCGCGCGTGCGCTCACCGAGGACGAACTGCCGGTCTTCACGGTGTTGGTGCCGATGTTCCGCGAGGGCGCTGTGTTGCCGAAGCTCGCGCAATCCCTGCGCGAGCTCGACTACCCGCTCGGCAAGCTCGATATCAAGATCGTTCTGGAAGCAGAAGATATCGACACCATTGAGGCCGCGCGCAAGCTCGGCCTTGAAGGCGTGTTCGAGGTGATCCGCGTGCCGCCATCGCAGCCGCAGACCAAGCCGAAAGCCTGCAATTTCGCGCTGCGGTTTGCACGCGGAAAATACGTCGTCGTCTACGATGCCGAGGACCAGCCGGAACCAGATCAGCTGCGCAAGGTGGTGGCGACCTTTCGTCTGCTGCCGCCGGAGGTGGCCTGCCTGCAGTGCCGGCTGAACTACTACAATGCCGACGAGAATTGGCTGTCTCGGATGTTCACGCTCGATTATTCGCTCTGGTTCGATCTCATCCTGCCGGGGCTGGAGCGATTTAACATCCCGATCCCGCTTGGTGGTACTTCCAATCACTTCAAGATTGAAGTGCTACGCGAGCTGTTTGCCTGGGATCCGTTCAACGTCACCGAGGATGCAGATCTCGGCATCAGGCTCTACGAAAAGGGCTACCGCGTCGCCATCGTCGACTCGACCACTTATGAGGAGGCGAGTTGCCATGTCCGCAACTGGGTCCGCCAGCGCTCGCGCTGGCTCAAGGGCTATATGCAGACGCTGCTGGTGCACACGCGCCAACCCCTGCAGCTCATGCGGCTTACCGGCGTCCGGGGATTTTTCGGCTTCGTATTCTTCATTGGTGGAACGGTCCTGTCGGCGCTGCTAAATCCGTTGTTCTGGCTGATCTATTTCATCTGGCTGGTGCTGGAGACCAGCGGCTTCGACGCCGTTTTCCCACAATCTCTCCTGCTCATCAGTCTGGTCAACCTGCTTATCGGCAATGGGACTTTCATCTATCTCCACATGCTCGCGCCAATGCGCCGTGGATGGCTGAGTCTCATCCCATTTAGCCTCACCGCTTTCGCCTACTGGTTGCTGATCTCGGTTGCCGCCTACAAGGCGCTCTGGCAGCTCATCCACAGCCCATTCTACTGGGAGAAAACCCAGCATGGCGTTTCCGACCACGTCTCTACTCTGCTCAAGGGCGCGGAACTATGACCCACGCCTTCGACGCCGTGCCGGTTGGCCTCTTCAGTTTCGTTGCCATGTTGATGCTGGCGAGCCTGATGACGCAAGCCGGGCTTATTCCGAACGATACGATATCGCTGTGGGCTGGCGCGATCATCGCTGACGACGGCAAACTCTCGATCGGCAACATCGTCGCCGCTTACCCGACGCTTCCGTTCCTGGCGACGGTGGCTTTGGGATCCATCACGCCTGGGGGTGCGCCGACGCCGGCGCTGCTGGCCGCTAGCCTGGCCGGCCTGCTGGCCGGCCTGTGGTTTGTCTCGTTCCGCGGTAAAGGCATCCCGACGCTCGCCGCCGGAGCCGCGACCGTGCTGTTGGCGTTTCACCCAGCGTTGTTGCGCGCGGCGATCGCCGGACCGTCGGAAATGTTGGTGGCCGTGTTCCTGTTTCTACTTGGCAACGCCTTGTTCGAATTGCGTGCGCGCGGCGCAGCGCCTGAGGTAATGACGGTAGCGCTGTCGCTGCTCGGGCTGGCATTTTCCCATCCGATAGGTGCGGCCATTGCCTGCGCCGCCGTCCCCTATCTGGTATTTTCCGTCCGTCCCGCGCTGGCGGCGAATTCGGCGCTCAATGTGGTGGTGGCCCTGGTGTTTCCCGCCGTGTTCTCGGTCGGCGCGTTCACCTACATATCTTGGGTGTTTCCCGGCAGCGGGTGGAGTTTTTATAGCTCTCCTTCGCAAAGCCTCACGGATTGGGTCACAGGGATTGCCGACTTGTTCGGCGGCGGGTTGACTGGATTTTACGCGCTCGATGCTGCGTTCGCCTTTGCGATTGCGCTGGCGCTAGGCGCGCCGCTCGGGCTCTTTGCGCTCTACCACGTGCGCCGGCGCGCGCCACTGTCTTCGCCGATGTTGGTATTAGCCGCCACCGGCATCTCCGCCGCCGCCTTGAGCGTCGGCACTGGCTGGTTCGGCGACCCGGCGGCGGTGGCCGTCATCGCGCCGGTGCTCTGTGCCGTGGCCATCATCCGCATTCTGGCCGCCCGCGAAGACCAAGGGCGCATGCTCGGCCTGCTCGCGCTCGGTTGGTTCGGCGGCGCCTTGGCGCTGGGCCTGGTCGATCCGCGCGCTATCGCGCAATTCGGCGGCGCCGCGAGGCAGGCCGACATCGAGCGGGTTGCGGCATTGGATCTCGGACGCGCCACCATCGGCCGCAGCGGGGTGTTGGTCGATACTGACAACGCGCCGGCTGTGGTGGTCGGCCGCGGCAATGCGCAGGGACTGCTGCCGCCCACCGACGAGCACTTCGTGTTGTCACTGATGTTTGACCGGCTCGATGCGGCGTTTGTTGCCGTGCCCAATCCGCAAAGCGCGACCGGCGCCAACGATCGCATCGACCGCAATTTCCCGACACTCTACGGACACGGCGCGCCGGGATATCGACTGATCTTCGAGAATGCTGTTTGGCGATTTTACGGACGGGGCTGACATGATCGCACCTCAACGAATCGACCGAACAGCCTTAACCAACAGGAATGCAAAAAAAGACATGAACATTCTGATCATCGATGATTCAGAAGATCATCGCGAGCTCACCGAGGCGGTCCTGCACGGCGCCGGCTACAAGACGGTGCGCAACGCCGCCTCGGCAAGCGAAGCGTTCAAGATTCTCGGTATCGGTCGCAATGACGGCAATGCCGCTCCGATCGACATCATCCTGCTCGACATCGTGATGCCGGAAATGGACGGCATTGAAACCTGCGCCTATATTCGCAACGATCAGCGCTACGAGGACGTTCCGATCGTCATGGTCACGTCGCTCGACGACATGGATAGCCTGTCGAACGCGTTTATTGCGGGTGCCAACGACTACATCACCAAGCCGGTCAACCGCATCGAACTGCTCGCCCGTGTGCGCGCTGCTCTCAAGCTCAAGAGCGAGCTCGAGCAGCGTCGTGAGCGCGAACGCGAGCTCTTGAATTTTCTGTCGAGCTGGGGCGACCGCCGCGCCACCCAATGGATCGATGAACCAACTGGGTTGTTCGTCGGCGAAGTGGCGGAAGCCTACCTCGCCACAGAGAGCAAGTTTGCTAGTGGTGAATTGGTTTCGGTTATTGCGCTTGTCATAGACCGCCTTGACGCGGTGAAATCATCGCAAGGTGATGAGGCGGCGCATGCGATCCAGGCCGTGGTTGCCCAGGCCGTGCGTGCCACGACGGCGACCATCGGCGCGTTAGCGGCCGCCTATCGCAACGGGCTTATCGTGATCGTCGCACCGGAGTTCGGCGCCGCCAGCGCCGAGAAATTGGCGCATACACTGCGCGGCGCGATTGCCGGGCTCGGCATCGGCAATCGCGAATTCATGGCAGCCGACCACGTTACCGCGAGCGCCGGCGTCGTGACCGGCCGCGTCAAAAGCGGTCCCGAGCGCGCCAAGCTGCTCATGCAGGCGATTGCCAATGTTCAGCGTACCGCCGCGGACGGCGGCGACCGGTTAATGGCGTCGATCGCATAGGGCACGTCGCGGCGAAGCCGCGGGTAGTTTGTAGCGTACAGCGTAAGCATGGGGGTAATGCGTGATGTCCAATCCCAAAACGGCGGTGCGCCGCCCGTCGTCACTGTTGTTGCGGGATCGGGGACTTCATCGGTACCCCCGCGCTGGGGTAACCTTGGTTCTGTTCGCCATTGCGGGGCCTGCCTTTGGCGGTGCTTGGACCATGCCCAAAGGCCACGGCCAGGTCATCGCGACCACGACGGCAAGCCGGGCGGATGAAACTTTCGACGATCATGGTCGCGCCCATTCCAGCCCGCGTTACCAAAAGGTTGAATCGGAACCGTTGATCGAATACGGCCTCACCGACCGTCTGACGCTTATTCTTGGGCCGGGCTTCCAGCATATCGATATCGCGTCGCCGATCGACGCCTCGCGAACTGGCGCCGGTTACACCGAGTTCGGCGGTCGCTTCCGCCTTATGGAAGGCAAGGACTGGGTGTTTTCAGCGCAAGGTCTGATGCGCGTGCCTGGAACGACCGACACCAGCAATCCCGCAGCCATCGGTTACACCGGCAATGAATTCGACGCCCGCGTCTTGTTTGGCGCCAACCTGAACGTTGCCGGGCTACCCGCGTTCGCCAACATGGAGTTGGCGCAACGATTTCGCAATGGCGCGCCGAACGAGTTCCGCGCCGACGCAACGCTTGGCATCAACGTCGCGCCGCGCTGGACATTGGTCGCGCAATCTTTCACCGTGATTGCCGAGAGCGGCAGCACGCTGTTCCCGACCTACAACTATTCGAAGCTGCAACTGAGCGCGATTTATGCACTCACCGGAAACTGGACAATGCAACTCGGCAGTTTCGCGACCGTGCTCGGCCACAACGCGCTACAGGAAAACGGACTGGTCGCCGGAGTTGGTTACCGCTTCTGATCGGGCAGCGCCATCGCTTTCGCGCATTCGCCCGTCCAGGCGCATTGCAGAACCTCTTCTGCCGGCTTTCCCTGCACGGTAAAATCGGTATCGTTGAGCCCCCCGGCAGCGGGGTCGCTCAGCCAGCGCCAGACCATGACACCGCGCACCGACGGGCGATCGAGCGCATGCAGCCAGTCGGCGAGTACGTCAGCCTGCAACAACGGATCGGGCGCGGCGGCGCGTTCCTCGGCGCTTTGCCACGGCTTGGCGGCGGCATCTTTGGCAGAGCGCAATCCCACTTCGCCGACGATCACCGGCTTGCCGAACCGCTGCGCCAACGCGTCGATGCGATCGGTTACTGCCTCCATCACCGACTTCCGGCCGGCGCTATCGTCATCCGCGCCCAGCGGGGGATAAAGTGAAACGCCGATGGCATCGAGCGCGGGCCAGAACGGCACCTGTTCGGCGCCCTCGATATTGTGCGCGACATAGAACACGAGCCCGGGAAAAACGCTGTGCACCTTGCCGATTATTGTCCGCCATTCCGGCCGTTGCACGGTGTGACGTAGTTCGGTGCCGACCACGAAAGCATCGGCTTTCTCTTCGGCCGAAACGCGCGCCAGATGCACGATCGCGCGTTCATAGCCGGTAAACCACGCGTGCCAGGCGCTTTCGCTAGCGGGCGCCACTGCGCCAGCCCAGCTCTCCGGCACCCAGACATGCGGCTTGACCACGGCCAGCAGCCCTTGCGCGCGGACTTGGCGGATGGCCGCGCGCAGTTCCTCATCCGGCATGTCGCTGCCGCGTTTGATGGTGGCACTCGACGGCGTCGCCTGCCAGAGAAACGGAACGATGGCGAGCGCGCCGGCGCCCAGGCGCTTGGCCTGCGCGACGGCGCGGCCGGCGTCTGGGCTGCCGAAAGGATGGCCCACCGTCGCGATGATGTTGAAGCCGTCGAGCCGCGATGGCGACATGGCCGCAGCGGCCGCGCTGACGATCAGGAACGCCGCGGCGGCATAGATCGTGCGCCGGAGCGCGATCATGTGGCTCCCGACTGGCCGCCCAGACCGGCCCGCAGCGACGCGGCCATTGTGTGTACCGAAAACCTTTATCCGCATTGATTGGTCGGAGGAATCACCTAACATCTGTGGACCATGTTCGGACTGTTCTGCTTCGCACTGGCCGTTTTGGCCTCGCCATTCAAGTCGAAGAGCCGACTTGCGGCAGAGAATGCGGTGCTCCGACATCAGTTGATCATCCTGCGGCGTAAGGTGCAGGGCCGGGTCCGGCTCACAAGCAACGACCGCTGGTTCTTGATCGGGCTTTATCGATGGTTTCCGTCGATTTTGCAGGTCATCACAATCGTCCAGCCTGAGACTCTCGTGCGGTGGCACCGATCCGGCTTTCGCTGCTACTGGCGTTGGAAGTCGCGCTCCCGGGGAGGGCGGCCGCAGATCGAGACGGACCTGCGTGCGCTGATCCGGCGGATAAGCATCGAAAACCCGTAGTGGGGAGCGCCGCGTATCCACGGCGAACTGCTCAAGCTCGGGTTTGATGTCGCGCAATCCAGCGTTGCCAAGTACATGGTCAAGCAACGCGGACCTCCAAGTCAAGGATGGCGCACCTTTCTGCGGAACCACGCGCCGGACATTGCTGCTATGGACTTGTTCGTTGTGCCGACCCTTGGCTTCGACCTGCTCTATGCCTTCGTCATCGTCTGTTTGGACCGCAGGGAGTTGGTCTGGATCAACGTCACAACAAACCCGACCGCTGAATGGATCGCGCGCCAGCTCACCGAGGCCTTCCCTTGGGATGAGGCGCCGCGCTACCTCATCTGCGATCGGGATCGGATCTATGGTGCCGTCGTCATACGACGAATGCGCGCCATGGGCATTCGGGACAAGCCCACGGCGCCGGCCTCGCCTTGGCAGAACGGCTTTACCGAACGGCTGATCGGGTCGATCCGACGCGAGTGCGTGGATCATTTCATAGTCTTGGGTGAAGAACATCTGCGCCGCATTCTGCGCACCTATGCTCGCTATTACAATGATGTCAGAACCCACCGGTCGTTGGACAAAGACGCGCCGGTCTCTCGCTCCGTTCAGCGGACTGGAATCATAACTTCACGCCCGATCCTTGGCGGGCTTCATCACCACTATGTCCGGGTTTAGGTTTGCGGTACACACACTGCTCCGCTGAATTTTCGATCTCAGGTTGTTCATGCAGAACCATGTTCAACAGGGAACGGTGGACTTCAATTCGGCCGTTGTAATTGATCAGGCCCAACCGCCGGAATTTGTTCATGAAGAAGTTGATGCGTGCTCGCGTCGTACCGACCATCTCCGCCAGCGTCTCTTGGCTGATTTTCGCCAACAGCGGTTCGGGCTCGCCTTCTTCGCCGAAATTCGCAAGAATCAGCAGCGCCCGAGCCAGGCGTCTCTCACTCGAATTGAACAACTGATCAACCAAATCCGCCTGAATATGACTGTTGCGAACCAAGAGGTGCGAGATAAAAAACTCGGCAAACGCCGGCTCGTCGTGAATCAGCCTGGCGATCTCTGCTCTGGTTATTCGCGTGACCGTGCATTTCGTCAGAGCGGTCGCCGTTGACAAACGCAGGGTCTCTCCTTCGGCGCAAGCTTCTCCGAAGAAATCGTCGGCTTTCAGAATAGCAACAATCGCTTCCTTGCCAACCTCGGAGGTCACGGAAAGCTTGACCCTGCCTGCCTGAATGTAAAATACCGAATCCGCAAGATCGCCCTGCTGAAAAATGCTTTGATTGATCGCGTATGTAGATACGGTTCGTCCGCCGTTCGCTACCGAGAGAAACGCTTTGGGATCGAACGGGAGTTCTTTCTTTTGATTCATGGCGCGTGCCCGGCCCAGTTTCCGTATTGGTAAGCTGTGGCTTCGAAACCGCAGGGTTTCCGGTCACAGCCCGAGGTCAGGCAGGTATGCTGGCGTCGACGCGTCGTTCAGTTAGGGAGACACTTGCACGATCCCCGGAAGCCGCCGGTGTTCGGGCACGATCCAACACAAAAAGCCGGATGGCGGATGAGAGGTTGCCGTGCTCGCGATGTTTGTCGATTGTGTCGACCATGCGCGACATGGTGATGTGATCGCCGTGTGCAATCGCCTTCAAGCCATTCCAAAATGCATCTTCGAGACTGACGCTGGTCTTATGTCCTGCGATGACGATGGATCGCTTGACGACAAGAGATTTCATGAGCTTGTCCTTTGGCAGTGCAACCAAATTGGCTTCATACTAATCGCGCGCTTGTGGTCGCATATGTGGTAATAATTTTGAGGAACCCGGATTAACGAATCAATGACCGGTATCTATTCTTTACCACCGGGGGTTGCCCTGTACCTGTTCACAATTGAACACGAAAATTGCGTAATTATACCAAATCGCGTTACCCGCGACCCATCTGCGACATTGCGGCCGGTTTGTAATGCCCGCCCAGGCGTTTGATATGACTCACGTTTACGATGCGACCATCCCGGCACAGCGACGGGCAACATGAGTCATGATTTCTGAGTTTGCGTATTAGATCCAGCATTAATTATCTGTATCTGCGGTTCAGCCTGTATCCGGATACTATCGGATTGTCGGTCAAGCGCGGCCATTGGTTCGTGCTGACGCGCGAGCACGCAATTAGCGGCGTTCGCGAAGCAACTTGGATGTGCAGTACCGAACAGACCGGCGAGCCAATCTTGCGCAGCATAGTTAGCTTGGGGCTCAGCTGTCTGGGCATCGGTGCTGCATAAGTGCTGCGATGCAGGGCCAATGTCGCTTATGGGTCATGTGTGGACGGGTGCACCGTCTAACCTTCCGCCGGTCTCCCGGCGCACCCGTCCACAGCATCAAAAGCAGAAGTGAGGCCCTTTCACATCGATGTCCGCTTTACCCCGGTGGGTTCAACCGATCGACGCAACACCTTCTAATCTTGTCAGATAGGGAGGTGTGCGATGGGGGTGCATGCGCGGACATGGTTCACACCGAAGCAGAAGGCAGAGCTTTGGGAGCGCTGGAAGGG
>Ga0307417_10000682_pt1 | contig 13726 bp, 12 predicted proteins | sample SalMarWE160210MG_2_FD_202514 | JGI IMG/M metagenome (GOLD analysis project Ga0307417, IMG submission 202514) | Salt marsh sediment microbial communities from the Plum Island Ecosystem LTER, Massachusetts, United States - WE1602-10 | ecosystem: Environmental > Aquatic > Marine > Intertidal zone...
GAAGCTCCGGAATGAGAGCCGATAAAATATGGCTCGGCCGCCGCGATCTCCGAGGGCTTCTCTTCGGGCATCGTGTTGGTGGCCGCCCACAAGCCGGCTTGGGCGACAGTCATATCCAAGAAGTCCTCCCAAGCTTCGGATTCCAGCTCCTTCAATTTTTTCTTTCGTTCCTTGGGGTCGGCAACTTGTTCGGAGAGTTTCTGGATGGCCTCCTCCGTGCGCATATAAATCGGACCCTTGCCGTCCCGGACATCCAACATTCCCAACCAGTTTCGCAGATTGGCAGGAATCGGCTTGACTCCGCCATAGGGTAACCAGTTCTGCAGCTCCGAGCGCCGCGTCTGCATATACTCCTCCCCCAATGCATTGGTGGCACGGGACTTGAAGAGCAGGAACCAGGCCCCGACTGGGCCATACGCGTCCTTGAATCGAACCGGTATGAACCGCACTTCCTGACAGGTCATCTCCGCCCCAGCCTTGAGGGTAAAATAAGTGCTGGAGCCGGCATTCCACGGCGGATACCAGGCGCGGCCAAGACCCTCACCGGTGGAACGCGGCTTGAACACGTGCACCGCGCCGCCCATGGCCACCACTACGGTCTTTGCCTTGAAGACGTAGAACTTGTTCTCCCGCACGCTGAACCCCGCAGCCCCGCAGACTTTATTGCCGTCCATCAGGGGTGCCGTGATGAAGACCCGCTCGTAGATATTCTCGATTCCGATGGCGTTCTTGGCCGCCTCTGCGACGATGACCTTGTACGATTCGCCATTGATCATCAGCTGCCAGCGGCCCTCATGAACGTAGTTCCCGGCTTCATCCTTCCAGATGGGTAGGCCCCATTTTTCGAACAGGTGAACCGATGAGTCCACGTGTCGGGCGATATTGGCTACCAGGTCTTCGCGGGTGATCCCCATGAGATCGTTGCGCACATAGTCCACGTAATCTTTGAGGGTATTCTTCCCATCCTTGAGCCCCACGTACTGGTTGATGGCGGACAGTCCCATAGCCACGGCGCCGCTTCGGTCCACGGCCGCCTTGTCCACCATGGTCACCTTCAGACCGTGCTTCTTCGCCCAATAAGCAGCCTCCACCGCAGCCCCGCACGCCGCCATGCCCCCGCCGACGATCAGCACATCGGTATTAACTTCAACAGTTTCGAAATTCGCCATGGTCCCAACTCCTAACTCAGTGCTTGACGGTCGGCAGCTCGGAGAGCCCGCTCGATGCCGGTTCAGTGAAAAGGTAGGGACTCTTGAGGTCATCCGAACCGGTCTCGAAACCACCGTCGGGCACTGCGCTACCTTCGGGCGTCGTGCGGATGGGGAACTTGAAGCGTTTCACGGCCTGATTGCGGAATTTGACGGTCCACGTGATGGAGTCGCTGCCCCGTATGGGTATGACTTGAGCGCCCAGCGGGGCAAAGTCCGCATAAAAGCGGATATCGATAGCCTGTTGGGGGCATATCTTCACGCAGCTGTAGCACTCCCAGCACATCTCCGTTTCCTGGTTATAGGCTTTGAGCGTCTCGCGATTGAGCACCATGAGGTCATTGGGACAGATATATTGGCACGCCGTCTTATCCAGCCCCTTACAGCCGTCACATTTTTCCGGGTCTACAAAGCTAGGCATTTTACCGTTTCCTCCATCACCTTGGGCCACACACTTAAGACATTACCTCCATTCGAATGGGGACCTAAGCATCACCTACCCGACTGGCGGCTCGATCAACTACGAGGACTACCACCTCCTCTTGCATTTGATATCTTGAATAAGTGCTTTTTATTAATTGCTTCTACAGCTTTCCTCTAGAAGCGCTCACGATCGCACGGGAGCCGTCGTAAGCTGTCTACTGAGCGCAACCGAAACTGAGCCACGCCCGAGAGGATCAGCAACTACCCCTCTCTCTCTTAGGGGACTGAAGCGAAGCATAGCTTATCATAGAAGCACCAGCAGAAGCACGAGCTGTGTAACCCATCCTTAACAGCAACAGCAAGCGCCCTGATTTCACCTAATTTTGGCAGTGAGTGTCATGTAACTTATTGATACATATAGGCATGTGTCGGCATTCTAGCGATCTATCTCCATAAGAATGATGAGCGGCAGTTGTCCCTGCGCCCCGACATGCCCGATCCTCGAGTGCTCGCGTAGCCAACTCCACCAGCCTATGTCCCCCCCTTGCACTGGCGGATCTTGCAGACGCCCCGTTGGCAGTTCTTCGGCGGAGTCAGGAGGATAGCGCGGAATTGGAGAAAGGCCTACTGTCTACATCAGTAGGCCTTTGAAAAATTCAGGAGAACCGCTTCAAGCTCAACAAAGCAATTTGTACGTATCAAGCGCCCGATTAAGCTCCTACATGCCTGCAAAGACTCCCATTAGATCAAAGAATATTCAACAATTATAACCGGATAGGAAGAGTCCCCGCTGGAGCATGCGACCGACTTTGCCCTCACTCGTATTCACCCCCATGGCCCATCTGATTATTACTGCTCGGTTTGGACAACCGCCTTCTCGGCAGCGATGTGTCGCCTTCGAAACGCGATCAGGCTTTGCTGATATCCCAGAATCGTGCATACTCCGCCAGGAAAAAGGGGGGAACTCTCGCATGAGAGAGTGCCAAAGTTTGTTGAGGGTAATTTTATTAATTTCTTAAGAACGCATTCCGTAGCAGATGCGGGGGTCGGTACGACACCCAATGGTCTAGTAGTCCAAACCCTAAGCGAGGAGAAGTTGAAATGATTAAGCCCCATGGGTCCGACACCCTCAATCCTAGGTTTGTCTATGACTCGGAGCAGCATGATAGGCTCAGACATACGGCGGAGGAGCTGCCCTCCATGCTGCTTTGCTCCGCCGCGGCGGCCAACGCCGTGATGCTGGGCGGCGGCTACTTCACCCCGCTAGACGGCTACATGAACAAAGCTGATGCGCTGAGTGTGGCTGAGAAAATGTACACAACCGATGGCCTGTTCTGGCCAGTACCCATCCTCAACCGCACCGATGACATCGGCTCAATTCAGGGGCACGGCAAAATAGCCCTGCGGGACCCGAACATAGAAGGTCACCCTGTCCTGGCCATCCAGGAGGTAGAGGCAGTAGAGGAGCTCACCGAGGACGAGGTGAAGTTCATCGTCGAAAAGGTCTATCGTACCCTCGACGAGGCGCACCCTGGCGTCGAGACTTTTATGTCTCAGGGAAAGTACGTGGTCTCCGGTCCCATCCAAGTGTTGGGCTTCAGCTACTTCCAGGAAGATTTCCCCGACACGTTCCGCACGGCCGTGGAGATCCGCGACGAGATTACGGAGCACGGTTGGCACAAGGTCGTAGCCTTCCAGACCCGCAATCCCATGCATCGAGCCCACGAGGAGTTATGCAAAATGGCCATGGAGGCAGTGGGCGCTGACGGCGTCCTGATCCATATGCTTCTGGGCAAGTTGAAGAAAGGCGACATTCCCGCAGCTGTGCGCGATGCATCGATCCGCAAGATGGTCGAGCTCTACTTCCCGCCGAACACTGCCATGATCACCGGGTACGGCTTCGATATGCTCTACGCCGGCCCGCGCGAGGCCGTGCTGCACGCCGTATTCAGGCAGAACGCCGGGTGCACCCACCTGATCGTGGGCCGCGACCATGCCGGGGTGGGCGACTACTACGGGGCCTTCGATGCTCAAACGATCTTTGAAGAGGAAGTGCCCAAAGGAGCCCTGGAGATCGAGATCTTCAATGCAGACCACACCGCATACTCGAAGAAGCTGAACAAGGTGCTCATGATGCGCGACGCACCGGACCACACCAAGGACGACTGGGTTCTCCTATCGGGGACCAAGGTCCGCGAGATGCTCTCACGTGGCGAAGACCTGCCGTTGGAGTTCAGCCGCCCCGAAGTAGCCAAGATCCTGATGGGGCACTATCAGTCCGAGGCTGCTCGGCAGTAGCTGCCCCAGACCCGACAACCGACTCAGGATGTCTGCGACCACACACAACGGGTTGTGGTGCAAATTCAAGGCGGGGCCAGGGTTGCATAGTCGGACTATGCAACCCTTGGCGCAACGCAGAAGATGCACCACAAGGCGAGCAAGATGGCGTGATTCATTTTTCCTCCCAGCCCTTGTATGGGGCGATGTGCATAGCATGCCGCCTCCAAGCTGGCTTTCTGCCTGGAGCGCTATCGGATGACGATCCTTCGGCTGTACCCCAGATTTCGGTCGATCGTGGTCCGACAGTCGCGGTGGGACTGGGTCGCCATCGGGATCGCGGTGGCCCTGCTGCTCGGCTGTGTTCTGGCCCCGGTAGCCCTGGGTGCCGTAGGGTCTCAACAGGGCACTACCTCAGTTAGCCTCCCGTGGTGGTTCTGGCCCTTGGCCCTATTCGTGGTGACCTTCGCCATGGGCGTGGTCGCCGTGCTCGGTGGTGTGGGGGGTGGCGTGCTCTTCGTTCCCATCATCGGCGGATTCTTCCCCTTCCACTTGGATTTTGTTCGAGGGGCGGGCCTGCTGGTGGCGTTGTCTGGAGCTTTGGCCGCGGGGCCCGGGCTGCTCAAGGCCAACCTCGCTAACTTGCGGCTGGCCATCCCGGTGGCGCTCATCGCCTCGAGTTTCGCCATCGTGGGGGCGATGGTCGGGCTGGCCCTCCCAACGAATATCGTCGAGATCGCGCTAGGGACCACGATCATCGGGATCTGTATCCTCATGTTCACCGCCAAGAAATCCGTCCATCCGGACGTGCCTCACGCCGATCGACTGTCCTCGACGCTGCGGATCTATGGTGTGTACCACGAGCCCAGCTCCGGCCACACGGTCAATTGGCAGGTCCATCGCACGCCGGCCGGCATGGCCCTGTTCGTTCTGATCGGCCTGATGGCCGGCTTGTTTGGGCTCGGGGCCGGCTGGGCCAACGTGCCGGTACTGAACCTGCTCATGGGTGCCCCCCTGAAGATCAGCGTAGCGACCAGCAAGTTCCTTCTGTCCATTACGGACGCCTCGGCAGCGTGGATCTACATGAACCAGGGTTGCGTGATCCCGATGATTGTCGCGCCATCCATCATGGGGATCATGCTAGGCTCCCTGGCGGGGGTGCGTCTGCTGCGCGTGGCCAAACCTCAGGCGGTGCGCTGGATCGTGATTGTGATGCTCGCATTCGCCGGGATCCGGGCAGTCAGCAAGGGATTGGGGTACTGAGCTGTGGAAGGGCAGTCACCCGTGAAGGATGCCAGCCGACCCAGCCTCAGTCGGGAAGATCGGACCCAAAGCAAGCCGGTGATGCCGCTCCTAGAGACCTGCACCGAGCAGCTTCGCTACGCCCGCGTTCTCGAAAAGGGCATGCTGTTCGGTTTGGCGGTGCTGTTCCTTTCGTTCTTGCTCTACGTCTTGGGGATCCTGGAGCCCTTTATTCCGCTGCACAAGATCGCGGATTACTGGTCCGTAGATGTCAATACGTACCTCGACAGAGCCGGGGTCGAGGGCGGGTGGAGCTGGGTTGGCTTGCTTGGCTACGGCGATTTCTTGAACTTTGTCGGCATCGCGGTCCTCGCAGGCACAACGATCTTGTGCTACCTCGCTATTGTGCCGATCCTGTGGCGGAGCCATGATAGGATCTATCTCGCTCTAGTGATCGTCGAGGTGATCGTTCTCAGCGTGGCGGCGAGTGGCATTCTCGGTACGGGAGGGCATTGAAATGGGCCGTTGCGAAGACCAGGCGGCGTGGCAAGAAGGCGGCTTCCCGGGACGCGGCCGCTCGAAAAGCGGGTTTGAAGGAACCGATTCTCTGGAAAGCAGCTCATTTAGCGCAGGCACGAAACGATGAACAGACGGATCCGTCTGCTGTTCGTGGACGACGAAGCAGACTTTGTCAAGTATATGAGTAAGCGCCTCGAGCGCCAGGATCTCGACGTGGTGGCATACCTCGATCCGATCGAGGCACTGGAGAAAACGGTGGGGCAGAGCTTCGATGTGGCTCTGTTGGATCTCAAGATGCCCGGTATTGATGGCGAGGAGTTGCTTCGCCGCCTGAAGGACAGGGACCCGCTGGTGGAGATCATCATCCTCACCGGGCACGGGAGCATCGAATCGGCATTCAGGACCAGCCGGAACGGTGCCTACCAATACCTCCTGAAGCCATGTGATTTCGATGGGCTCGTGACTTCGATATGCAACGCCTACGCCAACCGGATCAAGGCGCTCCAGGCCCATCGCGCCGAGGAGGTGGATAATGTCCTGATGCGAATATTGAAAACGAGCCCCCTCGAGGCACTGCGCCAGCTGAAATCCATCAGTGACGATATCGAGCAAACCCTCTCGGCCTCGGCGATGGCCGAGGGTGGAGACTTTGAGTCAGCAAAGAATATGCGACCGAAGAAGAAAACCTAGCCATTGACTTCTGATCACGCCCAGAAGGCATGGTTTTCAATGTTATCAATCAAATTCTGCACATCTGAGGCCAGGTTCAGTTCAGCGGGTTTCCAATCATCTCGGCAGGGACTTTCGCTACGGGCAGAAGGACCGTGAAGACTGTTCCTTTGCCGCCTTCACTTTCGACGCGAATGTCGCCACCGTGTCCCTGGACAATACCCAGGGATACCGACAGTCCCAGGCCAGTTCCTTTGGCGGCCTTCTTGGTTGTGAAGAACGGATCGAAGATATCCCTGAGATGCTGTTTGGGTATGCCGATGCCCGTATCCTCGAACGTGACGGCCACGAATTCACGATCTTCGCTGTTCATGACCTTGAGGTTCAACTGACCGCCGTCGGGCATCGCATCCAGCGCGTTGAGCACGAGATTGAGGAATACCTGCTGAAGCTGGCCTCGATCGCCATGGATGGCCGGGATGTTCTCTCCTATCTCGACGCAGACCTTCACTTCGGCCAGTTTAATCTGGTTGCTGGCCAATCGCAGAGTCTCCTCGACGATGTCCTGGACGCTGTGAGATTCCAGCTCGGCTTCGCTTTCCCGAGCGAAATCCAGAAGATTCCGTACGATCTTCTGGGCCCTTTCCGATTCACCCACCAGATCGCCCACGAGCTCCAGGCACTCTTCCTGCGTAAGTTCCGAAAAATCCTCGCGCAGCATCGATGCGGTAAGGATGATGTTGTTGATGGGGTTGTTCAGTTCGTGAGCAACGCCAGCTGTCAGAGTACCCACCGCCTTCAGCTTGTGAGCCCTCACGAGCAACTCTTGTCGAAAGGCCAGCTGATTCATCATCTGGTTCATCGTTACGGACAGCTCGGAGAATTCATCGTAGTACTTCTTCTGTGGCGTAATGGGGGTGAAGTCGCCTTGTGCGATTCTGCGCGAGTATCCCACCATTCGGTTTAGCGGCGCGATGATTTGCGTGGAGATGAACCTGGCAAAATAGAGAAACAGGAGGATGAGGATGGCTAGAAACCCGATGGGAATCCGTTGGGATATCAGGAGCATGGCGTTGACGGAGGCACGTTCCTGCGCGACGAGATTCTCCGCGACCGCCACCATTTCCGCCCCGTGCTCCCGCAGCTCGGCTTCAATCGCGCTCAATCCGGAGGAGGCAAGGCCACCCGCGTCCCTAATCGGATTGATGTTCGAGAGCCGAAAAAGTAATTCCTGATAACGATTCAGGTGACTCGCCATCGTGTCGAAGCCGGATTGCCCGACGACGGCGGTAATACTGTCGTGTTGCGCCTCCAGGATGGCGCTGGCGTTGTGGACATGATCCAGGGCGTCGGTCAGGTTGGTTTGATAGAGGAAGTAGTTCTTCTCGAAGCGGCGAGCTTGTTGGATCTCGAAGGTGTAGTTGACGGCGGCCTCCATGAACACCACCTTGGTTCTGATCCGAGAAACGATGGTGATAGAGACAACCGCCAATCCCAGACTGAAGAGAAACCACAGAAGAAAGCCGAAACCCAGGCGCCTTGGAATCGAGATCCTGTGGCGCGCCTTCATTGCTTGTTGCGCCTCGTGGATGCGCTCCGCGAAGGAGGTGTGCGCGTGCTTCAGTTCCGCCTCTTCCCGATGATCAACCTTCCCTAGGCCGGCGATTGGCATGGCGCTGCCATCGAATTCGGTCTTTCGGCTAGCCAATCGCGTCGAATCCCAACGAGAGGGCCGCCTTGTTGATGACGGCCCGAAGATCTCGTGGCGTGAAGGGCTTGGCGATGAAGTCGAAGGCGCCCTTGACCAGCGCCTCTCGCGCCACCTCCACCGTGGCGTACCCGCTAATGAGTATCACGCGCGTGTGCTGGCAATGGGAAGTAACGTATTCGAGGATCTGAATGCCATTGACTTCTTCCATCCGAAGGTCCGTGACGATGACGTCAAAATGTGCCTCGCCCAGCCGGGCCAGGGCCTGCGTAGGGTCCTCGAAGACCTCGACCTCAATGCCGTGCTTGGCCAGGGCCTGATTCAGGCGCTTTCCCACGATGGGCTCGTCATCCAGAACCATGACCCGCAACTTTTCTCCCCGAGGCTCAATGAAGCCCTTATCTTCGTCCGCCGACATCGCTTCCTCCGTTTCGGTTTGCACTGACATCCTCTCCGACCGTAGGAGCATGATCTTGTCGAAAGCAAGCTTGGTTTTCCTCTCCAACTCTGAGCCGGTCGTCTTGAATCCCATCTCCGCCTCGCCCGCCTCCGCGAAGGCGACGCGGATCATCCAGTCGTCGATGCTCGTCGTCCGCTTATCTTTCTTCTTCTCCTCCATAGCATGGACCCTCCGTACTGTGTTGGCGTCTCCGTTCTCATGGACCACATCCTTCTGACCCATTCGGGCTGGTGCGCCGTCGGCAACTGCCCGAAGATTTATACGGATACGCCGGATGCGCGGGCCTCCATCAGCCTGCTGTGGATACGGCGCCTCTGCCGGTACGCCTTGACTACGTTTGCCAGGATAATCGCACAGCCGGATATTCCGGCAACGAATAGTAGGGCCTTGCTCGCCCCATTGAAATACCCGTCCCAGGCAGGATTCGATTCGATCCATTCGAGTTGGCGCAAGTACACGGGAACGGCGATGGCGCGGCTAAGCACGCAGACAAGGATAACGACGCCCGTGACCACCCTGATGACAACTTCGTTAACCACTTTGGTGCCGTAGACTCCGATATAGAGACCAATGAGGGACCCGAGGTAGAGCAACATGGTCAACCGAATATCCACGTATCCGTGGTAGGCATACGTCAGAGCGCCAAACGCGCCCATAAACATGGCCAGAAAGAGCTCCGTGCCGGCGGCCACCGCCGTGGGTACGCCGAACACGTAGATCAGGGCCGGGACGCCGATGAACCCGCCGACCCCGATCGTCCCGGCCAGGTAACCCGTGGCCAGGCCTACAACCAGTAGAATCCATATGGAAACCCGGACGTCTGCGACAGGAAAGAACACGTATGGCGGCAAATGCAGCCTGCCGACGAAGTTCACGATCTTCATGGACGGCCCCTGGCCGCGCTGGGCATCTCTGGGACGCAGCGCGTCGCGGAGAATGGACGCGGCAACGAGAGACAGAATGCAGACGAAAACCATGCTGATGTACAGGTTCGAGGCCGCCCCGCCCCCGGCGCCATGACCATCGCCCCCCTCCTGAAAGAGCATGCTGTTGATCCACACGGCGATTTGGATTCCCAGAAAGGCGGTGACAAGCAGAAACGCGCCCAGGCGTTTGTCGACGTTCCCCAGCTCTCCGTGCCCGCGGGACCCGACCATCGCCTTTCCGAACTTGTGGGTGATGTTGCTCCCCACGGCAATGACACCCGGGACACCCAGATTCATCATCCCGGGGGTCATTAAGAAGGCGCCCCCGCTGCCAATGAATCCGGAGAGGATTCCGCCGACGAAACCGAGGACAACCACTTGCAGGACAATGGCCATGTTCAATTCGATGAAGTGCTCGAAGAGAAAGGTAGGCATTTTAGGTGATCTCCGACGAATCCCATGCCACGCAAGCGGGCCGGATCAAGACATCCCATGTGGGCAGCTCTGGATGCCGTTGCAACCGAGTCCCCACCGCTCGCATGGCCTCTTTGGAGAGGGAGATGCGCTTTTCGTAGAGTTGGTGACTCCGTTCCACAATGGAGTGGAGCCCCTTCCAGGTCATGCTGTTGGCCCACTCCAGCATGGTCTTGGTTGAAGGATTGGAGATTGGAATCATCAGGGTCAGCTCGTCACAGTTAAGTAAAGAGCCGCAAATATCGCACGCAATGGCATGATTTTCATCGGAAATAGCCCTAGTATTTTTCACCCTAGTGAGGTCTTGCTACTCCATTTTCGCCAGTTTCATGAGGGACTTGGCGACGGTACCGTAGCATTGAGCAACGATGGGGACGAACACGACGGCGGCTGCCGCAACCAAACCTTTCGCCAAAACGCCCGCCCCCCCCCACTGCCCGGAGGCGAATTTGAGGATGACTTGCTGGTTAGAAAATACCATAAAGTAAATGGCTCCCACCAGCACCAGGTAGACGGCCAGCCTCACCACGTCACGGCGTCCGAACAGGTACCGGCGCTTCAACTCATCGGCGCCGACCACGGGCGCCGTGATGTGCTCGCCGATGAATCGCTGGAGCTCGCGAGTCATGCGAAGCCTGGCGGATTGGTTCTTGTCGAGGTAGAGGTCCCCAACGACGACGACGCTGTAAGAGGGAGAAGGGTCCAAAGATTCGACTACATCCTGGGCGGCTCCACGAATGATCTTGCCGCCTCCCGAGCATCCCGCGGCCGCCAGCGCGCCCAAGGTGCTCTTTACGCCGCTGTCGTCCGAGGGGACTTCTTCCACGTCGTCCTCGACACCCCCATCGTACTGCCCCGAGCTACCGGGCTCAGAGACGTCGAAGGACCCTGTTGGCGTGCCAGCCTGCTCATCAACCTGATCCCGAGGCGTCAAGCTCAAGATATCCACCGCCGCGTTCCACTTCGTGGCAAGCTCGGCAACTTCCTGAAAGGTTTCGGAAGCCGAATCGAATCTTTCCTGAATCCAGAGAATGCCGGTAGTAGCCATCGTGGCACGGATCTCACTGATATCCGCAACCGGCTCCAGTGCCTCCGAGATGAATTTGGCATAGCGAGAGTCCTGGGGCAGGTAGGTGACGGTGACCACGCCGGCATCCGCCACAACCTTGAACGCGGAGCGGGAAGTTCGCTCGTTCCGCGCCAGCGCAACACGCGATTGAGCCGCCAGCCGCAGATCCAGCATGGCTTTCTGCGAGGCGGGGGTCACCTGGAAATCGGGAAGCTGCACTACCGCCGTGAGTGCGCTGGCGGCATTTTCGACGCTCATGTGATGCAGGTTGATGACCACGTCGAATTGGCCCGTCTCGTCACCACCGACGCCATAGATAAATCTCGCCCAACGTTCGCGATCTTCGTCGATTTCTGCGATGTACTTGCGGGCTTTCGCGGCGTCGAGGCGAAGGTCCTGGACGGCCCTCCACACCCGCTGCTGGTGATCGGCCACCACGCGCACGCGCAGAACGTGCCCGATCCCTGGCAAAAGCATGTGCCCCATCCGCCCGTGATAGACGATTTGGTCCTCCACAGCCTGGTCGCACAGGTACGCGGTCGAAAATGCCCGAAAATACTCGCGCTCGACGGCGAGGCGCTCACCGAAGATGCGCGGTTTCATCGTCGCCATCTCCAGCTTGCCCACCTGAATACCTTCCTGGGTGGCTGCCTCGATCAACCTCTCGCGGCTCAGGCAGACACAGCCGAGGTTCTTGGCCAACCGCTCGCCCAAATCCCGTCCACCGCTTAGCGTGCCTCTTGAAATACAAATGACCTGCATGGCGGGCTCCTCCCCCTCGCGTTGTCCCCCAAATCATACATTCATTCTCGCAGATGCAGGCGCTCTTGCAAGCGCATTTCCTGCACGGCCTCACTACCCATCAGTTCAAGGTAGATTATTGTGATAATCTCGTAACTATATACACTTTATTGTGGAAAAAGGACCTTAGCACTCGCGTCCATGAAGAACTCGTCGGATCAATACGTTGCAATCCTAGCACCAAAATGCTTGTTCTCTAGACCTCCGACTTTACTTCTTTGGATCAATGGGTTGTTCCTAACCGATCGCCACTCGGCTCTTCGCTCGAGCAGCCAGCGCAGGGCCTCGTCCACGCAGCGGGCCGCCCGGGCCGGGAAGAAGGGGAAGACGAAGAACAGCTCGGATTTGCCCCTCTCCTCTTCAGCCCACTCGCTGCGTGGCAGCCGGCGGCTGTGGGCCGGGATGCCCTGCGGGGGGAGTGGTGTAGCCTGATCGTCGCGCTTTCATCCCTCGCCCGAGCTCATCTCATCGGGCGGGACCTCCATCAGCCGGCGCTCAATTTTCTCCCCGAACAGGTGCGCAGGGCGGGATGCTGCGCAATCGCCGAGAGCTGCTGCTCAAATGGCTCCCGGCCAAAGGCCAGCGTTCCAGCGGCGTGGTGGAGGACTTCAACACCAAAGCAAGACTGATGGCGAGGAAATCCTTGGGCTTTCGCACCGGTCGCCGCGCGGAGATCGCGCTTTCTCCTGCACCTGGCGCTCTACCCGAGCCGGAGCCCGCCCACAGATTCTGCTGAGGAGGCAAGCCAACAAGACCATGCCCTCCGACTGAGCGTGAGCCGATCAAGAGTAACGCCGCGTGGCCGCTATCATTGAGCGGCAGATCGTTTGCGCGCGTGTGATACAAGCAATCAGCCGCCAGATCTCGCTCACTGCTCTCGTGGGGGACCATGTCGGCACGCAGCACAAGCATGTTGAGCACGTCATACAACCGTGAGAGGAGCGCCATCGGCACTGAGGCATCCGACGGCCCACCAAAGGCTCCGACGATCGGCACCTCCGCACCTAGGATTCTCCTTTTCACGTTCTCGGCCACCCATCACGCGAGCAGTTCATGCTTCACAGCCGACCTGGACGGGGCCGACTTGCGGTCTGAGCCGTCGACCGGCTATATTGAAAGGGTTCAGACGGCTTGCGCCAGCCCGCGGGTCAGCCGCCGGGGTCACCGAACCCCATAGTCCTGCAAGACGGGGACAAGAGGAGGGAAACGTGCAAGAGAAGATACGGCTTCTTTTCGTGGACGATGAGCATGAGTTCGTCGACTACATGACTAGGCGGCTCAAGCCGCGTGAGATCGAGGTCCATGCCTACACCAACCCCATCCAAGCCCTGGAGGAGACCGCCACGCAAACCTTCGACGTGGCCTTGCTGGACTTGAAGATGCCCAAAATGGACGGAGAGGAGCTGCTGAACCGGCTGAAGGAACGCGATCCCACGATCGAAATCATCATCCTCACCGGTCATGGCTCGGCCAGCTCCGCTTTCCGGTCCGCACAGGAGGGAGCCTTTGAATACCTGCTCAAACCTTGCGAATTCGTTGACTTGGTCAGCTCCATCAATAAGGCCTATGCCAAGCGTATCAAGGCTCTGAGCGGGGAACGGGGCAGGCAGGTGGATGAACTGATGCAGGGCGCTGGAAAAATGCAGCCGCTCACTATGCTCGATCGGCTTAAGAAAATCCGCGATGGGGAGCCGACCCCCGGAAGCGCTGCTGGATCAGCCGAAGGTCACGATAAGGACAAACACTAAACCGCCTCCGGCGATTTACATGCCCATCCCCATCTGAATATACCCCGTCGGACAGGCCTCGAAGCACACATGGCAACCCGTACAACGAGTATAATCGGTGAACATCACCTGACCTTTGGGGCGTTTCAGGTCACGGGTGATGGCCACTTGCGGACAGTAGACCCGGCACTGGTCGCAGGTATTGCACTGCCCACAGCTCATG
>Ga0307417_10000683_pt1 | contig 13717 bp, 13 predicted proteins | sample SalMarWE160210MG_2_FD_202514 | JGI IMG/M metagenome (GOLD analysis project Ga0307417, IMG submission 202514) | Salt marsh sediment microbial communities from the Plum Island Ecosystem LTER, Massachusetts, United States - WE1602-10 | ecosystem: Environmental > Aquatic > Marine > Intertidal zone...
ATGCTGATTGAGCAGGCGGTCATGACCTTCAACAGACAGGAAAAAGATTTCACCAACAACGCTTTCAACCATCCCACCCTGGCCAAGCGCTACAAAAACGCTGCCTTCGACGGTATCAACCGCCTGGGATAAAATCACAGGAAAAGGAGAATGCCATGCCCCCACGCCTCCGCTACCCCATGCCCAACTTCATCCGTGAAGCACTCGAGTCTCGCAAGTTGATGGCGGTCTACCACGCCCGTCCGCCTTACCAGCAGAACGATTACATCGGCTGGATCACACGCGCCAAACGCCCCGAGACGCAGGAAAAACGACTGAACCAGATGCTGGATGAACTGGAGCAGGGAGATGTCTATATGAAAATGGTTTGGAAAGCCAAATAACTATTCGAAAACAAAAGTGACCGGACTGATGCAATGCCGGTCACTTTTTAAGTTACCTGCCAGTTTCCTTGGGTAAAAATCGCTACGACTTACACAGAATCTCGTCGATCATTTGGTAATCATAGTGAAACTCTGGCGGATACCCCGGATCTTCAGACAGAAAGTTGCATAAGGGATAGCGCAGCTGTTTGCGCCCCCTGATTTCCTGGTTATAAATCTTTTTGGCCTCGTCAATGCGGCCCAGATTGACCAGCCCTTCAAAAAACGGGAGGATCTCGGATTGGTCGCTGGGTTCGAGACCCAGGGCAATCGTCTGATCATACAGCTTGCCGATCTCCTTCCAATCACCAACCTGGCGTGCCAGAGCAGCTTTTTGGTAGTAATAACACCAATTGTGAGGCGGTTCGGGCCCAAAAATCGCCGCTGGCGGGATGGGCGCATTGCCAGTTGGGACAATTCGATCAATGTGAGAATATCCGCCGACTTGCTGTAATAAAAGTGATTCGTTTTCCGAATAGACCGGCAGGGTCCCATCGATCAGGTGGATGCAGGCATTACGCGCTGGCAGGCTGATCAGCAACAAATCGTTGTAGTCCTTGTGCAGCTTGATATCGCGTACGCGATTGTCAATCACCTCTCCGGTGAAAATATCGTAAACCGTATCCTGGGTCAGCACCTCAGCCGAGATGGCCGGCGACTCGGCCGGTCCGGGCCGGTAGATCAAATTCACCGGTCCCCAGATTTCGTAGTCCTGCTGCAGGCGGTAGCCATCCGGCAGGTAAGCCATCACCAGGGTCCCGTCCCGGATATCCGGCGCGCGCCAGGTCAGCTGCCACCAGGTCTCCCGTTCGTATTTCCAGAACTGGGCCCAGAAACCGGAGGCGTTCAAGACCTGGGCTGAGACCGAGATGCCGATTAAAGCGATCAGGATCAGCCGGCGGAATTTGGGCTGCAGCATCAGCACCAGTCCGGCCACGAAGATCACCACCCCACCGATCGGGTGCAGGCCATAACTCTTGTAAGAATCAGTCAGGTCCACATTGCGACCGGAAGCAATGACCGGCGCGACCGCGCACAACGTGATTAATGCCCCGATCCACAGGAATTGCACGAACGGCCTGGGCTCCTCTTCCGCCTGATAGTCGGTTCCCCACCATTTTTTGGAGAGGAATAAATACAGCCAGACCAGGATGATCACGAACGTGGCAACCAGCAGCGCGAAGCCCAGGTCCGAATACTGCGCACCGGAAATCAAGAAGTACGGCTTGACGAACCAAGCGAAGATCGAGGTATCCAGGAAGTCCTTGGTGATTTCGAGTACCAAACGGATGGACATGTGGCGCAGATTCCCCAGGTAGCTGCCGGCCAGCCTGGCCGGATTCGTCGCAACCCGGCTGCTCTCGAAGATGAAGAAACGCCAGTAAAGAAAGCCTGCAGCGGCCAACACGAACGGCCACCAGCGTTTGAAGACCTCGACAGCCAGGATGCGATATTTCTTGAAACCCTGCTGGTAGAGCAGCACGCCAAGTAACACGAATCGCATACCCTCCAGACCAATCATGTACTCGTAAATAAAGAGATAGTTTACTGTCAGTAAAATGGAAAAGGCAAAAAATATGATTTTCCAGACCTTGCTCTTCAACTTAATGGCTTGCAGCATGAACCCGATCGATAGCAGCGCAGTCCCGAAGCCGTACAGGTGGTTTTGCTTCGTATTGGCGTCCGGCTGGGAAAGGAAGCCCGGATAGATAACGAATAGCACGGCCATCAAAGTCGTCAGGTATTTGTGTTCTGGCCAGAGCAAGCGTAAGATCCAAAAGAAAGCCAATCCACCGATCATACGCCACAGCAGCGCGTACAAATGCCAGTTGACGATCGTATCCCCCAGCAGATGGTAAACCTGCGAATAGACCACTCCCATGAACGGGCGATCGGTGCTGAACAAGGGGATCAGGCTGGCTGCGCCCCGGGCCTGTCCGGACCAAAGCACATACCAATCATCGTAATAGAATCCCAGCCTAGGGATGCTGACCCCGTAGGTGATCAGGGTGGTCAAAGAAACCAAGAGGACCGCAATGAAGGTCTCGTTCTTGAATACTTTCAGGATCACTTGCTTCATCCATGAACTCCATCTATCAGGCTGTCAAATGAATCGAGGGAACAAAAAGGATTTATCACGTTTTCCCATCGCAGTGTGAAATTATACCCTCAACAGCTTTTAAGCGGCATGTGGCTCATCAGGAGCCGATAGTGCAAGATCACATACCTTGTGCCGTTTGCTCGCTAAATTCTTGAATTTTTACACAATTTCAGAGAGCGCTTCTTCAGATATGGCTGGTTGGTCCCGCTCAGTATCACGAAAAAAGGACCACAGAAAAGCCACCGAGCTCAGGTAAAGCAGGCCGGTGGCGATGAACAGCGGCCTGAAGCCATAATTCTCCTGCACCACCCCGGAGATGTAGGGACCCACCGCCCAGCCGACCTGCCAGGACAGGTTCAGAATGCTATTGACGACGCCCTGGTCGTTTTCAGGGACACGCTCCATGCAAAAAGCGCTGTAGAGCGGCGCGGCCATGTTCATCAAGGCGGCGCGCATCCAGAAACCGATTGCAGCCAGCCAGAAGAAGGGCGAGAAGCCGATCAGCATCAGGAAGACCAGGCTGCCGAATTGGGTAGCGGCCACCGCCCTCACCTTGCTGCCCAGCCGGATGGCCAGACGCGGCCCGATCAGGCTGCCGATGCCGATCAGCAGCGACGACAAACTGAAGAGCAGTCCCAGCAACTTGTCTGAGACCACGAATTTGTCCAGAAAGAAAACATTCATGTACGGGATCAGGATGGCCGCCCCAAATCCGATCAAGACCTGGGGAGTTGCCATTTTAATGGTCAGCGACCTCAGGCCGGGCGAAAGGCCGCGGCGCGCGCCCCCAACCCGAGAGGCGATTTGGGCCGACTGTGGTTCTTTCATGACCCACAGCGGGAGAATGGCGGTTGTCCCCAACAATACGCTGGTGACCAACACAGCTTGATACGCGGTCGCACTGCGCGCCCCCACATTCAGCAGCGAACCGAAGACCGCCGGAAGTTGCCCGGCGAACAAATTGCCGACCGCGCCAGCAATGGTTTGCAGGCCGAAGTTCAGGCTGAAGAGCAGCGTGCGGTTGTCACCTTCAGCCAGTTTCATCATCAAAGGTGCCTGGCTGACGATGAAGAGCATGTTGAAGATGCCGGTTAGGAAGGCTGCAATGGCGATCACGACCGGTTGGTGGGCGGTGACCTGCACCAACATGCTCAAACTGGCCAAGCCGATGCCCAGAATGATGGATGGCTTGCGCCCAATCCGGTCGGACAGGCGTCCAACTGGAATACCTAACAGCAAGGCTGCGAAGGATGGCAACGAGTTGACCAGGCCGAGGAAATCGCGGTTGTAGCCACTTTCCAGTATGTAGAAATTGAAGAACAACTGCCAGGATGACAGGATGACCCCGTCGATGATGGTCATCAGCAGAAATAAACGAGCCGACCGCTTAAAAGATTGGATCGGTTGGATGTAGGCGTAGTGAAGACGTTTACGCATGTTGGTAGGTTATAAACAGCTTTTCCAGGAGCTTAGACCCCTGGCTGAGATCCGATCAGACTACGCCCAGCACATCGGAGTGCCGTTTAGGGAACAAAATATCGAACAGGACAACTGCTTCGTCGCTGTTGAAGTAGGCGTCCGGGAAGGCGGCGTGCAGTTCTGCAAAGGATAAACGCCCAAAAATCATTTGCAGAATGGTCAATTCCGGCAGCGCCAGGTCGCCGTAATCGGTGGCACTGCGCTTTTCTTCATCCACGCCGGTCAACTCCCCGCCTTCGAAGTTCAGCACCAGCATCTGGCTGAAGCGGTTGATGCGCAGCCTGCCGGTATGCCCGACAGCAATAGATTGCGCCAAGCGCTTCTCCAACACCGGTGCAATGTGACGCAGGAATCCGGGCAAGTCCGGCACGCGCAGATACCAGGCGTAAGGTGCGCGCACATCAGGCAAGCGTCCCGCGCAAGCCTGGTAAGCCGGATGCTCTGCACCCAGTCCAAAGCAGAAAGCCGTGCGTTCTTCATCCTTGCTTTTGGCGTACTCGCCGCCGGTCCCCCACAGGTAACGGATGACGCTGGGCGTGACCGCCAGCCAGGAAACTCCAGCCTTCAGTTCGTAGCCGATCGCCGCCAGACCGGAGCGCCAATTGAACCAGGGGTGGATCAGGTAACCAATTGGCTCACCGTCGCTCCGCAGGATGATACGGAACTCATTGCGGTTGATGTTTTCGCTGCTCTGCCCGCTCAATTCGTAGGCCCAGATGGACGGGTCGCGTTCGACGGCCAGCGGGTAGCGACGGTTGGCCTGCCGATAGACCTGGTCCAAGAACGGGATGTCGTCCAATGTCGCCGGGCGGAAGGTGTACGCTTCGCTCTCGCCAGCCTTCAATTCAGGCACCTGCGCTTGAAAGCCAAGACGCCGCCCGCTCAGGTCCATGGCCATTTCGTAGCCGAACTGGCGGTAATAGAAGGGGATGCCGGTAATGGCCTGGACCAACTGTCCACGCTCAGCGCTCCACTGATGGATCAACTCGAATTGGGTGCGGATCAGTCCGCGGTTACGGTATTCGGGCAGGGTGCAGACCAGCTCGGGCCGCCCCACCCCAAACGGAATGCCCTCGTACGACCAGGTCTGCGAGATCAGGTTGAGGGTCGAGACGATCCGTCCGGTCGTCGTATCTTCCACAACCGTAAAATCAGCAGGTCGAAAGGTCGGATGCGGGCGGGTAAGCAAATCCCGCACCCAGGCTCCAATGCGCTCGTCCGGTTTATCGGGGCCGTCGTCGCTGTGCATTTTAGCGTTGATTTCCGCCAGCGCATCCGCGTCATCAGGCGTAGCACGGCGCAGGATCAAGCCTGCGCCTAGGTCTTTCACTGTGCTTTTGGTATGTTCAATTGTGTTCGTCATTATCCGTCTAATAGTTGTTTCAGCTCCATGAGAGCTTGGTCAGGTTCTCTAAAGTGAATAGCATGCATCCCAACCTGCTGCGCGCCTTCCACATTTTCGAAGAAGTCGTCCAGGAAAACGGCCTCTTCAGGCGCCACACCCAATTTTTCCAGGGCAACCCGATAGATGCGCGCCTCGGGCTTCACCACGCCCACCTCAGCTGAAATGACCATGGCATCAAAGGCATCATCGAAACCCTGCCTGACAATGAAGTCGCGCAAATCGGACCAGGCATTGGAGATCAGTCCAATCTTGTACTGCGGCCGCAGACTGTGGGTAAAATCCAGCAGTTCGCGGTCCAGGATATCCCCGGCGAAGAACTCATCCCGTACCGAGTCGATCTCGGAGGTGGGTAAATGCAACTTGCGCATGACATTGGCCCAGTGCTGCTGGTCGCTGATCTCGCCCACCGAGGCTTTGCGGCCGGACGGGCTGTTGAAGACCAGCTTGACCAGGTCCTCGTATTCCATGTTCAGCCTTGCGGCTAGATGTTCCCGCGGAGCCTGGTACTCCGTACGCAGGATCACGCCTCCCAAATCAAAGTAGACCGCCCGAATCATTTCTTCTTGGCCCCGCCGGTTGCTTTTTTGCTGCTGGCCGGATTCTTCTTGGCTGGTCTTTTGGCGGCAGGCTTGGGCGAGGCTGGTCTCTTCTCAGCTGGGGCAGGTTTTGCCGGGCCTGTATCTTTCTCAGCCTGGGTCGCTTCCTTGGTCATCGCCTTGATGGCCTCTTTCCATTTCGGAAAGAACATTTCCATGCGTTTACGCTCGACGCGATTGGCACGGCGGCACTTAGGGCAGTGGGCATCGTAATAGTTCAGGTTTTCAGCACTCATGTGTTGCAGCCCGGCGAGCATTTCGTCGCGGCTCAAGGCAAACATCGTCTGGCAGTAAGAACAGCGCAATTGCATCTCGATCTCCTTTCAGTAAAAAGCGCGGTAATGCATCCAAGATCCCGAATAAACCAGGGAAAAAGGGTTAGTCCTGAAGTGATTGTACACTGATTTCTTGACCGGGACGAATCTCCTTTTCGTACGTATCGAAGGCCAGATGGACGTGCATGCCGGCTTTAACGTACAGGCGCAGCGCGCCGGTCAGGTTCTCAGCATCCACGCCCAGGCTGACTGCGCGCTTGCCCCGGCGGTAAAACTCAGCAAACGAATGCTGCAACAAAGCCAGGCCGATGCCGTGCTTGCGCCAGGGGCGGCGCACGGCCAATATGTTGACATGTCCGCGGTCAGGGGCATCGAAAGCATACGGGCGGCACAGGCTCATGCCTGCGATTTGATCGCCGTCCATGGCCAGGAACCATAGGGATGGTTCGAAGGCCTCGTGTTCGGTCATGGCGTGCATGAAATGTTCGAACCCCTCCTCGAAGGGCTCCTCGACAAAACCGAAATGGTCGCGGAAGGATTCAACCTCCGCGCGATAGACCGCTTCGGCGTCGCGCTCCAAATCGTAGGTCCGTAAAGAAATGCCTTGCGGCCAGACCGGCTCGGGCGGTGGTGCGTGCATCTCGATCAACATACGGTAATTACTGCGAATGTATGTGTAGCCGTTGTTTTCAAACAACCGCTTGGCGCTCTCCGCCTGACGGTAAATGCCCAGGCGCGGCGCAATCCGCAATTCGGAGGGGACTTCAGCCAGAACCTTGCTGGCGCGTTCTTCAGCCCAGTTCAACAGGAAGGTCCCAACCCCCAGACCTTCGTACTGCGGATGCACCCGGCCCCAGATCCAGGGATGGACCGGCGGTTTGGCCGTGGTCCAGACCTCGATGTAGCCGACCAGGGTCCCGTCCGGTGCGAAGACCAGACAAATATCGCGTGCCGGGTCGAAACCGGGTGAACCCCATTCATTGCGTAGGATTTCGGGATCAGTGATCTCGTCCTCACCGATCACCGAGCGCGACCACAGGTTGTACATTTCAAGCGCAGGTTCGATATCTTCAATCCTGGCCCCACGAATAGTAAAACCTCCTGGTAGTGCTGGTCCAGATTGGTTGTTCATTGATTGGGTCATGCGATTACTCCTTTGTATTTCTCAAGCTTTGATCGTCATTTCGGCGGCTAGTGCAGTCGCTTCGGCGGTTTCTTCCTGAGGCAGTTTGAATTTGAATACAACCGGCAGAATGGTCAGCAAGACCACGGCCGCTGTGATCTGGAACGGAAGCCGCGGGTTGAAGCGCTCCCATAACATTGCGCCGATAGCCGGAGCCGGCAGCGAAATCAACCCCAGGCTGGTGCTGAACAGGCCAAAGGCTGTACCACGCAGTTTTTCCGGGACGGCTTTGCTGATCAGCGATGAATAGGCCGGACTCAACAGCCCGACGCCGATTCCAAACAGCGCCCAGCTCAAATAAAAAGTCAAAAGCACAGCCTGGGGAGCGATGAACAGCAGCAGTCCGACGAAGACCAGCCCGAAGCCGAGCGCGATTCCGACCCGCTCACCTTTTTTGTCTGCCAACCAGCCGCCGGGGACGGTGAAGAGCATCATGAACAGCCCGAAAATACTGTTTATCACCCCGATCTGTTTGACCGACAGCCCGGCGACATCCTGCATGTAAAGCGGTTCAAGATTGCCGGACAGCGCAAAGGCTGTATCGCGTACGCCGTCGGTGAGCATGATCCAGGTGATCAGGCCGCCGGAGACCAGCATCCCGAACATCGCACTCAGGTTGGATTTCAAGCTGGCGACCGTCAATTTCTGCGGGTGCGATTCCCGGCCGCGCGCAGCCGCGCGCGCCATCCCGATGCGGATCAGCGTAGCCAGCAAGTACAGGCAAGCGGCAATCAGCAGCATGACCTTATAACCGTAATCGTCCGCCAGCCAGCCTCCCAGCAGCGGTCCCACTACGGCTACGATCATGAACAGCGCCTGGGTGACGCCGAACACGCGCGCCCGGTTATGTTCGCTGGAATTCTCGGCGATGAAGGCGTCGAAGCTCGGGCCGACCAGCGATGAGGATACCGAGGTAAAAGTCACTGCCAGCAGCAGCCACTGCCAGTTGGGCGAGACGACGAAGCCGATGTAGCCGATCAGCCCGCCGATGCTGCCCAGGGCAATGCTGCGCAGGCGCCCCAGCGTATCGGAGATCCAGCCGCCCAGAATCTGCAATGCCAGCGGAATGACCTGGGAAAGCGTAAAGAACAAGCCGATCTGCAGCACATCAGCGTGCAAGTGCTCCAGGTAGAGCGGCATCAGGGGTCCATACATATGGCCGCCGACGTTTGCCAGGATCATGGCCAACATGAACAGCAGCAAAAGACTGCTGAGCAGCGGTTCTTTCTTCTTGGTTTGCATGGTCGTTTCCATCAGGTTTTCCTCAACAACCCTGGCCGGCCTGACAGTCCGGATTGCCGGGTCGGATACTTATTCCATCAATTTGCGGTAGATAAAAAAGGTCTTGACCTGCCGGTAACCGACGCTTTGATACAGGTTGAGCGCCCCGCTCAGGTTCTGCGTGTCCACCCCCAGGGCGGTTTCGGTCATGCCCATCCCCTTAAACATTTGCATGCTCTGGACGATCAACGAACGAGCCAGGCCGCGTTTGCGCCACGGCCGGCGCACGCAGATCCCTTCGGTGTAACCACGCTGACGTTCATACTCTTCGTTTTCATTCCGATTGACGAAATTCTGTACCATCCCGGCCACCTGGTCGCCGTCCCAGGCAATTTTCCACAGGCCGGGATTGAAGGTTGGATCATCCTTCCATTCCTGGAAATTATCTTCGGTGGGCGGGACATAACCCCAGTGATCCTGGAAAGCTTCGCCGGCTGCTTCCCAGACAGCGCGGACGTGCTCGGGCTTTGTGGGGCGCACTTCGAGCCCCGGCGGCATGGGCGCTTCCGGGAAGGGTTCGGAGAGATCGCGTACCATTTCGTAATTCCAGCGCACTGGTTTATAGCCTTGCCCCTCCAACAAGGCAATGACGCCCTGCTCGGTTTTCTGCGCCCAGGATTGAAAGAAGCGTGGACCATCAGGGGGATGACCGGCAGCGACCTGGCGCAGACGCCGTTCGCCGTAACGCAGCATGGTGCTGCCAATCCCCTTGCGCCGCCAGGCGGGCAGCAAGAAACCGAAGACGGTATAGATGCGTTTCCCGTCTTGTTCCTGCTCCCAGAAGAGGCGGTTGTAAGCCACCACTTCACCGTCGATCTCGGCGAAAAGCATATCCTGGTAAGGATCGCAGTTGGTCAGGTGGCGATAGGTATTGGTAATTTCTTCGACAGTCGAGGAACGCTCCACGCCGTCGACATCCTTGCTACCTTCAATGACAGCCAGCATGTGGGGATAATCTTCTTCACCCCGAAAGGCGCGAAAGGTCAGGCCGGGGATATCCGGCGCATCAGAAAGGTTGATGATTTTCGTTGTTTTTGGTGTAGACATTTTAATTTCCTTTGATGCCATTGCGCAATTTTCAAGCTGTGCAATGCCGTTACGATTCTCGGTTGAGCTTGTGCCATTCTTCCCGCAGGAGACCCATGAAAATCAGGTCCCAGCGGCGGCCGTCGCGGTGCAGATACTGGCGCAAACGACCTTCTTCACGGAAGCCGCACTTCTGGTAGGAGCGCAGTCCGCGCGGATTGTATTCGAAGACGGTGAGCGAGACCCGGTGCAGGCACAGCTCAGTAAAGGCGTAGCGCAGGATGACGTTCATCGCATCCGTGCCGTAGCCATTGCCCCACAAATCCCGCTCCCCGATACCGACCCCGACGAAGCTGTCGCCCGCCGGCCAGCTGATCTCGAACAGGCCGATGTCACCGATGATCTGATCCTGATCCAGCTTGCGAATCAGGAACCAGTAGTTGGCCGGCGGGTTTTTCTCTTGTTGTTTCTCTGCCCACTCCTTCATTTCCTTGATCGAGAATTGGCGTGCGGGGTCGCTATCCATCAAGCGCAGGAATTCGCTGTCCCGCCGCCATTTGACCATCGAAGCCGCATAGGTTTCAGGATCGACAGCTGTCAGGTGGACCAGTTTTCCGGTGTAGAGAGCGTTGTTCATGACTGCTCCCGCCATTCAGACTGCAGCAAGCCAAAGTTGATCAGGTCCCAGCGGCGGTTGTCTCGCAGCAGGCACTGGCGCCGGCGTACCTCTTCCATGAAGCCGGCCTTGTGCAACAACGCAATGGCTGCCTGGTTATACTCCTGCACCATGGCTGTCAGGCGGTACAGGTTCAATTCGTTAAAGGCGTAACGCAGCAGTATCTGCAGCGTCTCGGTTCCCAGACCCTGGCTGCGATCTTGCGCCGAGCCGATTCCGAACTTCAGGAAACCGTTGCCGTTGGTCCACTCGATCCATTCAATGCTGGCCAGACCAACCAGGCGGTCGTCCTCGCGCGCGCGGATGCGGAAGTGGAACAGGTTCTTTTCTTCCCGAACCTGCTTCTCAAGCGCTTCATAGCGTTTCTTGATCTGGGCAGGAGAAAGCGGGTAAGCTGGTCCGAACTCGAGCAGACGCATGAACTCGGAATCATGAGTCCAGCGCGATTCGATTTCGTAATCCTTGTCATAATCGATTTCAGTTAGGCGGATCCGCTGTCCATCGAACAGCTGGATTTGCATGTCGTACATGGTTGCCTCCGATAGGTTTCGGGGAATCAGCCGCATTCGGCCAATCGTAATATTGCTCGTCAGTTCATTTGCCTTTCGACCGCACGAAACGGTCAGGTGGAACAAAAGGTCGTCAAGAAGATTTCGTTTGTCATAGCTCTTTTCCTTTCTATCCTTTAAAAAGAACCGGCCACGGTGCTGGTCCGTGGCCGGTTACACAGGGATTCCTGGGTAAACAAAACGGCCACGGGCGGGGTGCACCGTGGCCGCAAAACACTTATGCGAATTACTTACCGGTCAATAGGCGCACTCCAAGAAGGCATAGCAACTCCACCGCCGAAATCAGCGGTGCACGAGCAGCAGATGACGTAGAGAGATTTATTTGCCATTTTTTGTGCGTCTCCTTTCATAGAATTTTAGCGGCGGTAGTTTATCACAGCTATTTCAAAAACGTCAAGGGTTTTAATGTTATTTTAAGGATTCACGCCAGTTGAGATCTTACCGCTCAGCAGGTCGTCTAGCACCTGCTGAGCCAGACGCTGCTTGCCGGGCGTGAGCAGGTCTGAATTAACGTCCGCCAAGGTCAACGGCGAGTTGACTGTCTTGCCGCCGTTCCCCGCCGCCAGATCCGGCCAGGCGCTCTGGATGGCTTGGATGATGTCAGGCTGGATGGTCACAATCCAGTTGCTCCACTGCTTGTCCGGGGTTTTGGTCCCGATGACCAGGATGCCGGCTGTACCCAGGTAATCGATCAAATCAGCCGTTGCCAGGCTGGGGTAGACGAATATAGTAAACACCTTATGCCGGATGAGGATATCGGCATAAGCACCATATTCGCTCGATTTGGCATCGGAAGGGATATCCTGCACCAGGGGATAACTCTCCCAGGGCGGCGTGGTCGGATTGCAGACCCCACAATAATATTGCTGGCCGTTAGTGAAGGCTGTGTAAGCCTTTTGCCCATCCTGGTCATCGCGCGGGATGATAATGCCGGTTCGGTAATCGTCCGTGGTCAAGGCAGCCATGTAGCCAGCCAGAAAGGCGGTAATATCGATGTGGGTGTTCTGGGCCAGCACGCTGACGTTGCTACCCGGCTGTACATCCGGAATATTGACAGCCAGAAATTGCGCCTGCGGCGCGGCGGCAGCCAACTCTTTGAGGCCGGGATCAGGAGGTAGGACAATGGCTACTTTCAGGCCCGGATCGAGGTCTGCCGGGGTCAACGAATTGAGCACCTGGAAGCGATAACCGGACTGCTGCGCCAGGTCATACACGGTCTTCTGGTACAGGTTCGAGGTCTCCTGATCGAGGTCGGTCGGGATGACCAGCACCGCCAGCGGGGTGACAGGAGTGGGAGTCGGGACAGGCGCGGAGGTGGGTGTGTCCGTTGCCTCAGGCGCGGCTGGAGTGGATGTTCCGCCCAAGCTGCAGCCGCTCAGGAGAACTGTCAGAATAAGAATGATGCTCAAAAAGATCGTAGATTTTTGTCGCAAGGGACACGCTCCATTAAGGGTCGATTTCCCCCATTATAACGCGCAGAAGCCCGCCGGTGTGGCGGGCTTTGTGGTGGAGAAGAGATTGTGAGGCGTTATTTGACGTTAACTTTGATCTTCTTGGGCAGTGCCGATTCGGCTTTGGGCAGACGCAGGGTCAGCACACCGTCTTTGATCTTGGCCTCGACTTTGTCGGCTTCAACGGAAGCCGGCATGCGCAGCGTGCGGCGGAATTTGCCGTTGGGCAGTTCGGCCAGCATGTAATCACCGTCGTCCAGCTTGTACTCGCCTTCGATGCGGACAACGCCGTCGAGCACCTGGATATTCAGGTCGTCGGCTTTCAAGCCGGGAACCACGGCAGTCAAAGTGTAGCCGTCGTCCTCTTCGCGGACGTTGACGGGTAAATAATGATCCGCCTCAGGGGTCTGATCGGAGGACATCCAGCGGCGAAGCATACGACGGGGGGAAGTTTGAATATAGTAAGTCATCTCGGTTACTCCTTTTCACCATTCAGTTTTCGATTGAAGTATGATAATGGTAATTCCCGAGTGTAAGAAGAGAGAAAACAAAAAGTAGGCATTGTATAAGAAACACTTCCGGGAAAACTGCAGTCTGTTGCATTGCGGAACTTACAGGTTCCCAAGGTGTGATACTTAATACCCATCCTGGAACCGATTTCAATTCCTTTCTAGAGAAGATTTGGCGTATACAGGAACCTATTCGATAGCGCTTACGTCTAAAAAGCAGGTGTATTTGCGCATACGCAAAAAAGACGAGGAGATGTAAGCTATGAAAGTACCTTGGTTCAAAATTGCCCTGATCTTGAGCTGGATCTGGCTATTGGCAGGCTGCAACCAGATGATCGCTTCCGATATGCGAACAGCGCCAGCTCTCCCAGCCGGGACATCCAGCATCGGGAATTCGGATCCGGCCCAAACCTCAGCTCCCAAGCAAGCCAACCAGAAGGATGATACGAACATGCCCCCTACAATCTCAAGCCCCGCGGATCCCGGTTTGCAGGGATTGATCGAACAAGCCAAGGGTGACCTGGCCCAACGCCTGTCCATTTCGACCACTCAAATCAGTCTGGTTGAGGCCAAAAACGTGCTCTGGCCGGATGCCAGCCTGGGCTGCCCCCAGCCAGGTATGGCCTACATTCAAGTCCCTAAAGATGGCAGTTTGATCGTCCTCCAGGCCGATGGGATTAGCTACGAATATCACTACGGCGGCAACCGTGGGCTGTTCCTTTGCGAAAAATCGAATAAAGACCC
>Ga0307417_10000684_pt1 | contig 13700 bp, 18 predicted proteins | sample SalMarWE160210MG_2_FD_202514 | JGI IMG/M metagenome (GOLD analysis project Ga0307417, IMG submission 202514) | Salt marsh sediment microbial communities from the Plum Island Ecosystem LTER, Massachusetts, United States - WE1602-10 | ecosystem: Environmental > Aquatic > Marine > Intertidal zone...
ATCTATATATGCTAGGCAAGCTTACTTAATATATAGTAAAAGAATCCATTACAATTTGAAGAGAGGTAGCCAATGCCTAAGAGAGTCATTGTTTTTTTCTTTTTATTTCTGATTTATTACTTTTTATCCGTGGTTATATCTGCTCAATCAATTAATAAAGCCGCCGCTAATAAGACTTACGTAATACTTTTAGGAACGGGTAATCCATATCCAAACCCGGCTAGGTCGGGGCCGGCTACTGCAGTTATTTACGAAAAAAGAGTTTTTCTTTTTGATGCCGGCGCAGGAGTTATGCGCCAGATTAATAAAGCAAACCTTCCTATAAGTGGTCCTGAAGCAACTTTTATAACTCATCTTCACAGCGATCATACTCTTGGTTATCCCGACCTGATTTTAACTAGCTGGGTAATGAGAAGAAAAAAACATTTGCAGGTTTATGGTCCCCACGGATTGCAGAGGGTGACTGACTATCTTTTAAAAGCATATTCCGAAGACATAAAAATAAGAGTTGAAGGACTGGAAAAAGAACTTCCCGACGCGTATAAGGTGGATGTGCATGAAATAAATTCGGAAGTTGTTTATGATAGTGCTGGAGTGAAGATAACTGCGATTCCTGTTTTGCACGGTAATTGGAAAGAAGCTTATGGCTATAGAATTGATACGCCTGATCGCTCAATTGTTATTTCGGGTGATACACGGCCTTGTGAAGCTCTTATTAAAGCCTCAATGGGTGTTGATATTCTAATCCACGAAGTTTATTCATCATTGAACGTAAAACCTGAGAATCGTTCAGGTGGAGAATTCTGGCCTGAATACCTTAAGCAGTTTCATACATCTGATGTTGAGCTTGGAAATATTGCAAAAAAAGCAAAACCTAAATTACTAATACTTGATCATATAGGAAGGCTGAGAGAAAGTGGCAAAGAACTCATAGAAGGCGTTAGAAAAGGAGGATTTAATGGCGAGGTTGTAGTAGGTAAAGATCTTAAAACATTTTAGAATTACAGCTCTATTTTTTTATGATGCTTTCTTCTCATTTCTGCGATAATAATCTCATCAAACTTAATTAGAATTCTTTTTCATACATTGAATAATCGGTACCTCGTGATTATATTTGTTGTTAAGTAATGGAATGGAGATTATGGATACAGATATAATACTGAAAACAAATTTTCACGATATAAAGCTTGTAAAACGGGGAAAAGTTAGAGATGTCTATGAAATCGGTGAATACTTTCTGATAGTTTCTACCGACAGGCTTTCCGCATTTGATGTAATAATGTCACAGGGAATTCCGGACAAAGGAAAAGTATTAACTAAAATTTCCGAGTTTTGGTTTAATGAAACCAGGAATATTGTCAGAAATCATGTTGTAACAACTGTTATTGATGAATTTCCCGAAGTTTGTCAAAAGTACAGAGATCAACTTCAGGGAAGATCAATGATAGTCAAGAAAGCAAAAGTGATTCCTATAGAATGTATTGTAAGAGGTTATATCTCGGGATCAGGATGGAATGATTACAAAAAGACAGGAAAGATATCAGGAATAGATTTACCTAATAGTTTAAAAGAATCAGAAAAATTACCTGAACCACTTTTTACCCCTTCCACCAAAGCGGAAATTGGCACACACGATGAAAATATTTCATTTGACCAGGCTGAAAAAATAATTGATAAGGAAACGCTGAAGGAAGTTAAAAAGGCAGCTCTGGATATATACAAGACTGCTTCGAATTTAGCTCTTAAAAAAGGGATAATCATTGCGGATACAAAAATGGAATTCGGTTTGATTGATGGTGAAGTAACTCTTGTTGATGAATTGCTTACGCCCGATTCATCACGTTTCTGGCCTGAAAACAATTATAAAGTAGGGCAGGCCCAGCAAAGTTATGACAAACAATTTGTCAGAGACTATCTTCTTTCAATAAATTTTAATAAGCAACCGCCACCGCCGATCTTGCCTGAAGATATTATTCAAAAGACGAGAAAAAAATATCTTGATGTTCTTTATAAACTAACAGGTGAGAGACTAACTTAATGTACCCTGTTAATATAAGGGTTAAGCAGTCACAGCATATCTACATTAAATGGGATAATGGAACCGCTACTGAGATTAGTCTGAGGAAGTTAAGAGAACTTTGTCCGTGTGCGACCTGTATAACTTTGCGTCAGAGCCAGGGGAGACATTATATACCAATTTTTAATGAAAACCAATTAAAAATTGCGAATATTAAGCAAATTGGAAGTTATGCTATTCAATTGAGTTGGAAAGATGGACATAATACGGGGATATATGAATTTTCCTTTCTTAGGAATTTAGGTTCAAAAAATTAGTAATTTACAACGCTGGATTTAAAAATTAGCTCTATCTGCCGTAATTTTAAAAATATTTATTATTGTCTAATTACTAATTTATGATTCTCCCAAATCAGCTTACAATATTAAGGATTGTGCTTACACCGGTTTTTCTGGTTCTATTTCTTTCTGATAACCCATTGCTTAAGCAAATCTCTTTGGCTGTTTTTATTATTGCAGCATTAACGGATTGGTATGACGGCTGGCTTGCCAGAAAGTTTAATTATATTACAAGCTGGGGGAAATTTTGGGACCCGCTTGCTGATAAAATTCTTACTTCATCAGCATTTATAGGATTTGCTGTTCTTAAATTGATTCCTTTATGGATGGTAATTGTAATTCTTGTAAGGGATTTTATTGTTACAGGTCTCAGGGCATATGCTGATTATAAAGGAAAAACATTTCCAACAAGTTATTATGCCAAATGGAAAACCTTTCTGCAGATAACTTTTCTTTATTATTTACTAATTATGTATGTTGGTAAATTATCTCCACAAATATTCCCAGCAAATAAGGAAATATTTGATATGCTACTTGACAGCAATTTTATTTATTTTTTCATGCTGTTTATAACAGCAATAACTTTTCATTCAGGAATTACGTACCTGTACAAAAACAGGAATCTTATAGAAGGGCTCTTTAAAGGTGAAGATTAATTTTTTTGAAAAAATGTTAGGCTCCGGTTTTTTTACAGGGTATATGCCAATTGTGCCGGGTACGTTTGGAAGTCTTGCAGCATTGTTGATTTATTTTATCCCAGGATTTGAAAAGCCCTTGATAATTATTCCGGCCATAATAGTTTTTATGGTCTATGGAATCTATGTGGGAAATAAATTTGATAAAGTATACGGAAAAGATCCCCGTCAATGTACGATTGATGAAGTAGTTGGTATGTGGATTTCATTATTATTTTTGCCAAAGAGAATTATAGTCTCTGTTATTGCATTTATTGTATGGCGGGTATTTGATATAGTTAAACCATTTCCAGCGAGAAACCTTGAAAAACTAGAAGGTGGTTTAGGAATAATGATTGATGATGTGGTTGCTGGTTTTTATTCTTTAATTGTTTTGCAGGTTCTTTTGTACATTTTTAAGTTCTGATTTATTCACAAAGAGAAAGAACATATGAATGCTCATATAATTACTATAGGTGACGAAATACTGATCGGGCAAACCTTAAATACAAATGCGGCCTATATCGGCAGCAAACTAGTTGATATACAAGTCTATGTGAAGAAAAGCTCTGTCGTAGCAGACAAGGAAGAAGACATCTTAAAAGAATTTAAGGAATGTTGGGAAAATAATGATCTGGTTGTGGTTACAGGAGGATTAGGCCCAACGCATGATGATATTACACGCCAGTGTGTGGTGAAGTTTTTTAATACTGAACTTGTGCAGAACAATGACGTTCTTGAAGATATAAAAACAATGTTTGCCAAAAGAGGACGGGAAGTAACGAAAGTTAATGAAGGGCAGGCACTTGTGCCAAAAATTGCAAAGGTTATCCAGAATTCGCGTGGTACTGCTCCCGGCTTCTGGATTGAAAAGAAAAATAAAATATTCGTGGTGATGCCCGGAGTCCCTTTTGAAATGAAGGAGATGATGGAAGATTTTGTTCTTCCAGATTTAAAGGAACGATTACATAATCCTAAAACAATTTCCTTAAGAGAAACTTTGCAGACTACAGGTATTGCGGAATCTGCTTTATTTGAAAAACTTGGTAACCTCAATGAATTACTTGAGGGAGCAAAGCTTGCATTTCTTCCCAGTCAATTTGGGGTAAAACTAAGGATCACAGCAACGGAAAAAACGGAAGAGAAAGCCAAAAATAAATTGACTGAGATTGAGCAAAGGATCAGAAGCAAAGCAGGGAGATTTATTTTTAGTAGAGATGAAGAATATCTTGAAGAAGTTGTTGCAAGATTATTAAAAGAAAGGGGTTTAACGATTTCACTTGCGGAATCTTGTACAGGTGGAGGACTTGCAAATGTACTTACAAATGTAACAGGAGCCAGTGCATATTTCGAAAGAGGAATTGTGTCATACAGCAATGCTTCAAAAGTAGAGATTCTTAAAGTCCTGGAGGACACTATCTCGGAGCACGGAGCAGTAAGCCTTGAGGTAGCAAGGCAAATGGCGGAGGGAGTAAAATCAATTAGCGGTACTGACCTTGGGGTATCAATAACCGGAATTATGGGACCAACCGGAGCAACAACAGGCAAGCCAGTAGGTCTTGTATATATCGGACTTTGTGATGACAAGGTTTGCACCGCGAAAGAATTCACTTTCGGAGATGACAGGATTATTAATAAACAAAGAACGATTCAGGCAGCCCTGGATATGATAAGAAAACATTTGCTTGGAATTTCATTAGATGGCTAGGCTTTTTGTTTCACTTAATTTGCCGGTAGAAATAAGGGACAGAATTAATTCTCTAAGAATGGAGGCTGACGCTGAAGAGAATAAACCTAAGTGGGAACCGAAAGAAAAACTACATCTGACCTTAAAATTCATTGGTGAAATTGAAGAACAGCTGGTAAAGGAAATTTCTGAGGAATTAAGTTTTATAAAGAATTACGGTACCATAAATTGTGAAATAACTCAATTCGGATTTTTCTTTTCCCGAAATCAGCCAAGAATTTTATGGTTAGGTTTGCATACTGATGAAATTATTTTTAATCTTGTGGAAGAATTAAATTCCCGTCTTGAAAAATTTTTAATCCCAAGGGAAAATAAAAAATTTACTTCCCACATTACTATTTTAAGAATTCGGGGAAATGTCAGTGAACATTTTATTGAGAGTTTTAAGAAATTTGAAGTCCCGGCGATTAAATTTAAGGCTGATGAAATTTCACTGATTAAAAGTGAATTATTACCGCTGGGTTCGATATACAAAGAAATTAATAAATATAAATTAAAATGATTCGGAGGAATAATGGCCGCAGATAAAGAACAAAAATTGAAAATAATTGACGATGCTATTGCCAGCATTGAAAAGACTTATGGCAAAGGTTCTATAATGAAACTTGGTGATGGAGTGATTGTTGCTGTAGAATCTATTCCTACAGGGGCTATGTCACTTGATTATGCGCTTGGAATTGGCGGTGTACCAAGAGGGAGAGTTACAGAAATTTACGGACCTGAATCAAGTGGTAAAACAACTCTTTGTCTCCATATTATTGCTGAAGCACAAAAAGCCGGTGGGCTTGCAGCTTTCATTGATGCCGAGCACGCACTCGATGTAAATTATGCTAAAAGACTCGGCGTTGATACTGCTAATCTTCTTATATCACAACCGGATTTTGGTGAGCAGGCGCTTGAGATCACTGACACGCTTGTACGAAGCAATGCATTGGATATAATCGTGATCGACTCTGTCGCTGCTCTCGTTCCCCGTTCTGAAATTGAAGGCGAAATGGGAGATGCAACTATGGCAGTTCAGGCAAGGTTGATGTCGCAGGCTTTGAGGAAACTTACCGGTGCAATTTCAAAATCCAAGACATCTGTTATTTTTATAAACCAGCTGCGACAGAAAATTGGAATTATGTTTGGAAATCCTGAAACTACTACTGGTGGAAATGCTCTTAAGTTTTATGCATCACTTAGAATGGACATAAGAAGAATTGGTGCAATTAAAGACGGAACTGACGTAATAGGTAACAGAACAAGAGTTAAAATAGTAAAAAGTAAAGTGGCGCCACCTTTTAAAGAAGTTGAGTTTGATATTCTCTATAATGAAGGCATTAGCAAAACAGGTGACCTGCTTGATTTTGCCACTAACCTGGATATTGTCAAAAAGAGCGGAGCCTGGTTCACGTTTGGAGAAGACAGGTACCAGGGAAGAGAACAATTCAGACAAAAGCTTATTGAAAGTCCTGAGTTATTTAAGAAAATTGAAAAAGAAGTAAAAACAAAGCTTGGTATGCTTTCGACTGATAAACCTGATAAAAAAGAAGAAAAGGAAGAACCGGAAGAAAAATCAAAAGGGAAAAAAGGCTCGAAATAAAAACAGGCTATGAAAATAACCCGGGTAGTTAAGAAGGATGAAAATAATGTAGTCGTTTATCTCGAAAATGATGAAAAACTTTTCTTAACCTACGAAGTGTTTATGAAAAATGGTCTCAGGAAAGACACTGAAATTCCTGCAGACCATTTTCAGTTTCTAATAAGGGAAAATCAAAAATATCATGTCAAGAATAGAGCATTTTCATACCTTGGCAGAAGACATCATTCCATTTTCGAACTCCGTACAAAACTTCGCCGGAAAAAATATGATAAAGACCTGATTGAAGAAATTATTAGCGATCTTTCGACAAATAAATATCTCGATGACCTCGAGTTTTCCAGGTTGTTTGCAGATGAAAATATCAGGTTGAAACTATGGGGAAAAAATAAAATTAAAGGAGAACTGATCAAAAGGGGAGTCAATTCGGAAATTATTTCAGAAGTCTTGAACGAAAAATTCCCTGAAGGAAATGATGTGGGCAATGCTGTAGAACTTGCAGCGAAAAAATACAAATCCCTAAGGAGCAGAAACCTCGAAGAAATGAAGCTAAAGCAGAAATTATATGCATTTCTTTCCTCAAGAGGTTATGACTATGAAACAAGTAAGGAAGCAGTTGAAAAAATTATTGGTGGGAATAGAGAGTAATAAAAATTTATCGAATTGACTATTCTAGTTTCTTTTTTAGAGACAATACCATATTTGAAATTTCAGGGATTGCTACTTTTTCAGCAGCTTCATCTAATTCAAACCATTTCCGTTTTCTTTTTGCTTTCTCCGGATAATCGTCATATTCTTTTATTACTTCCATCGAAAATATTTTCATGAAACATTTCCCATAGGATTTCTGGATGATAAATTCGCCTAATTCAAAAGTTTCATTGCTTCCCAGCACCCCGGCTTCCTCAATGGCTTCTTTTTTTGCAGATTCGAAAGCGGAGAGATTAAATTCGACATAGCCTTTTGGAATTATCCATCTTTGCTTTTTCACCGAAGTGATCAAAAGAACCTCAATTTTCTTTTTACCTTTTTTACGGAAGGGTACTACTCCTGATTGATGATAATTAAGTTCTAATTTCAAATTGATTTTATTGTATTTTAATTTATTAGTTCTATATTATGCAAAATAATTAATTCTATTCCCAAAAAGAAAAATTGATTTCTGATTATTCGAAAGAAATCTGTATCTTTTCAGGGAAAATAAATCCTCATAGAGATGAATATTCAGAAAAACTATTCGCTTAAAAGACTTAATACTTTTGGAATAGATGCTAAAGCGCATCTATTTTGCGAGATAAAGAACGAAGAACAACTACAATTAATCTTAACAGATAAAAATTTTAAGAAAATTCCAAAATTTATTTTAGGTGGTGGCAGTAATGTTCTATTCACTCAGAATTTTCCCGGTCTTGTAATAAAAATTTCCATTTCCGGAGTTGAAATTATTCAAGATGATAAAGACTCTGTTCTGGTAAAAGCAGGGGCAGGAGAAGCTTGGCACGAGCTGGTTTTATTTTCTGTTGAAAGAAAGTTCGGCGGAATTGAAAATCTTTCGCTTATTCCAGGAACTGTGGGCGCTGCGCCAATGCAAAATATTGGTGCATATGGGCAGGAGATTAAGAATGTTTTTGAATATATTGAAGGGATCTTTATTGATTCAGGAGGAAAAAAAGTATTTAAGAAAGCAGAGTGTAAATTTGGTTATCGTGATAGCATATTCAAGCAAGAGTTAAAAAATAAATTTGTAATTACCTCAGTTGTTTTGAGGTTGAACAAAAAACCTGTCTTGAAACTTGATTATGGAACAGTAAAAGAAGAACTCGAAAAGTTAAATCTTGAAAAGGTTACAATTAAAAATGTGAGTGATGTTATCTGTAAAATCAGGCAAAGCAAATTGCCCGATCCATCGCAAATAGGTAACGCCGGAAGCTTCTTCAAAAATCCTGAAATAGAGACTGAAAAGTATTCCCAATTGAAAAAAGAATTCCCTGAAATCCCCGGTTATAAAATGGATGATAATAGAACTAAAATACCGGCTGGCTGGTTGATAGAAAAATGTGGATGGAAAGGTAAAAGAGTAGGTAATACAGGTTCTCATTCGAAGCAGTCTCTAGTGCTTGTAAATTACGGAAATGCAAAGGGATCAGACATTCTGGCACTTGCTGAAAAAATAAAGGAATCTGTAAAAACTAAGTTCGGGATAGAATTAGAAGAAGAAATTAATATTGTATGAGCTTGTATTTCCGTTGAATTTATGTCGCCTAATTCATAAGTTAATTATATAGTTGCTGTCCACAAGACGGAACTTAATTTAAAAACTTCTTGTGATCCAGGGAGCCTAAGCCTATGAAAGATCAAAAGAAAGACGACCAGGTCCTTTCAGCATATGAAAAGGCAGCTCAGGATGGAGTAGATCCACGCTGCATTCCTCAAAAACTACAGGGACCCGTTCCCGAGCACGACGAAATAAAATATCCTGATTATCCTCAAGCAGATCACGAGTCGTGGAAATATCTTTTCGATAGACAAATGAAATTTCTTCCGGGTAGAGCCTGCGCTGAATATATGGACGGTGTAGATAAATTAAATTTTACTCGCGATCAAATTCCTGCTTTAAAGGATTTAAGTCGCGTGTTTAGTAAAACCACCGGATGGAAGGTTGCACGTGTTCCTGGATTAATCGATGTGAATGATTTTTTTGGTTTGCTTCGTAGAAGAGTTTTCCCATCGACTGATTATATTCGCGGAAAAGAAGAACTTGATTACACACCTGCTCCCGATTGCTTTCACGATATGTTTGGTCATATGCCATTGCTGACTGACAAAGACTTTGCAGAGTTTTATCAGCAGTTTGGCGAGGCCGCATTAAAAGCGGAAGGAATGGACAGAAAGTATCTTGAAACTTTTCATTGGTTCACAGTTGAATTTGGATTGATCCGCCAGCCGGAAGGGATGAGAATTTACGGCGCTGGAATACTTTCATCAAAAGAAGAAGTTCAGCACGCTCTTTCCGATGAAGTTGAAGTGAGGAATTTTGATCCTGAAAAAATAGTGTTGCAGGAATATGACGTCTGGCATTTACAGCCGATTCTTTTTGCCATTGATTCATTTGAGCAATTAAAAGACGGTTTCAGAAAGTGGACCAAAAAACTTGGATTGCTTAGTTAGGCAAAGTAATACTAAAAGATTGAATTCTTTCTAACTTGAAAATCCTGCCTTAAATAGCTAATTTACTTAGTCTTAATTAGCCAATAATTTTAGAATATTTTTAAATAAGGAGATACTATGTCAATCAAAGTTGGAGATCAGGCGCCTAGGTTTACTTTACTAAATCAAAACAAGGAAAAAGTAAGTCTTGATGATTTTAAAGGTAAAAATGTAGTCCTATTATTTTTCCCGGCTGCAGGAAGCGGCGTTTGTACAAATGAGTTGTGTAGTTTCAGGGACGAATTAAAAGATTATGAAGGTCTTAATGCGCAGGTTTTAGGAATAAGTGTGGATACCGTTTTTGCTCTAAAATTATTTGAAGAAAAAAATAATTATAACTTCCCATTATTAAGTGATTTTAATAAAGAAGTAATAAATAAATACGATGTGGTAGATAATGCGTTCGGTGCAGGAAGCCTTGATTACAAAGGGATTGCAAAAAGATCGGCCTTTGTTATTGATAAAGATGGTAAAATAAAATATGCAGAAGTCATGCCAAGTCCAGGCGAATTACCAAGTTACGAAGCTATAAAGAATGCATTGAAATAAAAAAAGACTATTTGTTCAATTATTAAATAGTCACTTTATATTTATTAGTATTATTTTTTGACAATTAAATTTGTAGTAACCTTCAGAGTTTTTAGTTGACGCTGAAGGTTTATATTTAATATACGAGGGATATTTTTATGCTAAAAGAAGGGAATAAGGCTCCTGCCTTTAAATTAAAAAATCAGGATGGAGAAACAATTTCATTAAGTGATTACAAAGGTAAAAAGGTTGTACTTTATTTTTATCCTAAAGATGATACCAGCGGCTGTACAAAGGAAGCTTGCAGTTTTCGTGATGGATTTCCTAAGTTCGGCAAACTTAAAGCTGAAATTCTTGGCGTGAGTGCCGATTCAGTCCAATCACACAAAAAATTTGCTGAAAAATATAAGCTACCGTTTACCTTACTTAGTGATGAAAGTAGAAAGATGATTGAGAAATACGGCGTGTGGAAAGAAAAGAGTATGTACGGCAGAAAATATATGGGAATTGAAAGAACAACTTTTATCATTGATGAAAATGGAAAGATTAAAAAAATATTTCCAAAGGTAAAAGTTTCTGATCACGACAAAGAAGTGCTGGAAGCCCTGAACAGTTGATTATCAATAGGGAACAACTATGATTTATGTAACCAGGCGCGCTACATTTAATGCTGCTCACCGCGTTTTTAATCCGAATTTATCCGATGAAGAAAATTCAAAAATTTTCGGAAAGTGCAGCAATCCAAATTGGCACGGGCACAACTATATTTTGGAAGTAGTTGTTGCAGGTGAAATAAATCCTGAAACCGGATATTTGATTGACCTGAAAGATTTAAAAGAAATAATAAATGAATATGTAATTGAAAAAGTAGATCATAAAAATCTTAATCTTGAAGTCGATTTTATGAAAGGGATTCAACCTTCTGCAGAAAATATTACTATTCAGATCTGGAAACAGTTAGAAAAAAAGATCCCATCTGGTAAATTGTATTCTGTTAAACTTTACGAAACTGAAAATAATTATTTTGAATATCGAGGAGAATAAAATTTGAATAAGGATAATGTTGAAAATTTAGTTACCAATTTGTTAAAAGAGATTGGAGAAGATCCGAAGAGGGAAGGGCTGTTAAAAACTCCTCACCGTGTTGCAAAGTCCTATGAATTTCTCACGAGCGGATATAATAAGGATATTGAAGAGGTATTAAACGGTGCTGTTTTTAATGAAAAATATGATGAGATGGTTCTTGTAAAGAATATTGATTTTTATAGCTTGTGTGAGCATCACATTCTGCCTTTTTTTGGAAAGGTGCATATTGCCTATATTCCGGGTGGAAAGATTGTCGGGTTAAGTAAAATTCCAAGAATCGTTGAGGTCTTTTCGAGAAGACTACAGGTGCAGGAAAGAATGACTCAACAGATTGCAGACACAATTAATAAATATCTTGAGCCACAGGGCGTTGCAGTAGTCTCCGAAGCTTTTCACATGTGCATGATGATGCGCGGAGTTGAAAAACAGAATTCATCAGCAACGGCCAGTGCGGTGCACGGAATTTTTAAAGAAGATGCCAGAACACGGGCGGAAGTAATGAACTTAATATCACAAAAGAATTTATGACAAAAGAAAAAAGAGCAGGTATATGGTTAACAGGCGCAAGTTCAGGAATAGGCAGGGCCACTGCAAAAGAATTTGCGAAAGTCGGTTGCGACGTTTTTGTTTCCGCAAGGAGAACAACAGAACTTGAACGGCTCAAGAAAGAACTGACAAAAGAAAAACTCAAAATAGAGACATATCCTTGTAACATTGCTTCATCGGCAAATGTAGATCAGGTTGTAAAAAAAATCTCCGCAAAGCATAAAATTAACTGCCTGGTAAACAATGCAGGTGTTACATCCTTCAAAAAAGCCGAAGATAATTCGATCCCGGAGATAAATGATATTATAAACACAAATCTACTTGGTTCAATTTATGCAATCAAATATATTCTGCCTCATATGATAAAAGATGGCGGCGGAACGATAATTAATATTATTTCAAGTGCAGCTAAAAAAATATTTACGGAAAGCAGTGCATACACGGCCTCAAAAACCGGTCTGCTTGGTTACACAAATGTCTTACGAGAAGAGGTAAGAAAACATAATATCAGGGTGATTAATATTCACCCTGGTGCTACTGAAACACCTATGTGGTCACAGGACATGAGAAAGGAAAATTCTGAAAGAATGATGAAAAGTGAAGAAATTGCCCGGCTGATAGTTTGGGCATTCCTTCAGGAAGGTAATATTGTTGCTGAAGATATTGATGTTAAACCAATCGAAGGAGACTTATGATAAATGGGAAAGAATTAGCAATCGTAACAGGTGCAAGCAGGGGAATAGGGAAAGCAATCGCATTAAGATTTGCAAAAGAAAATTGTGATGTGATGATATTTGGAAGAGATGTTGAAGCATTAAAAAAAGCTCAAGCTGAAATTATAAGTGCTGGTGTTAAATGTGAATATTTTATAGGAGATGTAGCGGATGAAAAATTTGTCAATGATTCCGTTTCTAAAATAATTGAAAAGTATGGAAAGGTTGACCATCTTATAAACAACGCGGGTATAGGGGTATTTAAAAAACTTATAGATTCCAATCTTGAAGATTTTAAAATACAGGTTGATGCGAATCTTTACGGTATTTATAATTTCACAAAAGCCGTTGCTAATAAAATGATTGAAAGGGAAAGCGGTTCGATAATAAATATCGCCTCACTTGCGGGGAAGAATGCTTTTGTTGGCGGTACAATGTATTCTGCGTCAAAGCATGCTGTGCTTGGTTTTACAAAATCTTTAATGCTGGAGTTGAGAGAATTTAATATTCGTGTTGCAGCAATTTGTCCAGGTTCTGTTGCGACTGAATTTTTTGGCGGACCCGGCAGGCATCCTAATTATGATAAAATATTAAAAGCTAATGATGTAGCAGAATCAGTTATGGCAGTTCTTAAACTTCCTGTGCATGCTTTGATAAGTGAAATTGATTTAAGACCGACAAATCCGAAATAGTATTTCATAGCCTTCCTTTTGAGCATCCAAAATAATTCTATATTCATAGATAGAACACTGGTCGAACTAATTAACCATTAGTAGAATAATTTCAGATCTAAATTGTTTGATTATTATTTTGACCTTTAACAAGTCTAATCTTTGGCGGATTTAATAAACTGATTCTTTAAAAAAATATTTCGGCTGAAAATATCTCTTAGAATTACATTTGCTAAAAAATGCTTAATACTGTTAAACATAATATATCTTTATCATTAACCTCAAAAACCATTATACTCATCTTACTTTTGGTTTGTAATGGATTATTAGCCCAGACATCAGAGATACAATTACGGGAAAAAATAATTCAATATTCTAATGCGAATAATTTTAAGGAATGTATAGACTCCGGCGTTAAATACTTAGAACAATACGGCAGTGACTCACTCAAAAGTTACTTGTCAAAAGTTAAAAATGATCTTAGCAATTATAACCCTAATAATTTTGAACGAATTAAGAAAAATATAGATAAGGTAATCAGGCTTTCTCCCAAAGTCATCCCACTTTATGCAATTCATTCCGGACTTGGTG
>Ga0307417_10000685_pt1 | contig 13685 bp, 10 predicted proteins | sample SalMarWE160210MG_2_FD_202514 | JGI IMG/M metagenome (GOLD analysis project Ga0307417, IMG submission 202514) | Salt marsh sediment microbial communities from the Plum Island Ecosystem LTER, Massachusetts, United States - WE1602-10 | ecosystem: Environmental > Aquatic > Marine > Intertidal zone...
TAAAAAATTTGCAGACAGGCAAAATAAATAGTTCAGCGACTATGTATCCTGTCCTCCGAAAGCTGCTTTTTCAACTTGATCCTGAAACTGCCCATCGTCTGACTCTGAGTCTGCTGCGCTCGGGCAACCTGCTGCCCATCCATGCGCTGTTATTTTTGTTGAACTTCACAACAGAAAAACCGGTCGGCGCTTTTGGCTTGCATTTCAAGAATCCGGTCGGGCTGGCGGCCGGGTATGACAAGGACGCCGTCGCCGTGCGCGGATTATCAGCCCTGGGCTTCGGTCACCTCGAAGTCGGGACGGTCACGCCGCTGCCGCAGCCGGGCAACCCCAGGCCGCGCCTGTTCCGGCTGGTGGAGGACGAAGCCATCATCAACCGCCTGGGTTTCCCGGGGGTAGGTGCGGTGGTGGTGGCCAAACGCCTGCGCAAATTAAAACGATCTGACGAGATTCTGGGGGTCAACCTGGGCAAGAATACGAACACGCCCAACGAAGAAGCTGTTTTTGATTATCTGGCCTTGCTGCAAATATTTGCTCCCCTGGCGGACTACCTGACCATCAACGTCAGCTCACCCAATACGGTCGGGCTGCGCCGCTTGCAGGGGCGCGAGGCGCTGGAAGGCCTGCTGAGCGAACTGCACCAGCAGCGCCGCCACGAGCAGAAGACTTTGCAGAGGCACCTGCCCCTGCTGGTCAAGCTGGCGCCCGACCTGAGCGATCAGGAATTGGAGGAGGCCCTCGACGTGATCCTGGCGACGCACATGGACGGGGTGATCGTCACCAACACGACCCTGTCGCGCGTGGGATTGCGATCCCCGCTCGGGGTCGAGAGCGGCGGATTAAGCGGCCGCCCGCTGACGGCTTTGTCGGATGCGATGCTGTCCAGGGTTGTCAAACACGTGGATGGAAAAATTCCGGTGGTTGGCGTGGGCGGGATCATGACCCCCGAGGATGCCCGCCGCAAGCTGGACCTGGGCGCGACCCTGGTGCAGGTCTACACTGGGCTGGTTTACGCCGGGCCCGGCCTGGTCAGGCGCATGGTCAAGTCGTTGTAAGGCGCAGCAGCGCTTCTATTTTTTGAAATCCTGCGGGCCGGCCTCTCTGTGATCGGCAATCATCAAAACGAAATGCCCAGAACAAAATTGATGCAGCCATTTCCCGGCAGTCTGACCTGCTTCGGATTGCAGGGCGGTATCCAGTGCAGCGCGGTCTTCGAAATACAGCTCGTGCATTTTGAAATATTGCCTGGCGTCCGGCGCAGAGACAATCTGGTCGATGTCGCTGACGACTTCCTTTTGCAGAGCGGGCATTTGCTCGGCCAGGGCCATGAATTCCTGCCAGCCTGGCTGAAAGCTGCCCCAGTCGTCCGGTTGCTCGAAGAGAATGACGAGTTTGTGCATGACTAGCTCCTGGGTGGGATTATACAGGACCTTGGGCTTTTAGCGTTTTGTGGTATGATGTCGCCAACTACAGGTAAAAACATGGAAGATAAAATTACAATCATTGAAGGACCACCGCCCGTATTTGAGCCGGTACAAGATGGCTGGGCATTGGGGCTGAATGAAGGCCCGCACCTCTCTGTGACAGCAATGACACACCTGCGCACATTCAACGGACCGGCGCTGGTCGAGCGCTGCTATCGCGCCTGGAACAAGCACGCCCCCATTTTTTTGCATTACCGTAATGATATGGGGTTGGAACAGACCGCGCCGATCCTGGCCGCGCGTTCGGTCGAGACCGGCGACGGTCATATGTTGTTGTTGTGGGTCTACGTTGACCATGACGATGTGGAGTTCGAGTTCGACTCCGGCGAGGACGACAGCGCCGACAGCGACTACGATTCACCCGACCTTTAGGTTTGCCTGCGAAACGAAGGGGATAGGGATGATCCCCTATCCCTATTTTTTTATCTCCACCCGGGAGGGAGTCTGTGCCTCAGGTATTATCTGACCTGCAAGCCGGCGTATTGAAGCTGACGCTCAATCGCCCGGAGCGGGCGAACGCCTTCAGCCTGGAAATGATCGCGGAACTGCAAACCGCCTTCAAACAGGCTGCCCGCGCTGCGGGGGTGCGCGTTGTGGTGCTGACCGGATCAGGCCAGGCCTTTGGCGCCGGTCAGGACATCGACGAGATCCGCGCTGCTGGTTTTGACACGTCCGTCTCCTTCCGCGAACACCTGCTCCAAACCTATAATCCGCTGGTGCTGCAAATCCGGCAGATCGAGAAGCCGGTCATCGCTGCAATCAACGGACCGTGCGCTGGCGCTTCCCTGGGGGTCGCCCTGGCCTGCGATATCCGTCTGGCTTCCGAGGCGGCTAACTTCGTGGTCGGTTTCCTGGGCATTGGACTGGTGCCCGACTCGGCGGTCTCACTGCTGCTGCCCAAGCTGGTCGGTTTGGGACGCGCCAGCCTGGCGACCTTCAGCAATGCGCCCATCTCCGCTGCCCAGGCTTTGGAATGGGGTCTGGTCAATCAAGTCATACCCGCTGCCGAATTGATGGCCGTGACCGGGGAACTGGCGGCACAACTGGCAGCCGGTCCGGTTGGGGCCTACGGCCTGACCAAGCGGGCTTTCAACCGCGCGGTGCTGCCCAATTTGGAGGACGTCTTAGATTACGAGGCCCATTTGCAGGACATCGCCGCCCGGGGCAACGAGCACCTGGAAGGTGTGGCGGCCTTCCTGGAAAAACGCCAGCCAAAATTCAATTAGAATTCTATGGAATGATGGAATACGAACCTGTCATCGGACTCGAAGTCCACGCTGAATTACTGACGAATTCAAAAATGTTTTGCGCCTGCCCGGTCGTCGATTCGACCAGCGCTGTGCCGAACACGGCTGTTTGCCCGGTCTGTGCGGGCATGCCGGGCACGTTACCGGTCATCAATGCCAAAGCGGTTGAGTACGCCGTGCGCGTGGCCCTGGCGCTGGAGTGTGAAATTCAGCCGGTCAGCATCTTCGCCCGCAAGAACTATTTCTACCCCGACCTGCCCAAAGGTTACCAGATTTCGCAATACGAGCAGCCGCTGGCAGTCAATGGCAAGCTGTCGATCATCACTTCGCAAGGCGAGAAAGTCATCCGCATCCGACGCGTACACCTGGAAGAAGACACCGGAAAACTGACCCATGTCGAAGGCGACGGCGGGTCCTACTCGCTGGTGGACTTGAATCGCTCGGGCGTGTCGCTGCTGGAAATTGTCACCGAACCGGATTTTTGTGCTGCGGAGGAAGTGCGTAGATATGCCGAAGCACTGCGTTCGATCTTACGTTATCTGGGGGTCAACTCGGGCGATCTGGAAAAGGGCGTAATGCGCATCGAGCCGAACGTCTCAGTGCGACCGGTTGGCAGGCAGGCCCTGGGAACCAAGGTCGAGATCAAGAACCTGAACTCGTTCCACGCGCTCGAACGCGGCGTGGCGTATGAGATCGTGCGCCAGAGCGAACTGCTGCGCCAGGGCCAGCTTGTGTCTCAAGAGACCGTCGGTTGGGACGAAGCCAGGCAGGTTACCTTCAGCCAGCGCAGCAAGGAAGAAGCCCATGATTACCGCTATTTTCCCGAACCGGATCTGCCGCCGCTGGTGCTCGATCAGGATTGGGTTGCCCAAATCCGCGCTGGGCTGCCGGAATTGCCGTATGCCAGATTTCATCGCTTTGTCCGGCAGTATGAAATCAACGAATCCGCGGCCCATTTACTGGTCGAGGAGGGGGCTGTGGCGGATTTCTTCGAACAGGTCGTCGCTGCGGCTGAGACTGTCCCAGCCAAGGTGGTCGCCAACTGGGTGACCGGCGAGCTGTTCGCCCAAATGAAGTTAACTGGGGTAGGCATCGAGTCGCTCCCGTTCACGGCCCAGGCTTTTGCCGAGTTGGTCGCTCTGGTTGCGCGCGGCGAGGTCAACCAGAATACCGGCAAGGATGTGCTGGCCGAGATGTTCGCCAGCGGAATTTCTGCGACCGAGATCGTCCAAACCAAGGGATTGCGCCAGGTTTCTGACGCTGAGATGATCGCGCGTATCGTGGCTGAGGCCATCGCCGAAAACCCGCAGGAGGTTGCCAGTTACAAAGCTGGCAAATTGACTGTGGCGAACTGGCTCTTTGGGCAGGTGATGAAGAAAGCGGGGGGCAAAGCCAATCCGCAAGTGGTGCGGCAGGAGTTGGAAAAACAATTGCAGGCATGACCCCAACCATCCCGAGTTCCGGGATGGTTTTTTTGTCTGACGGATTGAGATGGTTATCATGTCCGCTCGTGATAGTATTCATATTGACGTATGCTGTAAATTCTAGTAAGGTTAATGCGCATTTAATCACAAGGCGGTTTCTGTTAGTATGATTGCCGTGCAAAACATATCCGAGTCGTGTTGCGGGCTCCCCGGACCGGGGTGCCCGCTTATGTTTTATCGACAGGATAACCAATTACCTTACTATTGCTAAGGAGTTTACAGTATGTCCGGACAAATCAATGCCTTCGAAATGGCACAACAGCAGTTTGATGGGGTCGCAAAATTACTCAGTCTCGACCCGCAAATTGCCGAAGTATTGCGCTGGCCGATGCGCGAATTTTCCTTCCGCATCCCGGTGCGCATGGACGATGGTTCCCTGCGCGTCTTTCAGGGTTACCGCGTGCAGCACAACGATTCGCGCGGTCCCAACAAAGGCGGCATTCGCTTCCACCCGTCTGAAACCTTTGACACCGTCCGTGCTTTGGCGACCTGGATGACCTGGAAGTGCGCCGTAGCTGATATCCCGCTGGGCGGCGGCAAGGGCGGGGTCGTGGTCGACCCGGCGACGCTCTCCGTTTCTGAAAAGGAACGCCTGTGCCGTGGCTGGGTGCAAAACATGTGGCGCAACATCGGACCGCGCCAGGATGTGCCTGCGCCCGACGTTGGCACCACCCCGCAAATGATGGGCTGGATGATGGATGAGTATTCCAAGCTCTCCGGCCAGTACACACCCGGTGTGTTCACCGGCAAGCCCCTGGGCGGCGGCGGCTCGGAAGGCCGCACCGAGGCGACCGGTTATGGCGTGATCTACACCGTGCGCGAGGCGATGAAGCACCTGGGCCTGGATCCGAAAAAGTCCGTGGCGGCCATCGAAGGTTTCGGCAACGTGGCCCAGTATGCGGCCATCGGGTTTATCGAGATGCTGGGCGGCAAAGTGGCTTGCGTCTCCTGCTGGGACCGCCATGCAAAGGCTTCCTTTACCTACAGCCACCCGGATGGCGTCGATCCACATTTCCTGCTGACCATCACCGACCAGTACGGCACGATTGATCAGGACAAGGCCAAAGCGGCCGGTTACGTCGTCGCTGATGGCGAGAAATGGATCGAGACGGAAGCCGACATTTTGATCCCGGCGGCGATCGAAGGCCACGTCAACGCCGAGACGGTCAAGAAGATCTCCAAACGGGTCAAGATCGTGGCCGAAGGTGCCAACGGTCCCTGCACGCCCGAGGCGGACGATTACTTCAAGGCCAACGGCATCTTCGATATTCCGGACTTCCTGTGCAATGCCGGCGGCGTGACGACCTCGTACTTCGAATCGGTCCAGAATGACATGAACTTCTACTGGACCAAGGAAGAAGTGCTGCAGAAACTGGATACCAAGATGACCCAGGCCTTCCACGGTGTGCTCGACATGAGCCTGAAAGAAAAAGTCTCCATGCGCGACGCGGCTTACATGGTGGCGATCGGGCGCGTGGTCACGGCGATGGAACTGCGCGGCTGGGTGTAGCCCGCTGATTTGATCAATAATCAATAATCAAGCAGGGCACGAGTCGACCTCGTGCCCTGCTGCATTTAACAATCAAGGTTAGTAGTGGGCTTCGAGGCAGGTCACCCCGTCCGGTCCCACCCTGGCGTCGTGCACGACACCTTTCGGCAGGTCGAGCCGATCGCCGGGCTGGAGACCCAGCTCGCGCTTTTGCTCGGGCAGGCCGAAGGTGATCGCCCCGCTGACCACGTAGATAACCTTGTCGTACCCGTGCGTGTGAGCGGCGTAAATGTCGAAAGGACCATTGGACCAGGCGTAGGGCAGCAAGCCCTCCTCCGACATTAGCTGCCACAGCCCTCCCCGCGTTGGCGGGTCGGAACCGGTCCATTGGGTGACTTTGACGGCTGCGCCCATGGCCTTAGAGTGCGCAGTACTGGTCGACCTGTCCGCCGATCACCGCCAGGCTGTCGGCCCAAAACTTCTTGGTGCGGATATCGATCCCGAAACGGGCCGCCAGGTCCGCGGCCGGGGCTTCGCCGGTGCTGGCCAGCAGGTTGATGTAATCGGGCACAAATGCCTCGCCTTTTTGCTGGTAGATGGCGTACAGGCCGGTGCCGAACAGCAGGCCGAAGGCGTAGGGGAAATTGTAGAAGGAAAGCCCACTTCTGTAGTAATGCGGCTTCCAGGTCCACATGTACTTCTGCAGGTAGCGTTCGTCCAGGCCATCGCCGTAAGTGTCCTTTTGGGCCCGCTCCATGATTTCGCACAACTCTTCAGCCGAGAGCTCGGCCTGCTCGCGCTTTTCGAAGACTTCCTTCTCGAACAGGTAGCGCGAATAGATGTCGACGATCACCTGGCTGGCGTTGATCAGTGAATTTTCCAGTACGGCCAGGGTCTCTTCCTGGCTGCCGGCTCCTTTGAGTACGGCCTGGCTGACGATGGTCTCGCACATGATCGAGGCGGTCTCGGCCAGGGTCATGGGCGTATCCTGCTGCAGGATGGTCTTGCCGGCCGCGTAGGCGCACTGGTTGTGGAAGGCGTGACCCAATTCGTGGGCGATGGTCGAGACCTGTTCGAGCGAGCCGTCGAAATTGCACAGCACGCGCGACTCTCTGACGGCCTCGACGCCCATGCAGAATGCGCCGCCGCGCTTGCCCTTGCGCATCTCGGCGTCGATCCAGTTGTTGTCGAAGGCGCGCTGGGCTAAAGCTTCCAGCTTGGGGGAGAAGGAGCCGAAGTTGGACAGGATGAAGGCGCGCGCCTGATCCCAGGAATAGGTCGTATCGGTCTTGCCCAGCGGGGCGAACAGGTCCCACCAGGCCAGCTTGTCCTTGCCCAGCTTCTTGGCCTTGGATTTGAAGTACTTGCGGAACATCGGGAACGAGTCGTGCATGGCCTCCAGCATGGCTTCCAGCGTCGGGCGGTCGATGCGCGCCATATCGATGGCCGGATGCAGGGCGTCTTCGCGGCCGCGGCGGCGGTTGAGCGTGTTGGCTGTGCCCTTGATGCTGTTCATGGCGGCTGCCAGCGTTTCCTGGATGCTGGCCCAGGCCTCGTTTTCGGCCTCATAAGCCCGGCGGCGTACGTCCTCATCCGGGTGCGAGCGCAGGTTGATCAGGGCTGGCATGGGCATCTTTTCGGTCTTGCCGTCCAGTTCAAAATCGACCGTCAATTGCGAGGTGACCACGCCCTGCAGCTTGCTCCAGGCGGTGGCGCCGCTCAAATTCAGTTCGGCGGCCAGGGCCTCCTCCGCTTCGCTCATCAGGTATTTACTCTGCCTGGCAGCTTCTTGCAGGAAAAAGGCGTGCGCCTTGGCGCGCGGGTCCTGATCGATGATCTGGGGCAGGAGCGGAGCGATTTTACCGATCCAGGCCGCCGACAGGGTCTGCAACTGCTCCAGGCGCACGGCGGTGGTATCGAACTCGGATTCGATGCGTTTGGCCTGCTGGTTGAACGAGTCGGTCGTCACGAACGAACTGATGTAGGCATACAGGGTATAAGCCAGTTCGGAGACAGCGTTGAACTTGTCGATCAAGTCGCCAGACAGCGCGGCCAGCTTACTCACCTCAGTCTTGGCGTCGGTCGGGGCGACCTTTTCAGTATAGAACTTTTCCAGGGCTTCGATCTGATCCAGCATGTCCTGCCAGCCTTGTTTGAATTCCTTCGAATCCAGACTCGGATAGACGTTGGACAGATCCCAGCGGGGAGGGGTTTGTGTGCTCATGGGGATTCCTCTTCGTTTTTAGGAGATGGGGCAAGTATACCAAAATTGGAAAGGAGAAAGGAGCGGGGCGGCTGGTCAGGCTGCGCGCCAGGCTTGCTGATTGCCTTTTTCCCTTAAAGATTATACAATCGACTCAGCCCTATTCCAATTCCGAAAGGCGGTTTTCATGAAACAAGACCGTTTTTTCATCGGCATCCTGGTAGCGATCGCCGCCCTGGTCGTGCTCTCGCTGGCACTCTTCTACACCCGCAAGGATACGCAGACCTACCTGCCAGAAGACACGCCCGAAGCGATCGTCCACAACTACGCGCTGGCGCTGCATCAGCGGGATTACGAGCGCGCCTACGGCTACCTGGCCGAGAAAAACAACAAGCCGACCTTCGACCAGTTCCGCCAGGCTTTCTTGAGCAACCAGTTGAACCTGCGCGGGACCGGGATCGAGGTCGGTAAAGTGGACCTGCGCGGGCAGGAGGCTTACGTGGACGTCTCGGTGGTGCACACCGCCAACGGTCCTTTCGCGGATAGCTATCGCTCGACCGAGACGGCTGTCCTGGTCCGGCAGGATGGGGAGTGGCGGGTCTCGCAGATGCCCTATCCCTACTGGGGCTGGGACTGGTACCAGACTCCCCCGAAGCCGGCTCCGACCTATTAGAGGAGAGCGCCATGAGGACAGTGCGACGACTTTACTTTTACGCAGTAGCCATCATCAGCCTGGAAGTGGTTTTGTGGGGCCTGATCGGGCTGGTGCGTGTGATCTTTTCATCCACAGTGTCCAACACGGTCGAAAGCCTGGCCCAGGGATTGGCCCTGATCCTGGTGGGGGTGCCGGTCTTCGCCCTGCACTGGTGGGCTGCGCAGCGCAGTGCCCGGGGGGATGAGGAGGAACACGCTTCCGCCATCCGGGCTGCCTTCCTGTATGGTGCTTTGCTGGGACTGTTGATACCGGTGGTCCAGAACCTGCTGGCGCTGGTCGACCGGGCCCTGGTCTCGGCCTTCGGGTTCTCGAGCTCGCGGGCAGTGCTGGGTGCAGGGCAGAACTGGGTCGACAACCTGATCGCGATCGCCATGAACCTGTTGATTGCAGCTTACTTTCTGCTGGTGGTGCGCGACGAGTGGGCGACGGTCGAACCCAAGAATAACCTGCGCGACATCCGCCGGCTCTACCGCTACATCTGGGTCCTGTACGGGCTTGGCTTGCTGGTGGCCGGGCTGCAGCAGCTGCTGCAATTCGTGCTGACCCGCCCGGTCGGGGGCCTGGTCGGCAGGGTGGATCAAACCTGGCTGGCGAATGGACTGGCCTTTGCCGTGCTGGGAGCACCCTTGTGGGCCTGGTGCTGGCGGGCCGTGCAGAACTCCCTCTCGCAGGCCGGTGAAAGCCGGTCCGTCATGCGTCTGGCAGTGCTGTACGTCCTGTCCCTGGCGGGCGTGACCGTGGTGCTGTCGGCCGCCGGGATCGTGGTCGACGCGCTCTTGCGGCTGGTTTTCGGCGAGCACCTGGGCTTCGACGGCCTGATGCAGCAGATCAATGGTCCGCTCTCGATCGGCATCCCGCTGGCTGGCGTCTGGGCTTACTACGGCCGTTGGCTCAATCGGGATCTGGATGCAGTAGCCGATGCCCCGCGGCGAGCCGGCTTGCGGCGGTTTTACTATTACATTCTGTCGCTGATCGGGCTGGTTGCGACCTTCATCGGCGTCAGCATGCTGCTGTCCTTCGCGATCGATACGGCGCTCGGGATCGGCCTGTGGGCTGAAGCGCTGCGCCCGCGGCTGACGGCTGCGCTGGCGACGATCCTGGCCGGACTGCCGCTTTGGCTGCTGGCCTGGTCTCCGATGCAGGACGAGGCGCTCGCGATCGGTGACGAAGGCGACCACGCCCGACGTTCCGTGGTGCGCAAGGCTTACCTGTACTTCGTGCTGTTTGGCGGCGTGGTCGGAGGCATGGTCTCGGCCGTGCGGCTGGTCTTCCTGCTGCTGAGCGCCCTGTTGGGACAACGCCCGGAAGGTTTTTCCGGGGATGCCCTGAACGCATTGCAGGCATTGGCCCTGTTCGTGGTCCTGCTGACCTATCACTGGCGGGCCTTACGGCGCGACGGCTTGCAGGCGATCGAGGCGCTGGCTTCCAAACACGCCCAATTCCCGGTGCTGGTCCTGGCTTCAGAAGGGACTGCGCTGGGAGCGGAGATCCGCTCCGCATTGGAGAAGCAACTGCCCAAATTGCCCCTCACTCTGCAAAATCTGGAAGAGGGGTTACCACCGCAGCTGAGGCAGCAAGTCAAGGCAATCGTGCTGCCGGGATCGATGGCGGTCAACCCACCGGAGGCGCTGCGTCTATGGCTGCGCGAATTCAACGGCCGGCAGGTGATCATCCCGGACGAGACGCCGGATGTGGCCTGGGCCGGGAGTGTGCCGCGCTCTGCCTCAGCGCTGGCCGGGCAGGTGACCCAAATCGTGCGCCAAATGGCCGAAGGGCAGGAAGTACATTCTGCGGCCAGTTCATCCGGTTGGACGGTCGTGATGTATGTCTTCGCCGCTCTGTTTGCCCTGCAACTGGCGTTGGTCCTGCTGGGGCTGATCATCTCAGCCTTTGTTGGTTAATGATATACTTTGAGTAATTCCACTGCACGAGAGGACAGGCCATGAAAGTAACAGTCCTGCAAGAGAATCTGGCTCGTGGTCTCGGGATTGTATCCAGAGCTGTTTCTCCCCGAAGCACCCTGCCCGTACTGGCCAATGTTTTAATTGCGAGCGATGAAGGTCGCCTGCGGCTCTCCGCGACGAACCTGGAAATGGGAATTACCTGCTGGATCCAGGCCCGGATCGAAGAGGAAGGTTCGACGACGGTACCGGCGCGCACTTTTGTCGATCTGATCAATACACTACCCAGTGACCAGGTCTCATTGACCCTGGATAGCAGCTCGCAGACTTTGCATTTGATCGGCGGTACTTCCAATACGGACATCAAGTGCATCGATGCACAGGAATTTCCGCCTCTGCCTGTACCGGATATGGAAGGCGCAGTGCAGCTGAACGTGGTGGATTTTCGCGAGATGATCCAGCAGGTCGCGCTGGCCGCCTCGACCGACGAGGCCCGCCCGGTGCTGATGGGCGTCCTGGTCACTGTGGACAATGACCAGATCACCATGGCTGCCGCGGATGGCTTCCGGCTCTCGGTGCGCAAGGCGACGATTTCTTCCCCCACCCAGCACCCGATCAACGCCATCATCCCGGCCCGCGCGCTGAACGAACTGGCGCGGATTGCCGGTGACGGCGATGAGATGATCTCGATGGTGGTACCCAAGGGCCGCGGACAGGTGATCTTCCGAGTCAAGGATGTGGAATTGGTTTCACAGTTGATCGATGGCACCTTCCCGGATTATCAGCAGATCATCCCGCGCTCGTACAAGTCTCGCACGCTGGTTTCGACCGCCTCGTTGCTCAAAGCCTGCAAACAAGCTGAAATCTTTGCGCGCGAGGGCTCCAACGTGGCGCGCTTGGATATCAAATCCAACGGTGATCTGGAATCGAGCGAGGTGGAAATCTCAGCTACTTCCGAAGAAACTGGCAAGAATGAGACCATCGTGGAAGCGACCGTTGATGGCGTTGGCCTGTTGATTGCCTTCAATGTCAAGTTCCTGCGTGAGGTGCTCGAAGTGATCAAATCACCGAATGTGGCGATCGAGACGACTGCCTCGAATGCCCCAGGGGTGGTCCGTCCAGTCGGCGATGATGATTTCCTGCATGTAATCATGCCGATGCACCTGGGTTAATATGTGAATCCAACCGGGGCGACACACTGTGTGTCGCCCCGGTTTTTGTTAAAATAGAGTCATGACATTTCCCACGCCTTCTCCCGATAATATTCTCAATATTTATCTGACGCTCAATCAATATCCGATCCTGGGCAGCCGGATCCGTTCACGGATGCGCCGCGAGTTGTTCTCGCGCGGAATCATTTCCCAGGAGGAATTCGAGGCCGAAGCCCAGCAGAAGGCTATGGAATCGCAATCGCGGGAAGGTCTGCAGGATCCGTTTGCCGAAGAACCGTCGGATTTGTGGGAATTACGTCTGAGCCGTATCCGCGATTCACTGACTGACTTCTATTTCGCCTACAACCTTCCATATCAGGATTTTGAACAAACTGTCCGCGATATTCTGGCAGAACGTGGCAATACCGAGACCGATTTCGTGTGGTTCAATCCCGAACTGGCGCCGCACGATATGCTGTTCGAGCAAGCCGGGATGATCGAAAGCATGCCGCCGGATGAACGCGGGCAATACGAAGCGCGTTTGCAGGAAATCAAGGTGGTGCTGCTGCGGACGATGGTCAGCGATCATCTGGAGTATCTAAAAATCGCCCGCCGCTGGTTTACGGTGGGGGATTTAAAGGAGATTCGACGTCGCAAATTTGGCGGCGGAAAAATTGGTGGCAAAGCAGCTGGTATGCTGTTGGCCATGCGCATTTTGAAAGAAACTGCTTCACCTGAAGTCATAAAGACCTTCAAGACGCCGGTGTCTTACTACCTGGGCTCGGACGTTTTCTACAATTTTATGTCCTACAACGGGCTGATGCATTGGAACGACCAAAAATACAAGCCCGAAGAACAGATCCGGGCGGAGTATCCGATGATTTGCGCCGAGTTTTCCAAAGGTCAATTTCCACCTCAGATCCTCGAGCATCTTAAGGAGGTCCTGAAAGAATCCGACAAGCGGCCGATGATCGTCCGCTCTTCTAGTCTACTGGAGGACAATTTCGGCACATCCTTTGCCGGGAAATATGAGAGCATCTTCTGCCCGAATCAGGGGAGGTTCGAAGAAAATCTTTTTGCATTGACTCAGGCAATTGCTCAGGTCTATGCCAGCGCAGTCAATCCGGATGTGATCAGCTATCGGCACCACAATGATCTGGCTGACTATGACGAAAGGATCGCGATCCTGATCCAATTTGTAGAGGGCGAACAGTTTGGAAGCTATTACCTGCCTCATGGATCGGGAGTCGCCTTCAGTCGTAATTTGTACCGCTGGTCTCCGCAAATCCATAAAGAAGACGGCTTCGCCCGCATCGTTTGGGGATTGGGCACGCGGGCGGTCGATCAGACTGGCAATGATTATCCCCGGCTGGTGGCACTCAGTCATCCGCTCCTGCATCCGGCTGCAGATGTCAAGGCGATCGTACGCTATTCACAGCAGTATGTGGATTTGATCGATCTCAAAGAAAATCAATTCAAGACCCTGCCGGTCAAAGATGTGCTGACCGCCCGTTATCCTGCTCTGCGGTTTATCGCGCAAATCGATCAGGATGGCTACCTGACGCCCATCCGCACCAATATGGTGTCGCCCGAAAAGCTGGTCATCACCTTCGACCAAATGTTGCGCCGCACCTCGTTTGCGGAAGATATGCGCACGGCGCTTTCCTTGCTGGAGCAGCATTACCACTCCCCGGTCGATACCGAGTTCACGGTTTATGTGAAGGATCCGTCCGCACTTAAACCTGAGATCGAGATTGCCATCCTGCAGTGCCGGCCGCAAAGCAATATCAAGGATACGCAGGATGCCCGTCTCCCCTCAGAGCTGGCCGAAGAAAATATTATTTTCTCCACACACCGTATGGTGCCCAAGGGATATGTGTCCGGAATCCGGTTTGTCCTGTTTGTTTCGGAGGATTATTTTAGTCTGGCTTCACAAGCCGAGCGGAATAAGCTGGAACGGGCGATCGGGCAATTGAATACCATGCTGGAAGGACAGGGTTTTATTGCTGTG
>Ga0307417_10000686_pt1 | contig 13681 bp, 11 predicted proteins | sample SalMarWE160210MG_2_FD_202514 | JGI IMG/M metagenome (GOLD analysis project Ga0307417, IMG submission 202514) | Salt marsh sediment microbial communities from the Plum Island Ecosystem LTER, Massachusetts, United States - WE1602-10 | ecosystem: Environmental > Aquatic > Marine > Intertidal zone...
TTATCTGGTTTATGTTAAGTCGGTACTGGAGTATATTAAAAATAAGATTACAGATGAAAGGCTAAAAATGGTTTATTTTGACCAACAGGAGAGAAGAGTAGCAATTGAAACTATTAATAAACTAGCGGAACAAATTTAAGAAATGTCAGAGACAAAAATTGTAGTAAAGATTTATTCTGATGTGGAGGATATATCTTCAATCATTTCGGCGGTTGAACAGCTTGAACTGAAAGATTATCTGGTTGATTGTGTATTTCCTAAAAAGTTTGAAATCAATCCAAACGAAATTCTAATTTTTCAAATTAACGGATTAAGCTCTAGATATCTTAATAGAATTATAAAGGCAAAAGAAAGTATAAGTAACATTATCATTTTTGTTATAAACACAAATGATGCAGTACTTGTTAGTTCTCTGGCAAAAATTGGTTTTGTTGATCTTTATGTATTGCCTTACGAACTACCTAAGCTAAATGCTTACTTGGCCGAAATTATTACAAACGGAGTATACAAAACAAGTATGAATTTAAAAGGCAGGGCTGGCAAAGATATTTACAACGTCCGTTCAGCTATTGTCGGAACATCAACTAATTTCTTAAAAGTAGTAGGATTTGCAAAAAAGGTAGCGGATAAATCGGATGTAAGTGTTGTGATTCAAGGTGAGACCGGAACCGGTAAAGGCATACTTGCAAGATTGATTCACGAATATAGTAAAAGAGCAAGTGGGCCATTTGTTGATATTACTTGTAGCGCAATACCTGAGAATTTGATGGAGTCGGAATTGTTTGGTTATGAACCGGGTGCATTTACAAATGCTAAAACAAGAAAGTACGGGCTTTTTGAACTTGCTGAAAATGGAACTTTGTTTCTTGACGAAATGGGTGATCTAGGTTTCAATATTCAATCCAAACTTTTGAGAACAATCGAGAAAAAGCTTGTCAGAAGGCTTGGAGGTGTTGTTGATATTCCGATAAATGCCCGAATTATTTCTGCAACTAATAAAAATCTGGAAACTATGATTGAAGCCGGACAGTTCAGGCGGGATTTATATCATAGACTAAATGTAGTTTCGCTTACGATTCCTCCTTTGCGTGAGAGAGGTGATGATGTAATCCACCTTGCTAATAAATTTATAAGAGAATTTAACCAACAATTCAACAAAAATATAAAAAGGATGGAAAAGCAATTAAAGGAATTTTTGGTTCAGTATCCTTGGCCCGGCAATATAAGGGAACTAAGAAATTCAATTGAAAGAGCTGTTCTTTTAGGTGAAGATAATACTCTCAGGCTTTCACAATTTTCCAATTTGATGCAAAATATTGATGTTATAGCCGAAGAAAAAAAGCAGGAAAAAGTTAATCTTCCAAATTTTGTTAGTTTTGAGGTAAATTATACAAAAACAGAGTTGAGAGAACTGGAGAAAATATATGCCAAAAATATCCTTGATAAAACCAAGGGTAATAAATCAAAGACTGCTAATCTATTAGGGATTTCGCGCCCTAAGCTTGATTTGTTGTTAAAATAAATATGTATTAATCTAGTTCAATTTCTCAAAATAACTCAAATATAACTATATTGAACTAATAAAAACATCTGATTTTCAACTAAAAATGACGTTTTTGGTATATTTATGATTGGTATCCAAATTGATATATTTTATGCAGTAGAAAATAGAATCTTAGAGATAGTTATTGGCACATATTTTTTAAGGATTTATGTATTTATTGCAAATAATCAAGGAAATTCACATACTTTTGTAAAATTATTTTACAACTCAGCTAATTTTACTGGACATTTTAAGTAATTTTTACTTATTCCTTCCTATTTCAAATCAATAATAGTAAAAAACGAAAGATCCTAAGCATGGCATAATGCTTGTATTACGTTAAGTCCTTAAAAACTATTTTCTATTCATACAGTAGGTGTGTTATGTGCCAAAAACTATTTTCTACAGCAAGTCTTATTGCTGTCGCTCTACTCTTCATATCGATTTCTGGGTTTGCACAAACGCCAAGTAACGTAGAACAAGCTACGAGATTCCGTGCTACTACAACTACATTGAATACAGCAACCGCTGTCAGTGAAGTTAATAGCAATGTTCCAGCTATGAAAAATAATTCTTCTTCTCAACTGGAGGAGCTTGGTAGCCGTTATTCTTGGGCAACATCTAATTCACAATTAGAATCGCTCGGAAGTCGTTATTCCTGGGCAACATCTAATTCACAATTAGAATCGCTTGGAAGTCGTTATTCCTGGGCAACATCTAATTCACAATTAGAATCGCTTGGAAGTCGTTATTCCTGGGCAACATCTAATTCACAGTTAGAATCGCTTGGAAGTCGTTATTCCTGGGCAACATCTAATTCACAGTTAGAATCGCTTGGAAGTCGCTATTCTTGGGCAACATCTAATTCACAGTTAGAATCGCTTGGAAGTCGTTATTCTTGGGCAACTTCAGCCCCGAGATTAATTTTCTAGGACCAGCAATTTTTTAAAGATTTGCTGTGTGCTTAAAAAATTAATTTTTTATGTAAATTAAAGTCCCGGTTAAAACGGGACTTTTTTATTATTAATTTTTAACTGTGACCAATTGAACGTTCAGCCGAAAAAACTAAAAAGGATTTTGTTTTTAAGATCTTTATTCCTTTTGGGTTTATTTTTTTTCATTTTTCCTAGAATTGTTTTAGCGCAGGACTGGTATGAAACTGAGAGTCAGCACTTTAAACTTATATACAGAGCACCGGATTCAGTATTAGTTCCGCATTTACTTGCCTCAGGCGAAAACGCTCTCGGTCAACTGACACACATTTTTAATATTGAACCATCTGAAAAGATAATTATTAATCCGTATGATGTCTATGATTTTGGTTTTGGTTCCACAACAACAGTACCTGAGGATTTTATTAGATTGGAAATTGAACCTCTTGAACAGGGGTATGAAACCATTCCTTTCAATGAAAGATTCCAGTGGATATTAAGCCATGAACTAGTGCATGTGCTGGTTGATGATGGTGCTTCAACCATCGAAAAAACCACAAGGAAAATATTTTCAAAGGTAGCTCCGGAAAAAACGCAACCTCTTACAGTTCCTTACAGTTTAATTACAAGCTATGAGAGATATACGCCCAGATGGCACCAAGAAGGTATTGCTGTGTTTATGGAAACATGGTTAAGTGGTGGATTCGGAAGAACTCTTGGGAATTTTGATGAGATGTATTTCAGAACCATGGTTTACGAAAATAAAGCTTTTCCAGGTTATCTTTCACTCGATACCAAGTATTATAATAACTCATTTCTTTATGAAAATTTATTTTATCTTTATGGAACGAGGTTTACTTCCTATTTGGCTATTAAGTATGGGGCCGATAGACCTATTAATTGGTACAGAGCTCATGAAAATGATTTTTATACAAATTTTATGAGCAAGTTCAAGGCAGAGTTTGGTATAAGTCTTTCGGATGCATGGGATAATTTTATTGTTTATGAAAAGAATTTCCAGAAAAAGAATATAAAAAAACTGGAATCATATCCTTTAAGCCAGTCAAGGAGAATTACACAGGAAGCATCAGGCTGGGTTACGCACCCTTATTTGGATATAACTGGTCAGAATATTTACTTTGGCTACAACAAACCTGGACATCTAGCGGGAATTAAAAGACTAAGTCTAAAAACTTCAGATGAAAAAGATATATCAAGTTTACCAACTCCAAGTTACACAACTGTTGCATCAACCGCTTTCGATAAATCCAATGGATTGTTTTTTTATACAACTAATAACAGTGAGCTTTACAGAGACATTTGGGTACTGGATGTAAATACCGGTAAAACCAAAGAGTTATTTAAAGACTACAGAATTGGAGACTTAACGGTTTCTCCTGTAACCCATGAATTATGGGGACTCAGGCATTCTGGTGGGGCAATGACTCTTGCTTATTCCCGCTATCCCTATAATAAAATTGATCCTGTTGTGGGCTTTAAAATTGGTGATGATTTATTTGATCTTTCTGTAAGTCCTGCTGGCAGATTTTTGGCTGCCGCATATCATAAATCTAACGGACAGCAGTTGCTAATCCTGGTTGATCTGGATAAACTTAAAAATGGAGGAAGTTTTCAATATAAAACAATTACTGAAATAGGAACGCCTGAAAACCCTTCTTGGAGCCCTGATGAAAAATATGTTTACTGGAACGCTTACACTAACGGGGTTTCGAACATTTACAGAACCGATCTGAGTAATAATAAAATTGAGGCTTTAAGTCATACAGTTACCGGCTTATTCAATCCTGTTTATGTATCAAAAGATTCATTATTTGCATTTGAATTCACAGCGGATGGATTTCGCCCTGTTATGATACCAAACAAACCTGCAGTTCACCTACCAGCAATAAACTATTTTGGACAGGAAATTATAAATAGAAATCCACAAGTATTAAATTGGACTTTAAAAACCGCTAAAGATGATTTTTATGACTCCAATCTATCGAAAAGTAAAGAATACAGCGGGTTGGATAATCTCAAAATCCAGACTATAATTCCTGTTATTACGGGCTTTCAATCTCAAAAAGTTCTTGGATTTTTTACCCGTATTTCCGATCCAATGCTTTTTCATGATTTAATGCTCGAGTTTGGTATTTCTCCTTTTAATAATAATTCAGCAAACGCTATGATACATTTCAGGGGAAAGTATGAATATAAAAAAAGATTTGAAATCGGCCTTGAATATAATGCCCCTGACTTTTATGATTTGTTCAATGATAGAAAAAGAGGAATGATAGGTACTAAGCTATCTATTGCAAATACAAACTACTGGCTGTATGATAATCCGCATAAGGTAATGCAAAAAACAGAGGTTGATCTTTACACTGGAGTGCAATCAATAAATGATAACCTTGTTAAAGTCTCACAGCCTGATTTCGCAACAGCTTCAACAAACCTGAACTCCAAGAGTTTAAGAAGAAGTTTAGGTAGCGTTGATTATGAAAGTGGTAACGAATTTAACATAACATTAAATTCCTTTGTCTCTAATTTTAATAAACCTGATATTGCTGGCGAAGCCCATTTAGAGTGGGATAATTATTCAACTTGGATTGCTACACATAACGTACTTCACTTTAAACTTGCTTTTGGATATAATCACCAAAACAATAACTTAGCACAGGCACATTATTTCTTCGGCGGATTTGGAAACCGACCGTTTGATGATGTTCCGGTTAAACAATTCAGGGATTTATTCCGGTTTCCGGGGATACCTATATATAGTTTGCTCACTGATAAATTTGCTAAAATTATGTTTGAAAATAATCTGCCGCCAGTTAGATTTGGAGGTGTTGGTATTGGACAACATTATCTTGATTATATAGATATGTCTGTATTTTCAAGTGGTCTGATAGCTAATACTAATGGCTATAATCTGTGGGGAGATGTGGGCGCTCAGATTAATTTTGTTTTTAAACATTGGTTTAATCTTCAGTCAACATTTTCTGCAGGAATCGCAAAGTCGTGGTTTAAAAATGGAGACTCCTGGCAATGGTTTTTATCCTATAAAATTCTGAAAAATTAACAGTTCTTTCATTGGGCATTATATTTTGCCTCTCGTCGTTGAATTTGACATTTTATTCAATTTTTTTCTCGGTACTTCAAAAAATCTGTTATATTTAATGTGCTAAATTAGTAGGGCGAAGTGTGTTAACAATAGTAAACATGATTGATAGACTGCTCGAAAGCTATTTTAAGACGGATGATATTACTGAGTACAAAAAAATTCTAGCAAAATCTTCGGCAGCAAAGAAGCCGTTTAACTCTTCCTTAAATGTAACAGCTAAAAATCAGCTTGATTCTGAAATTGCTCCGACACAAAACTATCATGCCAGCATTAATTTTTTAATAACCTTTGCAGAGAACAGGCTTACCAAGCTAAAGTTACTTGAATTCTTACAGAATCTTGGCGAGATATCGATTGCACAGGGGGAACTTACTACAGCAACTGAAATTTATAATTATGTTTTAAATTTAATCGAGGATGATCCTAAACAAGAAAATACCAGGGCACATGCTTACCTTTCATTAGGCGATATCACTAGCCGCTATGCTGAATGGGAAAAAAGTATTAGCTATATCAACAAGTCCGAAAAACTGTTTCTCAAACAAAAGGATTACAAAGGTTGCTTCAGGTGTGAAAATCTGCTTGGGACAATAGCGGGTGACCGTGGTGATCTTAAAAAAGCTAATAAATATTTCGAAAAGAGTCTTACTTTTTTAAGGCATAATAAGGATTCTGCATTAATTGGTATACTGGAAATAAATCTTGGAATTATAAATAATATTCAGGGGGATTATGATACTGCTTTTACATATTACCAAAGGGCACTGATTAAATTTGAACAAATCCAGGATTTCAGGCGAATGACCGAAGTAAGACATAATCTAGGAATGTTCTTTACTGAAAAGGGTGAATATCAATCTGCGCTTTCCGAATTTGATTTGAGCATAACCTCAGCTCTAAAAGCTGGCTATTTGCCCAGTCTAGCACTTTCCTATCTCGGAAAAGCATTTATATATGTTCAATTGAACGATTATCAGCTAGCCAATGCATTTGCCGATAAAGCGATGGAAATATGCTTTAAATTAAACGACCGTCTGTCAATTGCTGATATTTATAAAATAAAAGGTGTAATTGAGAGAAAGCTTAAAAATTATAGCAGCGCTGAAAATTATCTTCTTTCCAGTCTCAGGATAAATGAAGAGTTAGAAAATGATTTTAACAAAGCTGAAACTTCATTTGAGCTTGGAATTCTTTATGCCGAACTTAACAAGAAGGATATTGCGGTAAAATATCTCAATTTTTCGCTTAATTATTATAAAAAACAAGACACTAAAATTATGGTAAAAAAAATTCAGAATGTTATCTCAACAATTTAGCCAAAGCCAGACATCCTATAACTCCTGTCTTTTTTAACATTTGTCTTATCCACCCCGTTTTTAATTTATCAATACATACATTATATTAAATCGTTTAATACATATAGTTTTAAAAGATGAAATTTTCAGAGTTTAAAAAACAGATTGATAGTTCAGAGAAACCTTTCTTCATAAAGGGAGATTCTTCTGAAAAGCAGAAAAACCTTGAGCTTATTCTTGATGTAGTAGATAAAATAAATAAAACTCTCGTAATTGATGATGTGCTTCAGTTGGTTGTGAAAAATGCAATTTCAATTACGTCGTCTGATAGGGGATTTATTGTCCTTAGCAATTCAAATGGGAAGCTGGAATTTAAATTAGGCCTGGATTCTGAAGGCGGAGTTTTATCGGAAGAAAAGTTCAATATCAGCACTTCAGTAGTGAGAGATGTTTTTGATACCGGACAAGCTAAATTTATTGAGGGTGCACAAAGCGATAAAGATTATGATCCAAGTAAAAGCATATTAAGACTGGAGCTCCAAACTATTTTGTGCTCGTGTTTGATAACAGAAGGGAGAAAAATAGGTGTAATTTATGTCGATAGTAAGCGTCTTCATAAAATAAAAATTAAAGAGGTAACCGACACATTTGAAATTTTAGCGGGACAAGCAGCCACAGCAATTAGAAATGCACAACTTTACGATGGGCAGATACAGGCTTACAATGCTTTAAATGAAGCTAATATTCAACTTATTCAGGCTGAAAGAAAAACACTTAAAACAAGTATTGATTCTGAAATAGGGGAATCATTGCAGGGACTCGTTCATCTTGCACTTCTTGAAACTGAAAGTTTAATGAGGACAATAGAAAAAACTCAAAGGGACCTTGAAGGCCACAAAGCATTTTCAAATTTAATTTTCTTTGACAGACTTAAATTAAAATCTAAGGTAGCAATAGACAGTATCAGGAACATACAGAAATATGCCCAGGTGTTGTCAGAAACTGCTGTGGTAGCTCTAAACAAAGATGCAGGCGAATTGAATAAGACCATTCAATCTGTAATTAAATATATTTCGCCGATGAAAAAATTTCATAGAGTTGTATTTAAGACTGAATTTAATAATCTGCCGGTTTGCAAATATGATTCAGAGCAAATTCAACATGTCCTTGTGCATTTGTTCACTAATTCAGCTGATGCTAAGCCGGATACCAAAATTACAATAAAAACTTTTGTGGATGATAACAATATTTATGCTGTAGTTGAAGATGATGGACCGGGCTTTCCACCCGAAATGCGAAATTATTTTGCGCAAATTCTTTCTCCAGAAAAAAACAGCTATGGCCTGTACCTTTGTAAGAGTATAATTGGAAGACACAATGGAACAATAGAAGTTTTAAATAGCGAAAATGGGGCGGCGATCCAGTTTTCATTACCAATAAATTAAAATATGAAAGAGTCTCCTGAAGCATATTTCCAACAATTATACGATTCAATCTATTTCCCTATTAAAGTGATTGATGAAAGTGGTAAGGTGGTTTTTGTAAACCAGGCATTTAATCTTCAGTGGGAATATTCCTTGCCTGAACTAAAGGAATATTCAGTATTTACAGATGCTGAATTAAGGAGAAACGGAATTCTGAATTCAATAAAAGAAACCATTAAATCAAAAGGATATTGTTTTGTTGAAAATTATTCAGATGCCCTCCTTAAATCTAAAAGTATAACGATTCCCATTTTCAGGACGAAGCTTTTCCACTGCTCTATTGGAGAAAAAAACTTCATTGTATTCTTGCACGAGGATCAAACGGAGATTTACCTTGCAGAAGAAGAAGTTAAAAAAGCAAGAGATGCTAGTAAAGAAGCAGAGAGGCTGAAAAATACTTTTCTCAACGTACTTTCGCACGAGTTAAGAACCCCGTTAAACATTATTCTTGGTTACTCTTCTTTAATCCGGGAGAGCATGAAAGATAAATTAGAGGAGGAGGATAAAGTTTATCTTGACAACCTTCATAGTGGAAGTGAAAGGTTATTCAAAAGCATTACGCAAATGCTGGAGTTTGCGCAGCTTGAGGCGGGTACCTACAATTTAAATTATGAAACAGCGAACTTGATTTCTATTATAAATAATTGTGTGAATGATATTAAAAAAGATGCGGATGATAAAAAACTTGGAATTAAAAAACAGATAGTACAAGAAAGCATTTATGTCGACGTCGATGTAAACTGTCTCGAAAATGCTCTCAATAACATGCTAAATAATGCCGTGAAGTTCACCCGCCAGGGATTTGTTGAGATAGAAACCAGCATAATAGAAGAAAGAGAATTGGTGTTATGTAAAATTAAAGATTCAGGAGTAGGTATATCGACAGAATATATGGATCATCTTTTTAGTCCGTTCAGCCAGGAAGATCTTAATATTGGTAGAAATTATGAGGGTAATGGCCTTGGATTAGCTTTATCAAAAAGATTTATCGAAAAAATGGGCGGCTCTCTATTAGTGGATAGCATTAAAGGGGTAGGCTCCACATTTACTTTCACTTTACCTCTTTCTCAAAATATAGCTTCAAAGACTAAACAAAATGAAATTGCTAAAGCTGGATCAGTTTCAAATAAAATACTTATGCTGGATGACTCAGGCGAATCTCAAGATCTCATTATTGCATTTCTTAAAAAGACTCATTCGGTTGAATCTTACAGCTTTAGAGATTTTAAGTTGGAGCTTTTACGCAAGCAGGATTATTCGATAATAATGTTTGATGTAAATCCTGCCAGATGGGAACAGGGGCTTATCATCTGCCGTGATATAAAAAGAATAGATCCGTTTAAGCGGCCCGTAATAATTCTTTCCAGCGAATTTTTTGAAGAAAAAATAAGGGGCTTTTATGATGCAGGTGCCAGCAAATTTTTGGTAAAGCCATTCTCTAAGTATGAGCTTGTAAAAGCTATTGAGGAATCTGCAGTAGAATAAAAATTCGTTTTTTAGAACATATCCAAAGTCCTCATTTTTTAATAAATTTCACCTACTGCTTATTTGAATATTTTCATTAATTGTGAAAACTAAAGGAAGGCATTTCCTATGGAGTTAAAAAGCAAAGTCCAAAAAGCATATGAGGAATGGGAAAAAAATCAGTATCAAAAAGCCGTGGAAAAAAGGCCGGAAAGGCAAAAAGAATTTTCGACAATTTCATTCACGACAGTAAAACCTTTGTATCAGCCAAATGATTCTGACAATGAAAATTATCTTAATAAAATAGGATTTCCCGGGGCATATCCCTTTACGCGGGGCATTCAACCTACTATGTACAGGGGAAAATTATGGACGATGCGGCAATATGCTGGTTTTGGCACTGCAAAAGAATCAAATGAAAGATACAGATATTTGCTTTCACAGGGAACGTCAGGATTGTCCGTTGCTTTTGATCTTCCGACTCAGATTGGCTATGACAGTGATGATTCTTTGGCTTATGGCGAAGTAGGAAAAGTTGGAGTAGCTATTGATACTCTGGCGGATATGGAAATTCTCTTTGACCAGATTCCTCTTGAAAAAATATCCACGTCAATGACAATAAATTCAACAGCAGCAATATTGCTTGCAATGTATATTGCTGTTGCTGAGAAGCAGGGCGTGCAAAAAGATAAAATAAGCGGAACAGTTCAAAATGATATATTAAAGGAATACATTGCTCGTGGTACCTACATTTATCCTCCCAAGCAGTCAATGAGATTGATTACAAATATTTTTGAATATTGTGGAAAGGAAGTTCCTCGCTGGAACACGATTTCAATTTCTGGCTATCATATTCGGGAGGCAGGGTCGACTGCTGCACAGGAAGTCGGATTCACACTCTCCAATGGAATTGCTTATGTGGAATCTGCCTTAAAAGCAGGTCTTGACGTAGATAAATTTGCCGGGCAATTATCTTTCTTTTTTAATTCTCACAATGACCTTCTTGAAGAAGTTGCTAAGTACAGAGCGGCAAGAAGACTTTGGGCAAAAATTATGAAAGGGAGATTTAAGGCTAAAAAAGAAAGATCAATGATGCTAAGATTTCATACGCAAACTGCGGGCTCTACATTGACTGCGCAGCAGGTTGATAATAATATTGTGCGCGTAACAATTCAGACCCTGGCAGCTGCATTGGGGGGCACACAAAGTCTTCACACAAATTCAAAAGATGAAGCTCTCGCACTTCCAACAGAGAATTCCGTCCGCACTGCTTTAAGAACGCAGCAGATCGTAGCATTTGAGTCAGGAGTAACCAACACAATCGATCCTCTGGCTGGGTCGTATTATGTTGAAGCGATGACTGATGAAATTGAACAGGAAGCTGAAAACTATATTAATAAAATTGATTCTCTGGGTGGAATGGTAAGTGCAATCGAGAAAGGTTACGTACAGCATGAAATTCAAACTGCAGCCTACGAATTTGAAAAGCAACTTGAAGCCGGAGAGAGAGTAATAGTTGGAGTAAATAAATTCAAATCAGATAGCGATGAAAAACCGGAACTATTAAAGATCGATATGAATATTCAGGAAGAACAGATAAAATTTCTGAATAAAATTCGTTCAGAACGAAACAACGCTGAAGCAACTCAAAAATTATCATCCCTGGAAAAAGCTGCCACTCGAAATGATAACCTGTTGCCATTTATTATTGACGCAGTTAAAGCGTATTGCAGTGTTGGCGAGATAAGCAATTCTATGCGGAAAGTTTTTGGCGAATATAAAGAGACCGTAGTAATCTGAAATTAATTTTGAGGTAACGATGAATATATCTAATATTGAACATATTGGGGTAGCAGTAAAAAATTTGAAGGAATCAATCAGGTATTATGAAAATATATTAGGACTTAAATGTTTTAAGATTGAAGAAATTAAAGATCAAAAAGTAAAAACCGCTTTTTTTAAAGTGGGTGATATAAAGATAGAACTGCTTGAATCAACTGAAAAAGGCGGACCAATTGATAAATTTATTGAAAAAAGAGGGGAAGGAGTGCATCATATAGCTTTTGCTGTTAAAGACATTAAACAATCGTTAAAGGAAGCTGAATTGGGTGGAATTGAACTTATTAATAAGGAACCTGTAACCGGTGCCGAAAATCTTCAGGTTGCGTTTCTCCATCCGAAATCAACTTTTGGTGTGCTAACTGAATTTTGTGAACAAAAATGAGAGAAAACTTAAAATGAATTGGGGAACATTCCTGAAGAATAAATATTATCGAAATGAATTTATCATTTCAATCCTGATACTAGCTATTGTACTTTTTGTTTTTGCGAATTTCTTGAATTTTAATGAAGGTAGAAACGGAATTACACTTGCAGACCCTTTGTTACATTTTTACAAGGCTGTAAATTTGACCTGTCTAACCTTTAGCCTGATTTATTTTTCCATTTTGATCATTCTTTTTACTTTGGTCACTAACCCGCGTAAACTACTATTAACTATTCAGTGTTATTCATTGCTTTTATTAATAAGAATGATTCTGATGTTTCTGATGCCGTTAAATCCACCTGTAGGAATGATCTTGTTGAACGACCCTTTTGTTCAATTATTTGGAACTGGCCAAATTTTGACAAAAGATCTTTTCTTCTCAGGGCACACTGCAACAATATTTCTTTTTTATCTTGTTAGCGGAAAGAGAGTATACAGGACATATTTTTTATTAGCCACGGTCTTGGTAGGAGCGTCGGTTTTACTTCAGCATGTACATTATTCTATAGATGTTTTGAGCGCACCCTTCTTTTCGTACGCGAGTTACAGACTTGTTTATTTAATGCAAACCAAAAAGTTAAAAGTTTCATTAATTGAGTAATAAATTATGAATAACGAAGCTGATATCCGGGTAAAAGAAGTCGCTGAGTTTATTTCCAGGGATATGAATAAAATAGGGATGGAAAAACTTCCTGCTGTGAGTGAGATTCATTCAATGGATGAATTGAAGAAAGTGTTGATTGAAAAAATCACTGTTATGCTTGATCACGAATATGATAAGCTAATCAATGCACTTTATCTAATAGACCTTGACGAAGTTAAACTGCACGAATTATTTTCCGGGAAAAATAGGGAGGTGATTCCTTCCGTTCTTGTGGATATGATTTTCGAAAGACAAATTCAGAAAATACATTTTCGTAAGAAATACAGAGAAGGCGAAATTTAGGTTTAAGGGTATTTAGTTAAAATCTAAAGCCTAACAGAATATTAAAACAATTTGGTTAATACGGAGATTGGTGGGCTAGATAAAAGCCTAGTAATTGACCAAATTAGCAATTATAAATTATCTATCAGCAGATTAAATAAAAATAAGAAAAATTTGAAAATTATGTCGCGAATAGCTAAGTTCACTATTCGCAGAGCATATCTTCCATAATTTTATAGCGGTTAAAGGAGAAATAATGGATCTTTTCAAATCGAAAAAACTTGAAGAAATAAGAGCTGAAAATGAAGAGCTGAAGACTAAGCTAGTCTATATGAACGAAAAAAATGTAAAGGGGCAAAGACTAGAAGCAACTCTAAAATTACTCCGCGACGAAATTTATCAAATTAATGAAAGCAAAAAGAATCTAAAAAACGACATTGAAGTTCTGCAAAAAGAAAACCAAGAGAAAAAATATCAGCTTAATGAGTTAAATAAAGAAGTTTATAGCCTTTCATCACAGAAAGGAGATCTGGAAGAAATAGTAAATTCATATCAGGACCAACTTCAAAATATTGAAAATACCCTTAGTGGGAAGCAGAACGAACATACAGAATTTGATAATAATCTTGAAGAAAAAAGGAAAGAAAA
>Ga0307417_10000688_pt1 | contig 13670 bp, 12 predicted proteins | sample SalMarWE160210MG_2_FD_202514 | JGI IMG/M metagenome (GOLD analysis project Ga0307417, IMG submission 202514) | Salt marsh sediment microbial communities from the Plum Island Ecosystem LTER, Massachusetts, United States - WE1602-10 | ecosystem: Environmental > Aquatic > Marine > Intertidal zone...
ACAGGACCCTACATTCCTTCCAAAATGAACGTTCATCCAAACCGGGTCACACAGCTATGATGGAAATCAGCTTCAGAGGCAGAGGCGGGCAGGGGGTTGTGATGGCCGCCCAGATGCTCGGTCTGGCCTTTTTCAATGGTGGTATGTACCCCCAGTGCTATTCTCTTTTTGGTGGAGAACGGCGGGGAGCGCCTGTGGTTAGTTTCCTGCGTGTCGATGAAAAAAAGATCCTGCTCAAATGCGATATCAAGCATCCCCATGAACTTCTCTATTTTGATTCCAGTCTGATCAACCCTGAAGAAATCCACTCCCTGATGGCGCCCGGAGGCAAAGTCCTGATCAATGCAGCGCAGCCTGATGACCGGATGCTGAGTTTGACGTCCTATGTTGTAGGGATCATAAACGCCACGCATATCGCCCGGGAACTGGGACTTGAGCATGTGATCAATACGGCCGTACTCGGGGCCTACTGTCGGCTGACCGGTACCCCTTCCCTCAAAAGCCTTGTCCAGGCCGTGGAAGAAATGGTTCCCGCCAAGAAAGAGCTCAACGGGAAGGCCGTGGAGCATGGATACGATAACCTTACCCTCCTTTAACCGTTTTTGCGTTGAAGCCAAGTGCGGAAAAGACGGCAACCTTTTGATTGGAGCAAAGCGGCATGGGCCTCCCCGAACTTCTCGATCCTGAGATGATCATCCCCATTTCCCGATCAACGACACGGGTTTTCAAAACAGGTTCGTGGGGAAGTCGTTTCCCTGCTCACGAAGAAAAGGCGTCACCATGCCGGGCCGCCTGTCCTGCCGGGAACAATATACCCAAAGCACTTTTCAAGGCCTCCCAGGGGGATATGGACGGTGCCCTGGCCGCCTTTATCGAGGAAAACCCCTTGCCGGGGGTCTGCGGAAGCGTCTGTTATCACCCCTGCGAACCGCAATGCAACAGGGGACAATGGGACGGATCCCTGAACATACGCGCGCTGGAGCGGGCATCCTCCGAATACGGGAAGGGTTGCCCGGCGATCCTTTCCAGGAACGGAATGGCCCATCCCGTGGCCGTCGTCGGTTCGGGTCCGGCAGGCCTTTCGGCAGCTTACCACCTGGCTCGAATGGGACACCCCGTGACCCTCTTCGAAAGGGAACACAGCCTGGGGGGGTTGCTGCGGTACGGCATTCCAAACTACCGGCTGCCGGGAGGGGTATTGAAAGCCGATCTCGATCGCATCCTGTCCCTGGGCATTGAGGTCCGAACGGGGGTGACGGTGGATAGGACCTACCTCGAAAACCTGCGCGAACAATACCATGCCGTCTTTCTGGCCCTTGGAGCACATCGGGCCCTTCGGCCGGATGTCCCCGGCATTGGCTGCACGGGCGTTGTGGCAGGGCTTGATTTTCTGAAGGAGATCAGGCGGAATTTCAATCGAAAGATCGAGGGCAAGGTCCTGGTGATCGGGGGCGGGAACGTGGCCATTGACGCGGCCATGACAGCCAAAAAACTGGGTGCGGATGAGGTGGAGCTCGTTTGCCTGGAGAATCAAGAGGAGATGCCGGCACGGGATCAGGAGTGCCGGGATGCCCTGGAAGAGGGTGTCGTCTTTGATAACGGGTGGGGACTCAAGAGAATCCTGGAAAAAGGGGGCAGGGTTTCAGGGGTGGAATTCGTTCGATGCCTCTCGGTCTTTGATGACCACGGCTGTTTCCGTCCCCTTCTAGATGAGAATCAATCCATGACCCGTTGCGGCTCCCTGGTCATCATCGCCGTCGGTCAGGGCCCGGATCTCGAGCCCTTTCAGCTGGAGGGCCTAATAAAAGGAGTGGAGCACGCCCCCTCCGCCGGTCTTTCGGGACTAACGGTAGCCGTAATCCCCGGTGTTTTCGCCGGCGGTGAGATGGTGCGTTTTCCAGGCTCGGTTGTGGAGGCAGTCGCCGCAGGGAAACGCGCCGCCCTTTCCATCCACCTCTCTTTCAAAGAAGATGATTTCAGAAGACAAGAGCGGAAGGTCCTGCTCGGAAAGGGGCCCTCTTTTTCCATAGAGGAATGGTTCCATCCCCGCGAGGACCGGGATCTTGGCCGTGTGGTCACCTTCGAAGAGATGGACCCGCTTTTCCTGGAACAGCGGACGCCCGTTTCCCTTCCCCGGCTCGCTCCGGAGAAACGCCGGCAGAATTTTAAAAGGATCGATCGGTCTTTGTCCCGGAGAAACGTTGCGGCAGAGGCGGGGCGGTGTTTCTTTTGCGGAACTTGTACCGGTTGCGACCGTTGCTACCTCTTTTGCCCGGATATCTGTATTCGTCTCCCGGACGATAGCCATGCGGGTTATGGTTCCGACGCGGACTACTGCAAGGGCTGTGCAATCTGCGCGTCTGTCTGCCCCAGGGGCATCATAACCATGGGGACGGCAAAATGAAAAAATTCATTACTGGGAATCACGCAGTAGCCGAGGCCGTGCGCCTATGCCGAACGCAGCTCGTGGCGGCCTACCCCATTACACCCCAGACGCCCATCTATGAAAAACTCTCCGAATGGGAGGCAACTCAACAATTGGGCGGTACCATGATGCGAATGGAATCGGAACATTCGGCCATGGCCGCGTGTCTCTCCGCCTCCCTTACGGGCGTGAGGACCTTTACGGCCACATCATCGCAGGGGATTGCGCTCATGCACGAGATGCTCCACTTCACCTCCGGATGCCGTGCGCCCGTCGTGATGGCCTGCGTGAACAGGACCCTGGCCGTTCCATGGGCCTTTTGGAGCGATCAGACGGACTCCCTGGCGCAACGTGACACGGGATGGATGCAGATCTACTGCGAGAACAACCAGGAGGCCCTCGATTCGGTGATCCAGGCCTTTCGAATCGCCGAGAAGGTTTTGCTGCCCTGCATGGTGGTGCTGGAAGCCCACTTCATTTCCCACTTCATGGAACCGGTCGACGTGCCGGATCAGGGGCTCGTGGATGGATTCCTCCCGCCGGTCCATATCCCCAGGCGCTTTGAGTTAGAAAATCCCGGCTTTGTCGCCCCGGTGGTCACACAAAGCCAATACAGGACTTTCCGCCGGCGAGGCCAGCAGGCCATGGAATACGCCCTAAATGCCATTGAGGACTTGGACGAGGAATTCGGCAAGACCTTTGGAAGGCGTTACGGACTCGTGGAGGCGGAATGCGTTGAAGGGGCCGACCTGGTCCTGGTCACGACGGCTACCATCACCTCTACGGCCAGGGTCGCCCTGGCCCGAATGCGTGAGAAAGGGTTGCGGATCGGTCTGGTGAAGATCCGCGTGTTCCGGCCGTTTCCCACCGGACCACTTCGCGCGCTCCTCGATGGCGCGTCCAGGATCGCCGTGATCGAGAGGAACCTGTCCCTGGGGCGGGAGGGGATTTTCTGCTCCGAACTGAAATCGGCCCTGATCAACGGACCCGGCGAACACCACATCCAGGGATATCTGGCCGGCATCGGGGGCACCGACGTGGATCCCGAACTCATTGAACGTATCGTTCTGGACGCATTGGACCGAAAAGAGCCCACCGATGGACCCGTTTGGATGACGGAAGAAGCATGATGCCCGAGGTAGAAAGCACGCGCCCAAAAGAAATCCTGAGACCGGGTCACACGGCCTGTCCGGGCTGTGGAGTGGCCTTGGGCATGCGGATGGTCCTCCGGGCCCTCGGAAACCGTGCCGTGGTGGTGGTTGTGCCTTCCTGCGTCTCGGTCATTTCCGGACCTTTTCCCCATGCGGCCGCCGACGTGCCCATGTTCCACTCCGCCTTTGAGGTCGCCGCGCCGACGGCGGCCGGGATCTCACGTGCACTGGCCCTCCAGGGACAGGAAGATATTCCCGTGCTGGCCTTTGCCGGAGACGGAGGCACCTTCGACATCGGCCTCCAGTCCCTGTCCGGTGCAGCGGACCGAAATGAGGACATTATCTATGTCTGCATGGACAACGAGGGTTACATGAACACGGGCATTCAGGTCTCCTCGGCCACGCCCCGGTTTACCTGGACCGGCACAACCCCCGCCGGCAACACCAGGCGCAAGAAGCAAATTATGGAGATCATGGCCGCCCACCGCATACCCTATGCGGCTACCGCCTCCATCGCCTTCCCGGAAGACCTGACCGGCAAGATTCAGAAGGCCAGGGACATGAGAGGCACCCGGTTTTTCCATATGCTTTCGCCCTGCATTACCGGATGGCGCATTGGGGAAGACACGGCGGTCAAGGTGAGCAAATTGGCGGTAGAGGCGAAGGTGTTTTCCCTTTACGAGATTGAGGACGGTCTGAAGTATACCCTGAACCACCAGCCGCGTGACTTGCCGGTGGACCGCTACCTTGAGGTCCAGGGGCGTTACCACCATCTGAAACCGGATAACATAGCGGTCATTCAGGCGGAAGTGGACCGCAACTGGGAGGAACTCGCCAAACGGGCCACCCGCAACCCGAGGGATTGATCGAACATCTTTTTGGGTGGCCCACACCACGTGGCCGCCCCCACCGAGGCCGCCGCATCAGGTGTTCTTGGAATGGTTGTGGTTATTGCCTTTTTCGGGAAACGCTCACTCAAGGCGCTTAAGGATTCCGTGACCGGGACTTTGAAGATCACGGTCATGATTTTCATCATCATCGTCGTGCCGCATTTGGCCTTTCGGCGGCCCGGGATGGTAAGGTAGACCGGCCATATGAAAAACCTCGTCATCAAACCAGACAAGACCATTCGCCAGAAGGTCTATGAACACCTGCGGGAAGGGATCCTGAACTGCGAAATCAAAGCAGGCGAACGCCTCGTTGAATCCGATCTGGCCGACCGTATCGGGACCTCTCGAACGCCGGTGCGCGAGGCCCTGCATACCCTGGAAAGAGAGGGTCTCGTGGAGGCGGTGCCCCGGGTGGGGTATGTGGTGCGCTCCATGAGCAAAGATGAGGTTTCGGAACTGTGTGAAATCCGGCTGGCCCTCGAAGGCGTGGCCCTGCGCTGGGGCATGCAAAAAGACCCTCTGAAACTGGCGAAGCTCCTGAAAGAAAACGTGGTCCTTTGCGAGGAAAAGAGCGACGCCTGCGATATCAGGGCATTTGTGGAAATGGACGCCCAGTTTCATGACATGATTTCCAGGGTTGCGGGCAGCAACAGGCTCATGGAAATGAACCAGTCCATTCGACGCTACATGCTGCGCTACCGTCTCCAGAGCATATACAGTGAAGACAATGTGCGCCGCGCCATCGCCGGTCACAGAAAGGTTCTCAAGGCCGTGGAAGAGGGGAACGCAAAAGCAGCACAGACCGCCATTCGCGCCCACATCAGGCAGTCCAAGAAGGATATTCTCTACTTTGGTTTCAGGAAGCCAAAGCACGAATCCTGAAAGATGACGAAACGTAGTGGGATAAGAGACAGGGGGTGGCCCCTTTCTACCTTTCGGTGGCGATCCTATCCGGGACTTTTCTTGCCGTATCCCCCCAAATGATGCACCGCGTGGGACAGACGGAGGAACAGGCCGGGGCCTGATTGGCCGCAAGCCTGTCCGTGCAGAGGTCGCACTTAACGGCCGTTTCGGCCTCCGCGTCAAACTGCATGGCGCCGAAGGGACAGGCCTCCAGGCATTCCCTGCAGCCGATACAGGTCTCCCCGTCGATGAGCACGATGCCATTCCCGGTCCGGGTGATGGCCTCCACCGGGCAGGCCTCCAGGCAGGGGGCCTTCGTGCAGTGGTGGCAGTAGACCGGCTCGTAAAAGGGCGCCTTTTCCATAACCCGGACGAGCCTTGGCCCCACACCGAGGCCGTGTTCCTGCTTGCATGCAATTTCACAGGCATGACAACCCATGCAGTCTTTCTTGTAAAAGGACAAAGAGACCTTTTCCATGTTTTCCTCCTCTACTTCATCATACCATTACTGTCTCTCACAGAATAGATATTGCACAAACAGGCCCTGAGATTCGTGGCCCCCATGGCCGGATCCATGCTCTCATGGCTGTTGTCCGTCAGGAGGTTGATATTGGATATATCCCAGCCATGCCCGGGATCCCTCATCTCCGGATACCACCACCCGTGTTCGGCCACGACCACCTTCGGATGGATACCGTCATTCAACTTGGCCCGCTCCCTGGCCTTTCCCCTTGGAGATTCAATACAGACCCAATCCCCATCCTCGATACCGCAATTCCTTGCCGTCTCCGGATGGATCTCGACTATGGGATCCGGGCGGATCTCCCTCAGCCAGGGCATCATCCGGTTCGCGGAGTGGAAGAAGGTCGGCGTGCGCAATCCGGCATTGAGGATATAGGGATAGCGATCCAGAAGTTCAGGTGTGGAAACCGGGCTTTCCGGAATCTCCGTGTACTTGGGCAGGGGATCGAATCCCCATTTCTCAAGAACGGTCGAATACAGTTCCACCTTTCCCGTGGGCGTGGAAAAACCCCTTTCACTGTATTTGTGGTACACCATTTCTCCCTGCAGGTATCCCTTTTCCTTGAATTCCTCCCAGGTCAACCCGGACGGTTCCAGCAGATAATCCAGGCCGTCTTCTACGGTCTCCCACCACTCCTGACCCATTTTCTTGCCAAGCTCCTGGAAAATCTTGTGGTCCTGCCAGGCTTCGCCGATCTCTACGCACTTCTGCCTGGCCACGACAAAGCCATGCCTTTTCCAGTTATCCGCCACATGGTTCTGCTCCAGCCACGTCCCTGCCGGCAGGAAGATATCGGCCAGTTCGGCAGTGGGTGTCATGAAGAGATCGATCACCGCGAGAAAATCGATTTTGTCAAGGGCATCGTACGCCTCCCGTGCATTCGCTCTCGTGGAGACGGGGTTGGTTCCGCAGAGCAGCCCGGCCTTCAACGGATAGGGCTTTTCGGTCAGGATCGCTTCCCAGGCGACCTTCGGCGTAATGAAGGCCACCCTGGCCCCCAGTTTGTAGCGATCACCGCCCAGCCTCTTGGCCCGCTGCTCTCGTGAGAGGTCCTTGTGGCGGGAAAACTCGGCCACCGTCCTCGTGGGGGGATTGACAAAGAGGACATTGCCGCCCCGGGTATCCAGGTTCCCCGTCGCCGCCATCAACCCTGTCATGGCACGGGTGCAATCCGTGCAGTTATTGGTCTGTTCCGTGGGTACCCCCCAGTGAATACAGGCCGGTTTGGTCTTGGCGTACATCCTCGCCGCCTTGCGGATCAGATTCTTGTCCACCCAGGTGATCTCTTCTACCTTTTCGATGGGGTATTCCTTGACCCTCTCCTTGAAAGCCTCCCACCCGTTGATGTGGTTTTCCACAAAATCCCTGTCATAAAGCTCTTCTTCAATGATCACCTGATGGAAACCCATGGCGAGGGCGCCGTCCGTCCCCGGACGAAGCTGGAGCCAGAGGTCCGCCTTGTTCGCCAGGAATCCCTTCCGGGGATCGATGACGATCAGTTTGGCCCCTTTCTTATAGGCCCTCCAAAAGCCCTCTCCCTTGTATTCGTCGGGGTTGGTCCATTGGGGATTGCAGGCCCACATCACAATGCATTTCGGGCCCCCGTCATAGTCACAGATGGGGAGATTCCCGACGGTGATCAGGGTCGATGCCACCCGCGATACATAGCACATATGCCCGGCCGTCAGGACATTTGGCGTCCCCAGCTGGTTGGCGAAACGGTAGAGATGGCTCTCGTAGTCACGGCCGGTCCCCTGACCGATGACAATGGACTCCGGACCGTACTCCGCGATCACCGCCTCGAATTTTTCCTTGATGGTATCCAGTGCCTCGTCCCAGCTGATCCGTTCCCACCCTTTTCCCGTTTTTTTCATGGGATGAAGAATCCTGTCGGGGTGATAGGCCAACTGGGTCACGGACAAACCCTTGCTGCAGAGGGTGCCGTGACTGAGAGGGGAATCCGGGTCACCCTCAACCTTGATGACCTTGCCGTCCCTGACATGCGCGATTACACCGCAGCCGCCGTGACACTGGCGGCACGCGGTACGGATCTTTAATGCCTCTCCCATTGCTATCCTCCTTGTGTGTCGGCAATCTCAGCGATATCCGAGATTCCATATTTCAGTACATTGACAAATCCCAGGATACACCGTGTATTCTTTTCCAAGACGGGCGCACCTCTCCCGAGGGTCTGGAGATCCAAAACCAGTCTCTCAATCTCGTCGATCTTTTTCTTCATTTCCAGAAGGGGGATCGTGTCATGAATATGGTTATCATCCAGCATCTTTTTGCTCCTTCCTTGATGGAATCGTAAAAAGTCCGGTCCTCAGGACTTTTTACTACCGGAATCCGAAAAGTGTGATTTTCGGATTCCTCACAAATCACCGGTTTGCCCTGCACCCCGTTGATTTGCGTGCCCGTCCATGGGCACGAAGATGACTTCCAACGAAGTCGCTTTTTCATCCAGGTCCAAGGAATCGGATCTGACAATCTTTTTCATGTGCTTTCTCATAGTGCACTTGGCAACTCACTTTTACATGGACGACGATTTGGGGTTCACGCCTCCCAAACCCTACGCGCTTTTATGGCACAACTTTGAACCCCAAATCGTCGTCCATCCCCTCCGGAGTGATTAGAAAGCATTTGAAAAAGATTGTCAGGTTCGGTGCCTCTTCGTTCCCGACAGGTTGCGGTCGGTATAAACCGGCTTCTTACGAAGTCATCTTCCTCAAATCCCTGAAACGCCTGGATTTGAGTGTGTAACGGGGCAGTTCCCCGGGACGGGCCGTTTGGACATTGAATCGCAGGTTGGTTTTCATCTTGAGCCTCTCGGATACGCTTTCCGTTAGCGTGGCCTGTGCACGGGCCCCCATCTCTTCATGGGACTCAATCCTGAGGCGGATCTCGTCCATGGCGCCCATTTTCCGAACCACAATCTCATATTCAGTAACCAATGGAAATTCTTCCCGGAGGACCTCTTCCACGGAAACAGGGGTAAAGAGCACTCCCCTGATCTTCGTCAGGTCATCGGCCCGGCCGAACACACCCGAGATCTTCATGGATGTCCTGCCGCACGGACAGCCGCTTGCGGCCTTTCGGACCACATCCTTTGTATTGAAACGGACCAGGGGAAACGAACGCCTTCCGAGGGGCGTCACGACGGCCGTACCCAGTTCCCCCTCCTTCGCCTCCTTGCGGGGATCCTCCATGTCAAGAATCTCCACCAGAAAAAAGGGCTCCATGATGTGGAGACCGTTCCGTTCTCCGCACATGGCGGCCCACGCACAGGGTTCAGTGCCTCCGATGTGGTCATAGACATCGGCGTTCCAAACCTTTTCAAGCCTCCGGCGTGTGGCCTGCGGCAAGGGCTCCCCGGCGCACAACATCTTTCTGATGCCGATCTCCGCCGGGTTTATTCCCATTTTCCCGGCCGTTTCCGCCATGTGGAGGCCATAGGTGGGGGTGTTCAGCAGCGCGGTAGCCTTGACCTGTAACATCTTGTTGATCCGCCCTCTGGTATCCAGAGCCCCACCCGGGACGACCTGGCAACCGATTTTTTCCGCGGCGTAATGTCCCTCCCAAAAGGCCACATAGACGTTGTAACCGAAGGGAACAAACACCCGGTCCGTTTCACGGAAACCAGCCATCCAGAGGATGTGGCTCCACACCTCCACCCGCCACTGCCAGCTCTCGTAACTCTCCGGGACATAGACGGGTTTTCCCGTCGTGCCCGACGTTTGCCGGAAATGGCACACTTCCTCGGGGGTAACACCCAGCATGTCTCCGAAGATGCTTCGATCTTCGCACTCCTGGGCAAAGCGAAGGTCCTCCTTGTCCGTGAGGGGCAGGTGTTTCAGGTCCTCTAAGGTCTTGATGTCATTCGGTTGGAAGTCCCTGAGTTTTTTCCTGTAAAAGGCCGAATGAGACTTTGCATAGTCCATCTGTTTTCGAAAATTCTTCAACTCAAGGGCCTCCAGACTCTCGGGCGCAAGCGTCTCGAGCCAAGGATTCCAATAGGAAGAAGTGCTTGCGGACATGTCAGGTCCCCCTTTCAAGGACAAAGGCGTTTTCGATTTCTTTTACGATACCCTTCAAAAGCCGGGCAAAACCCCCAGCTGTATTTTCCTTGATTTGACCGTTCAAGCCCACTGCCCAGATGGCCAGCTGGAGATCCTTCCGATTGATATTCAACGGAGCGGCCAGCGCGCGCACGCCTTCCATGTATTCCTGATGATCCAGGGCCACACCTTCCCTTCGAACCTTTTCAATCTGCTCCAAATAGGCTTCCTTGCTCACGCACGAATGGGGGGTAAAGGCCTGCAGCTCTTCCCTCGAAATGATATCCCTGATGCGGCTGTCCGGCAACTGGGCCAGGAAAGCCTTCCCATGAGCTCCGGCCAGCAAGGGAATCCGGCTTCCGATCGGTGCCGATATCCGCATATCAAGGGTCGATTCGGACTTGTCGAGAATGACCGCCTTGCGGCCGGCACGCATGCCGAGAAAGGCGGAAAGATTGGTCTGCTCACTGATTTGAACAAGGTAAGGATGTATCTTGGAAATCAGGTTGGTTTCCTCTTCAGCCGCCCTGCCCAGCAAATAAAGCCTGGCTCCGAAAAAAAATTTCCCTTCCTCTTTCTGCAAAACACCCAGGGCCACAAGGGTGTGCAGGATGTTGAAAACGGTGCCCTTGTGCAGGCCCAATGCATCGGAAATCTCGCTTGTGCCAAGCGGCCTTTTTTGCTCCGCCAACAGTCCCAGTATTCCGAAACACTTCTCGATGGCATGGACGGTCTTGAATCGCAATTCCCGCACCTCAATGTTTTTCATAGAAAACTATCGTTTTATATCGAAAACATTTTACCGGATGTCAAGAAAAAATAGCAAAAAAAGGCATGCCTCGGCCATTGACAGGCTCTCCTTTCCCAAACTATAGTACGCGTTCAAGGCGTGCCATCGCTGCTTGACCGCTAAAGGGCGGTCCATACGAGCGCACTGCTGAAGGTGGCACTCAAACCCGATACCTCGGGTTATTCTGAAAGGAGAGGATATGACAAGAACAAGTGATGTTGAAGAAGGTGGAACCCCTGCAGGCAATGGAGTAACGTTTGAAACCTCGTTGGGAAATTTTGAGGTTGAACTCTATCCTGAAAAGGCGCCCATCACCGTCGCCAATTTTAAGTCCTATGTGGAAGAAGGGTTTTACAACGACCTCATCTTTCACCGGGTCATTGACGATTTCATGATCCAGGGCGGCGGCCTCGACAAAAAGATGAATGAGAAACCGACCAAGAAGGCCATCAAGAATGAAGCCGGAAACGGGTTGAAGAACGAGAGGTACACCCTGGCCATGGCCCGGACCAACGTCGTGGATTCCGCCACGTCCCAGTTCTTTATCAATGTGGATGACAACGATTTTCTCGACCATCAGGATAAAAGCCCCAGCGGTTTTGGATATGCCGTCTTTGGAAAGGTGGTCAACGGGACGGATGTCATCGACAAGATAAAAGGCGTGAAAACGCACACCAAGGGATATCACGAGAATGTCCCCGTGGAACCGGTAACCATCGGGAGGGCCTATCTCCGGGAATAAGACCGGATACATTCAGTACGGACCAAACACAAAAGGAGGGCCGCCAATGGCCGGGCAAAGCGCCGATACCGTTTCGAAGGAGCACATCACCTTATCTGCTTACAGATGGATCGTCATCGCCGTCTTTGCGCTGCTCAACGGGGTGGTGCAGCTCAACTGGATTGCCTTTGCCCCCATAACGGGTGAGGCGGCCCGGTTCTACAAGGTCTCCGAGCTCCAGATCGGCCTCCTTTCCATGTCGTTTATGATCGTCTACATCATCGCCTGCCTCCCCGCGTCTTACCTCATCGATCGCTTCGGCATCAAGATAGGGATCGGTATCGGCGCGATCCTCACCGGCATCTTCGGCCTCCTGAGAGGGATCTCCGCATCCAACTATCCGGTTGTCCTGGTGAGCCAGTTCGGTCTCGCACTGGGACAGCCTTTCGTCCTGAACGCCATCACTGCTGTCGGGGCATCCTGGTTTCCGGTTGAGGAACGCGCCACGGCCGCGGGGATCCCCGTGCTTGCCCAGTTCGTCGGGCTTATCCTGGCCATGGCTTTGACCCCTTTTCTCACCGGCGGTCACGGTGTTACCGGCATGCTCCTCGTTTACGGCATCGTGTCCGGCGTTATTGCTTTGCTTTTTTGCGTGTTCATGAAAGAAAAGCCCCCCACGCGGCCGTCCCGGGAAGAGGTGATCGAGCGTTTCCGTTTCTTTGAGGGCGTGCGGGATATCTTCAAGAACCGCGACATGCTCTACATGCTCCTCCTGTTTTTCATCGGCCTCGGCATGTTCAACGCCATCACCACCTGGATCGAGCAGATCGTGCATCCCAGGGGATTCAGCGCGGAGCAGGCAGGCATAGTGGGCGCCGTCATGATGTTTGCGGGAATCGTCGCCGCCATTGTCTTTCCCATCTTTTCCGACCGCCTCAGAAAACGGAAAGCTTTCCTCATCCTGGCCATGGCCGGAAGCATTCCGGGCCTGGCGGGCATTGCCTTTGCCCATAGCTTTACCCTCCTCGCCCTTTCAGCGGCCGTGTTTGGTATCTTCTTCATGAGTGCTTACCCCATCGGCTTCCAGTACAGTGCGGAGGTCAGCCATCCGGTCCCGGAGGCCACTTCGCAGGGACTTATCGTCCTTGCGGGCCAGGTATCCGGGATAGCCTTCATATTCGGCATGGATGCACTCAAGAATGCGAAGACCGGGGATATGACCGCCTTCATGGTCATTTTCATCATCCTTTCATTCCTGAACCTCTTCATTTCCACGAGGCTGAAAGAATCCGAAATGATACAACAGTAAACTACGGGGAGAGGAGATGAAGATCCTATGGCAGAGGGCGGCGATAGGTACATCCTGGCTATAGACCTGGGCACCTCGGGCCCCAAGTCGGCACTGGTCACGACCACGGGCGAGGTGGTGGATTATGCATTTGAGGAAAACGAAGTCATCCTGCTTCCCGGTGGGGGAGCGGAGCAGCGTCCGGACGAATGGTGGCAGACGATTATCCGGACTGCCCGCCGGGTTCTCGAAAAGGGCCTGGTTCCGAATGAAGATATTGCAGCGGTCTGTTGCTCCACCCAGTGGTCGGGCACGGTGGCTGTGGACCGGGACGGGACCCCGCTCTTCAACGCCATCATCTGGCTGGACTCCCGGGGAAACCGGTATATCAAGGACATCGCCGGAGGACCCATTCGGATCCAGGGGTATGACGTCTTCAAACTCTTGAAATGGCTGCGTTTGACAGGAGGAATCCCCAGTGCCTCGGGCAAGGATCCCATTGCCCATATCCTCTACCTCAAGAACGAACATCCCGACATCTACGCCAGGACCTACAAGTTCCTGGAACCCAAAGACTACATCAACCTGAAATTGACCGGAAAATTCGCAGCCTCTTTTGATTCCATAGCCCTCCACTGGCTCACTGACAACCGGGACCTGGAAAAAGTGGATTACGATGAAAGCCTTCTCAGGATGGCCGGCGTGGAACGTGAAAAATTCCCGGACCTCAAACGGGCCGTCGACATCCTTGGCCCTGTCAAGAAGGAGGTCGCCCGGGAGCTCGGCCTGAGGGAAAATGTCCAGGTGGTCATGGGCACCCCCGATGTCCAGGCCGCGGCCGTCGGCTCCGGCGCTGTCGGGGATTTTGAAGGACATCTTTACATCGGCACGTCTTCCTGGCTCACCTGTCATGTGCCTTAC
>Ga0307417_10000689_pt1 | contig 13669 bp, 12 predicted proteins | sample SalMarWE160210MG_2_FD_202514 | JGI IMG/M metagenome (GOLD analysis project Ga0307417, IMG submission 202514) | Salt marsh sediment microbial communities from the Plum Island Ecosystem LTER, Massachusetts, United States - WE1602-10 | ecosystem: Environmental > Aquatic > Marine > Intertidal zone...
AAATCATCTATAACAATAACAACTTTTTCGACTTCCTTGGTTTTAAGCTGAGATGATAATTTACTGAACTCCTGTTTATATAATTCAACTTCTACAGGCGGGCGATAAGTGATCTCAACAGGTTTAATTTCTGCCCGGTTCGGGAAGCGTAATCTCCTCAACTCATCACCATACCAAGCGCCCCACGGGATTTCAACGAACTTCATGCAGTCTTTTCATTCATCTTGCTTTTGATGTAATCTTCAATGGCTACCAAGGTATCAAAATTTTCCGGATATAGATCCTCATCATCTACTTTGATATCATATTTCTTTTCAAGAAAAGCGATTAACTCCAGCATTTTAACGGAATCAATTATCCCCTTTTCCAACAGAGATTCCGTATCGTTTAAGGATTTAAACAGCTCCTCGAAACTTTCCTCGTATAAAAAATTTTTGACGTCAGAAATGATATTCATAAAATAACCTCATTGGTTTATGCGTCTCTGTCTCCTACACTCAGGAACCAATTATCCTTTTGATATAGAATGGTATTCAATTTTGAATCAGAACTGGCATAGGTAATCACGGCGGATGTTGCATCATCTCTATATTGAAAATTTAATTGTTTCATTGCCTTGGTCAATGGATTGTATTCAAAGGTAACAGCGGATATTGAAATTGTTTCGGGGAATATGTTGTTAATCTTTTTAATAAATAGAATAAGAATGTCCTGCAACAGATCTTCGGGATGCACGACGCAATCTACAATATTGACAACTGAATCATGCATGGAGAAAATAATATAACCAACCAGTTCTTCACCGGAATAAAAATCCATCAGCATAAACCGGAAATTAGGATGCGCTATATATTTCCATGTCAAATAGGTCTTGTCCCGAATCCCAACTACGCGATATTTTTCAGCAAGGGCTGAGAAGAGATTTTCATGCTTCTCATTGAACTTCGGTATATCATAAAATAAGGTTTCCAGCTTAGCATTTCTTTTCCGTAGTACAAGATTAAGTTTCAGAAGCTGGTTAACAGGGATGGCCGCCATATTAGCCAGGATTTCATTGTTCAATTTATCCTGGAAATAATTATTCATCCGCAATGGCAATGCGTAGCGGTGCATCAAGCCTAACTGATGGTGTCCGGCTTTGAGATGAACTACTTTCATACGGTCATTTGGGTGAGCATAAAGAAATGAAACTCGTCCATTATCCACTTCCTTTTTTGCCTCCTTTCGAAGCTGCATTGCTATGCCAAGAGACCGGTATTTGGTTTCTATTGAAAAATCGCCGCAATTCCAACAGATTGTTTCTTTTCCATCAATCAGCATGCGGCGAGGAAAGACGGCAGTAAATCCGACCGGAATCGATTTTGTGTCCTCCCAGATAATCCATGGGATAGCCTTGCCATCAGGGTTATTCAAATAAATCCAATCATATCTTCGCTTATAAAAAGAATCGCTGCCGGTGCGATTGTTTTTGAGAATATTAAGCATAATATCCCGATCTTTGAGAACATCCGCTTCTTTAACCCTATATGGCATCGATCAGTAATAATGGATTCTAGTTATGGATTAGATTAACTCAGGCGAATTATGGAATATTTTTAATAATTTTAGGGCTTAAGAAATTTGTCAGAAAAAGAGGCATTTTCTTCCAAACTTTAATTGCCAAATCATACTTGGGATTCTGCGGATTCAACTCCGGCAATTCATTATCTTCCGGCAATTGATAATACCAATATAACGGCTTCTCCTCTGCCCCCCACTGTTTTTTAAATCGGTAGGTGCCCCCTTCGGGTGTGCATCTTCCAAAATCAAATACTTTTTGATTCTGCTCTATGGCGAACTTTAACGACTCCCAATAAAGCAGCATATTCGGGCTAAACCTATTGTACTCACTTAAGGAAGAAGCCCAGGGGATTTCGCAAACATCTTTAAAATAAACGAGGAAAGAGGCAGCCGCAGGCAGCTTCGATTTTGTATATACGCAAACAATTTTGCTGTTTTCCGGGAAAGTCTTTAAAATGTTCCTAAAGAATTTTTTTGGTAGGGCAGGTGTTCCCAAATCCCGCATGTTAATTGAAAACATCCGGTAAAAATCTTCCAACAATTCTATATTGCCTGATGCAGCAAACATATCTTCTTTTAAAGGTCTGCGAATCTGGCTGCGCAATTTTGCTTTAAATGAATTCCACAATTCATCAGGGTTGTCCGGCAGATCCAGCAAAAAAGTTACTTTATGCTCCTTAACAGCCATTTTTGTTTCCAAGGGTCTATCCATCCGAAGCTCAACAAAACTAAAATTGCCATTTTGCCTGTAGGAGTTCAGATAATCAGATATTTCATTAATGTGCTGATCATTATTAGTGAGTAATCCCCCATAATTAATGAATGGAAGCGAAATGGAGTAGCGCCCAAAAAGAAAAGAATTAAACTCCGTAAGCGGCAGAATAGCCTCTATGCTGCCATTATTTTTTAGCTGCAGAAATTTATTGGAATGGTTAAACGTATCGTGTACGATTTCATTCCACTGAGATAGTTGATAGATTCGGCCTTCAGGATGATTTTTCACAAACTCATCCCACCCCTCTGGTGGATGAGTTAATAGTTCGATTTGCATTCTAAAGATTATTTCTTAGTAGTGATAATAGGAGTAATTGTACTGATATTTTTTTGGGTCGGCTTTAATCATATTTAAAATAACGCCGCCTATTTTATCTTTGAGGAAAGGATATTCGTTAATTTTATGCTCCAATTGCTCAATGTTTGTAGACCCCGATCTTACGACCACAAGAACAAAATCGATCAATGTTGACGCAATAACCGCATCCGTGCTTGCCTGAAAAGGCGGTGTATCTAATATGACTATCCCAAACCGAGACTTTAGAACATCCATTACCGACTTCATCCTTTCAGAACCCAATAATTCACTGGGATTGGGAACCGGTGTGCCTGAAGATATAATAAATAAGTTTGGGACGAATGTAGTCTGTATAAGCTTGCTTATGTTATTATAATCAACCGTAGCTTTGGAAATCAGGAAATCACTTAAACCGGGTTTCTTTTTGTTTGTAAAGGTGTTATGCAAAACTCCTCGCCTTAAATCAGCATCTATTAAAATTGTACTAATTTTTTGTTGAGCCAGCGTGATTGCAATATTGGATGAGGTAAGGGATTTCCCCTCGCCGGGCCTTAAGCTAGATATCAGAAATGAGGATAATTGTTGATTACGAATCTTATATAATATTTTGGTTCGCAAATCCCGATAGGATTCCGATTCGGGGGTAGGAGAATAATCCAGTGTAATCAATTTTGGATCTTTTTTACCCTTGATGAGTTCTATATCACCCGAATTTTTATCTTCGTTGGCAATCAAGGGAACGCTGCCAATAACCGGCAATTTCAATTTCTCCTGCAAATCCCGAGGGTTTTCTACGGTTTTATTAAAAAACTCAATAACAATCGCCAATCCCAAACCGCATCCCAATGCAAGAACTAAACCCATTATAAACTTTTTGACATAATTTGCCATCGGGCTTATTAGCGGAGGAGGGACAGCTTTATCGATTACCAAAACATCGCTTACTTCTACTTCATGCTCAATTTTCGCGCGATTTAACCGGCTAATGATATTATTATAAAGGTCCGTTTTCATATCGCGGTCTCTAACTATTTCAGCCAGTTCAATTTCTTTGCTTGGTAAATTTCTTAATTTGTATTTTTCAGTATTGGTGTTCTGCTCTAATTCTCCAATTTGGGTTTGAAGCTGGTGGATATGATTTTGAGTTGTGCCAATAATTTTTGAAATTAGATTATTAATCTCTTCCTCATTTTCCGCAACAAATGGGTGCGTAGGAGCATAGGTATTCAATAAATTATTTCTTTGACCTATCAGGTTACCGAATTGAGCCTGAAAAGCAGATACTATTGTTATTCCTTCCGGGTTCAAATAGGTAAGCAGCTCATTAGTAGCAGTTATCTTTTGATCAATATCGGAAGTGCTCTCCAGTCTCTGGATTAATTTCTTAAAATCGCCTATTTTATCTTCAATTGAACCCTTTTGTTTACCAAAATCAGTTATTAAGTCAATCTGGGTTGTGGTTGTGGGTGTCAATACTACCCATGGATACTTTTCACGAAAATTTTTAAGCCGGTCGTTTGCCGTCTCCAGTCCAGATTTTGCTACCGATAATTCATGCTCCAGTACCTTGAGCTCTTCGGAGGAATGATAGCGCTTGAGCTCTAATGATAAATCAACAAATTTATCTACAACAATATTGACAATCCTGGCAGAATACCATGGTGAGCCTGACGTTGCCCATACGACAATCGGCCCCCGGCGCTTGCTTTTATAAGATACCATACTTTTTAAGAACTGAATAGCTGATTCAAACCGCTTAACCCGGAATTGGACTTCATTTTTTGGCATATTTTGTTTCAAAGAGTCATCGTTCACAACAAATGTCATTTCGTTAATCGATACCGTATCTGTAGGTGCGAAAGTAAGTAGTTTGCGTTCCTTTATTCCAAAGTCCTCGTAAGAGTAATACAATTTATATTTGTTGTTCGTGCGGATAATTTTGTAATCGCCTGGTTTACTTTTTGCGCTAACCTCTACATAAGAAAAAACATCTTCTCTTCTTAGATTTTCTGTAACGATGCCCAGGTTGAGTTGTAAGGTATCAACTACTTGCCCCAATAGTTTATTGGAAGTTATCAGGCTTTCATCTAAATACGATCCTCCACCTTTCATTGCCACCGCGCTAACACTTTGTGGATTCTGAAAAGTTACTAATGCGTTGGCGGTATACTTAGGGCTACCACCACCAAACATCAATAAATAAACCATCCAAACTGCGAATACGCCTAAGAAAGTAAGCAGTATTAGCCACTTGCGTCTAACCAAAATTTTAAGATAACGCTTAATTTCCTGCTCACCTTGGTTTGGTGTTCCCAGGTCAATTAATTTTCTGGAGCCATTATTGGAATTCATTTTTACCTCTGCATATCCTTATTATCTTGTGTTACCGGAGTTGACGGAAATTCTCGTTGTTCTTCCCTCCAGAAAAAGTCGATAACTGTAATAAAGAGTAAAAACCCCCGTCGCAAAAGTCAAAATGCTAAATGTATTTTTTAGCCTTTCTAAAAAGGTTGGTTTACCCGGACTCTCCACCCAAATCTGGTCTCCGGAACGAAATCCCATATTTTTTAAGGAAGTTCCTTTCTGCAGATAGGGGATTAAATTGCCGCTTACAGTTTTCCGGCTCCTTTCCCATTTCATCTTCTTCAAACCTTCTTCGTAGGTTGCTCCACCGACCAGATAAATTAATTCCCACAAGGAATAATCGGGATCGAAATAATAAAACCCGGATCTTGGAACTCCACCCAGCACGCTGACCCTGACCAATGGTTTTGCTTGCAGATACGGGAATCGCAAATAATCTCGAAACTGCTCTTTCAGGAAATTTTCCAGCTCTGTTTTAGACATATCGGTGACTCTGACCTTTCCGTAAATAGGCAATTCAATAAGCCCCCGGTCCGTAATGGGAAATATTTGATTTAATAATGAAGTTGTATCCGGAAAAGTGCTGACTTTAATAGCATCACCAGGAACAAAGGGAGAAGTGCTATTATATGTAGTGGTTTGTTGTGTATCCTGAGGTGGCTGATATGCATAAGGTCTTTGGATACCAACTCCGGCTCTCAACGAATACATCGGATACATTATAATAAATCCAATAAAATACACCACCAATTGCCTAGTATGTTTATTTAGCATCTTGGAAACCACAAACGACCTCCATCAGTTTGAATTGATTTCTAGAATTGACTTCACAATAAATGGGAAAATGAGCATTAATGATCAAGTGAATTAAACGATTTAATCAAACAGATTTATAATACCTAACTCTTTTTTCTTTTGTATCTAAGTCCAGCTCTTTTAAAAGCGAGCGAAGTTTAAAATATCCAATTTTAACGGTTCCATAATCAGGGTGCTTCAAAGCTTTTTTTATCTGAAAGCTCCCTAACTGCGGAAATTGACCAACTATTTTTCTGACTTTCTCGGGAAGCGGTAGCATTGCCGGATCAATTTTCCTTTCCATTGAAAGCGGACTGAACTCTACATAGCCAATATTGTTTTTTTTGCTTTCCAATTGATCAAATTCCCCGTCAGAATCTTCATCAAAATCAAATTCTATCTCTTTTTCAACTGCATCCAGCTGCCCATTTTCTGATTTAACGGGACTTGATGGATTCTCCTGAAATTCACCATCCTTATTATTTTCATTTTGGATTAATGTATTATCATCTACTAATTCTTCGCTTCCACGTGACTCCAGGTTATGCCTGTTTGATGCATCATTTAAAAGCCGCAATTCCCTATTTGAAGAGAAACCTTTTTTTGCCTCCTCCAGCGAGGGGTACTCGGCAATGATGTGGTAGAATTCCAACATCTGATAAATCTCGAATACTTCCGGGCCCATATTAATTAGCTTTATATCGCCGCCATTTTCCCGAAATCTCTTGATCTCGCCAATCAATACCCCCCATCCGGCGCTGCTCATATATGCTAAATTCCGCAAGTCGAATATAATTTTATAATGCGATTCATTCAGGTTTTCATCTATCGAATTCTGCAATAAATGAACATTGTTTTGATCGACGTATCCTCCCAATTTTATCAGGTAGATATTGTTATGCTGGTCAATCAGTCTCGAATCAATTTTGATGCCTTCTTGATCAATCATGCTAATTCTTAGAATTTAAGCCCTGTAATTTGTGTTTTAAAATCTTCCCAGAGGAATTCTTCGGCAAAGATTTAATAATCTCAACATACTTAGGAACTTTAAAGTGAGGTAATCTTTTTTTACAATAATTCATTATTTCATCGGTTGATAACAATTTGTTTGAATTATTTAGAACAATAAAAGCCTTTATGGCTTCTCCCAAAATCTCATCTTCCGTTCCGATAACAGCAACCTCGTGTATTTTGGGGTTTTCCAATAATTTTTCCTCTATCTCTTTGGGGCTAATCCGGTTGGCCCCAACTTTGATCATATCTTTTTTCCTGCCCACAACATATAAATATCCTTCCTCATCCTCCTTTCCCAAATCCCCTGTAAAATACAGACTGTTTTTCAGAACATTGGATGTTTCTTCTTCATCTTTCCAGTATCCCATCATTATATTGGAGCCCCGAGCCACAATCTCTCCGGATTCTCCGGGCGGTAGCGGATTACCGGATTCATCAGCAACAAATAATTCTACGTTTGGAATGGCCTTTCCAATGGATCCCCATTTACTATCCAACACTTCCGGTGAAAGATATGACAAACGCGCCGAAGCTTCCGTTGCCCCATACATAATATATAATTGAGCTGGCGAAAAAGCCAAGGCAACTTTTTGTTGGATTGCCGGCGCCATTGCTCCGCCCGCCTGAGTTAAATACCGTAATGAGGGAAAATCATATTTATTTAGAGCAGAGTTATTCAATAGTATTGAAAAGGTTGAAGGTACGCCGGCGAAACCGGTACATTCGGTTTTCTTCATGGTTTCCAATACCGCGTTCGGAAAAACAAACCTGTTATCGATAACTACACTGCCTCCCACGTAAAAATGAGTATTTAATAGTGACTTGCCATAAACGTAAAAAAAAGGCAAAATCACCATTACCCGATCTACATAGGTTAGTTTTAAATATTCCACAATTGATCTGGTGTTCGATATAATATTTAAATGAGAAAGAACAGCGCCCTTTGGAGTGCCCGTACTACCGGAAGTATAGACAATTGATGCAATATCCAAATCAATTATTTTCTGCCTTAACAACAGTTTTGTATTAAAATGATCATAAATCCGTTTAAAATCAATATAAAATTTTGAACTACTCTCAAATCCATCCGGCAACTCATCTGCTACTACAGACGTTAAGTTCGGCAAATCACCAACGATCTCATTTAACAGGGGTAAATATTTCATTTGAAGAATAATAGCGGAGGCATCACAATCGTTAATAATAAATTTAAGATCGCCGGGCTTATTTTCAGTATTTAACTCGACAGTGATAGCCCCGGCTTTTAATACTGCATAATAGGAAATTATATAATCGAAGGAATTCTCGAATAAAATCGCTACTCTGTCGCCACGCTTGAGCCCTCTGTCGATCAGGAAATTGGCAATTTTATTTGCCTTCTTTTCTATCTGCGAAAATGTTGCCCATTCATCTTTGAACCAAACTGCTTTCCTGTTAGGGAATTGTTTAGCGCTATTTTCTAAAAATTGATGAACTAACATTAATTCTTATCCTCCACCGAGTCCCAAATAGATGATCTCTCGAACGAAGTAAATTCAAAAGTGGATGTAATGATTTCTAACCTTTCCAGAAATTTATTAATCCCATGGTAATGCCTGATTTTTTTTAAAAAAGCCAAATCGATTTTGGGCATACCGACGTCAAACTCCCACGGATGAGCATAAAAGATTATAGATCTTCCGCTATCTCGATATTTTTCCATAAATTTCATTGAGAGCCAAAATGGATATAAACGAAAATACCCGCCTCCCCCAAACGGAATTTTGTATTTTGTGATTCTAATAGTAGGCATGGGAAACTCGACAATCTGGTGACTCCCATTTTCATGGATGACATATGGTTCTGAAGGAGCATCCGGTATGCCGTAGCGATCATGATAAATAGGAAAAATGGATGAATCGTATTTCATTCCCTCCTCTAACAGAATTGGTAATGCCCACAAGGTTTTTTTGGTAATGGAAAATGTTGGCGCCCGAAAGCCTATAATTTTTTTATCCGAAATAGAACTCAACAATTTAGCTGATTCCCGCACTTCGTTTCTAAACTCATCTGGCTTTAACTTGTCAACTCGTGTGTGAGTATATCCATGAGAGGCTATTTCATGCCCTTCCTCAGAGGCAAATTTTACGATTTCGGGATATTTCTCAGCGACCCATCCCAGAAAAAATAAGGTTGCCTTAACATTTTTTTTGGATAAGAAGTTTAAAATAATTTCTGTGTTTCCCTTTACCCTGCTTTCTAATTGGTCCCAATTATGCATTGGAAAGCGGCTGCCAAATACCTCGGCATGAAACCAATCTTCGATGTCAAATGTCAGGACGTTTTTCATAGGGAGCAATTTCAATTGAATTTCGAGTTGAAAACTAACAAGTTGGACTTGATCAGAATTTTTAAATTCAAAAATAAAGATTTGTGATGATCCACATAATACAGGTCATATTTAAGCTTCTCCCTGACATCTTCAATCAGATTATCACCTATTGTTTCAATATGGGCTAAACTTATTAATCCGGGTCGCAGTTTTAAGCGGTTTTCATAAAAAGGAATCTCGCGGCTATATTTTTGATGGAAATATGGTTCATCTGGCCGCGGTCCGATTATGCTTAAATCACCCAATATTATATTTAGCAATTGAGGTAAATCTTCCAGGCGATATCTCTTAAGTATTCTTCCGAATGCTGAAAGTGAAGGATATGAACCAACTGACTCCAGCGAAGGCTCTCCGTTATTTCGTGTTAAATAAAATGATCGGAATTTAAGTAGTTTAAATATCCTGCCGTCTTCACCAACTCTTTCCTGAGAATATAATACCGGGCCTCTGGAATCCAGTTTGATGATCAAAGCAATCAAGATCCATGATGGAAGCAATAGCAGAAAGGAAAACAATGACATGAGAAAATCAATAATGTAGCGGATATTTATTTTAGGCAGATTGGCTAATCGCTTGAACAATTCTTTCATAGCGTTGCCAGGTGCGATATCATACGCAGAAGATGTCAAATAATAATCAGTCTTTACTTTCTCACAATATTGAATTGCGCTGTGAATAATATGTACATCTTGCGGATGAATGGCTATAATTAATTGGCTAATGTTATTGCGCTTGACAATATCTTCAAGATTATCCATCTCCCCAAGAATATTTGGGAATGAAGACTGATCATCATATTCATCCAGCGGATATTCCTTAATAAACCCAACAATTTTTTGATGAGAGTTGAGGAATCGTTTTGCCTGCCGGTAAAGAGTTTGCCCAATTCTATTAACGCCGATTATAGCGATATTATTATTCGTAGCAGTATCTGTCTGATTTTCAGCGCTTGTTTTCCGATCCAACTTTTCCACACTTATATAATTTTTTATATAATAAAATCAAGCTTGATATAGCTCCGCCATGTAAGTTACAGCACCAAATATATTTACGGGTGCTCACAATAAAATGATAAATCTCACAGAGACGATGGAGTTGAATTTATATATCTTCCTTAAATTCAATTCCTTAACACGGTACTTATTGTCGTAAATATCAGGCGGATAATTAGAAATTTATCTTTTTGGTTTTTATATTTAGAGACGCTAAAATTACGACTTTTCTCAAGTGAAAAACATAAATAAATAATGTACTCATTTGTATTAGATAAAAAGGATTATTACTATTAATATTTGCCAGTTAAATTAAGAAAATCAATTTTAGAGCCCTTTTGTTTTAATGAGACTAACCATCCCAAATCAGTTGACGATTCTAAGAATTTTATTAACCCCGTTATTTATTTTTCTATTTCTTAAAAAAAGCCCTTTTGATCAGTTATCTGCCTCAATTATTTTTTCAATTGCATCGTTAACAGATTGGTATGATGGGTGGTATGCAAGGAAATTTGGAGTAATCAGCCGGTGGGGTCAGTTTATGGATCCATTGGCAGATAAGATTGTTGTTATATCCGCTTTAGTTACTTTTGCAATTTTGGATTATGTTTTCAAATGGATGGTGTGGGTTATTGTTATTCGCGATGGGATTGTCACATTCAATCGTATTTATGCCATTTATATTGGCAGGCCTATCATTACCCATAGTATTGCTAAATGGAAAACGGCTTCACAAATGACTGTGATTTTTTTAATTCTGATCTTTATTAACTGGTGGAATTTTTTCATGCCCCAAAGTCCGCCGTATCATCCGCAATACCTTGATTTTATTGGCATATCAATGACTTTGGTTACTCTGCTGACTGTTGTTTCCGGCGTTATTTATGTCTATGAAAATCGTGATTTTATTTTCAATATACTGCGCAATTTGCTCCGTTTGTAGATTTCCGATTATTTTCATAAAAAATCAGGCCTCCGTTATTTGTTGCTGAATCAAACGACGGAGTTTCTTTAAAGCATCAGGCTTAAATCCTAATTCTTCTGCCATGCTCTTTAAGTTTTGCTTATCAACATTATCTCCCTCTTTATGGAAGTTGATTGTTCTTTTTTTGCTCAAATTAACGCGTTGAGCCAAAAGCAACAACAATTGGGTTTCAATAGTTTCAATTTTTGATTGAATGGACTCAGACTCTGTATTATCTGTAAGTTTCTCCTGCATTAATAAATGATCTAAAATCACCAACGCCACCATTGCTTCAGCTACCGGCACTATTCGTGGACAAATACAGGGATCATGGCGTCCTTTAACCTCAACATTTGCTTTCTTTCCTTCAAAATCTACGGTTTTCTGTTTCTTTCCAATAGAAGATGACGGTTTTACAGCTATCCGCATTATCAAATCAGCGCCATTGGAAATGCCCCCCAATACACCGCCTGAGTTATTGGTTTTGGTTTTCACCTTTCCAGTTTGCTTATCGAGATAAAACTCATCATTATGTTCGCTCCCCTTTTGGGTCGCGCAGTTGAATCCGCTTCCGATTTCGAATCCCTTCACCGCACCGATAGACATCAATGCGCCGGCAAGGTCGGCTTCCAGTTTATGAAAGACAGGCTCTCCAAGACCAGCCGGACAGTTTTTTACCAATATTTCCACCAAGCCGCCCACCGAATCGCCTTCATACTTTATTTGCCGGATTTTCTCTTCCATTTTTTTTGCCGCATCTATGTCGGGCGCTCTAATGCTATTTTTGTCAATCACGGATAAGTCTGTTCGCTCCGCTTTGATTCCATCGACCTGACGCGTATAGCCAATAATATTTACTCCTCTCTTCTGCAAAAACTGTTTGGCGACAGCGCCGGCAGCTACGCGGCTGGCAGTTTCACGTCCACTGGCTCTGCCGCCTCCACGATAATCAAAGATGCCATATTTCTTTAGAAAGGAAAACCCTGCATGCCCGGGACGGAATACTTGCTTGAGTTTTTTATAATCTGAAGGCTTCTGATCCTCATTTCTTATTAACATGCAAATCGGCATACCAGTAGTTTTTCCCTCAAAAATACCGCTAATTATTTCCACCTTATCCTTCTCCTGGCGGGATGTTACGATTTCACTTTGACCGGGGCGGCGGCGGTTGAGCTCCTGTTGGATCTCGCTAATATCAATTGGCAAATTGGGTTTGATTCCATCGATCACCAATCCGATATAAGGACCGTGGCTTTCCCCAAACGTCATTACCTGAAAAGCCTTTCCGAATACATTACCACTCATGCTGACCTCATTTCCGAAATGATTTTATTGCAAATTTCTTCTGCAGATTCTACCGAGGTATTGAATCGATACGCTGCCAGATTTTGATAATGCGGTTGTCTCTTTTTATAATTGAATTCGATATCTTCAATAAAATTACCTTGATTAAGTAAAGGTCGATTGGCATCATTTCTTAGACGTTGAACAATATCCGCAAGTGAAGCATCAATCCAAATTACTATGGATGAATCCAGCAGTTTATCGATCTCCCTTCCATGCTCAATTGCTACTCCCCCGCCCGTATCGATGACGGATCTTTTCGATGCTTGCAATTCATTTATAACTTCCGATTCTAATTTGCGAAAATAATTCCAACCATTTTCTTCTACAATTCTGCTTATCGACATGCCTTTTTTTTCTTCAATTAATCGGTCCGTAGAAACATAATTCCATTCCAACATCTCTGCCAATTGTTTAGCGATTGTACTTTTTCCGCATCCCCTGAATCCGATTAATACAATTCTCTTATTTGTAGGTTTTTTCATGTGCCGATAGGTCTATTATTTCATCAACCGTTTAAGGTCATCCCAAAAATTAGGATAGGATTTCGTCACGCACCCAGAATTTTCAATAATAACATCAGGTACTTTCAGCCCTGCCATTGCAAAACTCATAGCAATCCGGTGATCGTTATATGTCAGGAGTATGGCACCATGTAGCGGTTGTGGTTCAAGTATTAAATCATTTCCATCAAGATAGGCCCTGCCGCCCAATTTTTCAAAATTGTTAATAATCGCCTTCAAGCGGTCAGATTCCTTCAGGCGAAGATTGCCAACATTGCGCAATATTGATTTACCTTTCGCAAAAAGCGCCATAACGGATAGCGGAGGAATAAGGTCAGGGTAATTCTGCATATCCCGGTCAATTGAATTTATTTCATTCCCTGTGACAAGGACTTCGCGATCCCTTATATCTATTTTTGCCCCGGCACCCTTCAGAATATCGAGAATGATTTTATCGCCCTGGATCGAATCCGCGGAGAGGTTTCTGAAAGCAATTCGCCCGCCGGAAATTGTTGCCCCCGCCATGAACGGCGCGGCATTGGAATAATCCCCTTCAACTTGCATTTGTTCAATCGAATATGCCTGAGACGATGGGATTTCATAATAGTTTTGATTTTCCTCGAGAGCAATGCCTGCTTTTCTCATTAAAGCGACGGTCATATCAACATACGGTTTTGAGGCGACAGAATT
>Ga0307417_10000691_pt1 | contig 13663 bp, 19 predicted proteins | sample SalMarWE160210MG_2_FD_202514 | JGI IMG/M metagenome (GOLD analysis project Ga0307417, IMG submission 202514) | Salt marsh sediment microbial communities from the Plum Island Ecosystem LTER, Massachusetts, United States - WE1602-10 | ecosystem: Environmental > Aquatic > Marine > Intertidal zone...
TAGAGCCGGTGCCAGGGCCGGGTATCAGCCATCGCCACCGCTCCGCGCCGAGAAGGCGACCGCCCGGTCGAGCACGTCTTTCGCCTTCCCCGAATCGATCGATTCGGCCGCAACCGCCATCGCCGGCAGGAAGCCCTCTGCCAGACCTCCGGCCACGATCGCCGGTGCAGCGTTGACGAGAGCGATATCGCGCTTCGGTCCCGGCTCACCCGTGAGGATGGCCCTGGTGATGGCAACGTTCTCGGCGGCATCACCACCGCGGAAATCACCCAGGGTCGCCCTGGCCACTCCGAAGTCCTCAGGCGTGAACTCCGCGTGGGTGATCTCGCCTTCGCGGAGCCTGAATATGAACGAAGGCCCGGTCGTAGTGAGCTCGTCGAGACCGTCCTCTCCGTAGAACACAAACGCAGATTCGGCGCCCAGGTTGGCCAGCACCTCGATCATCAATCGGGCCATGCGCGGATCGGAGACCCCGAGCGCATAACGCCGCGCTCCCGCCGGGTTGCACAGCGGACCGAGAAAGTTGAACACAGTCCGGAAGCCGAGCTGGCGCCGCACCGGACCCGCGTGGCGCATCGCCGGGTGATAGTGAGGCGCAAAGAAGAACCCGAACCCGACCTCGTCGATCATGGCGACGGTCGTCTCCGGCTCCATCTGGAGGTTGAGCCCGAGCGCTTCCAGTAGATCCGCAGACCCGGTCTGCGATGACGCCGCACGGTTTCCGTGCTTGGCGATCTTCACACCGGCACCCGCGGCAATGAAAGCCGCCGTGGTCGAGATATTGAAGGTACCCGATCGATCTCCGCCCGTTCCCACCAGATCGACGACGGGGGCGGTCACGGAAACGGCCCGGGCAGCCGCTCGCATCGCCTCGACAAAACCGGTCATCTCCTCCGCGGTTTCGCCCTTGGTTCGGAGGACGGTCAGGAATGCGGCAATCTGCGCCTCGCTGGCTTCCCCGGCCATGATCGTTGCCATCACGTCCCGAGCCCGGGTTTGCGACAGGTGATTGCCTTCGAGCAGATCGGTGAAGACGTCGGGCCAGATGACACTCGCCATGGCGGGACCCTAGCAGCACAGATTGTGCCGCGAATTCCCAACCTCAACTAGATGAGGCGTCAAAGCAATTGAGGCGCACCCTCAGGCGATCATCCGCTGTAGGTTGCGCCGCTCCTTCTCGGTCATGCCGCCCCAGATGCCAAAGCGAATCCGCGCCTCGAGCGCAAACTCGAGGCAATCGAAGCTCACCGGGCACCCCTCACAGACCCGAATCGCATCTTGCTCGCCTGTGATGGTCAAGGGAAAGAAGATATCGGGATCTTTGTCCCGGCACACGGCAAATGCTGCCCATGGCCGCTCCTCGGTTATAGGAACGGGCAACGCAGAGTGCATTTGATCAAGAATATTCTTCATTGGCCACCCCCGTGAGGTGTGGTGCGACGCCGTACCTCGGCCGCGCACCCCTTTAAGACGTCTCCGCCCCCGGTTTGGTTCCCGCCGCTCGAATCGGCTCCGCACGTAGTGAGGAGCCGGAGCACTACAATCGGGCGTCTACGCAACGACACACACGGGGGAGGCAAGGCCCTGCTCTACTTCGCATACAACGCTCGGATCTCGCCCACCGAGATGAATGAGGTCGCACCCCACGCCCGGTTCGAGTTCATCGCACATCTCCCCGAATGGGGGCTCGAGTTCCCGATAGCGAACGAAACATGGGGCGGTGCTCTTCCTGCCGTGAAGCCAGAGTCCGGATCGACCGTCTGGGGCGCCGTATATGAGATCCCCGCGACGGATCTTGACAAACTCAACGCGGTCGAGGCCCGGGAGCAGCGCGCCGCGATGACTGTCGAGGCCATGGACCGTAACGGACGACGCCACCAGGTGGTGGTTCACCTACTCGACGGCGACGCGTCGGTCAACGGCAACGGTTCCAGCCGCCCATCTGCCGACTACCTACGACTCATGGTCGACGGGTCGCGGCACTGGAGTCTGCCGTTCGGTTGGATCGCTGGTCTCGAGGAACATCTCGAGAAGTCCTAGGTGTCCCAGCAGGTAAGGCCCGCTGAATCACGCCGCCCGGCCGTTCGCTGGGGAGCGGTCGCGATCGGTGCGATGGCCGGCCTGGTTCTCTCGCTGCTCACCTTCATATTCCTCGGGGTGACCGGGCTGATTGCGCCCGGCCGCGGCGACGTCTTCCTGCTGTTCAACCAGTTCCTCTCTCTCGTGGTCGCCGGTTACGTCGGGGGACGGCTATCCGACTCGCCGGAACTACACGGGGGTCTGTCCGCCCTCGTGGGCGCCCTGATCTCCGGGCTCATCTCACTGAGCAACACTGACGCCGGTTTGCCCGGCATCATCACGCTGACTGTCGTTGCCGCCGTGCTCGGAACCGCCGGCGGGGTCCTGGCCCGCTGGCACAAACAGGCGATCGAAGACCGCTAGCCACGGCTTTTGGCGTCGGAAACCGGAATATGTTCCGCTTTCCGACGCAGGAGTGGATACGGCCGGCAATTTTCCCGTCCATATGGGGACTTCTGGCCCTATTTGCATCTGCATGAGTGTGCATAGCATGCACAGTGCTCAAAGCTATGCATCATATGCAGGAACGCACAATGGTTCTGCTGACCACCAAACAAGTACAAGAACTCTTCCGCGTAGATAGGTCGACGATCTATCGCATGGCCGAGGACGGACGTCTCCCGGCCGTGAAGGTCGGCCGCCAATGGCGGTTCCCGTCGGACCATGTCGAGAGTCTTCTTGGCCAGCCGGAGACGCCCAAGACGGCGCCAACCACCGAATCGCTCGCCGAGCGTGCCGCAGCCCTCGACCGTGTACTCCCCGCGGACACGGCCCAGGCCGTCGCCGACCTGGCCGCCGACCTGTTCGGGGTAATGGCGGTCGTCACCGACATGAGCGGCCGGGCACTCACCAACGTCTCCAGCCCGTGCGGATATTTCAGCGCCGTATTCGACGGCTTGTACACCCCCGATCGCTGCTCCGATGGATGGCGACGGCTCGGCGAGGAGATAGACCTCGAGCCTCGCTTCGTCCCCAGCCATCTCGGATTCTTGTGCGCACGGTCGTTCATCCGCATCGGCGCTTCACTGGTCGGCATGGTGATCGTCGGTGGCGTCGCCCCGGAGCTCTGGCCACCATCGTCAGCAGAGATGGAGGCGGTGGCCGCCGAGACGGGAGTCCCGGTTGTGACCATCGAGGCGCACATCAAAGAGGTCTACTGGATCGACAGAGCGCACCAGGACTGGATCGTCACGAACCTATCGCGAGTCAGCGATCTCATCTCGCTGCTCGCAGACGGTCACGGAAAGCTTGTCAAGAAACTCGAGTCAATCGCCGCTCTCGCCGGAGCGGCGTCATAGGAAGCAAGGAGAACCCAAGTGAAGAGACTGCTAGTGCTGGGAGCAGGAACGGCCGGAACCATGGTCGCCAACAAACTCCGTCCCCATCTCGACGAGCGGGATTGGACGATCACGCTCGTTGACCAGAACGAGACTCATTACTACCAACCGGGGTTCCTGTTCCTGCCTTTCGGTGGCTACAAGCGAGAGGAGCTCGAGAAGCCGAAGCGCCGGTTCATCCCGCAGGGTGTCGAGTTGCTGATGGGCGAGATCGATCTCGTCGAGCCGGAGAAGAATCAGGTCAAGCTGGTCGACGGCACCGAGCTTTCCTATGACTACCTGGTGATCGCCACCGGCACGCACCCCACCCCGGGGGAGACACCGGGACTGGGTGACGACGAGTGGCGCAAATCGGTATTCGACTTCTACACCATCGACGGGGCCGAGGCTCTCAAGGCGAAGCTCGACACCTGGGAGGGCGGCAAGCTGGTGCTCAACATCATCGAGATGCCGATCAAGTGCCCGGTCGCCCCGCTCGAGTTCATATTCCTGGCCGACTCGTTCTTCCACGAGCGTGGGATGCGCGACCATGTGCAGCTCGAATACGTCACTCCCCTGCCGGGCGCTTTCACCAAGCCGGTGGCGGCCCGCTACCTCGGCGACATGCTCGAGGACCGCAAGATCAAGCTGGAGTCCGACTTCTTCCTGGAGCGAGTCGACACAGAGAACCATCAGCTCGTTTCCTACGACGAGCGCACCATCGACTACGACCTCCTGGTGACCATCCCGGTCAACATGGGTGCGGAGTACATCGCCCGTTCCGGTCTCGGTGACGAGCTGCGACACGTCCCGGTCGACAAGCACAACTTCCTGTCGACCACGCACGACAACATCTTCGCCCTCGGCGACGCGGCCGCGCTGCCGACATCGAAAGCCGGATCGGTTGCCCACTTCGCCATCGACATCTTCACCGAGAACTTCCTCGAATACATCGAAGGAAGACCGATGAGAGCGAAGTTCGATGGTCACGCCAACTGCTTCATCGAGTCCGGCAACGGCAAGGGCATGCTGATCGACTTCAACTACGACACCGAGCCGCTCCCCGGCAAGTACCCGTTGCCCGGAATCGGCCCCTTCTCGCTCCTCCAGGAGACCGAGGCGAACCACTGGGGCAAGCTCATGTTCAAGTGGGTGTACTGGAACGTGCTTCTCGAGGGACGGGCCATGCCTATTCCTGCGCTGATGTCGATGGCGGGGAAGATCCGTGAGGACATGCGATGACGACGCTGTCCCCCACGGCAACCGCTGCGCTCGAGGCCAAGATCGATGCCCTCGCCGACCAGGTCGCTTTCCTGACCCAGGAGGCCGAGCTGGCCAGACGGCGGCGCGAGTTCTGGACCGATCTCCAGAGCGACGTGATGCCGATCGCCGGGGACTTCCTCCAGGTCCTGGAGCGTGAGCTCGACGAGCTCAGCTGCACCGTGTGCATGGCGGACTTCGGCGATCTGCTACGCAGATTCGTCCGCATAGCGCCGATCCTCGATCAGGGTCTCCGCTATCTCGAGATGTTCGCCGATCTCGCCTCCGACATGATGCCGCTCAGCGAACACGCCTTGAGCGTCGCCACCGATAGGCTCGTCGAACTCGACCAGAAGGGCTACTTCGGCTTCGCCAAGAGCTCATGGCACGTCGTAGACCGGATCGTCACAGGCTTCAGCGAGAACGATGTGGAAGCCCTCGGTGACAATGTCGTGCTCATCCTGGACACGATCAAGGAGCTGACCCAGCCCGAGATCATGGCCGCCCTGCACCACATGATCGAGGCCGTGCAGAGGCAGCAGGCGCAGATGGATCACGAGGCCGAGAGGCCCCCCGGCCTCTTCAAGCTCGCGATGCGGCTGCGCGATCCCGAGGTCCGCCGCGGGATGAACCGGGCGCTCAACACGCTCGGCGCCGTCGCTGAGGTCGACCCCAACCAACCAGTTTCGAACACCAAGACAACCAACCCTTAGGAGGTAGCAAATGCCAGTCATCAAGATCGCCGGAGCCGACGTCAGCGTCGACGGCGAAGGCTTCATGACCGAATACGACCAGTGGAACGAGGACATCGCCAAGGAGCTGGCCGGCAACATCGGTGTCGAGCTGACCGACGGCCATTGGCAGGTCATCAAGTTCCTGCGTGAGGACTACAAGGAGCAGGGCGAGACGCCGATGTTGCGGCGGGTCTCCAACGTCGGCGGAGTTCCCACCAAGCAACTGTTCGAGATGTTCCCCAAGAAACCGGCCAAGAAGATGGCCTACATCGCCGGTGTCCCGAAGCCGCAGGGCTGCGTCTGACAACCGACCGTCCGATCTACAAGGAGTACGAGTCATGACATTTGTTCCCGACTTTGGTGACGATGGTGGCGATCGGAAGATCTGCTTCATCGCATCCAAGGGCACCCTCGACATGGTGTATCCGTCGCTCGTGATGGCCAACGCCGCTTTGGGCGAGGGCGTCGAGACGCACATCTTCTTCACGTTTTGGGGCCTGGACATCATCACCAAGAAGCATATGGACAACCTGCAGTTCACCTGGATGGGCAATACGGCCATGCACCCGACCGGCAAGAAATTCCATATGCCCCAGGGCATGGCCGGGCTACCGGGCATGACCGCCATTGCCACCAAGATGATGAAGAAGCAGATTGCCGATCTCGACGTCCCGGACGTCCCCGAGTTCATTCAGATGATCTCCGACGCCGGAGGTCATCTGTGGGCGTGCAAGATGTCCGTCGACATGATGGGCTTGACCAAGGACGACATGATCCCCGAGGTCGAGGGCGTCATCTCGGCAACCGATTTCATCGAACTGTCAGACGGCGGCCAGATCATATTCACCTGAGCAACCGGAATCGACCAAACTGAACGGGACCCAACCGGGTCCCGTTCTATTTGCCTTCGGAATCAAGCGACGATAGGAGCTGCCATGTCCGACTACTCATTCTCGACGACCGTCGCAGGACCGATCGAGACTGCCCGGGAGAAGGTCGCCGCCGCCCTGGCAACGGAGGGTTTCGGGATCCTCACCGAGATCGACGTAGCCGCGACCATGAAGAAGAAATTGGACATCGACTTCGAGCCGTATCTCATCCTGGGGGCGTGCAACCCTCAGCTCGCACACCGCGCCCTCAGCGCCGATCCCAGCATCGGAGTTCTCCTCCCCTGCAACGTCGTGCTGCGAGACAGTAAGGGCGAGATCACGGTCGAGTTCATGGATCCGGCGGCAGTGCTCACACTGGTCGAAAGAGAGGGCATCGCCGAGATCGCAGCCGAAGTGAAGGGAAGGCTCGTCCGCGTGAAAGAAGCCCTCGCCGGCTGACCTTTCCAGAATTACGATGGTGCCGAGCCCGGGAGACGACCGCGTTCGGCGCCGCCGACCCGTTCGGCGCACCGACCGAGGAAAGTCCGGACTCCGCAGGGCATGGTGCTGGGTAACACCCAGGCGGGGCAACCCGACGGAAAGTGCAACAGAGAGCAGACCGCCGTAACGGCAAGGGTGAAACGGTGGTGTAAGAGACCACCAGCGCTCCGGGTGACCGGGGCGGCTAGGCAAACCCCACCAGGAGCAAGGCCAAGCAGGGAGTGAGCTGCCCGCTCGTTAATCCCAGGTGGGCCGCATGAGCCCGTCCAGCAATGGCGGGCCTAGATAGATGGTCGTCGCCGGGCGCCGGTCCTCGGACCGGATGCCGGGTACAGAATCCGGCTTACGACCGGGCTCATAGGAAGGGCCCCCGAGCATTCGGGGGCCCTTCCACTTCTCCGCCAGCTGTAATCTTCAGGGGTGTGCTACCAACTCCAGGTCAGGCCCGGAGCCTCTCTAGCACCCTTCTCTCACTCATCGCCCCAGCCACTGACGACGGCGTACGCACCCGAGGACCCGGTGCCTTCGTCCGAGTGATGTCGGAACATAGCGAGGAAAGCAGCGCGCGGCTCATGACCGTTGGAGAGCGGCTCCAGCGTGATGCCGACTCTCAGCTCCGCCCCCGACGGGTGAACAAACCTGACCACTACCTCTTCGAGATCCTCGTCTTCCTTCTCGATGGCAAGGCGCCACCGTTCCATATCGGCGGGGTGGCACATAGCGACAAGCGGGACTCCGATGACCTCGCTCAGCGGCAGTCCCAGCATGTCCGCCGCGTCCTCCTCGGCAAACAGGAGCGCACCCTCTCTATCCAGGATGGCTACTGCGGTCGGGTTCTCGTCGCTGGAGAGGGCATCTTCACCCGCGATCGGCGAGGTTGTTTGAGCCTTGTTCTTGCTGTGGCTCTCGGAACTATGACGCTGGATGGCAAGCTGCACAGATCGTGCCAGCGCATCGGCGGTCACGGTGCCCTTGACGAGATAGTCCTGCGCCCCGCGGCGAACGGCACGCAACGCGAGGTGGTCGTCCTTGTGGGCGCTGAGTACGACAATGGGAACGTGCGGAGCGTTCAGCAGCATCGAGTCGACCGCCTCGAGCCCATCAGCATCGGGAAGCACCAGATCCAGGAGCACACAGTCTGGAGCGGATTCGCGTATGGCCTCCAACGCAGATTCGAGCCGCTTGACATGACGAACCGGGGCTTCGTCCCCCCATGCCTCGCTGAGCATCGTCAGAACCAGACGCGCATGAAGCGTGTTGTCTTCAACCACCAGGAGATCCGGTGGCCCGTTGCTCATATTGTCTTGTTCCATCGTCTGGGCCCTCCGCTGGATCAGCGCCTCTCGATGAATCGGCCGGTTGTGCCGTTGCCTTGAGCCGGTAGTGCCAGGGGTGTGACATCGGCCCAATTACCGCCAGGTGCGACCTCGTCGTGATGCCCGAGAATACATCCACCGAGCAGGCACTCAGCCAGAGCTGCCCACCCTCGCCCGATTGCCGGACCGCCGCCCTCGTGTCGGCGCAGACGTGCCAGGATGGGAGCCGCGCCATCTCCCCCATGGCCGCTCGCATGAGAAAGGAAAGCCGTGACCCAATTCGCCTATTTCTGCGGCCATGAGCAATGGCAGCCTGAAACACTCGTCGAGCATGCGGTCCTTGCAGAGCAAGCGGGTTTCGACTTCCTCGTTGTCTCCGAGCACTTCCATCCATGGGTCGACGACACTTCGGCGGCGGGATACGCCTTCTCGACGATCGGCGCCATGGCCCAGGCCACCTCGCGGGTCAACATCGCAACCGGCGTCACCACGCCCCTGTTCCGGTACCACCCTGCCGTCGTTGCGCAGGCAGCGGCCACCCTTGATAGGTTGTCGGGCGGACGGTTCCACCTCGGCGTTGGCACAGGTGAGAACCTCAACGAAGGCCCGCTCGGCTACCCCTTCCCGGGCTACGCGGAACGGGCGGCTCGCATGAGGGAGGCGCTCCAGATCATGAGACGCCTCCTCGACGGCGAGAAGCTCGACTTCGCCGGCGACTTCTACCAGACCGACCGCGCCCGGCTGTACAGCCCGCCGATCGGACGAGTTCCGATCTGGCTCGCAGCGGGCGGACCTAAGTCGGCTTCCCTTGCCGCCGAACTCGCAGATGGCATCATCACCAGTGTCAAGAAACCGGCCGACACCTTCGAGAAAGTAATCGAGCCCGCCCGCACGGCAACCGCGGGCGCCGGCAAGGAGCAGCTGCCGGTGATGGCTTCGCGCTGGTCCGTCCGTGCGGACAACGACGATGAAGCGTGGGAGGCACTATCGGCGTGGCGTGGGTTGCGGGCGCCGGGACGCCTGGAGGCAGTCGATCCCCAGGTGTTGCGGGAACGAGCCGACGCCATGGACCGCCGCGAGGTTCTCGAGAGCTACTCGCTCGTCGCTACGGCGGCCGACTACGTCGACCAGTACTCGCCTCTGGTCACCGACCTTCACGCCGACATCGTTGTGATCCAGACGACATCGCTCGATCAACCGGACACCATCGCAATGCTGGGCAGAGACGTCCTTCCCGAGCTGCGCGGTCTCCTGTGATGTGCCTCAGGAGACGTCGGCGGTGAGCTGCCGGATGTATTCGATCTCGAACGCGAGATTCTTGTTACCCTGATCGAGCGCGGACGCCGCCTCGAGACCCGGGAGAACGGCGTCGGCGTACGCAGCTGCTACCTCGCTCGCATGCTCCCCATGCAACGCGGAGTCGAGATAGTCACCCAACGGGCCTATCAATGCAGGTCCCACGGTGGCTGCAAAGTCGATCTGCCAGCCCGACTCGCCACGCCGCAGAACGATCCTTCCCTCGCTCGTCGAAGTCGAAATGGCCACCGCGACGTGGTCTGCAATGCCCGGTACCGGCTCGAGGTTGCCTATCACGACCGCCGAGAGCGGCTCACCGCGGATCGCGGCGAAATCGTCCCGGAAGGACGTCCAGTATCCCGTCGCCAGGTCGTCTCCAAGACCGGTCGTCAGCAGACCGACCAGGTCATCCGATCGCAGGCTGTTCTCGACCGCAGCCACCACGGCCAATCCCGCAGGCTCGACGAGCGGCTCGAGCGTTGCCACGTCCGGCCCTTCGAGCGCCTGCAACCAGTCGGCGACCACCTGGGTCGGCTCGAGGTCGCCGACAACCGTGGTCGTGGTGTCGTCGGCTCCCCGCGCGCAGCCGGCAAGCAGTAAGACAGCCACAATCGACAGTACAAAACGCATCCCCCCAGGCTACCGACGTAGAGTCGCCAACTGAACCTGGGGACCCTACACTCGCCGGATGTCCGCGACCCCCAGCCGTGCCATCATCCTCGGCCTCGTCGCCGGGACTCTTGCGGGGCTGCTCGGTATCGGGGGCGGCATCGTCATCATCCCCGGTCTCGTTCTCTGGCTCGGATTCGGCCAGCACGAGGCTTCGGGCACCTCGATCACGACCGTCATCGCCACCTCGGCAGCCGCCCTCATCTCCTTCGCTTTCGACGGGTCGGTCGACTGGCATGCCGCGGCGCTGATCGCGATCGGCGCCCTCACCGGGGCCTCCATCGGTACCCGGATCCTGCACCTGATCCCCGCCAAGGTGCTCACCAAGGCCTTCTCAGTGGTCGCCATCATCGCCGCAGTCAGAATGGCGCTTTGATGCCGGACGCGATTGCGTTCATCCTGCTCGGCCTGTTTGCCGGATTCGTCGCCTCGACCCTGGGTCTCGGCGGCGGCTTCATCTATGTACCGATGCTTGTCGTCTTCTTCGCCTTCGAACAACACACCGCACAGGGCACATCGCTTGCCGTGATCTTGCCGACCGCGCTTGTGGCGGGCTACCTGCACAGCAAGCGAGGAAGGGTCCGCTGGCGAACGGCGCTGCTCATGGGTGCGGGTGGGATCGTCGGTGGCTTCGCCGGGTCATTTCTGGCGCTGCGTTTGCCCGCCGACTTGCTGCGCAGGCTGTTCGCCGTTCTGCTAGTGCTTGTCGCGATCAGGATGTTCAACAAGTAGCGTCACCTTCGATCGGCACATCGACGCGACCTGTGCGCCACAGCCTCGCCCGTTGCTCGGCGTCCGACAGCCGGGCGGCAGACCACAGATACGCCAGGTACCCCAGCCCCACGACCTCGCCGAGCCAGACCTTCCAGTCGCCCAGGACCGCTCCGACATATCCCCCCACGGTCGCAGGGCCGGCAGGCGAGAAACTCCATCCGAGCAGCGGCCACCACAGCGTCTCCGGGTCCAGCCACATGGCGTCGAGCAGGATGTGCAGCAGTAGACCAATGGCGAGGGGCATCCACATCTTGCGGGGGCGCCCGCGCCGGGTCGACATCACCACGGCAACCATCACGAGGGCTGCCAGCAGCAACCCGTGTGTCACCAGACGCACGCTATGCAACCTGCTGTAGAACAACAGCCCGACCGGTGTGTCGATGACATCAGGAAGCAACGCTCCGAGCAGGAGCATCCTCAGATCCATCCGGTCATCACGAAACGTGTAGCGGGCAATGGCGATCGAAGCGCCGGCATGCCAGAAAAGCATCTCGTGCGATCAGACGGCGAGAATCCGGCGGCAGTGGATACACCGGGGCGGGTCGGAGCGCTTGGCCTCGCTCACCTCCGGTGCGGTCAGCTTGAGATGACAGCCGCCACACGTGTTGTCGGTGAGCGAACCAACGGCGACGCCCTCCTTGGTGCCACGCAGTTGCTCATACAGACCGAGGAGGTTCTCGTCGATCAGACGGACGATATCGGCCTTGCGCGCCTCCTTGACAGCAAGCTCGGCGTCAATGCCTGCCCACGCTTTCCTGATCGCGCCCTCGAACCCGGACCTCACTGTGCCGGCTTCCTCGTGTCGCGCCGTCAGGTCGGCTACAACGGCTTCCTGTTGCTCACGACTCTCCATCAGTTCGAGGACCTTGTCCTCGGCATCGCTCCGCTGCTTGGCCAGCATCTCGACCTCGCGCCGGAGGTAGTCGGCGTCGCGGGCGCTCAGCCCGCCTGCGTACAGCCGGTTCTGCTCCGCTTCCAGCCGTTGGGCTGTGATCTCCATCTCGCCTTCGGTCTTGTCGAGCTGGAGCGCCGTCTCCTGCATCTCGGTCCCGGCGGCGTCGAGTTGTTGCCGCAATGTCTCGAATTGCTCATGCGCAACGCGGTATTGGTCGAGCTCGGGAAGCGATTGCCTCTCGTGTAGAAGACGATCGATCTGGAGGTCTACTTCTTGCAGATCGAGGAGGTCGGCAAGACTCTGTAGTTCCTCCATGCTCACCGTTCCTTCCACGGGTCGGCGTCGATATCGGTCATGTCGACGACATCACCTGCCATTTGTGCGACCGCAGCGTACAACGATCGCACGCCCGGCCGTTCCGTGGCCGCATGACCCGGGTCGATCACGGCCAGCCCGCGCGCGACTGCGTCGCGGGCCTGGTGATGCCCGATGTCCCCGGTCACCACAACATCGGCATCGACATCTCCCAACATCGACCCACCCGAGCCGGGGATCACCGCCGCGGTGGCGGCTATGCCCGAACCGGCGACTCGCACCACCCCTCCGAGCCGCTCCGCGACCCGGCCCGCCAGCTCGGACACGGCGACCGGTCGCTCGAGACGACCGACCCTACCGATGAACCCGGCGTTGGACCGGGCCTCGATCACGTCATAGGCGGGTTCCTCGTAAGGATGAGCGGCCACCAGCGCGGCGGCGACACGATCGGCCCGGGACACGAGAACCGGCATCTCGATGCGTGTCTCCGGCTCGTGGTTGATCACGCCAGGCGATCCGACGACCGGTGCGGCGCCTTCGGCGGGCAGGAACGTGCCCTCCCCTTCGCTCCGGTAGGAGCAATACGCATACCGGCCGATGATCCCTGCGCCCGCCTGCGCCATCGCCGCGGTGATGCCGGCCACGGCCGCAGCGGGTGCGAAGGTAACGATCTTGGCCGTATCTGGACCCCACGCAGGGCCGAATCCCGATGAGTCGGTGAGCCCGATGGCCTCGGCGAGACAATCTGCCGTCCCTCCCGGCGCAACGTCGAACGCCGTGTGGGTCGTGACTACCGCAACACCGGCCCGGATCAAGCGGAACGCCCGGCCTGCTGCTCCGGTACCGGCAACGAGAGTCCTGGTCGGCCGAAACAGGAGAGGATGGTACGCGACGACCAGATCGACATCGATGGCGATGAGCTGATCGGTTACGGCCGGAGTGATCTCGTGGCAGACAGCGATCCTGGTGACGGGAGCCGCCCGGTCACCCAGCTGAAGTCCGACTGGATCCCATCCCGCCGCCTTACCGAGGTTGAACATCTCCGTCAGACGGATAGCAAAATCTCCGACGGTGCCTGGCTGTGTCGTCATGAAGCCGATGCTAAACCCATCGGTTACGCGGGTCGCCCCGACTATCTCAGGTTCTTGGTCACCCGGGCCACACCGGAATCGACCGACGCCTTGCCAAAGGCTCGCTTGGCCAGAACACGCTCGACGGCATGGTTGCTCGGCAGGTAGACCGCTTCGAAACCCGTGACGCCCCGTTCGATCGCAGCCTGCTCGAGAATCTCGAGCATCATCGTTGCGATCCCCAGCCGGCGCCAGCCTGTCTTGACGACCACCGCCAATTCGGCGAGGTTCTCCCCGGACGGCTCAAACCGAGCAATGGCGACCGGCTCCCCTTCGACAAAGCCGACAAGCGCAAAACGGCGCCTGTAGTCCACCTCGGTGAGGAAACGAAGACGCTTGCTGTCCAGCCTGATCGCCGGGTTGAAGAAGCGGTGATAGAGAGTGTCAACGTCGGCAGCGGCCACTTCCTCAGCCAGAAGCGTGACGTCGCCGGGAACCACCGGACGGAAGTAGATCCTCCGGCCATTGGGCAGCTCGGCTTGCCGCTCGTAGTCGAACGGGTAGCCGGC
>Ga0307417_10000692_pt1:0-10000 | contig 13656 bp, 10 predicted proteins | sample SalMarWE160210MG_2_FD_202514 | JGI IMG/M metagenome (GOLD analysis project Ga0307417, IMG submission 202514) | Salt marsh sediment microbial communities from the Plum Island Ecosystem LTER, Massachusetts, United States - WE1602-10 | ecosystem: Environmental > Aquatic > Marine >...
TCCTGCGAAGCGGCGACAAAGTGAAGGTCGTGATGCGCTTCCGGGGACGGGAGGTCACACACCCCGAGTTGGGGCGCGACATCCTGCGGAGGCTCGAGGACGCCGTCGAGGACTTCGGGCTGGTTGAGGCGAACCCCAGGCTTGATGGCCGCCAGATGACGATGGTGTTGGCGCCAATACGGAGACAGCGATCCGGTGATGGAGGGTCGCGGTCGCACCCAGCGGCGGAGACGGACGACACCGAAATGACCGATGTGACCGACTACACCGATGTGGCGGATGTCACCGATATCGCCGAAGTGGCGGATGTCACCGAAGTGGACGATGTCACTGACGTCACCGATGTGGACGATGTCGCCGATGCGGACGATGGCGAAACCGAGCCCGAAGAGGAGTAGGAACAAGTGCCCAAGCAGAAAACTCACAGAGGCGCCGCCAAGCGCTACAAAGTGACCGGTACCGGCAAGATCCGGCACCAGAAGGCCTGGCGCGGGCACAACCGACACACCAAGTCGGCGACCCGGTGGCGCCGTCTTGATGGTGAGGACACGTTGACCGGCAAGGACGCCAAGCGCGCCGCCCGGCTTCTCGGTCGCTAGGAGGTCACCAGACAATGGCAAGAGTGAAACGCGCGGTGAACGCGCACAAGAAGCGCCGCAAACTCATGGATAAGGCCTCGGGCTACACGGGGGCACGGAGCCGCCGTTATCGCACCGCGCGAGAGCAGACCCTGAACTCGGGGCAATATGCCTACCGTGATCGTAGGGCGCGCAAGGGTGAGTTCCGCCGGCTGTGGATTCAGCGGATCAACGCCGCCGCCAGACAGAACGGCACTACCTACTCGCAGTTGATCGCCGGATTGAAGGCCGCCGAGGTCGAGGTGGATCGCAAGATGCTCGCCGACATGGCGGTCAACGATCCCGAATCATTCACCCAGCTGGTAGAACTGTCCCAGGCCGTGAACGCGTAGAGACTCTCCCGGGGGAAGCGAACATGATCACATCGGTGCGCAATAGCCGTGTCGTTGAAGCGCGCAAGCTCAATCGGCGGCGTGAGAGAAGGGCCACCGGGAAGACAACAATCGATGGCCCCTTGCTATTGCGGGAGGCCATCGCGGCCGACATAGCGATCAGCGAGGTGTTCGCACTGGCCGACGACGAGGAAACGGTCGGTTTGGCGGAATCGGCGGGCGTCGAATTGCTCGCGGTCACACCGGATGTCTTGCGGTCTCTGGCATCGAGTGTCAACCCGCGCGGGCCGGTGGCCGTCATCGCGATACCGCCGCCGCGGGCCATTACGGCAACCGACGCCGTGTTGTTGTGGGAGGTCCGGGACCCGGGGAACGCCGGCACGATCATCCGGTCCGCAGCCTCGTTCGGATTCCAGGTCCTCGCCAGCCGAGACACCGTCGATTTGTGGTCGCCGAAGGTGGTCCGGGCGGGCGTCGGTGGTCATTTTCGCACGCCTTTGATCGAGGACGTCACGGGCATCGAGGAACTCGACAGAGTCGGTCTGGTACCGCTGGCCATGACCACCCGCGGCGTTGCCATTGGAAAGGTCGACATTTCCGACCCGACGCCCGTTGCCTTTGTTCTCGGAAACGAGGCTCATGGATTGCCCGCCGAGATCAGTGATCGTGTGACCAACGTCACGTTGCCGATGCCAGGTGGTACCGAGAGCCTGAACGCTGGAGTGGCCGCAAGCATTGCCATGTACTTGCGCATGTCGCGCCGGCCCCAGTAGCGGGTGAGACTAGGCCCCAGCAGCAGCGGGGTAACAAGGCCCCAGCAGCGAGTAGCAAATAGGGGCCCGAGCCTCTGGCTGCGGATGCAGACGAACGCTATCGCCGTTCCCGGGTTTCGCTCATCCTTGCATTGTCCCCGGTCAGCCGATACCGTTGGCGTTGGTGACATCCATCGCACGACGTCGTTTCGCCTTTACCGGGCCCGGGGCCCGGGCAAGAGGCGCGTCGTGACCTGACCATCAGTATCGACCTGCATTGCCCGGGCCAGCCCCCGGGCTTTTCTTTTGTCCGAGCAGCAACGAAGCAGGACCCACACCCATGACGAGTAATCTGACCGACCCTATGGACTTGAAGAGATCACTGGAAGAGCTCGAGCACACAACTTTGAGCGCACTGGCCGCGGCCGGGACGATGGACGCCCTAGCCGGGGTCGAGGCCGCCGCCGTCGGCCGGGAGTCGCCGATCGCCGCTGCTCGGCGCAATCTGGGGAAGATGCAACCAGAGGAGCGCCGCGATGCGGGTCGCCTCATCAACGAGGTCGCCAAGAAGCTCGAAGCTGCGATCGAAGAACGACGCGATGCGCTCGTTGCCGAGGAGCGCCGCAAAGCCATCGCCGCCGAGGCGATCGACGTCACCATCGACTACATGTCGCTTCCCAAGGGACGGCTCCACGTTGTCCAACAAGTGATCGACGAGGTCTGCGACATCTTCGTCGGTCTTGGCTATCACATCGCGGAAGGCCCTGAGGCCGAGCTCGCCTGGTACAACTTCGACGCCCTGAACACGCCACCGGATCATCCGGGAAGGTTGGAATCGGACACTATGTATCTCGACTACGGCGAGCCCGAGGATGAGATGCTGATGCGTGCCCACACGTCGCCGATCCAGGCACGACACATGGAGCGCCACCAGCCGCCGGTGTACATCGTTGCCCCGGGGCGCGCCTACCGCAATGACACCATCGATGCTTCGCATCTACCGGTGTTCCATCAGATCGAAGGGCTCGCGGTGGACGAGTCCATCACGTTCTCCGATCTCAAAGGCACGCTCGCTGAGTTCGCCCGACAGTTCTTCGGCCCGACGACGCTGGTACGGATGCGGCCCCACTACTTCCCCTTCACGGAGCCTTCGGCAGAGCTGGACGTGTCGTGCTTCAACTGTGACGGCGGGGAGGCTTCGTGCCGAGTGTGCAAAGGCGTCGGCTGGCTCGAGATGCTCGGTTGCGGGATGGTTGATCCCAACGTGTTCACGGCGGTCGGCTACGACCCCGACAAGGTGAGCGGTTTTGCGTTCGGTATTGGAGTCGAGCGGCTGGCCATGGTCCGGCACGACATCGATTCCATCAGACACTTCGTGGACAACGACGTCCGCTTCCTCAACCAATTCCCCGGATAGAAAATGCGAGTATCACTGAACTGGCTAAAAGAATACGTAGACCTCCCCACCGAGGATCCGGAACGGCTGGCGCGGGCGTTCGACATGCTCGGGCACGCCGTGGAGTCGATCGAGGAATACACCGTTGGGTGGACGGACGTACTCATCGGCAAGGTGCTGAGAATCGAGAGCCACCCCAACGCCGACACGGTTCGGGTCACCCACGTAGATCTCGGTGATGGCCAGGAGCACCAGATAATCTGTGGCGCCTGGAACTTCGAGGCGGGCGCCGTGGTGCCCGTGGCCGTGCCGGGAGCAGTGCTCCCGGGCGATTTTGCAATCGGGACGAGGACCATCCGCGGAGTGGAGTCACACGGGATGATCTGCTCGGAGCGCGAGCTCGGGTTGGGAGATCTCCACGAGGGAATCATGGTCCTCGATCCGGGCGCCCCTATCGGCGAGCCCTTCGCATCGATCCTCGAGCTGCCCGACGTCGTGTTCGACCTGGAGATCACAAACAACCGCCCGGACGTGATGGGGATGGTCGGCGTCGCCCGTGAGCTGGCGGCATGGTTCAGCACTGACTACCGGTATCCCGACGTGGACCTGGATACCGTCCCCGGTGAACCGCGGCTCGATATCGCCATCACGGCCACCGACGGCTGCAACAGGTTCGTCGCCAGGGAGATGCGCGACGTCGCGCTCGCACCCTCACCCCTGTGGATGAGGGAACGGCTGCGCAAGGCCGGGGTCCGGGCCATCTCTAACATCGTCGACGTTTCCAACTACGTGATGTTGGAGCTGGGTCACCCGCTCCACACGTTCGACGCCGACTCCATTGTTGGTGATCGTCTCGAAGTCCGCTGGGCGCACCCGGGTGAGACCCTCGAGACCCTGGACGGCGTTGCCCGCAGCCTGGACGGTCGGGACCTCGTCATTGTCGATGATGACGGCCCGACGTCGCTGGCCGCGGTGATGGGCGGGGCCCGGTCGGAAGTCGTTGCGACGACCGATCGGGTCATCATGGAAGCGGCTTCGTGGGACCCCGCGACCGTCATGTACACGTCGCGGCGTCACGACCTGCGCTCCGAGGCTTCGGCCCGCTTCGAGCGTGGCGTCGATCCCAACCTGGCGCCGGATGCCAACGCCAGGGCGTGCCGGGTACTCCGGGAGATCTCGGGAGGCTCGATCCTCGAAACCGTCATCGACGTCAACCCGAACCCGCGGGATCCGTGGACTGTGCAGGTCGCCAAACGGGACGTGACCCGTATCCTCGGCGACGAGTTCGACCTCGAAAGGTCGGCATCGCTGCTGCGCCGCCTGGGTCTCGAAGTCACGGAGGGGGAGACGTTGCTCGTGCGGATCCCCACCTACCGGCGCGACCTCACCAGGCCCGCTGATCTCGTTGAGGAGATAGCCCGGCTGGCGGACTACGACACGTTCCCGGCGACTCTGCCCAAAGGGCCCGCGGGGGGCCTCCTTCCGAACCAGCAGAGAACACGGCTCGCCCACAACATCCTCCGTGGCGTCGGCCTCGTTCAGGCCATCAACCTCCCGTTTGTGTCGGAAGTCGAGCTCGCCGTCTTCAGCGACGAGGCGTCCGGCGATGCGGTGCCGGACGTGGTCAGCGTGCGCAACCCGCTGCGGGACGATCAGTCACGGCTGCGCCAGAGTCTGCTCCCAGGGCTATTGCGCAACCTCCGGGAGAACCGGAATCGCGGCCTCGATGGCGTCGCGCTGTTCGAGACCGGCCGTGTTTTCTATGCCCGACCCTGGGAAGACGATGCGAGGGTCCCGGAGCAACCCGTGCGTCTGGCAGCCGCGCTGAGCGGGCCCCTGGGGCGGACGAGCCTGGGGCAGCGGGGAGAGCTCACAGATGCGGCAACGGCTCTGGCCGTGGTCGATTTGCTCGGCGATGGACTCGGGGTCGAGATCACGCGCCGGCAGGCGCGACGGGCGGGCTTCCATCCCACCCGTACGGCCGAGCTCTCGATGGACGGTCGCACGATCGGCTATGCGGGCGAGTTGCACCCGGATGTCGCCGAGCAGTTCGAGCTGAACGGGCGCGTCGCAGTTCTGGAGCTAGATCTGGCTCCCGTGGTTGCGCCCCGCCCCAGCATGCAGATGCAGCCCGTGTCGACCTATCCCCATGTCGAGTTCGACCTGTCTTTCGAGGTTGCCCTCGACGCGCCCGCGGCCAGCCTGGTCGCGGCGACGACGGAGACCTCCGACCTTGTCGAAACCGCAGCGATCTTTGACGACTACCGCAACGAGCGAGGGGACAGAGCCGTGGCGATCAGCTACCGCTTGCGAGCCAACGACCGCACTCTCGGCGCCGATGAGATTGCGGAGGTCAGGCAGAAGATGATCGAAGGTGCGGCAGCCCTGGGCGCCAAGCTGCGCGGCGGGGCGTGAGAACTGGAGCAGGAATGGCAGATTTCTTGATGGTTACCGATCTCGGTGGGGAGGGCCTCACCGAGACGTTGCGGCTGGCGGCTGAATCAAAGAAGAACCTGAGCGAGTATGCCGGGAGGCTGTCCGGCCGGAAGGTCGGGTTGTTCTTCGAGAAACCGTCTACGAGGACACGGGTCTCGTGCGAGGTGGCCACGGTCGAGCTGGGGGCACACCCGGTGGTCCTCAAGGCGGATGAGGTCGGCCTCGGAAAGCGGGAGGCAGTCGAGGATGTCGCCCGGACATTGGATCGGTATCTCGACGTCCTCGCCTTTCGTGTGTTCGACCACGGCAACCTGGTCAAGATGGCGCCGCTCACGACGGCACCGATCGTGAACCTCCTGTCGGATCGCTCGCACCCATGCCAGGCGCTCGCAGATCTACAGACAATCGCCGAGCACCGCGCACTGGCGGGAGCCAAAGTGGCGTACATCGGGGACGGCAACAACGTCTGCCACAGTCTCATGCTGGCCGGGGCCATGACCGGGGTCGATGTCCGTGTAGCGGGCCCTGCCGGTTATCAGCCCGCAGCGGACGTCGTGTCGCAGGCGTCTGAGATAGCCGCCGGGACCGGCGGCAGAATCACGGTGACGACCGATGCGACAGCCGCTATCGCCGGGGCGGACGTCGTGTACACCGACGTATGGACATCCATGGGTCAGGAGGCGGAAGCTGCGGAACGTCACGAGATGCTGATGCCGTTCCAGGTGACGCGCGAGCTGTTCGAGAGTGCGGCGGACGACGCCATCTTCATGCATTGCCTGCCGGCGCACCGCGGCGAGGAGGCGACAGACGACGTGCTCGAGCACAAGCGGTCACGGATCTTCGACCAGGCCGAGAACCGAATGCATTCGTTCCGCGGGCTATTGCTCTATCTACAGGCTTGAGGAACACCCCGCTCGAGAGGTTGCTCGCAGGCGACGTCTTCGCGGTTGCCGAAGGTCTGATCGGGTGGACGCTGCGCTCGAACGTAGATGGCGCCACGACCGCGGTGACCATCACCGAGACCGAGGCATATGCGGGCAGCGACGATCCGGCGAGCCACGCCTATCGAGGGAGAACGAGACGCAACGCCTCCATGTTCGGGCGAGCGGGGCTCCTCTACGTCTACCGGTCGTACGGCATCCACTGGTGCATGAACGTTGTGGTTGGCGAGGCCGGGCTCGGCCATGCAGTGCTGCTGCGCGGTGGTGAGATCACCGAGGGCGTCGCTGTTGCCGTCGCCCGACGCGGGCGTCACGACCATCTCACGGATGGGCCGGGCAAGCTCTGTCAGGCGCTCGGGGTGACCGGCAGTCACGATGGCAGCGATCTACGATCGGGGCCGCTCCTCCTCGAGCCCGGACCGGGAGTCGGGGGTCGACGCATCGAGACGACACCACGTATCGGGATATCGAAGGCCAGGGAACACCGCTGGCGCTTCGTCCTTGTGGGCTAACCTCCCCAGACGATGACCCCTGAAGAACAACTGGCATACCTGACCGCCGGCGTCGATACCGTCCTTCCCGAAGGCGAGCTGCTGCAGAGACTGCAGCTGGGTCGCCCGCTCCGGGCCAAGCTCGGAGTGGACCCCACGGCACCAGACGTAACGCTGGGGTGGGCGGTTGTTTTCGAGCGTCTCCGTCGGTTCCAGGAGTGTGGCCACACCGCAGTCCTGATCATCGGCGATTTCACCGCACAGGTGGGCGATCCGAGCGGCAAGAGCGAGACGCGACGCCGTCTCGGAGCCGGCGAGGTCGGGGGGTACGTGTCGGGGGTGATCGAAACGATCAGGGAGCTACTGCTTCCCGACAACCTCGAAATCCGACACAACTCCGAATGGCTGGGCGAGATGGACATGCACGACGTCCTCGACCTCACGTCGCAGTTCACGGTGTCCCGCATCATGGACCGTGATGACTTCTCAAAGCGCTGGGATGCCCACGACGCGATCTCGATGATCGAATTCATGTACCCGCTGCTGCAAGGCATGGACTCCGTCGCCGTTCACGCTGACATCGAGCTAGGGGGGAGCGACCAGCTCTTCAACAACCTGGTGGGACGAGACCTGCAGGAGCGGAAGGGCCAGGTCGGGCAGATGGTGATGACCGTGCCATTGCTAGTCGGGACCGACGGGGTGAAGAAGATGTCACAGTCGCTCGGCAACTACATCTCGGTCAAGGACGAGCCTGCAGAGATGTTCGGCAAGACGATGAGCATCCCTGATGAGGCGATGGGGCAGTGGTTCGAATTGGCTGTATACCGTCCGGCCGCCGAAGTCGTGGAGATCATGGAGGAGTTACGCACCGGTCGCCGCCACCCGGGAGAGACGAAGCGCGAGCTGGCCCGGTCGATCGTCGGCCGCTACTGGGGCAAGGAAGCAGCCGATGAGGCGGAGGGCGCATTCGACCTGCTCTTCAAACAGCACAGTGTGCCGGCCCAAGTGCCCGAGCATCCGGTCGGCAACGACGATCCGGTATGGCTTCCGGGGCTGCTCAACGCTGCCGGGCTGGTGTCCTCAAACGGAGAGGGACGGCGCATGCTCAAACAACTCGCCGTCCGAATCGACGGCAACCCGGTCGCCGAGGAGAGCGTGGCGCGAGCGACGCTGGTCGGGGCGGTTCTTCAGGTGGGGAAGCGCCGGTTCGTGAGGTTGGTCGGATGATGCAGCGGCTTCGTAACACCGTGGCCGACATGCTCGTTGGAGTGGTGGTCATCCTTATCGCGTTTTGGCTCTTGCGCGGGGTCTTCCGGATGGTGATATGGGCAGCCAGTCTGGTTCTCATCATTCTCGTGGTCGCTCTGGTGTTGCGGATAGCCGCCAAGATCCGGGGATGACAGTGGCCCGCCCCCGGGTGGGAGCGGGCCACGGGTTGATTCAACTATCCGGGCTCAGGCTACGTCGCCGAATCCAAAACGCTTCCGGCCGCGTTCGACTCCCAGGCAAAGACCTCCGAGCCCGAGGAACATCATGCCGATCATGGCGATGCTACCGAGGTTCATACCCGTCACCGGCATGATCGCGATGATGCCGAAGTCGGCGTCGAGGAAGCTCTCGTCATCGAGGACGGTGACCGTGTAGGTCCCGACGGTTGTCAGACCGTAGTTGTCTGGCAGCGTGGACTTGAGCACCTCGACGACGTACGTGCCGGCATCGAGACCCGAGAACAAGTAGCGTCCGTTGGCGTTGGTGACCTGGGTGAGCACCTCATTGGTCGCCTGGTTGGTCAGCCTGACGGTGACCCCGGCAACCGGATCCTCAGTGGAGTCCTGGACCTTGTCCCCGTTGACGTCGTACCAGACGTAGTCGCCAATTGTCGAGGACGCTTGCACGATTGCGATCGAGGTGACGACAGCGTCGTCCCAGTCGTCGCCCTGCCCGTCACCGGGTACCGAGTCGGAGTCCTGCTCGTTCGCGGCGGTCACCTCGGCGACATTGGTGAAGACGCCGATGTCGTCAACGGTGACAACGAAATCCATCGAAACGGAGTCCCCGACGGCGAGATTGCCGATGGTCCATACGCCGGTTGCAGAGTTGTAGGCGCCGCCCGCGTTGTCGGAGACATAGGTGAGACCGGCAGGAAGCGTATCGGTCACCTCGACCCCGGTGGCATCATCCGGACCCTGGTTGACAACGCTGATCGTGAACGTCGTCTCGTCACCAACCTGCACCGCAGCCGGAGCGACATCCTTAGTCAACTCCAGATCAATGATCGCAGGGGGCTCCTCGGTTGCGACAACAACGGCGTCATCCCAGTCGTCGCCCTGCCCGTCACCGGGCACCGAGTCAGAGTCCTGCTCGTTCGCCGCGGTCACCTCAGCAACATTGGTGAAGCTGCCAACCTGGTCAACCGTCACCACAAAGCCGAGCTGCACCGAAGCACCAACGGCAAGATCACCAATGGTCCACACCCCGGTCGTCGAGTCATAGGCGCCGGCGCCATTATCAGAGACATAGGTGAGACCGGCAGGAAGCGTATCGGTCACCTCGACCCCGGTGGCATCATCCGGACCCTGGTTGACAACGCTGATCGTGAACGTCGTCTCGTCACCAACCTGCACCGCAGCCGGAGCGACATCCTTAGTCAACTCCAAATCAATGATCGGCGAGTCGGCGGTGATCCCGATATCGTCGATCTGACCGGACCCGGCCAGCGCGACGACCATCGAGGTCACGCCGGACGTGTCGATAGCGAGGGTTTCAGCAGCGTTGTTGCCCACCTCGGGAATCGAGGTAACCGCGATTACCGCATTGCTGGCGTCGAGCAACGTGACGGTGCCGCCGGTCTGCCCCAAGTCGATGTCAGATACCGTCAGCGAGTCGATGGTGACAACACCAGGACCCCATGCCGAGTAGTCGAATGTCCAGTAGGACGTGGTGTTGCCGGCGTCGTCCGGGTTGGCGCTGTTGCCATCCTCGGTGATGATCAGGGTGTTTCCCTGTGCGGGGAA
>Ga0307417_10000693_pt1 | contig 13649 bp, 12 predicted proteins | sample SalMarWE160210MG_2_FD_202514 | JGI IMG/M metagenome (GOLD analysis project Ga0307417, IMG submission 202514) | Salt marsh sediment microbial communities from the Plum Island Ecosystem LTER, Massachusetts, United States - WE1602-10 | ecosystem: Environmental > Aquatic > Marine > Intertidal zone...
TGCGCATGCAGCGCGCCTTTCGGCTGGCCGGTGGTGCCCGAGGTGTAGATCATCATCGCCGCGTCCTCGGCGGATGTGTCGACGGACGAGAAATCCGACGAGGCCTTGGCGAGCAGATCGGCGAAGCTTTCGCCATCGACCGACACGACGCAGGTCACGTCGGGCACTTGGCTTCTGATCTCCTCGAGCTTGCCGAGTCCCTGCGCATTGGTGAGCAGCGCCTTGGCGCCGGAATTCTGCAAGCGATAAGCGAGCGCATCCGGCCCAAACAAAATTGCGATCGGCAGTACGACCGCGCCAAGCTTGTAGATCGCAATATGGGCGGCGGCGACTTCCGGCGCCTGCGGCATGAAGATGGCAACGCGGTCGCCGCGGGCAACGCCGTGCGCGCGCAGCACATTGGCAAGGCGGTTGGAGGTGGCGCGCAAGGCGCTGTAAGTAATGTTGTCGCTGCGCCCATCGGCGCGCACATGCAAAATGGCGAGCCGGTCCGGATCACGCGCCGCCCAGCGGTCGCAGATGTCGACGCCGATATTGTAGCGCGCCGGGACACGCCAGCGGAACTGGCGGTAGAGCGTGTCGTAATCTTTGATCTGCGAAGCCGGCATGGGAGCGCGAGGCTAGTCAGGACTATTGGTCAGGTCCAGAGGAGAACTCCGACTCGTCATTGCCGGGCTTGACCCGGCAATCCATGAGGCCGTCCGGCAAGCGCGCTCTTACGTAAAGCTGACATCTGCTGCCGAGCATCATGGATGCGCGGGTCAAGCCCGCGCATGACTGCCCCTACCCCTTCTTCTCCTCCGGCTCCGCCAGGATCAGCGTCCAATACACCTTGAATTTCGAGGCCGGTGTATAAACCGCGGCGATGCCGATGCGGGTGGCGCCAGCAAGCAGCATATTGGCGTTGTGCGACTTTGAATCGCGCCAGCCGGAGAACGCTTCCGCCAGCGTGTGATAGCCGGCGCCAATGTTCTCGGCGGCGCGTTTGGCGTCATAGCCGGCCGCTTTCAGCCGCTTGACGAACGGCTTCTTGACGTTGTGCTCGAGCATGTCGCGCTTGGCCATGATCTCGGCCTGCGCCTGCGCTATCGCCGTGAGCGCCGGGTCAAGCGTGACCGCCGGCAACCCGTTGTTGATGCGGTAGCCGGAGATCATCGAAGCGGCGGCGGCGGCGTCGAGCCGCGCGCCCGGTACGGCCAGATCGCGGTAGAAGCTCGGCTGTTCCGGCTGACCGGCGCAACCGCCAAGCGCGGCAAGCGCCAGCAGCACAAGCCAAGTAAGCACACGCATCGGCGGGAACCCCCAAATGGACGAGTCCGGCGCCGATAGGCCAGCGCCGATTAACCTTTGCTTAACCGCTCGAGGCGAGCAATTAACTGCAAAACAACGGGTTGGGAACTACCGTGCCCGTCAATCCGGACGCGAATATGGCCGAGCCCTCATCCGCACCCGCAATTCCGCGCGCCTGGCGTTTAACAGTGCTGATCGGCGCCGTCTGCTTTGCGGCGAGCTTAGCGCTGTTTAGCTATGTCGTGCCGGTCGCGGTCCTTTTCCCATCAGCGCCCGCGCTCGCGGTCTCGTTCTTTTGCGCTGTCCTCGCGTCGGTGCTGGCGATGGCGCTCGCAGCCATGGTTCTCGCCCGCGGGCTGCAGGTCCACAACGAGCGCATGCGCGTCGCGCTCGACAACATGTCGCAAGGCCTATGCATGTTCGACGCCAACGAGCGGCTGGTGGTCTGCAACAAGCGCTACACAGATATGTACAAGCTGCCGCCCGAGATCGCCAGGCCGGGCACCACGCTCTCCGGCCTGCTCGAACACCGCGTTGCGAACGGCAACTTCTCGCGCAACATTGACGACTATCGCCGCGAGCTGCTCGCCTCCATGGCCGAAGGCAGCACAAAGACCACGGAAGTGAAATCCGCCGATGGGCGAGCGATCTTCGTCACCAACCGGCCGATGGCGGGCGGCGGCTGGGTGGCGACCCACGAGGACATCACCGAGCGGCGCGATGCCGAGCAGGAGCGCGCCTTGATGCAGCAGCAGCAGCGGCGGCGCGGCGCGATCGAGCAGGCGATCGCTGCCTTCCGCCGTCGCGTCGAGGATCACCTGCGCACCGTGACCGAGGGCGCCATGGCGATGCGCTCGACCGCCACCACGCTGTTCGGCAATTCCGGCCAGACCTCGAAGAGCGCCGAAGGCGCGGTCGATGCCTCCAACGAAGCCTCCGCCAATGTGGAGACCGCTGCCGTCGCCGCCGACGAATTGACCGGCTCGATCGGCGAGATCGGCCGGCAGCTTGGCCTCACCACCAACATCGTGCGCGCGGCGGTCAGCGAGGCAAAGGGCACCAATGAGCAGATCGCCGCGCTGGCGCAAGCCGCACAAAAGATCGGCGATGTCATCAAGCTAATCCGCACCATTGCCGGGCAGACCAACCTGTTGGCGCTCAACGCCACCATCGAGGCCGCACGCGCAGGCGAGGCCGGCAAGGGCTTCGCGGTGGTGGCCTCCGAGGTCAAATCGCTGGCGGTGCAGACCGCCAAGGCGACCGAGGACATTTCGCAGCTGATCGCGTCGGTGCAGGGCGCAACCACCGGCGCGGTGGCGGCGATCGGACGCATCGCGGGCCGCATGCAGGAAATCGACTCTTGCGCCACCGCGGTGTCGTCTGCAGTCGAGCAGCAAAGCGCGGCGACCGCCGAAATTTCGCAGAACGTGGCGAGCGCCGCGCAAGGCGCCAAGCTGGTGGTGTCGGTGCTGAGCGAGGTGGCGGGAGCGGCGACCGACACCAAGCAATCGGCGGAAAGCGTGCTGTCGGCTTCGCAGGCCGTGGAAGCCGCCGCCGCCGAGTTGCGCCGCGAGGTGGAAAGTTTCCTCGCCGGCGTCGCGGCCTAACCGCGTAGCGCCTCAGAAAAAGCCGGACAGCCAGTAGAACAACGCGGCGATCGCCGCCGTTGCCGGGATGGTGATGATCCAGGCGATCACGATGTTGTTGGCAACGCTCCAGCGCACCGCCGACACCTTGCGGGCGGCGCCGACGCCGATGATCGCGCCGGTGATAGTGTGGGTCGTCGACACCGGAATGCCGAGCCAAGTAGCCGCGAACAATGTGATCGACCCGCCTGCCTCCGCACAGAAGCCCTGCATCGGCGTCAGCCGCGTGATGCGCGAGCCCATGGTGCGCACGATGCGCCAGCCGCCGATCAGCGTGCCGAGCGCCATGGCTATCTGGCAGACGATCACCACCCAGAACGGCACGTAGAACTTGTCGCCGAGAGCACCTTGCGAATAGAGCAGCACGGCGATGATGCCCATGGTCTTTTGCGCGTCGTTGCCGCCGTGGCCGAGCGAATAGAACGAAGCTGAGATGAATTGCAGCCGCTGAAAGGTGCGGTCGACCGCAAACGGCGTCGCGCGCACGAAGATCCACGACATCACAAGGATGATCAGGATCGCCAGCACGAAGCCGAGCAGCGGCGAGCCGGCGATGGCGGCAATGGTCGGCACCAGCCCACGCCACACGATGACGGATACGCCGGCCTTGGCAATTCCGGCACCGACCAGGCCGCCGATCAGTGCATGTGATGAGCTCGACGGAATGCCGAGGCCCCAGGTGATCAGGTTCCAGATGATCGCGCCCATCAGTGCGCCAAACACCAGGCGCGGATCGACCACGTCGGCGGCGATGATGCCGGTACCGAGCGTGTTGGCGACGTGCAGGCCGAAAAACAGGAAGGCAATGAAATTGAAGAACGCCGCCCAGGCCACGGCGTATTGCGGCCGCAGCACACGGGTCGAGACAATGGTCGCGATGGAGTTGGCGGCGTCGTGCAAGCCGTTAAGGAAATCGAACGCCAGCGCAACGCCGATCAGGGCGGCCAGCATCGGCAGCGAGAGCACGGCGTCCATGCGACTCAGGTCCCGGCGCTAGACATGTTCTATGACGATGCCGTGCATGACATTGGCGACGTCGTCGAAACGGTCGACCACCTTCTCCAGGTGGTCGTAGACCTCGTTGCCCACGAAGAACGCCATGGAATTTGAATTGACGTTGGCTTGGTAGAGCGCCCTGAGCCCGACGTCATGGAGCTCATCGGCCTCGCCTTCGATCTGCGATATCTGCTCGGTGAGCGCGCTGATGTGCACGGCTTCCTGACTGATCGCGCGCAGGAGCGGCACCGCCTCTTTGGTGAGTTCGGCGCTCTTCACGATAGCGTCGCCCATCTGCTTCATCTCGGGCGTGAAGTCGCGCACGTCGAACAGGATGACGGTCTTGGCGGTCTTGTGCATCTGGTCGATGGCGTTATCCATCGAGGTAATCAGCTCGCGGATGCTGCCGCGATCGAACGGCGTGATGAAGGTGCGGCGCACCGCGATCAGGACCTCGCGGGTGACGTCGTCGGCTTCGTGCTCGTGTTCTACGACGAGACGGCAGTTCTGCTCGACCTGCCCGCCGCCTTCCATCATGGCCCGCAGCGCCCGCGCGCCTGCCAGCACGGCCTCGGCGTGGCGCGCAAACAGCTCGAAAAAGCGCTCCTCCTTCGGCATCAAGGCGTGAAACCAGCGCATCATGGCAGCGTCTCCCTCGGCCTCGAATCGCACCTTTATGGCATAGTCGGACGTGGACCGGGCGGTGGCCGAATCTGGCCCCGCCGCCCTGTGGAAACTATAGTTCGGCGCTGCGGGCGCTCGCATGGGTTTTGCCCTCCAATGCCCGCGGAGAAATTTCGCCCTCTCAAAGTTGACGAATGTCATTGCAGCAGGCGACGAAAATCTTTTTGCCCAACCGCGGGGAAACTGCGCGCACAAGCGAAGTTTTGCTGCGTCGGCGCGCCAGGTCGTGTTATTGGCGCATGATATTTTCCGAAAATCGGCGCCCACTTTTTGGGATCATGCGCTAGTTTGCGCCCCAAGCAATAATGGCGAAGAGGACGAAGAATGCGGTTGGGCTACTTCACCATGCCGGTGCATCCGATGGGCCGGGACTGGTCGCAGACGCTGCGCGAGGATCGCGAGGCGGTCATTCTGGCCGACAGATTGGGCTTCCATGACGCCTTCGTCGGCGAGCACTTGACCGACGCCTGCGAAAATATCACCAACGGCATGTTGTTCCACGCGACGCTGATCCACGAAACCAAGACCATCAAGCTCGCCACCGGCACCACCAACCTGTCGCAGATGCATCCCGTTCTGATCGCGGTCAACGCGGCGATGCTCGATCATCTGGCGCAAGGACGCTTCATCCTCGGCGTGTCGGCGGGTGCGCTCCCCTCGGACGCGGAAGCCATCGGCCTGCTCGACGTCGACCGCAACAAGCTGTTCGCCGAGGCTATCGACGTCATCCTGGCGATCTGGGAGCGCGAGCCGCCTTACGATATCGATTTCCCCGACAACCGCTTCAAAGTGGCGATCAATCGCGCCGCCGCCCATCATCTCGGCGTCGGCATCATGGCCAAGCCTTTGCAGAAGCCGCGGCCGGAGATCGTCGGCACCGTGGTTGCGCCGTTCTCGCCCGGCGTCGTGCTGATGGGCAAGCGAGATTTCCATCCGCTATCGGCCAATTTCCTGCTGCCGCAGCATCTGAAGTCGCACTGGGTGAATTACGCCAAGGGCAAGGCCGAGATCGGGCAAAAAGCGAATGTCGCCGACTGGCGCATCGCACGTACTATCTTGGTCGCCGATGACGACAAAATGGCGCGTCGTTATGGCCGCGACGACGAGAACAGTCCTTACCGGTTCTATTTCGGACAGATGCGCGCCAAGATGAAGCGCGCCAATCGGCTCTATGTGTTCAAGAGCCACAAGGAGCAGCCCGACGACGAGATCACCGAGAATTTCGTCATGGACAATTGCGTCACCTTCGGCAGCGTCAACAAGGTGGTCGACGAAATTCTCAAGCTGCGCGATCAGACCGGCGATTTCGGCGAGTTGGTCTATGCCGGCATGGACTGGGTGGACCCGCAGCTCGCCAAGCGCTCGATGCAGTTGATGGCCGAACAGGTGTTGCCGCGGGTAAACGCGGCGATCGGCAAGCAGGCGACCGCGGCGGAATAATTCTCAGCGGATCCGCGGCAGCGGCGCGCCGGAGATCGCGGTGCCGCTTTCGTGCGGCGCGGCAGGCACGGGCCCACTCGTGGCGCCGGCCTGCGCATTCGGGCCCGGCGACGCATTGCCGCTCTTGGCGATCTCATCCAATGGCGGCGACTGGCCGGGCAACACCACCACGCGGTTGCCGACCTGCACGCGGCTGTAGAGATCCTCGATATCCTTGTTGAGTAGCCGGATGCAGCCGGACGATACGGTCTTGCCGATGGTCGAGGGCTGGTTGGTGCCGTGGATGCGGTAGAGCGTGTGGCCGAGATAGAGCGCGCGCGCGCCGAGCGGATTGCCGGGACCCCCGGCCATCATGCGCGGCAGATAGGGCTGGCGCTCGATCATCTCCGCCGGCGGGAACCAGTCCGGCCATTCCTTCATCTTGGAAACGCGTTCGGTGCCCGACCAGGTGAAGCCTTCGCGGCCAACGCCGATGCCGTAGCGGATCGCCTTGCCGTGGCCGATGATCAGATAGAGATAAGTGTGCGGCGTATCGATGATGATAGTGCCGGCCGGCTCCTTGGTTTTGAAGTCGACCAGTTGCTTTTGAAGATTGGCCGGGAGCTCCTGCGGCGGGCCTTGCTCGGGCTGATCCTCCGGCGGCAGCACCGCGGTCGATGACGGCGGCACCGGCTGGGGCGTGCCGCCGGGCATCGCCCCGACCGCGCCCGGCGGACGCATCACATTGGGTTCGGCAGTGGCGGCGGGTGGCTGCTGCTGCGCGTCGAGCTGATGACCGCGGGCCGGCGCGCCGGATGGCGCAAAAAAAGGTGGCGGCGCCTCGACTTCGCGCTCTGCCGGATAGGGCAGGCCTCGGCTGGGTTGCTGCTGCGCCTGGCGCCGCGGCCGCCGCACCGCCAGATCGGGGTTGTTGGGGTCGATCTGGTAACCGGGCGGCGGGGCGCTGCTGTAGTGGGGCTGCTGATAAGTCTGCGCGACCGCGGAAGCGGCCGGCAGCGCCGCCGCCACCGGCAGCATCAGCAGGAAAACGCCGAAACGTCGGATCATCATCTACCTGTAGGCCGGTGGGCAGCCAAGCGCCACCCGCCCCTGAATTGCCCCCGGATGGCGGCACATTCAAGACCAGAATACGGCTATCTTAGTATCGTGATTCTGCGGTGCGGCTCAGGTTTTCTTGGGCGCTTCCGCCAGCACCTGCTTGGCGACGCGGTGGGCATCGACCGCGGCCGGGAACCCGCAATAGACCGAAATCTGCCGCAGGATGGCGGCCAATTCCTTGGGGGTGAGCCCGTTGCGCAGCGCGCCGCGGAAATGGGCTTCGAATTCGTGCATGCGGCCGAGGCAGGCGATCATGCCGAGATTGAGGATGCTGCGCTCACGCGGCTTCAGAGTGTCATCGCCCCACACCGCGCCCCAGCAATATTCGGTAAGCAGCGCCTGGAAGTCGCGGTTGAAGTCGTCGGTATTGGCGACGGCGCGGTCGACATATTCGTCGCCCAGCACCTTGCGGCGCATCTGCATGCCGCGGTCGTAGCGTGCCTGGTCCATGGATTCCTCCTGTTTGCAACGGCAAATGTCGCCGTTTCGTCCTCATGTTGACAGAGATTGCCCGATTTCGTCCATTCTCGCCGCCCCAGTCGCCATGGCCGGTTCGGCATCGGCGATGCGTTCACCGCTGCCGGCATCGCGAACCGTGAGAGCCGCTTCTACAACCGCTTCGGCCAGCGCACCGGTCGCGAGCCGCGCGGCCGGGGCGCGAGGCGGTGCGCACCGACCATGAATGCACCGGCGTCGAGCCGGGATAACCGGCAGATTAACGTCCGAAACCGGCCGCCCACCCGGCGCCCCGGTTGCAAAACCCCGATAATTCAATACCTTAGTGTCGGCCGCGGGGCCCGGTCCGGCGCGCCCCGGCTTTCCTCCCGGCACAGGATTCGCCACTCTGACGCGTTGATTAAGAAGGCCACGAGCTGCAATGGATCGACGATTGCGATGCCAACCGCGCACGCGCGATGGATGACAGCGACGAAGCGCTCATGGCCCGGGTTGCGCGCGGCGACGAGCGGGCGTTCCGCGAGCTCGCGCGCCGTCACGTGCCGGCCATGCTCGGGCTCGCCCGCCGCATTCTCGGCAACGCGGCCGACGCCGAGGATGTGGCGCAGGAAGCCATGCTGCGGGTCTGGACCCACGCGCCGCGCTGGCAGCCGCTGGCGCTGCTGCGCACCTGGCTCAGCCGCGTGGTGGTCAATCTCTGCCTCGACCGCAAGCGGCGCGCGGCCTGGGTGGAACTGGAGGCGGCCGGCGAAATCGTAGATCCCACGCCGCTCGCCGGCGAAAGCGCGGAGGCGGCCGAGCGCGAGCGGCTGCTGGCCGCGGCGATCGCCGAACTGCCGGCGCGCCAGCGCGCCGCGATCGTGCTGAGCTACACCGAGGGCATGAGCAATGCCCAGGTGGCGGAGATTTTGGATACCACCGTTTCGGCGGTGGAGACCTTGCTGGTGCGCGGCAAGCAGAACCTGCGCCGCACGCTGGCCACAGTGATCGATGAGGACAAAGAAAATGAATAACGAGGAGTTCGACGAGTTTCTCGATGGCGCGCTCAAGCGCCACGCGAACGCACCGCAGGACATCGAGGCCTCGGTAGCCCGCGTCATGACGCGGCTTGCCGGCCCGCTGCCGCGGCAGAAGGTTCCATTCTGGCGGCTGCCGGTGGTGCTGCTCGACTGGCAATTCGCGCCGGCCTGGCCGCGCATGGCCGCGCTCGGCGCCTGCGCCGCGATCGGCTTTGCCATCGGCCTGTCCGGCATCGACCGCGCCATCGACGGCTTCGATGGCCAGTCGGCGGCCGCGACCAGCGCCGGCATCGACTCGCTCGTGTTCGAGCCCGAGGATCTAACCGGGGCGCGGCCATGAGCATCGCCCAGGCGTTGCCCGCCAGCTCGCGCGGCGGCTCACGCTGGCTGCTGCTCGGCTCGCTCGCGCTCAATCTGTTCTTCATCGGCATCGCGGTGGCGATCGCGGTGCGCGGACCGCCGCCGCACTCGCGCTGGGATCGCAACGTGTTCGTGCGCGTGGAGCGGCTGGCCACCTCGCTGCCGCAGGCCGACGCCGATCTGCTGCGCGGCGCGATGCAGGCTAACCACGACGCTATCGAGAAAGCGCAAGACGATTATCACGCCGCGCGCGAACGTATCCGCGAAACGCTGCGGCAGGATCCCTTCAAGATCGAGGACCTGCGCGCGGCCATGGCCGAGACCCGGAAGGCGCGGCAGGCTTACGATCAGGAGATTCAGGGCGTGTTCGCCGGCATAGCGGCCAAGATGTCGTCGGCCGGCCGCCACGCCGTTGCCAATTGGCGCACCTCTAAAACAAAGAGCAAAAACCGATAAAAAGGGCTAATGTCGCGCGCGTTTCGTAGGGGCTTTGAGAGTCGTCGGTATGCGTCGCAAGCAAGTGGGTTGGGGCACGAAAGGGCGCGCGCGTCCGTTTGTCACCATTCTGCAAGGACTCAGCCTGATGCTGCCGCTCGGCGGATGCTTTCTGGCGAGCGACTTGCCGGAGCCCGGCCTCGACATTCCGGCCGCCTATAGCGCCGGCCCACGCAGCCCCGCGGCGGCGCAAGCGGCATTGCCGCCGCTCGACTGGTGGCGCAAGTTCCGCTCGCGCGAGCTGACCGCCATCATCGAGCAGGCGCGCGCCGCCAATCTCGACATCGCCGCGGCGATCGCCCGCATCGTGCAGGCCGACGCGCAGGCGCGCGTTACCGGGGCTCCGCTGCTGCCGCTGATCGATTTCAACAGCAACGCCACCCGCAGCCAGTCGTCCAAGACCACCGGCACGACCACCACCAGCAGCCGCAGCACCGGCTCGACCAAGATCATCCATGACGACCTCAAGCTCACGTTCAACGCCAGCTACGAGATCGACTTCTGGGGCAAGAACCGTGCGGCGCTGCAAGCCGCCGAGGAAGGCGCGGTCGCCAGCCGCTACGACCGCGAGGTGGTGGGGCTGACCACCGTGGTGAGCGCGGCCAACGCTTATTTCCAGGTGCTGGCCACGCAGGACCGACTCAAGGCGGCACGTGACGATATCGTCAGCGCCACCCGTGTGCTTGATCTGATCAAGCAGCGGGTGAATGCCGGCACTGCGTCGGCACTCGACACCGCCCAACAGGAAAGTGTCGTCTACAACTTGCGCGCGACCATACCGCCGCTGCAACAGACGCTCAAGCAGAACCGCACCGCGCTCGCCGTGCTGATGGCACGCTCGCCCGAACAGGTTCACATCCGCGGTGGTTCGTTGAGTGCGATCGCCATCCCGCGCGTAACGCCGGGCCTGCCGTCCGAATTGCTGACGCAGCGGCCCGACATCCGCAAGGCCGAGGCCAACCTCGCCGCCGCCAACGCCAACGTCGCCAATGCGCGCGCCCAGTTCCTGCCAAGCATCTCGCTCACCGGCAGCGGCGGCTACGAGAGCGCCGTGCTGAAGATCCTGCTGCGCCCGGAGTCGGCGATCTATTCAGCCGCCGCCAGCCTGGCGCAGCCGATCTTCCATGCCGGCCAATTGCTCGGCAATCTCGACCTGCAGAAGGCCAAGCAGGACGAGCTATTGCAGAACTACCGCAAGACGGTGATCTCCGCCTTCGGCGACGTGGAGAACGCGCTCGACGCCGTCCACCAGACAAGCCTGCGCGTCACGTTGCAAGCACAAGTCGTCAAGAGCTCGCGGCAAGCCTTCAACATTTCCGAGGAACGACTGCGCGAGGGCACGATCGATCTCGTCACCGTGCTGCAGACGCAACAGACACTGTACCAGGCGCAGGACACGCTGTTCCAGGCGCAGCTTGCCCGTTTGCAGGCGATCGTCAGCTTGTATCAAGCGTTGGGGGGCGGCTGGCTGCCGAAGCCGCCGCCGGTGGAAGCTTCCAATGCACGGTGAACTGCCGAAGCGAATGACCAAAGCCGCCGGCCGCAAGCGCCGCATGCTGGCAAGCGGGCTGGTACTGATCGCGGTCGCGGCGGCGTTGATCTATGTCTTTGCCGCGCCGACTCCGCAGCCGCGCCGCTTCGGCCGCTTCGCCGCGCAAGGCCCGGTGCCGGTTCTGGCCGCGACGGTCAGCCGCGCGGACGTGCCGGTCTATCTCGACGCGGTCGGCACCACCCGGCCGCTCAACACCGTCACCGTGCGCCCGCAGGTCGACGGCAAACTCATCGCCGTCGCCTTCAAGGAAGGCCAGGACGTGAAAAAGGGCGACCTGCTGGCGCGCATCGATCCCACCATCTACAAGGCCCAGCTCGACCAGGCGCTGGCCAAGAAGGCGCAGGACGAAGCCCAGCTCGCCAATGCCAGGAACGATCTCGCCCGCTACCGGAAGCTCGCCGCCACCAATGCTATCAACAAGCAGCAGGCCGACACCCAGCGCGCGCTGGTCGCGCAATACACCGCGCTGGCGCAGGCCGACCAGGCGGCGATCGAGAACGCGCAGGCGACGCTGAGCTACACCACTATCACCGCGCCGATCTCCGGCCGCACCGGCATCCGCATGGTGGACGAAGGCAATTACGTGCGCGCCTCCGATGCCTCGTCCGCGATCGTGGTGATCACCCAGCTCAAGCCGATCACGGTGCTGTTCAACCTGCCGCAGCAGGATCTTGACCGGGTGAACAGCGCCTTCGCCAAGGGCCCGCTCGCGGTCGACGCGCTGCGCTCCGACAACAATGCGGTGATCGAGCGCGGCAAGCTCACGGTGGTCGACAACCAGGTCGATTCGTCGACCGGCACGGTGAAGCTCAAGGCCGAGTTTCCGAACGCCCAGATGCAGCTGTGGCCGGGCCAGTTCGTCAATGTGCGGCTGCTGATCGACACGCTGAAGGACGTGGTGGTGATTCCGACCGGCGCGGTGCAGCGCGGGCCGGAAGGCACCTTCGTCTACGTGGTCAAGCTTGGCAATACCGTGGCGATGCGCCCGATCGTCGTGCAGAAGCAGAATGAGACGCAGACGGTGGTCAAGAGCGGCCTTGAGCCGCCCGAACGCGTGGTCACCACCGGCTTCGTGCGGCTAACCGACGACGCCAAGGTGACGATCGGCGGCGGCGCCAGGCCTGCGGGCGCACCGGCAGGCACGCATCCGCGCAACGGCCGGCGGCCGGCGGCGGCCGGCCAAGCGGGCGAAAAGCCGCGGGGCGGCGGGACATCGAACGCAACGCGATGAGCGTTTCCGCGCCATTCATCCACCGGCCGATCGCCACGTCCCTGCTCGGCGTCGCGGTGATGCTGGGCGGCGCACTCGGCTACTGGTGGCTGCCGGTCTCGGCGTTGCCGCAAGTCGACTTCCCCACCATCCAGGTGACCACCCAACTGCCGGGCGCCAATCCCGACACCATCTCCGCGCTGGTGACGGCGCCGCTCGAGCGCCAGTTCGGCCAGATCCCGGCGCTGCAGGTGATGACCTCGTCGAGCTCGTTCGGCGTCAGCCAGGTCACCCTGCAATTCGATCTCAACCGCGACATCGACGCCGCCGCCCAGGACGTGCAGTCGGCGATCAACGCCGCCGCCTCCGGCCTGCCACGCAACCTGCCCTACCCGCCGCTCTATTCGAAGGTGAACCCGGCCGACGTGCCGATCATCACGCTGGCGCTCACCTCCAAAGCCATCAGCCAGCGGCGGCTGAGCGACATGGCCGACACCATCATGGCGCCGCGGCTGTCGGAAGTGACCGGCGTCGGCCACGTCTCAGTACAGGGCGGCATAAGGCCGGCCATCCGCATCCAGGCGGATCTGTCGCGGCTCGCCGCCTACGGCATCGGCCTGGAGGATCTGCGCACCGCCATCGTCGGCGCCAACGTGGCGGGCCCGAAGGGCGCGCTCGACGGCGCCCAGCAGTCCTACACCATCGCCGCCAACGACCAGATCACCAGTGCCGCCGCCTACAAGACCGTCGTGGTCGCCTACCGCAACGGCGCGCCGGTCGTGCTTTCGGACGTCGCCGACGTGATCGACGGATTGGAGAACAACAAGGTCGGTGCTTGGTACCAGGGCCGGCCGGCGATCGTCATCGACGTGCAGCGCCAGCCCGGCGCCAACGTGATCGAGACCGTGCAGCGCGTTCGCGCCGAGCTGCCGCGCCTCAAGCGCGCGCTGCCGGCCGCCGCTCAGCTCACCGTCGTCAACGACCGCACCGACACCATCCGCGCCTCCATCCACGACGTGCAGTTTACGCTGATGCTGAGCGTGGTGCTGGTGGTGCTGGTCGTGCTGATCTTCCTGCGCACCATCCGCGCCACGATCATCGCCGGCGTGGCGCTGCCGCTGTCATTGATCGCGACCTTCGGCGTGATGTGGTTCTGCGGTTTCTCACTCGACAACCTGTCGCTGATGGCGCTGACCATCGGCACCGGCTTCGTGGTCGACGACGCCATCGTGATGATCGAGAACATCGTGCGCCACATGGAGAACGGCGAACACCTGCTGCGGGCGGCATTGCGCGGCGCCGGCGAGATCGGCTTCACGGTGATCTCGCTGACCCTGTCGCTGGTCGCGGTTTTCATCCCGCTCTTGTTCATGACCGGGCTGGTCGGGCGCATGTTCCGCGAA
>Ga0307417_10000694_pt1 | contig 13628 bp, 10 predicted proteins | sample SalMarWE160210MG_2_FD_202514 | JGI IMG/M metagenome (GOLD analysis project Ga0307417, IMG submission 202514) | Salt marsh sediment microbial communities from the Plum Island Ecosystem LTER, Massachusetts, United States - WE1602-10 | ecosystem: Environmental > Aquatic > Marine > Intertidal zone...
GAGGTCAGGTCTCCGATCTGAGCCGGGCGCGGGGGCCGTCGCTCGTCCAGGTCGACGACTACCGGAGGCTCACCTTCCAGCACCGATGTCGCCTGGAGGATTCGGGCGGTGAGGGTGGGCCCGGGAGCGTTGCGGAGGTCGGCGACGGATGCTCTGACGTCTTCCACCAGCTTGGTCACGTTCGATCTCAGTACCTGGAGGTCGGCGGCCACTTCCGGCCGCTCGGCCTGTTGCATGGCGGTCATGTCGAGGGCGAGACCCAAAGAGGCGAGGGACGGGCCGATCTCGTCATGCATCTCCCGGGCGAGCCTGGTGCGCTCCTCGGCCACGGCGGACCCGACGATGTCTTGCAGGAGCTGGAGATTGGCGAAGGCCAGGCTCACCGGGTGGATGATCGCCGCGATCTCGGCCAACTGCCCCGGTGTCAGTGGCTCTGAGGTGGTCAGTTCCATGTTGCCGACGTCGTAGTCGGACGTCGACAACGCGATCTCGTATACGTGCCCGTTCTCGTCGGGGATCCCGCGGGCAGCTAGCACCACCGACCCCTCCTCACCCTCGACCGCGAGCTTGCCGGCCGACCCGGGGAACCGCTCCAGGATGGTGTCGAGCGTGTCGGCCCCGACCTCGATCGCGTTGAGACGCCCACTGGAGACGTCTTCCGACAGTTTCAGGAGGCCATTGTGGATCTCCTCCAGTCGGGCGAGACGCTGTGTTGCGGACTCCTTCTCGTGAGCCAGCGTCGTCGCCTGGAGGTGGATGTCCTCGAGGAGACGTCGGATCACGCCGACCAGGAGCACGAACACGAGGTAGAGGGCGATGGCAGGGGCCACCTCGATGAACGGTTCGTTGTTGGCCAACGTGACGAGGGTCAGAAGCGCCCCGGCCAAAGCGCCGGTCATCAGACCGGATCGGAACCCTCCGTAGAGGGTGGCGAATATCGGCGGGCCCATGGACAGCAGGAGATAGGGGCTGTTTGCGCCACCGGTCATCGTCATGGCGACGAGCACGACGATCGCACCGGTGAGGGATATCGCCTCTCCACCGAACCGGACCCTGAACCGCGATTCCGGTATGAGAGTCGAGGCGACCACGTACCCCCCGGCGATGGCCAGCGCCCCGAGAGACACTCCGGACCCGCTCGAGGCGACCAGAGAGGAGACGATCCCTACCGTCAGCGCCACCCACTGGCCGATCACCACGGTGCGGTGAACGCGCGATTCCCAGGGGGCAGGCATCGCCGACATGAGGAGAGGCTACCGTCGCCTCGCGTGACTAATCAGCAGCGTCGCTGGATACTCGGCGGGGGGTTGGCATCGGGGAAGTCCCTTGTTAGGGAGATGCTGGCGGATGCCGGGATAGCGACCATCGACGCCGACCGGGTGGGCCATGAGGTCCTCGAGCCTTCCGGCGCTGCGTTCGACGAGGTTCGGTCGAGATGGCCCCAGATCGTCGTCGACGGTGAGATCAGCCGATCTGCTCTGGCCGGGATCGTGTTCGACGACCCTTCCGAGCTGGAGGAGCTCGAGTCCATTACGCACCCCCATATCTTCGACACGATCATGGGACGGGTGGAGCGACTTGATACCCCGGTCGTTGTGGAGATGCCCGTCCTCACCGATCGTCTGCGGGGGGAGTGGGGACGTCTGGTGGTGGATAGCCGGGAGGAAGCCAAGCTGGCCAGGGCGATCGAGCGGGGGATGAGCGAAGCGGACGCCAGGTCTCGTCTTCAGGCGCAACCTTCCCGGGCCGACTGGCTGGCGTCGGCCGATCTCGTGATACCGAACCACCGCTCTCTCGAAGAGTTGAAGCGCCTGGTCGAAGACGTGCTCGAGCATCTCTGAGCGGGCCTGATCTGTCCCAGGGGACCGGTACTCTGGACATCGTGCCCCGATTCGAGGTCATCTCCGAGTTCCAACCTGCCGGCGATCAGCCCAAGGCGATCGACGCGCTCGCCGAAGGTTTGCTGCGGGGAGATCGGTTCCAGACCCTGCTTGGCATCACCGGATCCGGGAAGTCGGCCACGATCGCCTGGACGATCGAGAAGGTTCAGAAGCCGACGCTCGTGCTGGCGCCGAACAAGGCCCTGGGAGCACAGTTGGCCAACGAGTTCCGCCAGTTCTTCCCCAACAACCGGGTCGAGTACTTCGTCTCCTACTACGACTACTACCAGCCCGAGGCGTATATCCCTCAGACCGACACCTTCATCGAGAAGGACGCCACCATCAACGATGAGATCGACCGGCTGCGGCACGCGGCGACTGCAGGGCTGCTGGTGCGTGACGACGTGATCATCGTGGCCTCGGTCTCGGCGATATACGGTCTGGGGTCCCCCGAGCAGTATGAGGGTCAACTGCTGCGATTGGTCCAGGGTGTCGAGTATCCGATGGGCGAAGCGATCAAGCGGCTGGTCGACATCCAGTACGAGCGAAACGAGGTCAACCTCATCAGGGGCAAGTTCCGGGTGCGCGGCGATACCCTGGAGGTGTTCCCTTCGTATGAGGAGACCATCGTTCGAGTCCAGTTCTGGGGCGACGAGGTGGAGCGCATCCTGCGACTCAACCCGGTGACCGGTGAGGTTGTCGAGGAGCTGAACGAGCTGTTCGTCTTCCCCGCCACCCACTACGTGACCGAGCGGGAGAGGATGCTCAAGGCGATCGCCTCCATCGAGGACGAGCTCGCCGAGAACCTGGCGAAGCTGGAGAAGCAGGGGAAGATGCTGGAGGCCCAGCGTCTCCGCATGCGGACCAATTACGACCTGGAGATGATGCGCGAAGTCGGTTTCTGCTCCGGTATCGAGAATTACTCACGTCACTTGGACGGTCGGAAGCCGGGAGAGGCCCCATACACCCTCCTCGACTATTTCCCCGACGACTATTTGACGATCATCGACGAGTCGCACGTCACCGTTCCCCAGATAGGCGGCCAGTACGAGGGCGACAGATCCCGAAAGGACGTTCTCGTCGAGCACGGCTTCCGTCTCCCTTCCGCAAAGGACAACCGTCCTCTGCGCTTCGACGAATGGCTGGACAAGGCCAACCAGGTGATCTTCCTCTCCGCCACGCCATCCGATTTCGAGATCGGGCACTCCACGCAGGTGGTGGAGCAGATCATCCGTCCCACCGGTCTGATCGACCCCGAGGTCATGATCCGCCCCACCAAGGGTCAGATCGATGATCTCGTCGAGGAGATCCGCCGTAGAGCCCTGGCGGAGCAGCGTGTGCTGGTCACCACCCTGACCAAGAAGATGGCCGAGGACCTCACCGACTACTTGCTGGAGATGGGTGTCCGGGCCCGCTACATGCACTCCGAGATCGACACCCTTGAGAGGGTGCAGATCATGCGTGAGCTACGTCTCGGGGATTTCGACGTCCTCGTCGGAATCAACCTCCTGCGAGAGGGTCTCGACCTGCCCGAGGTCTCCTTGGTCGCGATTCTGGATGCAGACAAGGAAGGGTTCCTCAGATCGGAGACCTCCCTGATCCAGATCATCGGGAGGGCGGCCCGCAACGTCGACGGCCAGGTTGTGATGTATGCGGACAACATCACGGATTCGATGAAACGGGCGATCCACGAGACCAATCGGAGACGACTTCGGCAGCAGGAGTGGAACGAGGAGCATGGCATCGACCCCCAGACGGTTCGCAAGCGGGTGTCCGACATCCTCGAGCTCGTTCAGAGTGACGTGCCGGCCGCCGATAGGAGGCGACGGGACGTCCAGCGACGGGCCCCCATCGATCTCGAGGGCGATGACCTGGCACGTCTGGTCATGAGTCTCGAGGAGGAGATGCATGAAGCGGCCAAGGATCTTCGTTTTGAGTATGCCGCACGTCTCAGGGACGAGATCAACGAGCTCAAACGCGAACTGCGGGAGGTCGCCGAGGCAGGCTGATCTCGGATGAGCCGTCCCGGAGCACCGACGAGCGCGGCCGGGCGATCGGTCTGGCGAGAGCACCTGCCGCTTCTTTCGGGAATCGTCGGTGGTTTGATCGTGGCGATCGTCGTGGCGTGGCTCGGTGTCGACACGTCGGTCGCCGACGTCGATTACGACTGGCTGGTCGCCAGGGCTGCGATCAACGGCAACTCGTACGACCCGGTTCTTTCGTTGGCCGACGACGAAGGGGTGAACATCTATGTCGTTCGGGCCGCCGACGGCTCAACCGATGTCGTCCATCCCCGCACACCTGGTGCCCTGTTTCTCCTGTTGCCGTTGGTTCTCGTCCCATTCAGGTATGTCGTCCCATTGATCACCGGGTTTTCGGCGTTCGTGTTGATCTGTTTCGCTTCGTCATGGCTCTCGAGCAGTGGCCCTCCCTGGCATCGGCGGGTCATCTGGCTTGGGTTGGGGTTGCTGACCGCACCGGTCCTCATGTCGTTCGCCTACGCCGCACAGACTCTCCTCGTGGCCGCCATGGTGGTGGGCGCTCTCGTCGCGGCTCACCGGGGGAAGCGAGCCGTTCCTGCCGTCCTGGCGGCGTGTGCCATCGTCCTCAAGCTATATCCGGCTGCGCTTCTGGCCGTTTGGTGGGCCCGGGGCCAAAAAGATGTCGTCTTCAGGACAGTGATCGCCGTATTGGGACTGACGCTTCTCGGTCTCCTGCTCCCGGGGGTCTCACTGGTTGATTCCTGGGACGCGTTGCGTTCGGCCGGCTGGGATTTCATACGGGTGCCTACAAACGGGTCACTTGCGGCCCTCCTCGTGAACGCAGGCTTGTCGGCTCAGGCTGCATCTGCCATTGGGATCGTTGCTCTGGCGCTGCTGGCGGCGTATGTGGTCGTGTCGGGCATCGGGCTCTCGATCCCTGCGGTTCTGGCCCTTGTGGTCTGCTTGCTCCTACAGCCGATCTCGTGGGCAGCGTTCGACGTCGTGCTCGTGCCATTCCTGGTCGTGGCCTTGGCAGACTCGCCGACATCGCGTCTGAGCGATGCCGGTCCGCTCGTTCTGTGGCTGATCCTCACCGTCGGCTGGTTGGCCTCGGCAAGCTTCATCACCGAGCTCACTTTTCTTGCCAGGGTCGCCTTGCTCGTGGTGCTGCTGATCCCTCGTTCGCCGCCGCCCCGACCGGTTCCAGGCTCGGACCTGAGCGAAATCCTCGTGTCGGAGATCGTCGCATGAGGCGGGCTTAGAAGGCACCGGTTCGCCGGTGGCCGGCCCGCCGGGCGAGCAAACGCCTAACGCTCGGCTCGGTTTCTGCCGAATCTGGATAACCATGAACGTTGTTGGACGCCGCCACGTCGTGTTCAATGGCCCCCGGCAAATCCGAACAGGACTAGCCGGGATTCTGTCTGTAGAAGGTGTCGAGTGGCCGAAGGAAGACGATCGATGAAGAAGCTCTCGGTCCTGATGCCCGTGTACAACGAGTCACGCACACTCCGCAGTATCGTCAAACGAGTTCTCGATTCTCCCGTGAATCTCGAGATCGAGCTCATCTGCGTTGACGACGGCTCGACCGATTCGTCACTATCGGTCCTGGAAGAGCTGAGTCAGTCGGATCCCCGCATCAAGGTCGTAGCCCAACCTCGCAACGGAGGCAAAGGTCTCGCCATCAGGACTGCCATCGACCACATGACCGGTGACATTGCGATCATCCAGGATGCCGATCTGGAGTACGACCCGGCCGAATACCAGCGGATCATCTCACCAATACTGGAGGGCATCGCCGACGCGGTGTATGGGTCCCGCTTCGCCAGCAGTGAGGTTCGCCGTGTCCTCTTCTTCTGGCACGCTTTGGGAAATCGGGTCCTGACGCTGCTCTCCAACATGGCGAATGACATCAACCTGACGGATATGGAGACGGGGTACAAGGCGATCAAAGCCGATGTGCTCAAGCGTCTTCGTCTCACTTCCGATCGTTTTGGGCTGGAACCAGAGATAACGGCGAGATTGGCTGGAAGTGGCGCACGGATCTATGAGGTGCCCATCAGCTATCGCGGCCGGACGTACGCCGAGGGCAAGAACATCGGATGGGTCGACGGTCTCGAAGCCTTGTGGCTGATCTTCAAGTTCAGGTTCGTCGACACACGTCACCTCAACGACAGCGGCCATGTGACGCTGGAAAGCCTCGCAGGCGCGCCTGCCATCTCGAGGTGGATGCTGGAGCCATTCAAGCCCTACCTCGGCTCCAGGGTATTCGAGGCAGGTTGTGGCGCTGGGAACATCACCCAACACCTCATAGACCGGGAGAGACTCGTGGTCATGGACATCGACCCCAACCACGTGGAGGTCATACGCTCGCGATTCGATCACATGGAGAACGTCGACGTTCGGTTAGGGGATCTCACCGATGCCGAAATGTACGGGACGCTCCCGGACGATATGGACTCGGTGATTTGCATGAATGTCCTCGAGCATCTCGACGCGCCGGACGTCGCCGTCGCTGGCTTTGCAGATGTTCTCCGGCCGGGAGGCCATGTTCTCGTCCTGGTTCCGGCGCACGACTGGCTCTTCTCGGCCGCTGACGAGGCCCTCGGCCATCACAAGCGCTATTCGAAGCCTGACCTGGTCGGTTTGCTGGAAGGGGCCGGCCTCGAGGTCGTATCGGTAGGAGAGTTCAATCGACTCGGCGTCCTCGGTTGGGCCATCAACAAGTCTCTGCAACGGACGAACATCGGCCGACTTCAGGCCAAGGTCTTCGCGCTGTTGCTTCCGCTGGCCCGACTGCTGGAACGAATACCGATGCTGCCCGGCCTGAGCTGGATCGCTGTCGCCCGTTCGAGCTGAGGAAGTCTCGGTAGTGAGAGTCATCGCCCCGAGTGGCCTCGGACGCCAAGCTCATTCCGGGGTTCACCGTCTCGCTAGCCACAGAAAGGCCCGATCGAATGTTCGGTGACCTACGAGTGATGGGTCTTGTCCCCGTGCTCGACGAGGAGAAGAAGATCGGTCTCGTGGTCGAAAGGGTCCCGCAGATCGTCGACCGGGTGCTCGTCGTAGACGACGGCTCCACAGACGGCTCGGCAGCGGTGGCGAGAGGCAAGGGAGCCGAGGTCATCGAGCTGGGCAGGACGTTGGGAGTGGGCGCGGCCCTGAGGACGGGTTTTGAGTACGCCATCGCCAACGATTTCGACGTTGTGGTGGTGATGGCTGGGAACAACAAGGATTCGCCTGAGGAGATCCCGTTGCTCTTGTCCAAGATGATCGAAGAGGATGCCGACCTCGTCCAGGGCTCCCGGTGGCTGGGCGAGAGCGACGACTTCGGTCACATGCCGTTCTACAGGAAGGTGGCGACGAGACTTCATCCCTTCGTCTTCAACCTGATATCGCCGGTGAAGCTGACCGACACGACGAATGGCTTTCGAGCCGTGACCACACGTCTTCTGTCGGACCTGGCCGTGGATCTGAGACAGTCGTGGTTGGACGAGTACGAGTTGGAGGTGTACCTCTTGTACAAGGCGGCGACGCTCGGCTACACGATCGGTGAGGTGGGAGTGACGAAGAGATACCCGCCGAAATCGTTGGGTCAGACGAAGATGAAGCCGATAACAGGCTGGTGGTCGATCCTGCGTCCACTCGTCCTATTGGGATTCCGACTCAAGAGATAAAGGATGTGATGCCGTCGTGATGACCGGAATCGGAGTCATCGGTGCAGGGCACTGGGGCCCGCACTTGATCCGAAACTTCAACGACAACTTGTCCTCTCAGGTGCTTTGGGTGGCCGAGACCGCCGATGTCCGCCGGAAGATGATCGCAGAGCGCTTCCCTTCGGTATCGGTGACCACCGAGTTGTCTGACGTTCTCCATGACGAGAGGGTTGACGCGGTTGTGGTGGCGACACCCACATCGACCCACGCCGGGATCGTCACCTCCGCGTTGGAGGCGGGTAAGCACGTGTTCGTTGAGAAGCCGATCGCCCACACTCTCGACGATTCGTTGGCGTTGTGTCATCTCGCCGATGACAAGCAACTCGTTTTGATGGTGGGTCATGTGTTCCTGTTCAACCCCGCGTTCCGTGCCGCCAAGGCATACATCGACCGCGGGGACCTTGGTGACGTGAAGTACATCTCGATGACCAGGACCAACTTGGGCCCTGTCCGCGGCGACGTGAATGCAGCCTGGGACCTGGCCAGCCACGACATCTCGATAGCCAACTACTGGTTGAACGAGATGCCTGAGATCGTCACCGCAACGGGGGGCAGTTGGCTCAACGAAGGGGTGGAAGACGTTGTCTTCGCCACATTGACCTACCCGGGCGAGATCCTGGTTCACATAGAGGCCTCCTGGCTCAACCCGCGTAAGAGACGTCTCGTGGCGGCCATCGGGTCCGAGCGGATGTTGACGATCGATGACATGGACCTGACCGAGCCGATTCGGATCTATGACAAAGGAATAGTGGGGGTGGAAGCAGAGTTCACCGATACCTTTGCCGGCTTTCGCTCTCAGATTCGGGAGGGCGAGGTGAGGATTCCCCATGTGACCGGTGGCGAGCCGCTGAAGTCTGAATGCGATGAGTTCCTCCGTCGCATCGCCGGAGACGGAAGCGACCTGTCCGACGGCTGGGACGGCGCATCGATCGTCTCTGTGCTCGACGCCATAGACCGCTCGATGGCGAAGGGCGGCGAGGCCACACCTGTCCAGCCGGTGCAATGAGCATTCCTCTGGTAGATCTCGGTTGGCAGCACGACGTCATAGCCGAGGATGTGGATCGCGGCCTCAAGGAGGTCTTCGCCAACACCGCATTCATTCAGGGTCCCCAGGTAGCCGAATTCGAGGACGCCTTCGCCACTTTCGTCGGTGCCGAGCACTGCGTCGGCGTGGGCAGCGGAACCGACGCATTGGAGTTGGCGATTCGGGCACTCGATATTGGGCCAGGTGACTCGGTCGTTGTCCCCGCCAACAGCTTCATAGCCAGCGCACTCGGGGTGCTCAGAGCCGGTGCCGACGTGAAGCTCGTCGATTGCGACCCGGAGTCCTATCTAATGGACATGGCGATGGCGTCCGAAGCGCTCGACGCCAAGGTGAGAGCGATCATGCCGGTGCACTTGTACGGGCAAATGGCGCCGGCGGAACAACTCACCGGGATGCCCGAAAGGGTGGCCATCATCGAAGACGCAGCACAGTCGCAGGGCGCCACGCGGCACGGTCGGGGGATGGGGTCCTTGGGTGTTGTCGCCGCGACCAGTTTCTACCCCGGCAAGAACATCGGAGCCTACGGCGACGCCGGTGCGGTAGTCACCTCCGACGCCCCCCTCGCGGATCTGGTGCGGAAGCTTGGGAACTGGGGCTCCTCTGAGAAGTACCACCACCCCGAGCTTGGATTCAACTCGCGGCTGGACACTGTCCAAGCGGTGGTCCTCAAGGCAAAACTCGACCGCTTGGCTGCTTGGAACGGGGCGCGGGAGGAGGCGGCCCGGCGGTACCACGCCCTGCTCGCGGACGAGGAACGTGTTCGATTGCCGGTGACTCTCCCAGGAAACAGCCATGTGTGGCATCTGTATGTGATCCGGGTCCCGAGCCGGGATCGTGTTCTCGAGCACATGCGTGGCCATGGAGTGGGGGCCGGAATTCACTACCCGGTTCCCATGCACTTGCAGGGGGCGCTGTCTCGCTTGGGATACGGGCCTGGTGACTTTCCCGCGACCGAGCAGGCGGCGACGGAGATCCTCTCCCTCCCCATGTACCCGGGGATCACCGAGGGCCAACAGGAGCGCGTTGTCGAGGTTCTCCTCGACTCCCTGAAGGAGGCCTGACCGTGAACGAATCCGTCTTCGTTCATCCCACCGCCCTGGTCGAGTCCGACGACGTCGGGGCCGGGACTCGTGTCTGGGCCTTCGCCCACGTGATGGCAGGGGCCGTGGTTGGCAGGGAGTGCAAGATCGGGGATCACGCCTTCATCGAATCGGGCGCCACCCTTGGCGATCGTGTCACGGTCAAGAACGGATGCCTCATCTGGTATGGGGTTCATATAGCCGACGAAGTGTTCGTCGGTCCCAATGTCGTCTTCACCAATGACATGAGGCCGAGAGTTCGCTATCAGACCGGTCCCGAAGACTGGCTCGAGACCCAAGTGTTGGCGGGAGCATCGCTTGGAGCCAACAGCACGATCCTGTGCGGGATCACAATTGGTGAAAGTGCTCTTGTAGGAGCAGGCTCGGTGGTGGTGAAGGACGTGCCCGCTCACGCGCTCGTGGTCGGAAACCCCGCTACACAGCGAGGCTGGGTCTGCGAGTGCGGCGCCGTCCTGGGCCCATCTTTGACGTGTGAGATCTGCGGTCGCCGCTACGAGCACACGGCATCGGGGCTGGCCGAGGCTTCTTGACGATGAGCCGCAAGTTGCTGGCTGTCGGAGCTCTCGCCTTCGTCTTCTCCGCGTTCCTCGTGGGCCGCGTTCTCGCCGAGTTCGACTGGAACCCGTCGGCAACGATCAAATTCGGCGAAGTGTTCACCGAACAGAATGCGTACGCCGAGGAGCTGCTCGGAGAGATCGTTCTGGCACCAGAGGCGGGTCATGACGGGAAATTCTTCTTCTCACAAGCCATGGATCCCTTCTACATGGAGCCGGACATCCACGCCGTGTTCCTGGACAGGCCGACATACCGAGCTCAAAGGATGCTCTATCCGACTGTCGCGTCCCTGGGTGGGTTGCTCTCGCCCGTGGCAACCGCATGGGGGCTGATCGTGGTCAACGTGCTGGCTCTCGTGGCCGGTACCGCCTTCACCGGTCTGGTGGCCCAACGGCTTGGGCTATCGACCTGGTTCGGCCTGGCATTCCTGCTGAACCCCGGTCTACTCGTGGCATTGAATATCGATGGGGCGAACATCGTGGCTATGGCCGGCTTGATGGCCGGCGTCTACTACGTCATGGAGGACCGTCTGCTCGCGGCGTCGCTGGCAATGACGGCTTCGGTCCTGGCGAGGGAGACGATGCTCATCGCCGTCCTCGGTCTCGCGCTGTTCTGGTACTTCAGGAAGAGGCGTTATCCCTGGTCGATGCTCATTCCCCCGGGAGCAGCTGTTGCATGGTGGGTGTTCGTGCACTGGAGGCTCGATGATGGCCTGGCTCAGGACACAAAGGCGGTCGGGTTGCCCATGGTTGGGTTCGTGCATGCCTTCCGCCACTGGGCCCAGTCGTCGGGCGCCACGGTCGATCTGCTGATGGGGTCGGTCCTCTTGGTCGTTTCGCTGGCCATCCTCATCCGTGCTTTTCGGACCCCCACCGCATTGGGCTGGGGGGTCGCCGGGTTCGCTGTCCTGGCACCTTTGATAAGCGAGCCTGTGTGGCTGCGGTACTTCGACTCCACCCGCGCCCTGGCCCCCGTCCTCACGGCCTATGCCCTCCTCATTCCTGCGGCAATCAAGGCGCGTAGGAAAGGTAATGGCTCAGCCGGCACCTCACCCGGGGACGGCGACTCCAAACGTTCGACGAACTCTCTCGTCGGATGAAGCTCCGCTGATGACAGCCTCACCGTTTCGATGGCTCGGTTCCGTTCGCTGGACCAGACCCGCTCTGATCGTCGTCGCCATAGCCGTCTTGTTGTCGTCCGCGACAGTGGCCTTCGGGTTCGATCCTCTGGACGCCGACATCAAGTACGACTGGCTGGTCACGAGAGAGGCGCTTCGGCCGGGTGGCGACGCCTATCGAGACGTTCTCGAGATGGCGCATGACGAGGGGGTGAGCGTCGCCGTCCACGCCGGTGACGGCGTTGAAACGCTCACGGGCCACCCGCGACCACCGGGGACGATCGTGTTGCAGCTGCCACTGGTCGCGGTCCCATACGACTTCTTGTTCGCGACGTCCGTCTTCGTTGCATCGATCGCGCTCGGTGTTGTCGTCTTCCTGGTCGATCGGAGGCGGAATCCGAGAGTGGCTCTCGTTTCGGCCGGCGCGCTCGTTGTGAGTGCGCCGCTGTGGGTGAACTACCGCTTCGCCGGGCAGGCGGCGATCGTCGCCGTGCTGGCGCTCGCCGGTTGGACGCTGCTCCGTGATCGCGACGGGGTATTCGGTGGCGTGTTGATCGGGCTGGCTTCCGTGCTGAAGCTGTTTCCGGCGCTGCTCATCATCCCGCTGCTCCTCACCAAGCGATGGAGGGCGTCGCTCTCATTGGTGGGAACAGGTTTGACCCTCAATTTGATAGGCCTGTCACTTCCTGGAGTGTCCGCCGGACGGGCGCTGCATGAGCTCGCCTCTGCCACAGCTACCTGGGTAGGCGTACCTGCCAACGGTTCTCTCGTCCGGCCTTTGATGGCCATGGGTCTTCCGGCAGCGTTCGCTCAGGTGGCAGCCCTCGGCCTCGTTCTCCTGTTGGTGGGCGTCCTGGCTCGGCAGGGCAAGGCGACCGCCTGGCGAGCGGCCATGCTGCCATTCCCGTGGTTTGCCATTGGGCTCCTGGTGATTCCACTCAGTTGGATCAGCTACGACCTGGCGGTCGCACCGGCACTCATACTCATGGTGATATCCGCTGATCGGAGATCCCATCTCCTCGGGTTGTTCGGGTTGGGATTGTGGTTGGCCCCTATCGCGGTCTGGCCGAACGGAGTCGTCCTGTATGGGCCTTTCTCGCTCCTTGTGAGGGTCCTGGTAGTCGTCGCGTCCTTCCACGCCCTCCACGATTTCTCGGGTTGGTCGATGCGATCCATCGGGTCCCGGCCGGAGCTCGAGGCGGCCATGGAGCCGAAGGCCGGTTGATGACGTCGGTGAGCCCACCATCCGAGGACGGGATGGGGATAGGAGCAATGCGCCGAGGGGCGTGGATGGTGGCGCTGGTAGGTGTCCTGTTCTCGACGCTGGTGGTTGTGCGAGTCATGGCCCAGAACGGTTGGGACGTTTCCATCTTCGTGGCCTTCGGGAAGGAGGCTACGGCCACACGCTTGTACGCAGAGGAACGGCTGGACCGCATCTACTTGCGGGACGCGCTGGGTCACGACGGAAAGTTCTTCTTCGTCCAATCGAACGACCCGTGGATTCTGGACCCCGAAGAGAACGCTGCGGTCCTCGACCGGCCGAGGTATCGGAGTCAACGCATGCTGTATCCGGTGTTGGCCGGGGGAGCCGGCCTCTTCGGCCCGAAGGTGATCGTCTGGTCGATGCTCGTTGTGAATCTGATCGCCATGGGCGTGGGTACTTGGGTGGTTTCTCAGATTGCGATGGAACTCGGCGGCTCAGCGTGGTGGGGCCTTGCTTTCGGCCTGAACCTCGGCTTCGTGAGTGAGTTGGACATCGGGGGAGCGGGCGTCGTTGCCGCGGCAATCGCCTTTGGAGCGGTGCTGGCGATGATGAGGCAGCGCTACTGGATGGGGGTCGTTCTCCTGGCTCTTGCCGCGTTGACGAGGGAGGCGATGCTCGTAACCGCCGCCGGGGTAGCTCTATGGCTTTGGGCCCATCGGGAGCGAAGGCCGGCCGTTCTGGCCGCACTGGCGCCCGTCCTGGCTGCAGGCTCATGGGCGTTGTACGTTCGAATGCGAATAGGGGAGGTTGTGGTCGCGCAGGTGGAGGAGATCGGGTGGCCGTTCGTGGGTTTCGTGCAGGCCTTTGACCATTGGATGAGCCGCCCTGTCGACCTGGTCGCGGGTATAGCGATCTTCTTGCTCTTCGTGGTCTACGTTCGCCGTGTGATCAAGCATCCGCACCTGGTGGGTTGGGCGTTCGTGGGCTTCGTTCTGATCGGTGTCCTTTTCACCGAACAGGTTTGGCACAGCT
>Ga0307417_10000695_pt1 | contig 13620 bp, 13 predicted proteins | sample SalMarWE160210MG_2_FD_202514 | JGI IMG/M metagenome (GOLD analysis project Ga0307417, IMG submission 202514) | Salt marsh sediment microbial communities from the Plum Island Ecosystem LTER, Massachusetts, United States - WE1602-10 | ecosystem: Environmental > Aquatic > Marine > Intertidal zone...
TGGAGCTGGGCGCGATTGAGCCCTTCCTGTCCGAGATGGGCATCTCCAATGCTGAAGCTCAGCCCTCGCTCAAAATAAGCAAGAGTGCGCTCTCGGAAGAGACCCAGGTGGTTTTGCTTGAGCGGAGCGGGTGATCGCTCAGTAAAATTGAATGTTCCCTGCCGTTCCAGGCAGGCTCACGTGAGGTAAGGAAACCATGGCCGTCAAGCTCTTGATGACGTGGGATATCGTCCCAGGGCGCGAACAAGAGTACTTCGAGTTTGTGGTCCGCGAATTCGTGCCGGGGATGCAGCGTTTGGGGATTCAACCCACCGAGGCCTGGTACACGACCTATGGGGACCGCCCGCAGATCCTCACCGGCGGGGTGACGGACGATTTGGGGGAAATGGAGATCGCCCTGGCCACCGACGATTGGGGCAGCCTTAAGGACAACTTGTTGGAGTTTGTCACCAATTTCGAGTGGAAAGTGGTATCGGCCTCCAGTGGTTTTCAGATGTAGCCAAACAAAAAAGCGGCCCGATGGGCCGCCACAAAACACGAGGCCGAGCTGCCCTAGTCTTCTTTCGTTGACGGGGCGGCTTTCGTTTCCGGCTCAGGCTTGGTGGAGGACTCGCCCGATGCGCCGTGGCTGGAGCGCGACGCCGGGTTCTTGGACGAACGGTTGTCGGTCACGTAGAAACCTGACCCCTTGAACACAATCCCGACCGGCTGAAAGAGCTTTCGCAGCTTCTTCTTGCCGCACTCAGGGCACTTGGCCAAGGGTTTGTCGCTGAACTTCTGGTGGCGTTCAAACTGAACGCCGCAGTTTTCACACCGGTACGCGTAGACGGGCATCAAATTCCTCCATCTTGCCCCACCCGATCCGCATTATATCGCCCGCCCAGGTGGATAGCAAGCACGCGAGATGTCGGTGCGACCCGACCCCGGGTCCAGCCAACAATCATCCATAGGATAGCCCCGCAACATCAGAAATGAGTTAGACGCGCAGGCGCCGGACCTTGCCCGAATTGAGGAGTCCGTTGACCCCCCTCACCTTTACGCTTATCATCTGGGGAAGGCAAGGTCATCCGGGCGATCGCGGGCGGCGATACGCCGTCCGAGGAAAGTCCGCGCTCCACAGAGCAAGGTGCCGGGTAACACCCGGGCGGGGCAACCCGCGGACAGGGCCACAGAAAAGGACCGCCCGAAAGTCGACGTCGCTGAAGCTCGCTCTGGCGAGATCACGTGATGCTTCGATTTTCGGGTAAGGGTGAAAAGGCGGTGTAAGAGACCACCGGCGCCGGCAGCAATGCCGGCGGCCAGGCAACCCCCACCAGGAGCAAGGCCAAGCAGGAGTGACGTCCTTCGGGACGGGGACCCGCTCGTTCCCCATCAGCTCCGGGTCGGCCGCTCGAGCCCGGCCGCAAGGTCGGGTCCAGATAGATGATCGCCCACGTGGTGTGTGTCGATCGGCTCTGCCGATTCGAAACTGCCCACTGGACAGAACGCGGCTTACAGGACGACCTGCCCCACCCACCGGCCCTTCGGGGCCGGTTCGACTTTAAGTCCCCCCGCCCGGCGCGGGGTTCGCCGGAGATCCAGCAGGCTGGGTGGGGCGGGCGCCCAAGCCGAAGCCTCCCCCGCTTTTCGTGAAGTGAGTTTCCTAGGCTAGGAGGACGGTACCAGCCGAAAGGGTGGATGTTCAGGCTTGCGTCCCCCCAAAAAATGGTATATGCTGTGTCAGATTGTGGGGGAAAGTGGGACGAAGTGGGACGCCGGAGCCGCCGGCGTCTTGGCGTTTAGGCAGAGAATAGAACAGATGTTCCTAGGGCAGTTCTCCCATTCGATCGACTCCAAGGGCCGGATCACGATACCGGTTAGCTTTCGGGCTGCCTTGGCCTCCGGCGCGTTTGTCACGCAGGGCTTCGAACGCAATCTGGTGGTTTATACCACGGATGACTTCCAACGAATGGCCCACCGCGCCGCCACCCTCACCACCACCAATCCCGAAGCGAGGGCCATCCGCCGTGTGATGTTCGGGCGGGCGGCAGACATCGGCCTCGACTCGGCCGGAAGAATCCTGGTCCCTACATTCCAGAGGGAGTATGCGCAGCTGGACGGCGAGGTGACCATTGTCGGCGCCGGGGAATACTTCGAGATCTGGAGTTCCGAACTCTGGTTAGGTGAATTGGCCTCGGTCAGCGATCCTGAGGTCAATGCCAAGCGCTTCATCGAATTCGATTTGTCGTCGGGGGAGTAGGGGATGGGGCCGTCATTTGACGCCCCGCAAGCACCTCCTCACCGTCCCGTTCTTTACCAGGAAGTGCTGGCGGCACTTCGTCCGCGCCCCGGCCAGCGATACATCGACGGCACGGTGGGTGCCGGGGGTCATGCCGCCGGGGTGCTCCGGGGCTCGGTTCCCGACGGGCTTCTGCTTGGCCTGGATCGAGATCCCGCGGCGCTTGAGATCGCCGGTGCGGCGCTGGCCGAGTTTGGCGATCGGGTGCATCTCCGCCATGCACCCTACACGGAAATGGATGGGCAGGTGCAACGCCTTGGCTGGCAAGCAGTGAATGGGGTTCTGCTCGATCTCGGTCTGTCGTCCATGCAGCTCGATGAGCCCAGCCGGGGGTTCGCACTCAAAGAGGACGGCCCACTCGACATGCGCTTCGATCCGCAACAAAGCCTGCGAGCCGCCGATCTGGTCAACACCTGGCCCGAAGCCGACCTGGCGGATGTCCTCTTCACGCTCGGAGAAGAGAGACGATCGAAGCGGATTGCCAGGGCCATCGTCGACGCCAGGCCGGTGGAGTCAACCGGCCAGTTGGCTGGAATCGTGGCCCAGTCCGTGGGCCGGGCAGGCGGAAGGCGACATCCGGCAACCAAGACGTTTCAAGCGCTGCGCATGGCGGTCAATGATGAACTTGGCCAGCTTGAAAAGGGACTGCAGGTTGCGGTTGGCCAGTTGGAGACCGGAGGTCGGCTGGTGGTAATCAGCTTCCATTCGCTTGAGGACCGTCTGGTGAAGCAGTACTTCAAACGTGAGTCGATGGACTGCATCTGCCCGCCGGATCAGCCGACGTGCACCTGCGGCCACCAAGCAAGAGTGAAGATCGTTAGCCGCAAGGCCATTCGGCCCAGCGAGGCCGAAATTGCGATCAACCCACGCGCCCGCAGCGCACGAATGAGAGTGGCAGAGTATGTGGGGCAGGCATGAACCTTGCAATGAACGCGTTGGGTGGTGTACGTCATGACGGCTGCAAATCAAAGACGACCTCAGGCCTCGCGGCGCACAGGTTGGCGCCTTGCTGTGCGTTCCACCAGCAGGGCTGTCCTGCTGGTGATCACTCTGCTTTGCGTGGGGGGGATGTATCTGGCCGTGAGCGCTAAAGTCGCCGACGCCGGGCGTCAGGTGTTGACGCTCCAATCCCGCAAGCAAGATCTGTTCCAGGCCAACAAGGAGCTGAACGCCCAGCTGGCGGTGTTGACGGCACCCGAGCGGATGATGGCGAGGGCGATTGCCCTCGGTTTCCACCCCGCTTCCCCCGATGAGATTCAATACCTCAAGGTGCCGGGCTATAAGCCGCCGGCGCCGTTTGTTGCGCCCAGGCCCCCGGCTAATACGGACGGCTCAGCGGCCATGCTGTCCCCCGCCTACACCGAGACGCTGGGCGAATGGCTGACGCGTGTGTTTGGCAAGTCAGGGGGGCAGCCTTGAATCCAGAACACACGCATGCCCGCGTGCGCGTGACCAGCATCTTGATCGTGATGGCCCTCGTGGCGACCACGCTGCTCATTCAATTGGTGAGAGTACAGTTTGGACCTTACGCTCCGATCTTCGCCGCCAGGGGCGATGCCAGCGTGGGACGAGTGGAGCAGGTCATGCCGGCGCGGGGGCAGATCTTTGATCGTGACGGCCAAATCCTGGCCACCAATGCCAACCTTTACCACATTGAAATTGAGATCAGACAGCTCACCCCGCAGAGCCAGCAGGACATCGCCGCCGTGCTGTCCAAGCTGCTGGTCATCCCGTTTGAGGATCTCCACAATCAGCTCACGCGTGATTGGGCCAGCCAGGGCCAGTTCCGGATTCGGCTCACACGGCCCGATGACCAGGGCGGCAATTTGCCCATCACGGTCGACCAATTTGTGGCCGACGTCCTGCGCGGTTTTCTCGCCGACCCCACGGCACCCGACCTGAGCGGTTTGGCGCTGGTTCCGGCACCCAAGCGCGTTTATCCCGCCGGCACGCTTGCGGGGCACGTGTTGGGCTTTGTTAATGAAGAAGGTAAAGGCTTCTTTGGGGTGGAGGGCTACTACGACGAGTGGCTGGCGGGCAAACCCATCACCGTCGAACAGCCACTCATCCCGCCCGAGGCTCGCCCCGAACCGAACCCGCCGGCGGGCGTCAACCTGGTGTTGACCATCGACACCGAGATCCAGCAAATGGTGGAAGACGCGCTCAACGAAGCCCTCAAGACCAGCCTGGCTGAAAGCGGTCAGATCATTGTCATGGACCCGCATTCGGGGGAAATCCTGGCCATGGCGGCTTCGCCTGAGTTGGACCCCAACAACTATCAGCCGTGGTTGAAGCCGGACAAGCAAGGCAAAGAGCCGGTGATCACGCCTGGGGCGAGCGCGCAGTACGAACCAGGTTCGACGTTCAAGATTCTGACCATGGCCGCCGCCCTCGACACCGGGGTCGTCACGCCCGACACGACCTTTGTGGACACCGGATCGATTGAAGTCGGGGGGCACGAGATCATCAATTGGGACGGGAGCGCGTGGGGACCGCAAACCATGACCGGGTGCATGCAGCATTCCCTCAATGTCTGCCTCGCCTTCGTCGCCTCGGACAAGCTGGGAGCCAAAGATTTCTATCAGTATCTGGCCAACTTCGGGATCGGCCGCCTAACAGGAATCGATCTGGCCGGCGAAGTCGCCGGGCAGCTCCGAACGCCGCGCCATCCACAATGGACGGAGTCAGACCTGGGCACGAATTCATTCGGTCAGGGTGTTTCCGTGACGCCCGTGCAGCTCTTGGCCGCCGTAAGCGCCGTGGCCAACGGGGGCGTGATGGTTCAGCCTCATGTCGTGCGCGAGGTGGTCGGACCCCAGGGCGCCTATTGGCCCAAGACCACCGCGCTCGGCCAACCGATATCTCAGCAGACCGCCGCAGCGCTGTCCCAGATGCTCAGCCAATCCGCGGGGGGTGAAACCCAGTATGCACATGTTAACGGCTATGACCTGGCCGGCAAGACGGGGACGGCCCAGGTCCCAACTGATTACGGCTACGACCCCAACCTGACGATTGCCTCGTTCATCGGTTGGGGGCCGCTGCCGGATCCGCAATTCCTGGTGCTGGTCCGTCTCGACAAGCCCAAGACGTCACCCTGGGGCTCGGTGGTCGCTGCGCCTGTCTTCCAAAAGGTCGTCCAGAGACTGGTGGTCTTGATGCACATCCCTCCCGATTCCGTGCGGGCCCAGATGGGCGAAGGGGGTTGAGGCGAGGGTGCCGCGATGTTGACGCTCGATCACGTGGTTGAAGCGCTGACCAAGACCCGGCCGGGGGTGGATCGGAAGATCACCGGAGCCGTGGTCGACTCGCGCCAGGCCACGCCAGGCTCGATGTTTATCGCCCTGAAAGGCGCCCGGACGGACGGACACTCCTTTGTCGACGATGCATTTGAGCGCGGGGCTGTGCTGGCTCTGGTCGAAGACGCGCCGGCCGGCGACGTGCCCGTGGTAGATCTGCGCGGTGGAGAACTGCACGCCGTCAAGGCATGGGATTTTCCACTCAGCCTGCGGGTGGACAACACATTGCTGGCACTGCAGCGTGTGGCGGCGCATTGGCGGAACCAGATCGATGTGCGGGTAATCGGCATCACGGGCAGCGTTGGCAAGTCGACCACCAAGGAGCTCACCGCCGATGTCCTCGAGCGGCGATACCGAACGCTGAAGAATCCAGGCAATCTGAACAACGAAATTGGCCTGCCGCTCAGCCTGTTGGACCTGAACGAACGCCATCAACGAGCCGTCTTGGAAATGGGCTTCTACGTTCCAGGAGAGATTGACCTTCTGTGCAAGATCGCTCGCCCGGCCGTTGGCGTGGTGACCAACATCAGCCAGGTTCACCTCGAACGCGCCAAGACCCTGGACGCCATTGTCAAGGGGAAAGCCGAGCTGGTCGAGAGCTTGCCCCCGGCGCCTGACGGTGTGGCCATCCTGAACAACGATGACCCCTTGGTCATGGGGATGGCCGAGCGGACGAAGGCGCGGGTCTTCAGCTACGGCCTCTCGAGCGATTCAGACCTGTGGGCCGATGAGGTGGAAGGTCTGGGGCTGGAGGGCATTCGATTCGTCCTGCATTTCCAGGGGGAGTCAATCCACGTCCGCGTGCCAATGCTGGGGCGACATTCGGTCCACACGGTCCTGCGGGCTGCGGCTGTGGGGTTGGTCGAAGGATTGACCTGGGAGGAAATCGTCAGCGGATTGCAGGCCACACCGTCGCAGCTGCGGCTGATGGCGGTGACAGGCCCAAAGGGGGCCATCCTGCTGGATGACACCTACAACGCCGCTCCGGCGTCGACGATTGCCGCCCTCAACCTGCTGGACGATCTGGACGGCCGCAAGACGGCCGTGCTGGGAGACATGTTGGAATTGGGCAGCTTTGAGGAGCGAGGGCACCGGATGGTGGGCGCCCGGGCGGCGGAAGTCGCCGACCAGCTTTTAACGGTTGGGGAGAAGGCTCACTGGATTGCGGATGAAGCCCTCCGGGCTGGTTTGGCCGAGGAGAATGTGGTTCAGGTCGATCGGCCGAAGCAGGCCATTAAGTTCCTCAAGAAGAACATCGGGCCGAACGACGTGGTGCTGATTAAGGGCTCGCGCGGCATGCATATGGACACGATTGTGAATGAACTGGAGCAGCGCCGATGAGCCAGACTGCCATGGCGCTCACCCTGGGCGGCATCGCCTTCCTATTGACCGTGATCTGGGGCGGGCCATTCATCCGCATCCTGCGCATGCTCAAGGTGGGGCAACAGATACGCATCGAGGGGCCTGCCCGGCATTTCACCAAACTTGGTACGCCGACGATGGGCGGCTGGCTGTTCATCATCCCCGTCGTGTTGATCACAGGCGTTTTGAACCTGGTGTCAATCGCCAGCGATCTTACCGTCTTGGGCAACTCGATCCTGCTGCCGTTGTTGGTGCTGATCGCCTTCACGGCATTGGGGAGCTACGACGACTGGTTGGGAGTCCGGGCCCGCCAGGAAGGGCGCGAAGGGCCGATCGGCATGCGGGGCCGTTGGAAGCTGGTCTGGCAGATCGTAATCGCCTTTGGGGCAGCCCTGGTGTTGAAATACGGGCTGCATTCGCCCAACATGATCCTGCCCAACGTACCCGAGGTGATCGATCTCGGGATTTGGTACGTGCCCATCGCCATGTTCTGGATCGTTGGGGGCAGCAATGCCATCAACCTGACCGATGGTTTGGATGGCTTGGCGGGTCTTATCTCGGCAACCGCGTTTGCCGCCTTCGGCGTCATCGCTGCCCTCCAGGGGCAGGTCTTCCTGCTCCGTTTCAGCTTCACCATCGTCGGCGCCCTGTTCGCCTTCCTTTGGTACAACGCACACCCAGCCGAACTCTTCATGGGTGACACGGGGTCGTTGTCGCTCGGCGCCACCTTGGCCACGGTGGCGCTCATGACCGGCCAATGGCCTCTGCTTGTGGTCATCGCCATCATCCCAGGGAGTGAAACCCTGAGCGTGATCCTGCAGGTGGCGTATTTCAAACTGACCAAGGGGCGCAGGCTGTTCAAGATGGCGCCCATCCACAACCACTTCGAACTGAATGGGTGGAGTGAAACACAAATCGTGCAGCGGTTCTGGCTGGTGAGCCTGCTGTCCGCCATGATCGGAATCGCGCTGGCTTTGATCTGATCGAAAGGAGAGACGCAATGGAGACCGGGATGCTTTGGTTTGATGACAGCAATCGCCCATTAACGGAGAAAGTGGAATCGGCTGTCGCTTACTACCTCAACAAGTACGAGCAGTCGCCTAATCTGTGCGCCGTACATCCGAGCATGCTTCCGGACGGTGACACCAAGGTCGGGCAGATCGATATCCGGTCTGCCACGGCGGTCATGCCGCATCACTTTTGGCTGGGCGTCGACCAGGGCACCCAAAGCCAAAGCAACGGGCATCGAAAAGCCGCCTGAGGACTGTGGGTTGTCAGATTGGAGTGACCTTCGCGTGGTGGTGATCGGATTGGCCCGGCAGGGAAAAGCTCTGGCACGATATCTCTCGACCGAAGGGGCCGAGGTGATCGTCACTGACCGCAAACCGGCGGATCAGTTGATCGAGGCGCGCCAAGAACTCGCAGGGCTGCCGATCCGCTACGTCCTTGGAGGGCATCCGCTTGAAGTGCTGGATGGGGCGGATCGTCTCTGCCTTTCGGGCGGGGTCCCTTCCGACCTGCCTATCGTCCTGGAAGCCGAACGACGTGGGATTCCTGTCCTCAATGACTCCCAGATCTTCCTAGAGCGCTGCCCCTGCCAGACCGTCGGCATCACCGGGTCTGCTGGAAAATCAACCACTACGGCCCTTTTGGGCGCCATGGCCGCCACCGACCCCTCACGCAAGACGTGGGTGGGAGGCAACCTCGGCCGGCCCTTGCTCGCCGATCTGGCGGCGATGGCCGCCGATGACATCGCCGTGCTTGAGCTGTCATCATTCCAGCTCGAATGGATGACGGTCAGCCCGAACCTGGCCGCTGTGCTGAACATTACGCCCAATCATCTTGATCGTCACGGGGACATGGGCACCTACACCCGGGCCAAGGCTCGGATTCTCGCCTACCAGTCCGAAGCCGACACCGCGCTTCTCGGTCACGATGATCCGGGAGCATGGGGGCTTAGGTCGAACGTCCAGGGACACATGGCCAGCTTCGGTCGCGGTGAACCGCCCGATGGCACAGGAGCCTGCATCGACGATGATCTGATGCTGTGGGTTTCCGACGGGTCGGTCACTCCGTTGGCCCCGTTGGATGCGGTCAAGCTTAGGGGGGCCCACAATCGGCTGAATGCCCTGGCGGCTTCGGCCCTCGGCATGCTGGTTGGTTTGGAACTGAGCGCGATCAGGACGGGCCTCGAAACGTTTACTGGACTGCCTCACCGCATGGAATTTGTAAGAAGCGTGGATGGTGCAGATTGGTACGACGATTCGATCGCCACAGCGCCGGAGCGATCGTTGGCCTCCCTGGCTTCCTTTGAGACAGAGCCCATCATCCTCTTGGCGGGAGGCAAGGACAAGAATCTGCCCTGGGAGAAGTTTGCCGACACGGTCTCGCGCCGCATAGATCACCTGATCCTTTTTGGAGAAGCGGCGCCCAAGATAGCCCAAGCGATGCAAACCGCCGGCGGAAACCACCTGCAGAGTCTCGATGTGTGTGATGACCTGGAGGCCGCCGTTGCCAGGGCCTCAGAGCTGGCGGACGAGGGGGATGTGGTGCTGCTCGCTCCGGGGGGAACGAGCTTCGACGCTTTCGTGGATTTCGAGGCCCGGGGTGATCGATTCAAAGCATTGGTCGAAGGTCTATGACCGAGATTACGTTCAACACGCGGCTTAAGAGCCAGGCCTGGATCCGTCGGCTGAGGAAAACAGGCCTTGATCCGTGGCTCTTGCTGACAGTTGGCATCATGCTGGCGTATGGCTTGGTGATGGTCTACTCCGCGAGCTGGGATGTCTCCTATCGGCTGACGGAGGATCCGAACACCCTGTTTCGGCGCCAGGTGATCAACCTGCTGGTGGGATTGGGCGCCATGCTGATCGGGGCGCGCATCCCGATTCACTGGCTGCGCAAGCTGGCACTGCCGGTGATCGGCTTCGCCATCGGATCGTTGTTGATCGTGTTGCTGGTTCAAGTTGGGGCCGGGCCGCGGCGTGCGTTTCTGGGTGGATCCTACCAGCCGTCCGAGCTGGCCAAACTGGCCATGATCATCTACCTGGCGGTATGGATGGAATCCAAGGGGGACAAACTCACCGACTGGGGAAATGGATTCCTACCGTTAATGGTGATCATTGGGCTGGTGAGCGGGCTGATCTTGCTCCAGCCCGATTTGAGCGCCGTGCTGACCGTGGCGATTGTTTCCGTGACGATGTTCTACATGGCCGGCGCTCGATTTGTGCAGTCGGTCGCCGTCACGGCTGGGGGCGGTGTCTTGGCTTTCTTGCTGGTGCGTGTGACGACCACTGGACGCACCCGTTGGAACGATTACGTCACGGGCCTGGTGGACATCGAAAAGGCCTCCTATCACGTGCAGCATTCCTTGCAAGCGTTTACGGCGGGGGGCCTGCTCGGCAGAGGCCTCGGGGCGAGCCGGGAGAAATTCGGCCTGCTTCCGGCCCCGCACACGGACAGCATCTTTGCCGTCATCGGCGAGGAACTGGGTCTGGTGGGGGCGCTGCTGGTCGTGGCCCTGTTCGTGTTCTTCATGTGGCGTGGTTTTCGAATCTCCATGCAGGCCCGCGACCGGTTGGGGATGCTCCTGGCTGGCGGGATCACGTTCTGGGTGGGCATCGAGGCCATGGTCAACATGTCCGTGCTCCTTGGGCTCTTGCCCTTCGCCGGAAACGCCCTGCCTTTCTTCAGTTATGGCGGGTCGAGTCTGGTCACCACCCTGGCCGCAGTGGGCCTGCTGCTCAATGTGTCCAGGCGAAAACCGCCCGAAGTTCAAGACATAAGGGGTCACATTGCGACTGTTGGTATCGGCTGGCGGCACCGGCGGGGGGGTGTATCCCGCCTTGGCCGTCATCGACGCCCTCGGCGAGAGGGCTGAGGTCCTATGGGTCGGAGGACTTGGCGGGATGGAGGAGCAGCTCGTCCGCCGGGCGGGTATCGCATTCGAAGCGATCCCGGCCGCCGGGGTGCATGGCGTCGGCCTGAGGGCGCTGCCAAGCAACTTGTGGCGGCTGGCCACCGGCACGTTGGCGGCGCGCGCTGTGCTGCGCCGCTACCAGCCAAATGTGATCTTCTTCACAGGTGGCTATGTGGGCATTCCCGTGGCATTGGCGGCCCGCAAGGTTCCCAAGGTGGTACTCGTGCCTGATGTTGAGCCGGGATTGGCGTCCAAGTTGATCAGCCGCACGGCGGACAGTGTCTGTGTGACCACCGAAGAGTCGGTTGTCCACTACGGCGGCTTCGAGCGGATCCGGATTACCGGCTATCCGACTCGGAGCAGCTTTGGGGGCCTAACCCGCGAAGAAGGGCGCCGCGGGTTAGGCCTCTCCTTGGATCGTCCGGTGATCCTGGTTCAGGGCGGCAGCCGGGGTGCGCGCTCGATCAATCGAGCCCTGTGGCGAATTCTCCCGGGGCTCTTGGTGCGGGCGCAAGTTATCCATCTGACAGGAGACGGCGAATGGCCCCAGGTGGCCCGCGAGCAGAAAAAGCTGTCCCCAGCCCATCTGGGTGATTACCATCCGTTCCCGTACTTGCACGACGAAATGGCGGCTGCCCTGGTCTCGGCCGACGTCGTGGTCTCGCGGGCGGGTGCATCTGCACTGGGAGAATATCCGGTGTTCGGCCTTCCGGCGATCCTGGTGCCTTATCCGTACGCCTGGCGCTACCAGAAGGTCAATGCGGAGTACCTCGTCGATCGGGGGGCTGCCATTCAACTGGACGATGAAGCGTTGAATCTTCGCCTGTGGCCGGCCCTGGTGGACCTGTTGGACGACCAGGCCCGCCTGCATGCCATGTCTCAGGCGGCCCGAGCCTTGGCCAAACCAGATGCCTCCCGGGACATTGCTGATGAGATCCTGGCGGTTGGGCAGATGGGGGCCGACGTCCGATGATCAGCCTGGTGGTCCTCTTCGGCATGTTTGTGGTGTTGTTTGGCATCATCGGCGCCATGCGCGGCTGGGCCAAGGAGCTTCTGGTGACCAGCGCCGTTGTGCTGGGGTTGTTCCTGAATGCCATTTTGGAGACCTACATTTCGCCCTATCGCACGGCCCTATTCCTTCAGCCAGGGCAAACACAGTTTCTGATCCGGGGCAGCCTGCTGATCCTGCTGGCTTTCTTCGGGTATCAGACGCCGCACATCCGGGCGCTGGAGCCCAAAGTGGCCCGCGAGCGGCTCGAAGAACTCCTGTTGGGGATGTTCCTGGGCGCGTTGAACGGCTACCTGATCGTCGGGTCGCTCTGGTACTACCTGCACCAGGCCGGCTACCCGACCGACCTGGTGGTCTGGCCGCCGCCAATCCCCGAGATGGAGCAGACGATCAACAACCTGGTCCAGTACCTTCCGCCTGCGGCATTGCCCATCCCGCACATCTACTTTGCCGTGGGCGTGGTGTTTGTCTTCATCATCGTCGTATTCGTATGAAAAGGCACGTGCACTTGGTTGGGATTGGAGGTGTTGGAATGTCCGCGATTGCCAGAGTGCTGATCGAGCGGGGCGTCAAGGTCACGGGTTCGGACCGTGCCCGCTCGCGCTACGCCGAAGCCCTTGAACGGGCTGGCGTGAGCATCACCTACGGGCACTATCCGCCGACGCTCCACGGGGCCGATGTGGTGTTGGCCTCGGCCGCTGTGCCGGAAGACGACGTCGAGTTGGTCGAGGCGCGCGCTCTTGGGATTCCCGTGCTCCACCGGGATGAGTTCTGGGGGGAGCTGACCAAGGGCTACGAAATCTTGGCCGTGGCCGGTACGCACGGTAAGACGACGACCAGTGGATTGATCACCTGGCTGCTGGAGCGAGCGGGGGCAGCGCCGACGTTCATCGTCGGGGCTGACCTGGTGGATTTCAAGGCCAATGCCCGGGCCGGAGCCGGACCCCATTTCGTAGTGGAAGCCGATGAATACGGCTTGGCCTTCCTCGGGCTGTTCCCCAATGTCGGGGTCGTGACCAATGTTGAACACGACCACCCTGACCAATTTGCCACCGAGGCCGACGTTCACAGAGCATTCCAATCCTTCGCTGACCAGATCCAAGACCTGTTGATCGTCTGCGCCGACGATTTGGGCGCTTCGGCCCTGGAGGTTCCGGGGCGGGGGCGAGTCACGTATGGGTTTTCTCCCGCCGCCGATTGGCGGGCGGATGAGATACGCCCCAATCAGGCAGGAGGCTCCGACTTTCTGGTGATCCACGACGGCGAAGTTCTTGGCCTGGCGCGCATCCGCTTGCCCGGGCGGCACAACGTCCTCAACACGTTGGCAGCCCTTGCGGCGGTGGACCATGTCGGCGTGCCCTTCACGGAGGCGCGCCAGTCGCTGACCGAGTTTCACGGTGCTGCTCGCCGGTTGGAAATCAGGGGCGAAGCAGCCGGTGTGACGGTAGTGGACGACTATGCCCATCATCCAACCGAAATCGCCGCCAGCCTGTCGGCGCTCAAATCACGCCATCCGCAGGCCAGAATCTGGGCCGTGTTTCAGCCGCATACGTACTCCAGGACGTTGGCCTTCATGGAAGGCTGGGGCAAGGCATTCGAGGATGCCGACCAGGTATTGGTGACGCCGATATTTGCCTCGCGCGAAACCGATGACTTGGGGGTCGATGCCGCCATGGTGGCCTCGAGAATTCCAGATGGGAAGGGCAGGGCGGCCACCTCGTTGGACGATGCCTGCCAAATTCTGCTTAGCCAGGTG
>Ga0307417_10000696_pt1 | contig 13611 bp, 12 predicted proteins | sample SalMarWE160210MG_2_FD_202514 | JGI IMG/M metagenome (GOLD analysis project Ga0307417, IMG submission 202514) | Salt marsh sediment microbial communities from the Plum Island Ecosystem LTER, Massachusetts, United States - WE1602-10 | ecosystem: Environmental > Aquatic > Marine > Intertidal zone...
TAACGGAAGCCGGACGCCGCGGCCGCGGCGCCCCGCCCGAAGCCATCACGACTTCCGCCATGCGAGACCCAAACGCCAGCCTGCAGCGCGCGCGCCTTTTGACCGCGCTTTCGCTGCTTTGGCTCGTAGGCATCGCCCTGCGGCTCACCATCCTGGCGGTGCCGCCAGTCATTCCGCTGATCCATGACGACCTCGACCTGAACGCAACCCAGATCGGCATCCTGACCGGCCTGCCCTCCATGCTGTTCGCTATCGCTGCGGTGCCAGGCTCGCTGCTGATTGCCCGCCTCGGCGTCACCACTGCCATGGTGGTCGGCCTTGGCCTCAACGCGATCGGTGGCGCGCTGCGCGGAGCCTTACCCGATGTCTACTGGCTCTACGCCATGACCATCGTGATGGGCGCCGGTGTCGCGATCGTACAGGTGACCTTGCCGCCGGCGGTGCGGAACTGGGCGCCGCACCGTATCGCGTTTGCCACCGCCGTCTACACCAATGGCCTGCTGATCGGCGAACTGCTGCCGGTGGGGCTGATGCTGCCGCTGGTGCTACCGATGGTCGGCACATGGCAGTGGGGCTTCGCGTTCTGGAGCGCGCCGGTCGTCATCATCGTCGTGATGGTCGTGGCGTTGGCGCCGCGGCAGACGGCACCGAACGGCGCGGGGGCGGCGGCGCGGCGGCGCTGGTGGCCGGACTGGAGCAGCTCCCTGATCTGGCGGCTCGGCATCATGCTCGGCACCGCTAACGCCACGTATTTCACCACCAACGCCTTCCTGCCCGATTATCTCAACAGCTTCGGCCAGGGCGCCTGGATCAGCGCTTCGCTCACCAGCTTGAATGCCAGCCAGCTGCCGGCCTCGATTCTGCTGCTGATATTCGCCAGCCGGCTCGAGCTCAAGGCCTGGCCCTATGTGGCATGCGGGGTGATAATTATTCTCGGCGTTGTCGGCATCGTGTTCGGCTCTGGCATCGTCATCGTCGGCGCCGCCATACTGATCGGCTTTGCTCCCGCCGCCATCCTGGTGCTGGTGCTGGCGCTGCCACCGCTGCTCAGCCCCCCCGATGACGTGCACCGCGTGACTGCCGCCATGTTCACCATCAGCTATAGTTGCGCGGTGATCGTACCGGTGCTGAGCGGGTTGGCCTGGGACCTGACCGGCACAGCCGGCATGGCCTTCGTGCCGATCGCGCTCTGCGGCGTTGCGCTGGCGGTGCTGGCTCCAGCCATCAATCACGTGCGACGGCTAGGAAATTGAGCAATGCGTCCGATTCCGGTGGGAGCCAAGGGAACCTATACGCTGCGGGTGACGCCGGCGCATCTGGCCAATCAGTTCAAGGATGTCAGCCTGCCGCCGGTGTTCGCCACGCCGATGATGGTGACGGCGATGGAGAATGCCGCGCTCAACGCGGTGCGCGACTATCTCGACCCCGGCGAGAGCGTGGTCGGCACCTTGGTCAATGTGCGGCATCTGGCCGCAACGCCGGTCGGCCATCAGGTCACGGCCGAGGCGGAGGTCACCAAAGTCGATGGCCGGCGCATCGAATTCAACGTGACCGCACGCGACGAGGCCGAGGAGATCGGCGCCGGCACGCATGAGCGCATGGTGGTCGATCTCGCCCGGCTTGGAGCACGGCTCGCCGCCAAAAAGCCGGTCTGACGCCCGCCGCGCAAGAGAAACTCGAAATTCAATTTGCGCGGTAATGCCGCAAAGTGCTGCTCGCGCCACAAGCCTCGCCGGCCCGCCGAAGCCGGCGGCCAAATATCGAATCAATGAATCGTGCGGATTACCACCGCGCGCGGGCGATCAATTCGCCGTGGCCGACGACGCCACCGCCTGCCCGTGCGGCAATTTAGCGACGGGCTGCTTTTTCGGCTTTGCCGGCGCGGGGCTTGTTTTCACTGCCGTCGGCAGCGATTCGGACGCGGACCCCAGTTTCGGCCGGTGCGGCGGCAGCGGCGGCGTTCGCGATGCCGAGCGTGACGCCTTGCGTGACGCCTTGCGCACCGCCTCCGTCGCGGCGTCCTTCAGAGGAAGCTGTTCCGCCTTCAGGCCGTTCAGCTCGCGCAAGCCGTTAACGAAATCCTTCGGCTCCAGCCAAATGAACATCGGTATCTTCAGGCCCATGTGCTCGGCGATATTGCGACCGAACCCAACGCAATTATTCCACAACGCATTCCACATTGGGTTATTGGCCTGCAGCTTCCTGATATAGGTGTCGAGCTCATCAAAATGGGCTTTGTCCATCCACACGCGATAGCGCGCGGTGACGTATTTTTCTTCGAGATCGCCGTCACTGGCGCCGGTCTCCGACGGCACGAATACCACGTGCCCGATCGTCCAGTTGAAAAGGCTGCAATTATAGCAGTTCTCAGCATCGCCGGCCGGATGCAGCCCGGCGATTCGGCTCGCGACGATTTCGTCACGCCCATTCACCTTGCCGTACAGGACGTACATATGGCCGTAGTTGGCGGCGGCGCGACCGCGAAACTCAATGAAATAACGCTCATCGCCCGCGCGGCGGGCCTTTTTGGTTTCGACAGTCCAACTGTCCGTCGATGACGATACGACAGAAGAGGCTTCCGTACTTTGCGCTCTGGCCGGCGGGGCGCTCAAGCCCAACAAGATCGCCACCGCGCCCGCGCCAATCAAGACGCTGAAGCCCCGGCGCAAGCTGCACGAATAGCGCATGGCCAACTCCCTAACCTGAACTGAGGTTAGTCATTTCAAACTTGCTCACGCCTCTGAGCCAGAGACGCGAAAATCCACCGGCTTTCGCCGGAGGACTGAAATCGAAACCTCCCCACCGATCGGCACCAAGAAAGGGCGCGGCATCGAGCCGGCCCTATTCTTGTCGCCCTCGCGCGAGATCTTAAAGCTTAGCCCTTGGTATGGACTACCGGAGCCTTGCCTTTGCCCATCGGAACCTTGCCTTTACCGGCGCAGCTAGCGACGCCAAGGGCAAGGATTGCCGAACAGACGAGAACCAGAATCTTTTTCATGATGACGCCACCCATGTTTACCCTCGATAGCTTTCAACGTGTACAATCCATCCGGACGCTCAGCTAGTGCGCAAAAGCCACACTCCACACATTTGTGCATAGCCGGATGAGGCGGATTCATTGAGCTATTGGGGCCCCGCAAGCCCCCAGACCCCGATCCAAGGCCGAAACATACCAAGAACGATAAATCAGCCGCGAAATCGTCGGCGTAGCAGCCGCGGAAATGAGCGCCGGGCGTAAAGCCTCGATTTGCGCGCCTATCCGATCATTTGTACTCCTCGCAGCTCCCGACGCGGGGATAAAGCTTGGGGTATTCCTTGCTGATCTTGGCATCGACTTTTTTGAGGGCCTCTTGGCAGACCTTTTCGGTCGTATAGGGCGTGTAGACTTTGCGCTCGCCGTCGGGGTTGTAGGCAACAAATTGCCACCAGGCCAAAGCCGGCGATGCAGACATTGCGAAGGTCGCGATACCAAACATCAGGAGGGCGATATTTCGCGGCTTCACTGGAGATCTCCTTTTTCGCTCGCTGGTTTTTTGCCCCCCCAAAAGACGCGCTTGCGGCCGGCCAGCTCACCGCAGCACGACGACTCTCGTACCGAAACCGACCCGCCGATACAGGTCCATGATGTCGCGGTTATACATTCGGATACATCCATGCGACACAAACCCGCCGACCGAACCGGGATTGTTGGTACCGTGGATGGCGTATTCGCCCCCGCTCAAGGTCATCGCCGCGGCGCCCATCGGGTTGTGTGGGCTGCCGCCCGGGACGACCGCGGGGAGCCGGGCATAGTCCATTCTGATCGATTCAGGTGCCGACCAACCGGGCTTGATATATTTGCCATCGATGAAGGACGTCCCCTGCCAGGCCATGCCTCGCCTGCCGACGCCCACCGGATAGCGGATCGCCTTTCCGTCGCCGATGACGTAATAGAGGCGCCGCTGGTTCGTCTTTATGACGATCGTGCCTTCCGAATAGCCGCTAAAGCGGACGATTTCCCGGGCGTCGGACGACGCCGGCGCCAACAGGACGAAGCTTACAAGCGCAAGTGTGCCGAGCGAGATGACACGCATGATTTAGGCAACCTCGATCGCGCGCGAGCGGAGAAGTCGAAATAATTCCATTGCAGCACCGCCGCCGTCAAGATTTGGCTTGGGCCCCCGCGCTCGGAAATGCAAATAAAATGGCCAAATATCAGGACGGTTGTCGGCTCCGGCGCTCGCACATTAAAATCATATCGTCATGACGAAGACGGTCGCCGCACTCGTCTGGTTCGCCGGACTCGTCGGGTGGTACATCATTCGCCATCCCTTCAAACGCAAGGCGAAGAAGATCGGGGTGCGCAAGTCCCTGTTCGATTGGCGGGAGCGCAGCCTCCTCGGCATTGGCCTGCTCGGCCTGTTCGTGGTCCCGGCCATCTATGTCTTGACTGGATTTCCGGCCTCGCTCGATCGCCCCTTCGTCCCAGCGATCGCCTGGCTGGGGCTGGTGCCGCTCGGCGGAGCGCTATGGCTGTTCCGCCGCAGCCACGCCGACCTCGGCAGGAATTGGTCGATCACGCTGCAAGTCCGGGAGCAGCACGTGCTGGTCAAGACCGGCGTCTATCGCCTGATCCGCCATCCAATGTATACTTCGTTTTTTCTCCTCGGTTTTGCGCAAATGTTGCTGTTGCCCAACTGGCTTGCGGGCCTATCCGGCGTTGCGGGAGCGGGGATACTCTTTGCTTTCCGCGTGCTGCGGGAAGAGCGGATGATGCTGGAAAGCTTCGGCGAGGAGTATCGCGCCTACATGACCCAAACCAAGCGCATCATTCCGTGGATCGTCTAGTCCGAAGCCATCTGGCACGGAGATAGCGCATGCGCGGGCGAATGATCCGATTGTCCGTTCCGCGGCGCATTGTTATCGACCTATTGTATTTCGCGTCCGGCATTCCCACCGTGCCGGTGCAGAAGCGCATGTCGCTCGGCGCCCTGGTCGCGGCCCGGGCCGCCTGCCGCGAGCGGCCACGCTGGACCGCCATCTTCACCAAAGCTTATGCGCTGATGGCGCGAGAGTTTCCCGAATTCCGGCGCGCTTACGTCAAGATTCCCTGGCCTCACCTCTACGAGTATCCCGCCAGCAACGCCACCGTCATCATCGAGCGCGACTACCGTGGCGAGGCCGGCCTGTTTTCGATCTCGATCAAGGAACCGGCACGCCAGTCGCTGCGCGACATCGGCCGTCAGCTCGAGCATGCTTCGACGGCCCCAGTCGAGGAGATCAAGGATTTCCGCCGCACCATTCAATTCGCGCGCCTGCCCCGCCCGCTACGCCGGGCGCTCTGGTGGATATGCCTGAACATCGGCCGCCAGCGTGGCAACTACTTCGGGACGTTCGGGGTCTCGGTCTATTCGGCGCTTAATGCCGAATCACTGCATCCGCTGTCGCCGCTGACGACCTTGCTGAACTACGGGGTCATAAGTAGCGACGGCGTTCTGGATGCGCGGATCATCTACGATCACCGCGTGATGAACGGGGCGACCGTGGCGCGCGCGCTCGCGCGGCTGGAGGAAATCCTCAATTCGGCGATGCTCGAAGAAGTGCGGGCGCTGGCGGAGACACCGGCCAAAGCGAAAAGTCTGTGAATTCGCGCCGGCGTGGAACTGACCGGCGGTACCGCTGCTGCCATAGGGTCGTGCGTTGCTGTAACCGACTGTTCTGTCGTGGTTTTTTGCGGGCCGGCCGTTCGTCCATGAGGTCCGCGAGCGCGGCGATTAGAGCAAAAGTTCTGGGGGGTGTGGCTTTTCCGCACTAGAGGCAATTTATGGCAGTACAGTATTAAACACCAATCAGGTTGGCCGAGCCGCCGGCCACCTTTGCCAATTGTGCGGCATTACGCGAGGATCGTGGCGTCGTGCGAATTCCTATGGTTCTGGCTTCCGTGATCCTTGCCGCTTTCGCGCTTGGCGGCTGCGCGTCGTCCAACGTGACCAGCGGCACGCAAGCCTACGCATCGGCAAAACCTAAATACAAAGTGTCAACCACGGAAGTTAGCGCGCGCGATCCGTGGACGCTGCAAACGCCGTTCGGCATCCTGTACAGCGAAACGCCGCGCGAGACGGTGAGTTATCCGAGCAAGCAGGCACCCGGCTCCATCATCGTCGATACCCGCAATCGGTATCTTTATTACATAACGGGCCACGACCAGGCGATCCGTTACAGCATCGCAGTCGGCAAAGAGGGTCATGGCTGGGCGGGCGTGAGCACGGTCTCGCAAAAGCGCGAATGGCCGGATTGGACGCCGACGCCGGCCATCCTCAGAGAAAATCCCGATCTGCCGCGCCACGTCGATGGTGGCTACGACAATCCGCTCGGCGCGCGGGCGCTCTATCTTGGCGGCACGCTTTACCGCATCCACGGCACCAACGAGCCGTGGCGCATCGGTTCGGCCGTCTCGTCTGGCTGCATCCGCTTGTCCAACAACGACATCATTGACCTCTACAATCGGACGAGGGTTGGCGCGACGGTGGTCGTGCGCCGGTGAGTTCCAGCGGCGGCAAGCGCTGCTTCAGATAATGAACCGGCGAGCCGGGGAGGACAAGAATCTCCAACCGGTCGGCTATAGGCGGGTCCATTCGCAAGCATAGCCCGCGTCGACACCGATGCCCGCCGAACAAGTATCCCGATTTGCGCTTCGCCGGGGCTCACCTATGATGCCGGGCAACAAATGCGCAGCCGGTTGGCGAGGCCATGAACTTACAAGCCAATATCGTTGCCGAGCAGTTCGCGCGTTCGCTCCGCATCCGACGTGTTGACGCCATTCCGGTCGCGCTGCCGCTGATCAAGCCGATGCTGATGGCGGCGGAGCGGATCGCCACGGCCGAGAATCTTATCGTTCGCATCGAGGCCGACAATGGCTTGGTCGGCTGGGGCGAGGGCACGGTGGCGCCGACCATGACCGGCGATACGCTCCCCGGCATCGTGGCTACGGTGCGCAAGCATATGGCGCCGCACTTGATCGGCGCCGATGCGCGCGATCGCGCCGAGCTGGCGCGGCGCTGCCGGACGAGCATTGAGCACAATGGCGGCGCCAAGGCCGCGGTCGAGATCGCACTGCTCGATCTCGTCGGCAAGCACCTGGGCGTTCCATGCGTCGACCTGATCGGTGGCGCCCTACGCCGCTCGGTGGAGAACATGTGGCTGCTCGGCAATCCCGATGTCGCCACCGACGTCGCCGAAGCCAAGCGCAAGGTTGGCGAGGGCTATGGGTTTTTCAAGCTGAAGGTCGGCGTGAAGAAGGTCGAGGAGGAAATCGAGGCCGCGAAGCAGGCGCGCGCCGCGCTCGGCCCCGACGTGAAGCTGTGCGCTGACGCCAATACCGGCTGGACCGCAGCTAAGGCGCAGCAATATCTGCGCGGCGTCGATGGCCTCCGGCTGATGTTTCTCGAACAGCCGCTGCCCAACGATCAGACCAGAGCCATGGGCGCGCTCAACCGGCTCGGCATCCTGCCGATCTGCGGCGACGAGTGTATTTCCGGCGCCGACGACATCCTGTCGCTCGGCCAGGCCGGCATCATCGGCGGCGTCAACCTCAAGCTGATTAAAGCTGGCGGCGTAACGCCGGCCTTGGCAGCCGCAGCACTGTGCAGTCAGATTGGAATGTCGGCCACCCTTGCGTGCAAGGTGGCGGGTAGCAGTATTTCATCCGCGGCGACATTGGCCGTCGCTTGCGCAGCGCCAACGCTCGATTGGGGCGTCAGCCTCACCCATGTCTACCTGAGCGAGGACATCGTTCACGATCCGCTACGGGTCGAAAACCGCAAAATCGAATTGCGCGACGCGCCCGGTCTTGGCGTGGAGGTCGACGAGGACGCGGTCCGCCGCTTCACCGTTTCCTGACGCTGCCAGCCTGCACGGCCGCGCAGTAATTTTACAGAAACGGTTCCGCTCGCTTCATTAGTTCATCGAGTCCAGGCTCGTTCGGATTCCGGGGCTTGCCCGGGTGAATAATCGAAACCTGACAACTCTCCGCGGCCTCCACCAACTGAAGGTACGTTCCGGCATCCGGGTTGATGATGGATGCCTGTTTGTTGGCGTCATAACCGAACATCTTGTCGTTGATCTGCGTGCATTCATTGCAGCTCGTGCACCGGGCCGTTTCGATGTAGGGCTCGTTCGACGGCGTTTCGGGCGCCGCTTCGGCAGCGGCCGCCGGCGCGGCCGGCGCTTCGATCGGCGCTGCCGCGGCTGCACCGGCTTGGCCTTGCGCGGCTGCGGCTGCTGGCGGGGCCTGCTCGGTCGCCGGCGGGGCTTGCTCGGCCCAGGATTTCCGTTCCCGTTCAACCAGCGCGGCCGCGTGCGAGTTGTGAACGCCGCCGAGCTCCTGCAAGCTGTGCCACGCAGCCATGCAAGCGCGCGCGTCGCGCATCAGCTTCTCGTCGACAATCACTTTTTGCAGACGATTGTCGCCGTCGACCATCAACAGGCACGGTACCTGCGATAGATCCTCCGATTCGCGCACCAGCAATTCGGCAACCGGCCGCATCGTGTCGTCCCACATCGGCCGCGGAACCTCGGCGAAGTGTTTGGCGCAACGTGGGTCGCAGGCCATGAAGTCGACGAAGGTGAAGGCAACGTTTTCCGAAACGAGCTGCTGGTCCACGTCTTCGTAGTCGAGACGCTGCACCGGCCAATCAAGGTCGGCCTGCGAATTGCCGCCGAGCGAGAACCGCGATGCCCAGGTCGCTCCCGCCGACGGGTCGTAGGTGAATGACGGGAACGCCCGCGACTCTGCGGCGGCGGCCGCCGCCAGGTAGGGCGGAATGCCGGTTTCGCTCGCGCCGGAGTAGTTGTTGAACAGTGCCGGCCCGGGAAAGCTCAGCCCGCGGAGCACCTGCTCGCGCAGCTGGAACAGATTTGAGCTGCTCGACTGCAAAACATAGCAGGTGGCCGACCCAATCGCCGTGCTGGCGAGCTGCCGACCGCGCAGCCCCGAAAACAGCAGTTCCCCCGTGATCGGCGATTGATTCAGCAGATCGTCGGTCTGCACCACCACTTTTACCGGCAAACCGGCGGCGAAAGCCTGCAGGATCAAGTCACATTCCGCCGCCCGCAAGTCCGCTGCGGGCAGACAGATCAGATATTGCGGAAATGCGGCGATGTCGCTCGGATCGAGGCCATTGCCGCCGAATTCGGCAAAGAAGGCGTCATGCCGCGCTTCGCTGTATTCCCCATCGGCTTCGAGCTTGGCAATTTCGATCGCTTTGGCGAGCTCGATCATCTTCGGCAGCCGCTCGCGATAGGCCGCGACCGCATCGGTGGCATTTTCGAACACGAAGGAATAGGGCTCGCCGGCGCCGATCCATTTGTCGCTTTCACCAGCCGGCGAATAGAAGCGTTGCGACCGGAGAGTCGACAGCAGTCCGCGGACGCGTTGGCGGCGGTTCTCCGGTAAGGGCTCGTTGGCCCGCGCTTCAGTCAGTAGGCGGGACATCGCGTCGAAATCGAACGCGTCCTGATCCATCCCGCCAACCGAAGCGCGCAGCCGTTCCGCGCTCAGCCCCTCCTTCGAGCGGACAAAATCCGAACTCAGGATGTCGGAAAGCTTCATAATCAGCTTGTTGATTTTCGCCCAGTAATTTTTCGTTTTCTGGTCCTGCTGGGACTGCCAGGCGTGCAGAAACAGGCGGAACGGCATCGCCTTGTCGCAGTCGATGACCTCGCCGTCGGTTTTCAACGCGGCGCGCAGGCGGCTCAAGCTATCGCGCAGCAATTCGTCATTGCTTGCGCCAAGTCGGGTGACGGCAACATCCCAAAGCTCCGACAGCGTCCCGGTCGCACCTTCCGCGGCCAGTTTGCGGATTTCCCGCTCAACGCGGATAGCGTGCCGCTTCAACCGTTCGGCGTCGCTGTCCTGAGCGATGTTCTTCACCGCGGCATCGACCAGCACCGACAGCGATTGCACCGGCGCTGCGTCGCCGCCCGTGCGCACCAGCACGACCGGGAAGTCGTAGCGAAGCGCCGTCAGATCCTGATATCCGGCAAGGATCGCGGGATGGAGTCCACCTTGGGTACGCGCATCAAACTCGCCCCGGGGCATTCGCCCCGTCAGATGAAACGCGATATGCGCCTGACTTTCTAACATGCCGAAATTGCCTTGATCGTTTCCGTTCGAACCTTCCGATCGTTCAAGCGTTTGGCCGTGCATTGGTGTCTGCTCCCTGCGGCCAAACCGTGAACTTGTCGAATTCCGCTTCGAGACCCGCCTTGATGAAGCGCGTCGACCGCTGCTGCCCGGCGTCGCGAAGCTCTTCGTAACAAGGCACGTCCGGATTGTGATAAAGGATGCCGACCGGGATCGGATCCGCAATCGACGCAATTTCGCGCGCGCGATTGATGTCGGAGGGGTCGTGCCGTTCCTGGGTCTTGTAGACCTTGGAAATATTTGCGCTGGGCGTCACGCCATTTTCGTGCGTGAGAAGCATGGTTTTGAGCGGATCGTGCACCCACGGATCGAGCATTTTCGGCAGCCATTCCGGGCAGCGCTGGAGGATACGAACGAACGACAAGCCCTTGTGACGGTACGCCGCCGAAATGATGTCGTAGAGCACTTCCGGTATCCAATCGACCGCTTGCGCGACGAAGGAAACGTTCTGCACGCCGAGCGTCACGGTCAACGGTTGCAGCCCTTCGAGGTAGGCGCCACGCGGCGTCGTATTGCTCTTCAGTCCGCGCGGAGAGGTCGGCGACGCCTGCATCTTGGTCAACCCGTAGATTTGGTTGTCGTGCAGCATCACCGTCATGTTCATGTTGTAGCGGATGGCGTGAATCCAATGCGCCGCGCCGATACTGCAGCAGTCGCCATCGCCGGTGTTGACAAACACGTTCAAATCCGGCCGCGCCATCTTGATGCCTTCGGCGACCGGCAGCGCGCGGCCATGGATACCGTGGAATCCGTAGGTCTTCATGTAATGCGGAAAACGGCTGGAGCAGCCAATGCCGGAGACAAACATGGTCTTTTCCGGCCGCAGATCCTCGTCGCGGCACAACCGCTGCACCGCCGCGAGAATGGCGTTGTCGCCGCAGCCGGTGCACCAGCGCGGCACGCCGCTCTGATAGTCCTCAAGCTCGTGATGTTGCTCGTACATCCGCAAGAGGCATTCAGTAGGATGAACTGTCATGGTCGCGCCTTTTACCGCTGCTTGAGTTTTTCGAGGAGCACGCGCTGGATCGTATTCGGCTTGATGGCCTGGCCGCGCACCTCGCTATAGCAATCGACGTCGATGAGGTAACGCGAGCGCAGCAGCATGGCCAGCGCCGAGTAGCGGCGATTGCTCTCGTCTATGATCTCATCTTTCGGGTCGTCGCTCCAATTGCCCTCGATGGTGATCACTTTCTTGAACCGCTGCATGATCTCTTTGAGGCCAGGCGCCATCGGCTGCAGGAAGGTGAGATGCAGCGACGAGACCTTGCGGCCTTCGGCGCGCAGGTTCTCCACGGCTTCCTCGATCGCGCCCTTGGTGCTGCCCCAGCCGATGACCAGGAGATCGCCCTTCGGATCGCCGAACACCGGCGGGGTCTTGAGGGTACGCTGCAACGCGGCGAGCTTGAGGCTGCGCGCGCGCAGGCCCGCTTCGTTACTCTCCGGGTCGTAGGCGACATGGCTCAGACGGTCATGCGCAAGCCCGGTCAAAGTATGCTCACCGCCGGGCTGGCCCGGGATGAACCGGCGCGCCAAGCCGGTGGTGGGATTCCAATCGTAGGGCTGCGCCCCGGCCGGCACTTCGCTCTGATCGATCGGCGGCGCCAGCCAGGCTTCGCTGAATTGCGGACGCGGAAACGGCTGCTGCGAGGTGCCCAGACTCGCATCGGAGAGCACGACCACGACCATATTGAAGGTTTCGGCGATCTTGCGCGCGGTGATGACCGAGTAAAAGCAGTCCTCGATCGTCGCCGGAGCGATGACAACCTTGGGCGCGTCGCCGTGGCTGCCGAAGATCGACGTCATCAGATCGCCCTGCTCGACCTTGGTCGGCTGCCCGGTGCTGGGACCGCCGCGTTGCACGTTAATGACGACGAGCGGAATTTCACCCATCACCGCAAGGCCGATGCCTTCCTGCTTGAGCGAATAGCCGGGGCCGGAGGTGACGGTGACGGCGCATTTGCCGGCGTAGGAAGCGCCGATCGCGAAGGTACAGGCCGCGATTTCGTCCTCGGCTTGGTGGACGATGCCGCCGACCTTCTCGAACACGTTGCTCAGATAATGCGAGACCGACGTAGCCGGCGTGATCGGGTACATGGCGCAGATTTCCATGCCGGAGGCGAGCACGCCGAGCGCCAGCGCGGTGTTGCCATTGACCACGATTTGCGGCTCGGTGCCGCGCTTGGCCGGGATTTGATACTTGAAGTCGAGATTGTTTTCTGCCCACTCAAAGCCCGCCTCTAACAGTTTCACGTTCGGCGCAATAACGCTGGCACCTTTCTTGCCGAACGTGAGGGCAATCTGTTCGCGCGCGACCTGGAGGTCGAAGCTGTAGATACTGCTGAGCATGCCCAGCGCGAACATGTTCTTGCCGCGCCGGGCATCGGCGACGACGGTCTTGCATTCGCGTTCCATCGGTATTTCGATGACCTTGTAGCCCGCCTTCACAAGCTGGTCGTAGGTCTCGGTGTAGGACGCGACGATTTTCGGGTCTTTATTCTCGCGCCACATGCTTTCCAGAAGAATGGTGCAGTCAGGCTTGAGCTCACCGGTGCGCACGCGGCCGAGCAGCACTTGCTCGTTGAAGGCGATGACGAGATCGGTTTCGTTGCCGCCATTGGTGACGCGAGTTGAGCCCAGTCGAATGCGATTTCCGCTCCCGCCGGCGACGCTGCGCGCCGGGGGGCGGATCTCCGCCGGGATAATCTCAACGGTCCAGACGCCATTGCCCATTTGGGAGGCGATTGCTCCGAAGGTCTGTCCGCACCGCTGCGCGCCTTCGCCGGAATCGCTGATGATCTCGACGATATGTTCGCTCAAGGTGACGGCTGGTTTAGCTTTGGGCGCGGTGTGGGCGGCCGCCGCCGCGCGGGAGCGAGGTTTAACTGGTGTTTCGGCGATGGTGTCGTTCATCTTGCTACCTTAGGCGGCGCGAATACGCGCATAATTGCGCTCACGCAGATCGATCCCGAAGAAGGTTCCAACTCCGGCTTCGTCGGCTTCATCGACGCCGGAGTCGCGTAGTCTCAAATAGTTCTTGATGCTGCGCGCGGCCTTGCGGCCGGCGCCCATCGCCTCGATCACGGTTGCAGCACCGGTGACGATGTCGCCGCCGGCAAAGACGCCCGCCATCGAGGTCGCAAGCGTGTCATCGGTCTCTATATAGCCGCGCTTGTTAAGGCGAAGTTTCGAGGTTTGACCAATGATCGGATTTGCATTTGTCCCGATCGCGAATACGACCTGATCGGTCTCAAACTCGAACTCGCTACCGGCCACCGGGATTGGACGGCGCCGCCCGGAATCATCCGGCTCGCCGAGCTCCATGCGAATGCAGCGCATGGCGCGGACGCCGCTCTTCCCGTCTTCAAGAATTTCAATCGGGTTGGTCAGCCAATGAAATTCAATCCCCTCTTCCTCGGCGTGATGAACCT
>Ga0307417_10000698_pt1 | contig 13598 bp, 13 predicted proteins | sample SalMarWE160210MG_2_FD_202514 | JGI IMG/M metagenome (GOLD analysis project Ga0307417, IMG submission 202514) | Salt marsh sediment microbial communities from the Plum Island Ecosystem LTER, Massachusetts, United States - WE1602-10 | ecosystem: Environmental > Aquatic > Marine > Intertidal zone...
AGGTTGGTAAGCAACCGAACCTGCTCGAGCACCTCATCACTCAGAATTTGCGCTTCGTCGATGATGAGCACGGTGCGCCGGCCACGCGAGTGGTTCTCCAGCAGCGACTGATTCAACACGTCGACCAGCGATTTGACACTGGACGTGTCGGGCGGATAGGAGATATGCAGGTCGTCACAGATGTTGGCGACGAGCTCAAAGGCGCTCTGCCGGGGATTCAGGATCAAGGCTACCCCGATATCGGCCGGCAGGTGGTCGAGCAGATAACGGCAAAGCGCGGTCTTGCCGGTGCCGATCTCGCCGGTCAGCAGTACGAAGCCATTGGTTTCGTAGAGGCCATACTCGAGATGGGCCAGCGCCTCGCCATGCCTTGGGCTCATGTAGAGGAACACGGGGTCGGGTGTGATCGCGAAGGGCGTCTCACTGAACCCGAAATAACCCTTGTACATCTCAGTCCCGTCGAACTGTCCGCTCAAGATCGCTGCATCGAGGATCCCCGCGCTCCGGATGATACGGATGATTCACACCGAGCATCGGCTCACCCGGAGATGTGACGCGGTAGCGACCACCGGCCCGCTCGAAGCAAAGAGGACGTGCCATGCAGAAGGCATCGCCAAGAGAGGTTGAACGCCACATCTGACCGCGTCGGGTGCTGCCGCTGGGCCGGTGCGGTCCAGGGTCATGCCAAAGTATCGAAGCCCAGCGCGAACTCGATGGCGGCACGCACCTCCCGCATCTTGGCTTGTGGCAGGCGGGTGATGAAGGCCTCGAGGCTCGATTTGGAAACGGTCTGAAGGCTGACGCAGTTGGCGGCACATGGCGACTGCAGACCGTCGGCAGCCGTCAGGGCCACCTCCGACGGGATGCCACGGATCCTGGTTGTGATGGGTGCAATCGTGATTCCGGTCAGAAACCGGATCGCAGAGTCGCGAGTCAGAATCAGGACGGGGCGGCGCTGGTCCGGAGCGCGGAACGTATACCAATAAATATCGCCCGGACTCATTCAGCCCCCCGGGCTTGCTCGGACTCCCAGACGTCGAGCTCTCCAGGCTCGACCGGATGCTCGGCATAGCCTTGGGCATGCCTACGCTCCAATTCCGCGACCGCCCGATGCCGCAGCGCCAGGACCAGGGCGTCACGGATGAATGCCGAGCGCGTCGTGTGTAGGGCAGTCACCGAACGATCGACGTCCTCCAGCAGCGACTCGTCGATAGTCATCTGAATGGTCTTCGTAGTGCCAAACCAGCGATATGGACTATCATCGACATCCTAATCCATGGCACGATAGTGATCAACGAAGGCGTCACACGTACCCGTAGCGATAAAGTAGTCACTACACGGCCCCTCCTCGAGCCCTCTGCAAGGCTTCGACGACACGTAAACGGCGCAATTCGGGCTATAATGCCCGCCGATGCCACCCCGGCATTGCTATTTCGACAATCAGGGAGACACCATGCGCAGATCAAACATCCGCAAAGCAGGCCTTTATATCCTGATATTCAATTTCCTCGTGGCGACCTTTCCCCAGCAGGCGCTGGCCGGGATCATCGCGACGCCGTCCGCCATCGCCGCTCAGGAGAACCACGAAAGTCTGTCGCACCTCAAGGAGCTGCTGGCGCGTGAGGATGTGCGTGGACAGCTCGTGCAGCTGGGCATCGATCCCGCGGTTGCCGACCAGCGGGTGAGCTCCCTGACGCCGTCCGAGATCGCGCAGCTGCAGCCGCGCCTGGACAGTCTGCCGGCCGGTGGCGACGGCGTGCTGGTGGTGATCGGCGTCGTCTTCGTCGTGCTTATCATCCTGGAGCTGGTCGGGGTCACCCACGTCTTCAACAAGTTCTGAGCAATTCCTCCGCACGCGGGAAGTGAGGCTCGGGTTACTGGCAGCCGTCCTGGCACCGGCACTGGTGCTGGGCGGCTGTGCCAGCGTATCCCCCGTGCTGGCGCCGCGCCTCCCTGACGACGCCCGCCGCACGGCGGTCGACCTCGACGCCACGCCGTTCAATCCCCAGACGGTTCACCAGTGCGGCCCGGCCGCACTGGCCACGGTGCTGCAGGCCAGCGGTGTCGAGGTCTCTCCCGCAGATCTCGTCTCCCGAGTGTATCTACCGGAACGGCAGGGAAGCCTGCAGACTGAGCTGGTGGCGGCCACACGGAGCTATGCGCGCCTGCCTTACGTGATCGGACCCGGGCTCGACACGCTGCTCGCGGAACTCCGGGCGGGCCACCCGGTGCTGGTCCTGCAAAATCTTGGCTTCTCCTTCAACCGAGTCTGGCATTATGCAGTGGTCGTCGGCTACCTTCCGGACGATGACGTGGTTATCCTGCGCTCGGGCGTCACGCGCCGGCTCGTCATGCCCGCCGGACGCTTCCTCAGAACCTGGCGACTGGCCGGTTACTGGGGCCTGGTCGTGCTGCGCCCGGGGGAGCTCCCGGCGACGCCCTCGGCGACGGCCTACCTGAAAGCGGCCGCCGACCTGGAATCGATTGGCCAGAGCCGTGCCGCCGCGCTTGCCTACGGCGCGGCCGCAGCCCGCTGGCCGAGTCAGCCGACCGCCTGGCTGGGATTGGGCAATATCCACTATCAGGCCGGCAACGTGCCGGCCGCCGAGCACAACTACCGGCAGGCCGTGCGTGTCGACCCAGGATTTCTCCCGGGTTGGAACAACCTGGCCGAAGTGCTGGCGGAGCGCGGCTGCTTTGACACGGCGATTACCACCCTGGACGGCGCGCTTGCCCAGCCGGATGCCACCGATGCGCTGCGCACGCTGCTGTTGCAGACCCGGCGCGAGATTCTCGCCCGCCGCCCAGCGGCCTATGCGGCCGACGCGCCCGCATGCGGGCAGTCACATCCGGGAGAGTATCCGGCTGGCAACGAATAACAAAGGAGCCCACCCGCACGGTTGGTCATCACAGTCAGGTGATCGGCTCATAGGATTCAGAATCCAGCATGGTGATCGTGTGGTTGGCGGCCTTGTCCGATTCACTGGCCGCGCGCGGCAGAGATCGAGTTGACTGGCTGCCCACCGCCTCCCGGTAGTGATGTTCAGAATGGAGCTCTGTGCGGTGACCCTGTTGGCATCCCAAAGAATCAAATACATGCTCCATGTTGCTCCCGAGCTGTCCCGACTCCTGATGCTGCCAGTTGCTGTTTCTCCCGTTACAGCTGTCCTGATATGTGAGCGCGTAGGTCAGGTCCCACCCGATCATGGCCCGGGCATTCCCGCAGACGATGTCGGCGTGCCACAATGTGCTACGCGCCTACCTCACCTCTCCCTCGAGCTGCCTGATACGATCTTTCAATTGATCGATCTCCGAATCGCGGGAGCCGACTCCCGGCGCACCGACCGGAGGCGTGGCACCATAGCCTGGGTAGCCGCCGTAGCCATAACCGGGGCCACCGTAGCCATAACCGGGGCCACCGTAGCCATAACCGGGGCCACCGTAGCCGGGGTAGCCGCCGTAGCCATAGCCGGGACCACCGTAGCCAAAGCCGGGGTAGCCGCCGTAGCCATAGCCGGGGCCGCCGTAGCCGTAGCCGGGCCCGCCGCCATAGTCATCGTAACGGTTGCTGTCACCGCCCATCCACTTCGATGGATTCATCATATTGCCCATGTTGAATGCACCTGCCGTGTTGGCAAGCAACAGGCCGATCGCCACAAACGCAATTCTGACTGCAAATTCTCTGTTCTGCACTGTTTCCGTTCCTCTGAATATCGAAAGCAATCACCGTTGAGCAAACGGTGCATTGTTCTGTCTCCCCGTACCCTAATCCCATTAGCTGGTCATGACGTCAAACAAAACGCCGGCACGGGAGCCCCGGTCTGTTGCCGCAACGGACAGCCTGCAGGTGAATGCCGGTCACGGGTCGAAGGTCCCCGTAGACTGCTTGTCGGCCTTGGAGGCGGCTGAACGGCAATCCCGGATGAAGACGACGCTTTCAGCAATGTCGCTCGGACACGGAACTAGACGCTGCCCCAGCGCGGACGGATAGGAATTCCAGCCGCATGACAGTTGTACGGCTGGAATACGGACTGCCAGGGCACGGTACCACCTCAGAGAGGCTCAAACAAGACCCAGATAAGCGCGGCACTGCTCTTCGTTAGGGCACAAGGTAGCCGACGGTCGGCCCAACAGGGAGAAAACTGCCGTCCCTTGGATCGATGCACTTTCGGCAGGTCTTTGATCAGGCGTTGCAAGGGGCAGAAGCGCAGTGGCCGCCCGTGCGGAGACCCGGGCGCGATGCGGCTCCGATGCCGGCAGACAGGGCGGTCATCCGCCGAGTCCGGCTGTAACCTTCCGTGCCTTGGCCATCTGTTCCAGGGCCAGCTCGTAATACTGCGCATGGCTGGCATCGTGAAAGACCTCCGCCGCCGCGCCAAGGTCTGCCACTGCCATACGGGCAATCTCGACATCCTGCGCCCGTTCCGCAAGGGCTCTCCGTGCGACCCCCAGGTTCGCCGTCGTCATGGCCCAGGCTATCGGCATACGCTCACGCTTGCATTCCTTGAGCGCGTTCTCATAGGCTCCAACGGCCTGTCCCAATATTCCTGCATCGTCCTGGCGTTCCCCGAGTTTTTGCAGCGCGGCGCCCAGGTTATTCTGTGTCATGGCCCAGTCCTGGGGCACGCGATCCCGGCTCCGCTCGGCGAGTGCGCTCCTATAGGCCGCAACGGATTGCTCCAGTGTTCGTGGGCCTTTCCGGTGCTCGCCGAGCATTCGCAGCGCAGTGCCGAGGTTGTTCAACGTCGTGGCCCAATCCAGCGGCACCCGCTCACGGGTCCATTCCTGTAGCACGTTCTTGTAGGCGTCGACCGAATTCTTCAGTATCTTCGCGTCCTTCTTGCGCTGCCCGAGGGCCAGCAGAGCGGTACCGAGGTTGTTCTGTGTCGTGGCCCAGTCCTGCGGCGTCTGCTCCCGGGTCCGTACCTCGAGCGCGCTCCCGAACGCCTCGACTGCCTTTTCCAGCATCTCGGTGTCGTTCTGGCGCTGGGCGAGGATCCCGAGCGCATTGCCGAGATTGTTCTGCGTCGCGGCCCATTGCAGCGGCACCCGTTCACGCCCGCGTTCCGAGAGCGCTTCCTCGAAGGACGTTATCGATTTTTCCAGCATCCAGGTGCCGCGCTGGCGTTGACCGAGGATCCCGAGCGCATTGCCGAGATTGTTCTGTGTCGCGGCCCAATCATCAGGCCGTTCCGTTCTAGGCGCGAGCGGAAGAATCGCGTTTTCGTAGAGATTGATTGCCTGCTCGAGCGCGGCGTTGTCACCGAATTCGCGGCCGAGGTCTACGAGGACCAAGGCGCGCTCACTCTGGTACTGCCACCGCAGCGGTACTGCCAACCCCGGTGTCGCCGCTGCCTGGGCAAAGATCTTGGCCGCGCGCCGATGGTCCTGTTTGAGGGCGGCGACCTGGGCCTGTGCGGAACGCATGAGGGCGGCAAATCCGGGCTCGTCGGCAAGCTCGACACATGGCCTATAGGCGTCCTCGAATGCCTGGTCGGCGTCATCGAGGGAAAAGGTCTCGCCCGTCCGCAACGCGCTGTACGCCCTTTTCAGCGCCTCGGCGATGCCTGCCTCGGTGGCCAGGCCATGAGCTTCGGCCCGGATCTCACGCAGCCTTGCCAGTCGAGACCAGGCCTGCTTGAGCAGTCGCGGAACCTGCTGCCGCGGAACCTGCTTGTCACGAATATATGCGAGCAGCCGCTCGAGGTCCGATCTTTCCGCGCCGAGGTAGTTCTGGGCCCCATCGAGCTCGCCCGAGTATGTGGTAGCCAGCTCGGGCGTGTTTTCCTGCGGCCCGGCAGACCTTTCCGGTTCAGCCATGATCAGCATGCTTAATTCTTACGGGACACATTGCGCAGGGTGGCGGGGTGGCTCCGGCTTGCCCTAAGGGGAAGCGGGGCGGTTGGCCTTGCTTGGCTCCAGCGAAGCTGGGCGCAGGCGCCTTGGGAATCGTTCTCGATATCGCCGCAGGGCGGGATTCATCCCGCCCTGCGGGCGTCGCTCAATCGACGATGTGGTAGACGGGAGCCTTTTCCATGGTCCATTCGCCGGACTCGGGGTCGCGCCGGGACAGGGTCAGCGCATGCCAGTTGTCGTCGTCCAGCCTCAGGTAGTCGCCTCGATAGTAGTAGCCTGGCCACCGTGTTTCCTTGCGGAATAGGGTGTGCTGCGCCACGCACTCCGATGCTATGGCCCGGTGCTTCAGCTCCCAGGCGCGTTGCAGTTGGTGCAGGTCTTCGGCCCCGATGTGGTCGAGGTCCTCCTGCAGGATCCGCAGGTGCTCCAGCCCCCGCAGGAGTAGGGGCTCGTTGGTCATGTAGTTGACGGTGATACCGCCCACGTATTCGTCCATGATCTTCTCGAGGCGCTGGAGACCATGGATGGGGAGGATGTAGCTGGGCGAGACCGTGCCACCGACGATCTCGTTGCGTCCCACCTGATAGTTCTCGAGGGGCTGGTAAATCACCTTCCTGAGATCCTCGATCTGCTTCTCGGAGACGTTGATCTTCTCGTTGGAGTGCTCCTTTATGTACTTCACCGCGGCCTTCGCGGCGAGGCGGCCCTCGGTAAAGGAGCCGGAGGAGAAGGCATGGGCGGTGCCGCCCAGCGCGTCTCCGGCGCCGAAGAGTCCCTCTACCGTCATCATCCGGTTGTATCCCCAGAAGTACTCACTCGGGGAGAGATCCTCCGGTCCGCTGGCCCAGGCTCCCGAGCAGGTGGCGTGGGAGCCCATGACGTAGGGCTCGGAAGTGGTCAGCTCGGGGTTGATGTACTTGGGATCGATGTCCTGGGACGCCCACACGACCGCCTGCCCAACAGTCATCCCGAGAAAGTTCTCCCAGCCCACGGTCTCCTTGTGGGGATCCTGGAAGGCCTCCTTGGTCACCATGTGGATGGGGCCGCGACCGGCCGCGACCTCCTGCAGGAAGGCGTGGTTGCGCAGGCAGGTCGGGGTGGGGTGATGATCGATGTACTCGCCCACCATCTCTTTGGTGTGCTTGTACCATTTGGATTCGTACTGCTCTCCGTAGGCGTTCTGCGTGTAGGTCTTGAGATGCAGGAAGTAGGCCCCGACCGGGCCGTAGCCGTCCTTGAACCGGCACAGAACGATGCGGTTCTCCATCTGAGTCATCTTGGCGCCGGCCATGATCGGCAGCGCATAAGCCGAGGCACTGCTCCACGGCGCATACCAGGTTCGGCCCATGCCTTCGCCTACCGACCGGGGCTTGAAGATGTGCGATGCGCCGCCGGCGCCGACGATCACCGCTTTGGCCTTGAAGACGTGCAGGGCGCCGGTACGGACGTTGAAGCCGATCGCCCCGGCGACCCGATTGCTCTTGTTCTCGTCCATCAACAGGTGCGTCACCATGATCCGGTTGTAGATCTTGTCTGCGGACTTGCGCGCCGCCTCGGCGACGATCGGCTTATAGCTTTCGCCGTGGATCATGATCTGCCACTTGCCTTCCCGCTGGTAACGCCCGGTCTTCGGGTCCCGCATGAGGGGCAGACCCCACTCTTCGAACTTGTGAACCGCGGAGTCCACATGGCGGGCCATGTCGTAGGCAAGGTCCTCGCGCACCATGCCCATCAGGTCGTTCCGGGCGTAGCGCACGTGGTCCTCGGGCTGGTTCTCGCCCCACTGCATTCCCATGTAGCAGTTGATTGCGTACAGGCCCTGGGCGACCGCGCCGCTGCGATCGATGTTGGCCTTCTCGGCAACCACGATCTTCAGGTCGCGCCCCCAGTATCGCGCCTCGTAGGCGGCACCGGTACCCCCCATGCCACCACCGACGACAAGGATGTCGCAGTCTTCAAAAACGGTCTTGAAACCCATCAGTAGTATACCCCCTGCTTGAACTGGTCCTTGCTGATCACCGGCAGTCCGGTATCGACGTTGAGCGCATCCGGCTCGTAGCACAGGAGCTGGGAGTTCAGCGCTTCCTCATTAGGGACCCCGAGCTCGGCGAGCTTGGGAATCTTCTCGCCCCAAGGCTGGGTCGTGATCGGTGAAACGAAATTCTTGACGCGACCGTCCCTGAACTTGATTCGCCAGGAGATGGTGCCTTTCTCTTCTTCCCGACGCACACGAACGCTATGGCCCAGCGGCGCAAAATCGGCGTAGCCGCGGCAATCGATGGCGTTCTGCGGACAGGCCTTCACGCAGGAGTAGCACTCCCAGCACATGTTGGGCTCGATGTTGAGGGCACGCCGATAGGTCTTGTCGATGTGCATGATGTCGGACGGACAGATATCGACGCAGTGTCCGCAGCCGTCGCAGCGCGTCATGTAGACGAATGTTGGCATGCTTTACTCCTCTTCTCGTGCTGAAGTTTCGGGGCCGGCGTAGCGAATCAATAATGGCGGGGCAGCTCGCGGTTGATGCCTAGACCGAACCGCTCGGGCTTGTCGGCCGGCGGCGGCAGATTCTCCATGAAGCCATCCGCCTCGAACACGCGTCTCTGATAGGCCGCCGCGGGCTTGAAGAACATGTGCGCGAACTTGGACCACAGCACTCCTCCAAACAGCACCGTGCTGGCGATGATGAACAGGCCGAAGAAGAGGGTCGCCCACCCGCCCGTCTCCAACGCGGACCAGATCAGGGCGAAGGTCGTCGTCGCGAGCAGCGAGAGGATGAACAGATCGGCCCGTATCACGTGATACCACGGGTGGCCTTCGGCGGCCACGTCGACGCGAATGAAGAACCAGAACCAGTACCCGCCGACGCAGACCATCAGCGCGCCCACATGCCACAGCAACGGCAGGATGGAGGGTGTGTGGGTGTCGGGGGTCGGGTAGGCGAATATCAGAATGGCAGTCGTGATGAGGAACAGCACGAAACCGTACATCGTGAGAAGATGGGCCACCCTGCGCCGCGGGTTGCAGAACTCGGCGGAAGTCAAGACGTCCTGCGTGATGGTCTTCATCGCGATCGACGCCTTCTCACCGCCGCTGAGCTCCCGCTCCTGGGCGTCTTTCGCCTTTTTCCCCGCTTCGAAGAAGTACTTGGCGCTCTTCTTGTGCATGACGTCCAGCAGGGTGCCGCCCACCACCAGGATGACCATTAGAACGACATACGCCTGCATCACTGCGGGCGGAATGAGCCCCGCGAGCTCGGCGAAGGGATTGTTGGTGAGCATTGGGCTTGCCTCCACTGGTCATTGTATACAGCCGTGCAAGTGTGAACGTGTCTCAACCAAGTTACAATACAGAGAGTTTTCTTGGGGCATAGAATAAATTGATGTCGCTCGGCTCATCCGCACTTCTTCCCGTGGTTGAGGGGGTACGCTCTCCTCGTAGGGGCCACCGGCCTGAGCCATACTCCAGCAGGAATGGCTCTTCCACGGCAAACCCCTGCAGGTCGCCGCCTTCAGCGCCGAGGCCGGTGGCGTTGATGGATTCGATCACCTCAGTCTAGGCCGTCGGCCGGGTGATGGACCACGTGGAGGATGGGACGGAATACCGTACCTTCCAGCCTGGCGATAGCGTCGAAACATAGGAAATCCAACCACCTACACCAAGGTATCCCTACCTACCGTAGGGGCAATCAAGGCCCGAAATGTCCCTTTCCCACCCGCATGAGGAGACGCGAGAGTTTCGGCCTGGGATGCTGGGGTGGGTCAAAAGCTGGGTATGGGCTGAAGAGGGCGAGAAAGCAGGGTGGTTTTCGTGAGACCGGCGCCGGCAGGACCCGCAGTCCAGGGTGGGGTGCTACCAGCTAACAAGGGGACGGATTTATTTCTTGAGATGAGGGAGCTAGGATACGGACGAATGGCGCCATGGACAGGGAGGGCATGCCGAGGATTGGAAGGATCGCGCTTCGGGGCTTTCCGCACCATACGATTTGGACTGCCTATCCCTCGGTATCTCGTGTCGCGGCCTCTGATCTCTGTGGTTTCGGAACATGTCCTTCAACGACTGGCTAACTAAGCGGCAGCTCTATACACCCCACAAGACGGCCATCGTCGATGACAGCACGGGCCGCAGCTACACCTATTCCGTCTTGAATAGGAGAGCCAACCGCCTCGCACGACACCTCCAACGGCAATTCGGCCTCAAACCTAAGGAGCGCGTGGCCTGCCTCTCAGTCAACAACATCGAATATATCGACCTGTACTTCGCTTGTGGCAAGCTGGGCGCCATTCTTGTGCCGCTCAACTACCGGCTTCGCGAGCGCGAGATCCGGGAAATGGTCATGGACTGCAAACCCCGCCTCCTGCTGCACGACTCGACCCACGCGGAGCTTGCCATGGTGCTGCACCGCGACCGGTGCGTGAAGTGGCTCATGCCGATTCGCACGGACGGCGGACCTCGGTCGAGCGCGACGCTGGCTGAGGTGGTGGAGCGCGGCGACGATCAGGCGCCCGAGATCGTCCCGGCCAACGAGGGTGACATCGCAATGATCTTGTACACCTCTGGCACGACGGGCTCCCCAAAGGGCGCAATGATCAGTTGGCGCCAGATCCACTGGAACGCCATCAACACAACCATCGCGCTGCAACTGTCGGAAAGCGACGTCACGTTTGTCAATACCCCACTCTACCATACCGGAGGCTGGCACGTCCTGTTCACTCCATTGATGTATCTGGGCGGCACGCTCATTCTACAGCAACGATTCGACGCCGAACGCTGCAATGCCTTGATGGGACCCCGCGGGGTTACCATGCTGTTCGGAATTCCGACGATGTTGCGCATGATGATGGAGGCCTCCAATTTCGATGCAGCTGATTTCTCGAGCGTACGCTTTGCGATTTGCGGAGGGGAGCCGTGCCCGATTCCGGTGATCCGGGCGTACCAGGAAAAGGGCGTGCCCATGCGACAGGGATACGGCCTGACTGAGGCCGGCCCCAACTGCTTTTCTCTGCCCGCGCAAGACGCGCTACGAAAGGAGGGTTCCGTGGGGTTTCCCAATTTTCATGTGCAGGTCAAGATCTTGCGTGGCAGCGGTGTGCCAGTAGCCCCGGGCGAAGTCGGCGAGCTGGTCATCGGGGGACCCCAGGTCTTCTCCGGATATTGGAACAATGCCGAGGCAACCCGCGAAACACTGCGGAATGGGTGGGTCCACACCGGCGATCTTTTCAGACAGGACGAAGAGGGATATTACTTCATCGTAGGGAGGGAAAAGGACATGTTCATCAGCGGCGGTGAGAACGTATACCCGGCGCAGGTCGAAAGGGTGATCTATACTCACCCGTGCATAGCCCAGGCCGCCGTGATTGGGGTTCCGGACGCGAAGTGGGGTGAATCGGGATGCGCGTTTGTCGTGCTGCATCCCGGGGCGACACTCGGAGAGCAGGAGCTGATGGACTACTGCAAGGAGACGCTTGCTTCCTACCAGTGTCCGAAATCCATCGTCTTCAGCGACCAATTGCCCCTCGGGCATTCCGGGAAAATCGACAAGAAGGCTCTTAGGGAGATGATGTGGGCCAAGCTCCAGGATGACTGAGCGCGTTGAGCAGACAATAACGCATCTCAATGGCATTCGCAGTCAGTATGTCGACACGCCCCGTCTGCGGATGCATGTCTTAACTCTGGGTCGCGAAGATGGCGATGCGGTTTTTTTTCTTCACGGAAACGCGTCGTCGTCGACCATATGGGAAGAGACCCTGCTTCGCCTGCCACCCGGATACCGAGGCATCGCACCTGACCTGCGTGGATACGGGACCACGGACCGGTCAGCCGTCATAGACGCTACCCGGGGGGTGCGAGACTGGGTGGATGATGTGCTGGCTTTGGCAGTGGCCTTGCGCGTGGATCGCTTCTACTTGGTCGGGCATTCCCTGGGAGGCCTTGTGTGCTGGGGGTGCCTGGCATCATATCCCCAGCGCCTTGTGGGTGTGGCGCTGGTCGCCCCGGGGCCACCTTATGGATTTGGGGGCGTGCGCGGTCTCCAAGGCGAGTGGAACAACCCCGACTGCTCTGGCTCAGGCGCCGGCCTTGTTCACCCGGGCTTTGCCAGGCTGTTGCAGGAAGGGGAGCGTGGATTACCGGACCCTATGTTCTCACCGCGTGCCGTCATGAACCGAATGTTCTGGAAACCTCCTTTCCGTCCAGCGCGGGAAGAGGCTTTCCTAAGCGCCATGCTCCAGATTCATCTCGGCCCGAGACAATATCCTGGCGATGCGATTTCATCCGAATATTGGCCCTTCGCGGCACCTGGAAGCTTCGGCCCGATCAACGCGATCTCACCCAAGTACAATCGTGGGTTGCTGAATCACGTTCTGGGATCTTTGCCGAAACCCCCGGTGCTTTGGATCCAAGGTACGGATGACCCCATCATATCCGACACGTCCCAGCCTGACTTGGGCTACCAGGGTAAATTGGGATACCGGCCAGATTGGCCCGGGGATGCGGTCTTCCCGCCGCAGCCCATGCTGAGCCAGGTCACGTATGCTTTGGATCAGTATGCCCGCGCGAGCGGCACGGTAGAATACCTTCGCGTCCAGGGGGCTGGACACACCCCGTTTGTTGAGCGGCCGGAGTCGGTACAGACGGCCCTCGTCAGACACCTCGAAGAGTCCTGGAAACCGAGCGCGTCCCAACGATAGCCGCTGAAGGTGATCTGTCGCCTTGTCGGGATGGCGCGTCGGTCTCGTTCACGGAGAAGGGCGCCCGGGTCATGTAGCGGGCCAACTGCCGGCGCCCCTCGGCATCGCGAGCCTCGATGCGCACCCGGTTGTTCACTGAGAAGATGCTGTGCTGCCAGTTCAGCGGCTTGGCCACCAAGTCCTCATCGATGGCCTCGTCTGCCAGCAGAAGCTGGAGCACGGCGCGGCGTAGCTGCTGCTCGAGCAGCTCGGCGGGGCCGGGCGGCAGGACCCGGAAGACCCAGTTGGGGTGGAACCCGCCATCGGTGACGAGGGCGTGGATGTGGGGGTGGAATGTGACGAGATTGGCTAAGGTCTGGACGAACAGGATGAAGCCGGCCTGGCTGGCAGGAGCGGCCTCTCGGTAGGCCTCAGTGAGCAAGCGGCCGACGATGCGGCAGAGATCGCCGAGGCGGTGGCGCTGGTGGAACAAGCTGCGCAGGACTTTCGGAACGGTGAGCACGTAATGGCAGAGCGGCACCGGGGCAAGAATCTTCTCCTCGATCCACTCGCCGTAGATCGGCTTCCTCGTGCAAGGCATGCTCTACTCCCTGGTACTGAGGTGAGTATAGAACAAATAGAGAACATCAGTGGTCGCGTATCGCTCAATCTCGCTGGTCTTTTGGCCCGGCTTCGTCGTTGCGGCAAGGGATACATAGCGTCACAATGCGCCCCTTGCCGCGCCTTGCTGCGCCTTGAATCCGAGCCAAAATCCGGAGCCATCTTTGGACAACCGTCCCTTTCCGAGGCCCTTGCGGCCAAGGGGATCGGTTCCGCCTGGAGTCGGTGGACTTGGAGCTGGTTATCGAAGATGTCTATGAGGGTTCGAATGGGAAGCGGGCAGGGGGTAGAGGACAGCAATTTGTTCTGAGACCTGCCGGCTCTGGAGCACCCGAGCCCTGCATCCACCGGTTCTTGGATTGAAAGGGGCGCCCTTGCGAGCGCCCCCGATTTTTGGCTTTCTCGGAAACAGCCGCTTCTACGCACAAATCGAAGCAATGACCGATCAGCGCG
>Ga0307417_10000699_pt1 | contig 13598 bp, 12 predicted proteins | sample SalMarWE160210MG_2_FD_202514 | JGI IMG/M metagenome (GOLD analysis project Ga0307417, IMG submission 202514) | Salt marsh sediment microbial communities from the Plum Island Ecosystem LTER, Massachusetts, United States - WE1602-10 | ecosystem: Environmental > Aquatic > Marine > Intertidal zone...
GTGGCAGCCGACACAGTCTTCCCGGTCCACCGCTGGAGCGCCGGCGGGCTTATCGCGGCCGGTGCAGGCATCCGCCTGATGGCAGCCCAAGCAAGCGGCGCGGAAATGCGCGGCCCGCTGCGCCGGGGCGACTTTCACGTGAGGATCGTGGCAGGTGAGACAGCTCAGCGCGCCCTTGCTCTCCTTATAGCATCGGCTCTGGCGCAGCCTGTAAGGATGGTGGTTGATCTCGAAGCGCTTGGCCGCTGGCCTGTCCTGCCCATCGACATCCATGACGACCGCGTAGTCTGCGAGATCCTGGCCCGGCCGAAACGAGTAGTCGCCACGTCCAAACAGACGGACGCGACCCAGCCCCACCGTCGGCAGCAGATGACACTCGTAGCAGACATCGTCGCGCCGCTGCCCCGGCAGGCGTCCCGGGTTGACGATGGCGGCACGGATGCGGTTGATGTCTGGCTCGGCGCCGTAGACCAGGCGCACATGCTCGGCGCCCGGGCCATGGCAGCGCTGGCAGCCCGTGCCCTCCGGCAGATCCCGGGGATAGGTGTGAGGCATCTCGCGGGTGTCGCTATCCGCGGGAACCTCCGGGTAGGCATTGTGGCAAAACATGCACTCGCGCCGTACCTGTCGGCCCACACCGAAGTGATCGTGGCGGTCGTAGCCCGGACACATGGCCCACTCTCGGTCTTGGCTGTACCAGCACAGGGGGAGCTGGTAGAGCTCGCCGTTGGAGGTCTGGTAGAGGTATGAGCGGGAGTGGTAGCCGGAGCCCATGATCCAGTTCACCGGCAGCTCCAGCACGTTGATGGGCCGGCCCGCCGCGTCGAGCTGGTAGCGCTTGAAGATGAGCTTGCCGTCGTCCCAGCGCATCTCGAAGTGGCGCTGGGACGTTGCGTGGTAGTAGTGGTTATGCTCGAAGTCTTCGATGGACTTCGCCGGCTGCGGCCGGTAGAAGGAGCGGGCCATGCCCACGGCTTGATAGGAGTCGAACTGCGAGGCGTGGCAGGTGGCGCAGACCCGATCGGCCACGTAGCCCGGCGCGGCACCTTGGGTGACATGTATACCCTGCTGAACCAGGGGATCCTTGGAGCCCAGATCGGCTGCCGGGGAAGTTCCCGAGATCGGGCCTTGCGCCCCGGATCCTCCCGCGAGCGCGGTGCCCAGCAGCAACGCTGCAGCTCCGCGTGTCAGTCCCATGCCCGCAGCCACCTCCTTCGCCGCGCAGCAGCGCGCGGGATGGCGGGCAGTGTAGTACGGGGGAGCGACCGCACGAAAGCACGCGGTCCATACCGTGGAGAGTCAGGGACGGAAAGTGCGGGCTAGCCCGACATGGAATCGAGGGCGGCAAGGACCTTGCTAGCGACCATCGGGCGGCGGACGTACGGCTGGGTTTGCTCGCCGACGCCCACCTCGGTGACCAGCAGCGCCGGTCGCGGAGCGGCTTCGCAGAGCTGGCGCAGCTGGGCGCGTGCAATCTTGTCCTCGGCGTTCACGATGTAGATGTCCGCCGGCTTGCTCATATCGATCACGGACAGCTCGTAGCTGCGCGGGCGGTTGCTCACGATGCCGAAGATACTCTTCAGCACGCGCTGCTCCCGCGCGGAGAGTCCCAGCGACGCGACTTTATAGCGCTTTTTGATGGCCATGGTCCTGCCTCCCAAAGCATATCTAACTCCACCGATTGGTGGTGTCTCCCAGGCCCCGGTCGGGCCCGCCACCCCCTCCGCGTCCCTGTTCGAAGCACCGCGTGTGACCACGGTCACGCAAGTGCTGTGCCGGTCATGTTGTCGTGCTGGGATTCGCCGCAGGCCCGCGGCGCCCCCCGCATTCTCACCCATTCTGCGGCCGAGCAACCCTATGGGCCAGGCGCATTGAGCCGGCCCAATTCGCACATCGCATGGCAAATTGCGCGGCGGACTCCATCCTGCCACGGACCAGGGGCTAGCGCCTGCGGCCAGCGCGGCTGAGGAAGCGCTCCGCCAGCACCGGCTGACCGGCGTAGCGATCCACGGCCGGGCCCAATTCCTCGATGCGGGTCAGCCGGTCGTCCGGCGCCGGATGGGTGGCGAACAGGTAAGCGAGGTCGCCGTTCTTGCGCATGGCGTCGAGGCTCTGCAGCACCGCCGGCAGCCCGTAGGGGTCGTAGCCCGCGCGGGTGGCGATGATCACGCCCTTGCGGTCGGCCTCGAATTCGTCATCCTTGTCCAAGCCGCGTGCATAGAGCTCCTTGAAGCCATTGCTGAGCTTGGCGAGCTGGTTGCGGTCGGCCTTGGCCGCACTGCCCACCAGGTCCAGCGCAAGGTCCAGCCCGGCATTCTTCTGCACCGCCTTGAGATAGTGCTTCTCGACCACGTGCACGGTCTCATGGGCCAGCACGCCAGCCAGCTCCGCCTCATTGCGCAGCTGGCTTAACATGCCGCGGGTGATGAGCACATAGCCCCCCGGGGCGGCAAAGGAATTCACCGTAGCGGTGTCGAGCACGCCGAAGCGCCAGGGGATGTCCGGTCGCTCGGTGTGCAGGGCGACCCATCGGCCCACCTCGTTGACATAGCGCTGCAGCTTGGCGTTCTTCACCGGGTGCACCGCCCCCACCAGCACCGCTCCAGCCTCGGCGCCGATGATGGCCTCCTGCGCGGGGCCGATGTCGGTGAAGGTCTTCTGCGCCGAGCCGACGACCCTGCCGATGTCGACCGGGGCGCTCGAGCTACTGCTCCGCTGGCCGGGTATCAGCTTATCCAAGCCGCCCATATTAGGAATGCTGCCGAAGTCGAAGGCTGCGGCGCAGCTCGCCCCCAGGACGAGGCCCAGGGTCAGGGCGGCTTGCCGAGCCCGAAGCGCGCTGCGCCCACCGGAAGGGTGCCGGCGGCCCCGCAACCGTTCGAAGGGCATCGTGGACGCCCCGTGCGCCAGGGGCTCGCAAACGTGGACCGGCTCGCCATCGCTGCGACACATCATCCCCGAGTCTGGCACTCCGCGCGTGGCTACCATGGGAACGCGCCTCCTTCGCTGCTGCCGTCGCCGGTGGAGCGCCTGGACGGGCGGTTGGCCGAAGCCGCCGGATAGGGAATTTGGTTGTCCGCCAGATGAGCCTTGGCGGCAAACTTGCGAGCCTGTTGGGCCGTCACCGCATAGTTGTCCAATGACTGCAGCGCTCGATAGTCGGGCCGCGCGCTCACCACGTCCTCGGGCGTGAGGCCCTTGATGCCCGTGGCGGCGGTCACCCCGCTGGAGCCGGAGCGGCCGGTGGTCATGAACGACAGGGCGGCGCCCAGACCGCTCTTGCCACCCCCCGCGGTGCCCGCGCCGCCCATGCGCACCGCCGTCATGCGCACCCAGCCAGTGCTCCCCCCGGCTTGTACCTTGTACCAGCCCCCCTTGCGCTCCTGCACCGAGACGCCGGCGCCGGCAGAGAGTGAAGAGACCACTGACGCATCCGAATAAGGCTGTGCCCTGAGCTCGGACTGGCGAATCATGCGCGCGGCATCCGCCGCCAGGGCGCCGCCGGCCAGGCCAAGCAGCAGTAGCAGAGCTCGAGCCCTCATACAGTCTTTCTCCGTGGCTCCAACAGACGCACCTCCTGGGTGCGCCCCTTCACCTTGTAGAACCCGCGGTCGACGAACTCGAACGCGTCCCCGCACAGCTCGCGGGTGTCGGCCGAGACCAGCACCCGCGCCACGCCCTTAGTCTGGCCCTCGATGCGGCTGGCCAGATTCACCGTGTCGCCGATGGCCGTATAGTCCAGCCGGTTGCGGGAGCCGAGGAAGCCCACGACAGCGGGGCCGGTGTGGATGCCGATTCCCACGTCGAAGGCCGCGCCCTCGGGTCCCAGATCGCGGCGAAAGTCCTCCAGAGTGTCGCACATCTGCAGGGCGGCCTCCACGGCATGGATGGCCTGATCCGGGTCGTCCACCGGCGCCCCCCAGAACGCCATGATGGCATCGCCGATGAACTTGTCCATGGTACCGGAGTTGTGGAAGATGACCCGAACCTGGCGCTCGAAATAGTCGTTGAGCAGGGTGACGATGGACTCTGGGGTGCTGCGCTCGGAGAGGGTCGTGAACCCACGGATGTCGGAGAACAGCACCGTGAGCCGGCGGCTCTGGCCGGAGAGCGACAGCATGGTCTCGCCCCGTGCCACCAGATCGTGCACGACTCGCGGGTCGAGGAAGCGGCTGAAGATCTGCACCGAGCGCTCCCGGGTGCGGCGCTCGCGCAGGTAGGCCCAGAGGGCCGCGCTGACGTAGTAGAGCCAGGCAAGTAGCAGCGGGGTGAAGACCGGTACGGACCACCGAGCCGCTAGCCCCAGATAGGCACCACCGGCCGCCAGCGGCGTGGCCAGGGCCAGGCCCAGGCCGATGGGCAGCGGATTGGCCGCACGCCGAAAGGCACGCCAGAGGCCTCCGATCAGTAGCAGGGTCAGCCCGAACGGCACCCGGCGCGGGGCCGCCTGCAGGTAGTCACCGTGCTTGAGGTTGTCGATGGCGGTCGCCACGATCTCTACCGCCGGCTGCAGGGAATCTATGGGTGTGGCCCGCAGATCGCCGAGGCCCGTGGCGGTGCCGCCGATGATGATGATCTTGTCGCGCAGCTCACCGGCGGGACGCCGGCGATGCTGGCGGGTCAGGTCCGAGTAAAGGTCGTAGTAAGAGATGCGCCGGTAGCTCAGCGCCCGCCCGCACCAGTTGAGCATCATGTCGCGGGCCGGCGGGATCGGGAAGCCCAATCCGGCGGCCACCTTGGCCGGCAGCGAGGGAATGCGCCAGCCGCCGGCCTCGACGTAGAGGTCGTAGCGTCGCCCGACGCCGTCCGGGTCCTCGTTGAAGCGAATGCTGCCCAGCCGACCGGTTGCGGCGAGCGCCGGATAGGGCAGCTGCAGCGCGGTGCGGGCGTCCGGGCGAGCGCGCGGGCTCGGGGTGAAGCCCAGGGTGGGTCCGAACTGCGCAAGCTTAACCCCCGCCGCATCGTTGCCCCCTCGCAGCGGCAGCATGGCCAGATAGACGCTGGGCTGGGCATCCACCACCTCGGCGAAATACTGGTCGCCATCCGGGTGGTCGATGAGGGGGTCGGAGAATAGCACGTCGAAGACGATGGCCCGCGGCCCCTGCGCCGCCATGCCCTCCACCAGCTCGGCGTGCACCGAGCGGGGCCAGGGGTAGCGCCCGTACAGCGGCGCCATGCGCTCCAAGGTGCTCTCGTCGATGTCGACGATGACGATGTCGGGGTCCGCCTGGCGCCCCGCCGCATGCAGCCGCAGCAGGAGATCGCCCATGGCGCCTTCAAAGCCGCCGAGGAGGTGCACGCCGCCCAGCTCCAGTAGCGCCAGCCCCAGCGCCGTTGCCGCCAACAGGCCAAGTGGTGCCTGCTCGCCGCCCCAACGGCGCAACAGCCCTGCTAAACCCATCCCGTCCCGCCTGCCCGTCGACTCGTCCCCGGATGGGGAGAGCGTGTATTCTTTCGCAGCAGGCCCGCCGCAAGCAAACGCACCCGCCGCGCCCCACGGTCTCATGCGTGGCCCCAGGAAGCCCATCTGCCATGTCCAGCCAGGATCTGCTCGAAGAGCTGCACATCGACGATGACGACCGCGGCGACGGCGGCCGGCGTTGGTCCTGGCTGCTGGTGACGCTGCTCGCCCTCGGGCTGCTCGGTGCCGCCGGCTACTACTACTATGCCTACGGGCGTGCGCTGGAGGTGGAGACCACCACGGCGGTGTCCCCCGCCGCCCTCGCAGCGGGCACCGCGGTGCTGGAGGCCACTGGCTACGTGACCGCCCGCCGGGAGGCCACGGTGTCCTCCAAGATCACGGGCAAGCTGGCGCAGGTGCTAATCGAGGAAGGCGAGAACGTGGCGGCCGGCCAGGTGCTGGCCCGGCTGGACGACACCGACGCCAAGGCCCAGCTCGGCTTGGCCCAGGCGCGGCTGGCGGCGACACGGGCGCAGCTCGGGCAGGTGGATGCCCAGCTCGACCAGGCCCGGCGGGACCGGCGGCGCCAGCAGGAGCTGCGCGCCAAGGGCCTGACCTCGGTGGAGGCGCTGGAGAACACCCGCACCCAGGTGCGGGCCCTGTCGGCTCAGCTGGAAGCCCAGCGCGGGCAGTCGGGCGTGGCCGAGGCGGAGCTGCGGGTGGCTCAGGTGGGCTACGACGACACCATCGTGCGGGCCCCCTTCGCCGGCGTGGTGGTCGCCAAGGCCGCCCAGCCCGGGGAGATCGTCTCCCCCATCTCCGCCGGCGGCGGCTACACGCGCACCGGCATCGGCACCATCGTCGACATGGACTCCCTGGAGATCGAGGTCGACGTCAACGAGGCCTACCTCAATCGGGTGCGGCCGGGGCAGCCCGTGCAGGCCGTGCTGGATGCCTATCCCCAGTGGCAGATTCCGGCGGCAGTGATTGCCATCGTGCCCACCGCCGATCGCAGCAAGGCCACGGTCAAGGTGCGCGTCGCCCTCAAGGCCAAGGACCCCCGCATCCTGCCGGACATGGGGGTGCGCGTCTCCTTCCTGGAAAACACGCCGAAGGACGCCTCAGCCGCCGCCCGCGGCGTGCTGGTGCCTGCCTCGGCGCTGGTGGAGCGCGACGGCGCCAGCGTAGCTTTCGTCGTGGAGGGCGACCGGGCGCATCGCCGCACCGTCAGCGCCGGACCCGCCCAAGGAAAGCAGCGCCTGGTGGAAAAGGGCATCGCCCCCGGCGAGCAGGTGGTCAGCGACCCCCCGGGGTCACTGGCGGACGGCATGCGAGTGCGGGCCAAGGCCCACGAATCCTGAGCATGGCCGCGAACCACGTCCCGGCGCCGCTGGTGGCCGTTCGCGGGGTGAGCAAGGTCTACCGCCGCGGCCGCCAGCGGGTGGAGGTGCTGCACCACGTTGAGCTGGACATTCCGCAGGGCGATTTCCTGGCCCTCATGGGCCCTTCGGGCTCCGGCAAGAGCACCCTGCTCAACATGGTTGCCGGGCTGGACCTGCCCACGGACGGCAGCATCAGTGTGGCGGGCCGGCGCATCGATCGGATGTCCGCGGCGGAGCTGGCCCGCTGGCGCGCGTCTCACGTGGGCTTCGTGTTCCAGTTCTACAACCTGATGCCCGCCCTCTCGGCCCGCAAGAATGTGGAGCTCCCCCTGCTGCTCACCCGACTGCCGGCCGCCCGGCGCCGGCGTCACGCCGCCATCGCGCTCGCCCTGGTGGGCCTGCAGGACCGGGCGGGCCACAAGCCCGGGGAGCTCTCCGGCGGCCAGCAGCAGCGGGTGGCCATCGCCCGGGCGATCGTCTCGGATCCGACGCTCATCGTCTGCGACGAGCCCACCGGGGACCTGGATCGGCATTCGGCCGAAGAGGTACTGGGCCTGCTGCAGCGCCTGAATCGACAGCACGGCAAGACCATCATCATGGTGACCCACGACCCCAAGGCCGCCGAGTTCGCCCGCCGCATCCTGCATCTGGACAAGGGCACTTTGGTGGAGCAGTCCCCGCCGTGAAATTCCTGCCCCTGTTGCTGGCCGGACTGCTGCGCAAGAAGACCCGGACCCTGCTGACCCTGCTCTCGGTGGCCGCCGCCTTCGCCCTGTTCGGCATGCTCGACGCCGTGCGGGTCGCCTTCAACGCCCCCCAGACCGTCACCGGCATCGACCGCATGGTGGTGGCGTCACGCTTCTCCATCATCCAGCCCTTGCCCTACTCTGCCTTGAACCGCATCCAGGCCGTGCCTGGAGTGCGCTCGGTGACCTACGCCAACTGGTTCGGCGGCGTCTATCAGGACCCCAAGAACTTCTTTCCCAACATCGCCGTGGAGCCGGCCTCCTACCTGCAGATGTATCCCGAGATCGTGCTGCCTCGGGATCAGCGTCGCGCCTTTCTCGGCACCCGCACCGGGGCGATCGTGGGTGCCTCCCTGGCCCGGCGCTTTGGCTGGAAGGTGGGCGACAAGATCCCGTTGCAGGCCACCATCTTCCCGCGTGCCCAAGGCGACAATCTTTGGGTCTTCGATCTGGTGGGCATCTTCCACGCCAGCGTGCCCGAGCTCAAGGGCGTGGAGCAGCAAATGCTGTTTCGCTACGACTACTTCGACGAAGGCCGCCAGTTCGGCCACGGCACGGTGGGCTGGTACATCGTGCGGGTGGACGACCCCGCCCATGCGGATCGCGTGGCCAAAGCCATCGACCGCATGTATGCCAACTCGGCCGACGAGACCAAGACCGAGAGCGAGCGCGAGTTCCAACTCTCCTTCGCCAAGCAGATCGGCGACATCGGACTCATCGTCAGCGCCATCATGGGCGCGGTGTTCTTCACCCTGCTGCTGCTCACCGGCAACACCATGGCCCAGTCCATCCGCGAGCGCATCCCGGAGCTGGGGGTCCTCAAGACCATCGGCTTCAGCAACCGCGCCGTGCTCCTGCTAGTGCTGGGCGAGTCGGTGCTGCTGCTGGTGCTGGGAGGACTGGGCGGCCTGCTGCTCGCGCGGGTGACTCTGCCGGTGCTGGGCGCCGCGACCTCGGGCCAGCTGGCACTGGCCATGGCAACCCGGAGCTGGTGGCTGGGCCTCGGGCTCATGGTGCTGATCGGTCTCTTCGTGGGCCTACCACCGGCGCTGCGTGCGATGCGTCTCAGCATCGTCGACGCCCTGGCGGGTCACTGATGGGTCGCGCCGCAAAGCCTCTGCGCACCATGGCGGTAGGCCTGCTCGGACTGCTGGTGTGCGGCGCCTGGCTGGCCTGGCCCTGGCTGATGCTCGCCGCCGCCGCGGGCCTCGTGCCGTGGCTGCTCGCCAGCCCAAGGGGCCGCCACGCCCTGGCCATCGCACGACTCGGCATGGCTTCCATTCCGCAGCGCCTGGGCGCCACCTCAGTGGTGGTGGTCGGCATCGCCGGCGTGGTGGGCGTGCTGGTGGGCCTGCTGGCCATGGCCGAGGGCTTCCAGGCGGCTCTCGGCAGCACCGGCGACGACCAGACCGCCATCGTGTTGCGGGCCGGCGCCAACACCGAGATCTCCTCGGGGCTGGATCGCGCGGCCATCACGCTGATCGGCCAGGCGCCGGGGGTGCAGCGGGATACCCACGGAGTACCTATCGCATCGGCGGAGGTGGTGGTGGTGGCCAACGTGCCCAAGCGCAGCACCGGCACCGACGCCAACGTGCAGGTGCGCGGCGTGGGTCCCCAGGCCTGGGCCCTGCGGCCAGAGGTGAAGCTGGTCGAGGGCCGGCGCTTCCGCCCTGGCCTGCGGGAGCTGGTGGTCGGTCGCGGTGCTCAGACTCAGTTTCGCGGCCTGACGCCGGGCCACAGCATCCGCCTCAACAATCAGGACTGGCAGGTCGTCGGCGTGCTCGAATCCGGGGATACCCGGGAGTCCGAGATCTGGGGGGACGCCGAGTCCGTGGCCGGAGCCTACCGCCGCAGCGTATTCCAGTCCGTCACCGTGCGCCTGGCGGGACCTCGGGCCCTGGACGTGCTGAAGGCTGCCCTGGCCGCAGACCCGCGCCTGCGCGTGGACGTGGAGACCACCCGCAGCTACTACAGCAAGCAGTCCGAGCGCCTCACCACGACCCTCCGTGCGATAGGCATCGGCGTCGCCGCCATCATGGCCCTCGGCGCCATCTTCGGCGCCCTCAATACCATGTATGCCGCCGTGGCCGCTCGCGGCCGGGAGATTGCCACCCTGCGGGCGTTGGGATTCTCCGGCCTGCCCGTGGTGGTGTCGGTCATGCTGGAGACCATGGCGCTCGCCCTGCTGGGCGGTATGCTGGGTGCCGGCATCGCATGGGCCGTGTTCCACGGCTACACGGTCTCCACCCTTGGGGAGAGCTTCAGCCAGGTCGTGTTCCAGTTCCAGGTGCGGCCCGCGCTGCTGCTGCAGGGCCTGCAGTGGGCATTGGCCATCGGCTTCTTCGGCGGCCTGTTTCCAGCCCTGCGGGCCGCGACGGTGCCGGTGACGGTGGCGCTGCGAGAGCTGTGAGACCTCAGGCCGGGCGCAGACTGACGCGACATTGGCGCTCTGGCGGGGTGTCGTCCAGCAAGCCGAGCATGGCGCCCATGGCGATCAGCCAGCAGACGACACAGTCGATCCAAGGGACCTCCAGCAAACCCGCATAGCCGTAAAGCACGGCGCTCGAGCCCCAAAACAGTACGGCCGCAATGAGAGTGACCAGGAAATAGGGCATGTATGGGCCCCTTTACTTATAAGTGTATTACCAGTTCCTAATGTTTAGTTAGACGTGGTCTAAGCATGGGGTTCCCCAAATTTGACCTCCATCACGCTTCCCCTGCGGCGGGGCACAATCACACTCTTCAGTAGGGTCTATTGAGCTTCGGCGGGTGCGTAAGCGCGGGCGTGGGTCCAGTCGGTGGCGCTGCTGTGACCGCGAGCGAGCACCACCTGGAACGGCTGCAGCCCCCCCGTGCGGAAGGTCGCGGCAGAGGCGGTGAGATACAGCCGCCAGGCGCGCACGAACGGCTCGTCGAAGGGGGCGTCGATGCTAGATAAAGTGGGAAAGGCGCCGGAGGAGCACCCCGGCGTACGTCCTGTGGAGGGCTCAGCCCTCACCGCGGCTGAGGGCGTAGTCGGTCAGCACCGGCACCTGCTTGGCCAATCCGCGGTCGACGAGGCCCGGAATCACGCCGTTCAGGCGAGCGAGCAGGCCCTCGGGGAAGCCCAGGTAGGCCTCGCTGCGGTCGCGCTCGATGGCCTTGACGATGGATCGGGCCACCGCCGCAGGCTCGTCCATGCGCATCAGCCCGCGGGCGGCCATCTCGTGCACCACCGGGGGATTGAGGGCCGTCTTCACGGCCCTCGGGGAGACATAGGTGACGCCCACCCCGGTGCTGGCCAGCTCCCGGCGCAGGGCCTGGGAGTAGCCCCGCAGCGCGAACTTGGTGGCGGAATAGGCTGCGAACAGGGGGAATCCAATGCTGCCGAACATGGAGCCCACGTTGACGATGCGTCCGTGGCCCCGCTCTACCATGCCCGGCAGCACGGCTCGAGCCAGTTGCATCGGTGCCTCCAGGTTGACCTTGAGCATGCGCGAGATCATGCCCGGGTCGGCGTCCTGGAAGCGGCGGAAATCCAGGATTCCCGCCAGGTTGATCAGCACGTCCACGCCGAGCCACTCGCGCTCGACGGCGTTCAGCGCCGCCTGCCGCTGCTCGGCCTGAGTGATGTCGCAGATGTGAATCAGCGGCCGCGCGCCGCTGCCTTCGAGCTCGGCCCGCAGGCTCTCGGCGCTCTCGTGGTTGTGCTCCAGCAGACAGAGTCTGGCGTCCCGGGCAGCCAGCTCGCCCGCCAGGGCCCGGCCGATGCCGCCGCCGGCCCCGGTCAGAATGACGCGTTGGTGCTGCAGTCTCATACTCTCACCTCGACGCATGAGTGCTCTGGCCGAGCTTGGCGTGCACCTTGGCGAGCAGTTTCCGGGCCTCTTCCCGCCGGCCCTTGTCGGCCAGGGCGCGGCCCGGACGATTGGGGGCCTGCAGCGCCTTCTGCAGCGCCTGGGCGGCCTCGGCGTAGCGCTCCTTGCCATTCAGGAAGTCGCCGTAGAAATAGTTCGGGTCGATGCCCGTGGGATTCATCGCCAGGGCTTTCTTGAGATAGGTCTCGGCCTGCTCGTCGTCTCCGAAGCCCAGCGGCCAACCCGGCACCTTGTAGTAGAGGCTGCCGAGGGAGGTGTAGATGGAGCCGTGCATGGCGCTCGGGTCGATGGTCTCGGCCTGCTCCAGCAGCTTGCGGGCGTCCTTCGCCATGCCCAGGGCACTCAGCCCACCCTTGACCCCGGCGTGGGTGCTCAGTGTAATGGCCTGCCAGATCAGGGGCTCGGCGTGCCCCGGGTACTGCTTGACCAGCGCCGATTCCTGCTGCTCCAGCTTGGCGAATTCGTCGCTCTTCGCCTGCTTGGGCGCTTCGTAGTTGATGTGTGCCCATTGATGCTCGACCTGCAGTATGGCCGAGTCCAGGGTCTGATCCGCGGCCAGGGCCAGCGGTGCCAGCAGGCAGCCTCCCGCCAGCGGGAGCGCGGTAATGACGGTCTTGAGGATCTTGTGCATGTATATCTCCGTTTACCAGTGATTTCAGTGAGTCGCCAACGCCCGAAAGATGTCGCCGTAGAGGCGGTAGAACATGCTGGCGCAGTGCAGCACGGCCTCCCGATCGCCCGGCTCCTCCAGCCCGTTGATGAGCTCTGCGAGAAAGCGGATGTGCTGCTGATCGATGCTGCCGTGGGAGCTGAGATAGCGGAGTGCCGCGGGCGGCAGCGCCAGGCGCTCGCCCATGACCTCGGCGGCGCGGCCGGCGAGGCTCACGCTGGTGCCCTCCAGCACATAGACCATGCCGAAGAAGCCGGCCGGGTTGCGCCGCGAGATCACGTCATAGGCATAGGCCACCATCAGCTCGGTGGCAGGCAGCGGCGCGGCGGTGCGCACCTGCTCCGGGTCGCCGCCGGCCGCCGCAATGTCGTCCAGGATCCACTGCTCGTGGCCCAGCTCCTCCTCGATGTACTCGGCTACCGCATTGCGCAGCCATTGCGCGCGCTCCGGCAGCCGGGCGCCGCAGGCCATGAGCAGGGGCACGGTGTGCTTGACGTGGTGGTAGGCCTGGCCGAGAAAGGCCAGATACTCATCCCGGGTCACCTCGCCAGCGAGGGCGCGCTGGACGATGGGTATCTGCGCAAAGCCGGCGCCGTGCGACGCCGTGACGGCGCCGAGCTGGTCATAGAACGACATGGCGGTCCTCTCGGGCATACAGTTGGTCGATCTGCTGGCGATAGCGGGCAGCAATGGCCTCCCGGCGCAGAGCGCCGCCGAAGGTGGCGAGCCCATTGCCTGCGGTGAATGGCTCTTCCGCCACCAGCCAGGCGCCGACCCGGGCATAGTCCGGCAGGCGAGCATTGGCCTGGCTCATGGCCTGCGCGACGGCGCTCGCAGGCCCCCGCGGCACCACCACTGCCACGTTGAACGGGCGGGCCTCGCCAAACAGCGCCGCCTGGGCGATGGGCGAATGGGCAGTCAGCTCACCCTCCACCCACTCGGGCGCCACGTTGCGGCCGTAGGCCGTGGCAAATGCGGTCTTGCTGCGTCCCGTCAGGTACAGATAGCCGTCCGGATCCAGGTGGCCGAGATCTCCCGTGTGCCATGCGGCGCCCGTCCGCCGCTCCCGTCCCAGATAGCCCAGGAAGAGATCCCCATGCACCACGATCTCCCCATCCTGGCTCACCGTCATCGATATCAGGGGCCGGCCCACGCTGCCCTCGCGCTCGCTCTCGGGCAGGTTGATGCTCACCACCGAAGCGGCCTCCGACAGACCGTAGCCTTGATACACCGGCAGCCCCAAGGCTCGGGCACGCTCTATCAGCTCCGCCGAGACTGGTGCCCCGCCCACCGCGGCGAAACGCAGAGTGCCGGGTGCAGGCAGGCCGGCCGCCACGCCCTCGGTGAGGGCCTTGAGCAGCTGGGGCACCAGCACCACGGTGGTCGGTGCATAGCGCCTCAGGGCATCGAAGAACGCCGCAGGCTGCAGGCCGGAGGAGCCCTGCAGCCCGCAGCTTGCCAGGGTGGGCAACTGGGCGAGCGCGCCGCCATACAGCGGTGCATAGAGTCCGGCGATGTTCTCCAGCAGCGTGGACAGGGGCA
>Ga0307417_10000700_pt1 | contig 13593 bp, 10 predicted proteins | sample SalMarWE160210MG_2_FD_202514 | JGI IMG/M metagenome (GOLD analysis project Ga0307417, IMG submission 202514) | Salt marsh sediment microbial communities from the Plum Island Ecosystem LTER, Massachusetts, United States - WE1602-10 | ecosystem: Environmental > Aquatic > Marine > Intertidal zone...
TTTTATCTCGGAGTGGATGGTGGCGGAACCAAATGTCGCATGCGGCTAACCGACGCCGATCTCAATACCTTGGGCGAGGCGGTCACCGAAAAGCCGTCCAATTTGCAGGTGCGCGGCGGTGAGGCCGCTTATGAGGCGGTCAGCGAACTGATCGCCAAGGTCTATGCCGCCGCCAATATCGACGCTGCCGAGACGCGCAACACCTCGGCCTGTTTCGGCATGGCCGGCGGCCGGCTTGCCTCGGCCCGCGCCAGCTTCGAGACCCGCGATTTTCCCTTCGCCAATCTCAAGGTCTACGACGATATCGATATCGCCCGCGCCGGCGCCCATGAAGGAGAGGACGGCGCCGTCCTCATCATCGGCACCGGTTCGGCCGGTCTCGGGGTGATGCAGGGCGAACGCTATCAGGTCGGCGGTTGGGGCTTTCACGTCGGCGACACCATGTCCGGCGCCATTTTCGGCCGCGAATTGCTGCGCCGCAGTCTTCTCGCCCAGGACGGGCTGATCCCCTCCTCGCCGCTGACCGAGGCGGTGATGGCCCGGTTCAACAACAGCCCCGATGCCCTGATGGCCTGGTCCTTCGATGGGCCCGGCATCGGCCGGCCGGCCCGTCCCGCCGACTATGGCGAGTTCGTGCCGCTGTTCTTCGAATATTTCGAAAAGGGCGATGCCCTGGCCAAGGACCTGATGCAGTTCGAGCTTCTCGCCGTCGACCAATACGTCCACTGGTTCATGGCCCATGGCGCCAAGGCCATCGCCATCGTCGGCGGCTTCGGCCGCCGCCTCATGCCGCATATCACCGAACGCTTTGGCGCCATCATCGTCGATCCCCGGGCCGAGCCGCTGACCGGCGCCGTCATTCTAGCAAGGCAGGTGTTCAATGGCTGATCGCGGCCTTCAAGCAGACATCAAACCCGTGGCCCGCCGCATCATTCCTGTCAGGATCTTCGACTATGTCGTCTTCGGCGCCACCGGCGACCTGACGAGGCGCAAGCTCATTCCCGCCCTTTATCACCGCTTCCTCGACGGCCAGTTCGACGAGAACTCCCGCATCATCGGGGTGTCGCGCTCGGCCTGGGACGACAAGAAGATGCAGCAGACCGCCCGCCAGGCGGTTGCCGAATTCGTCGAAAAGGAATTCCACGACAAAAAGACCATCGACCGTTTCGTCTCCTGCTTCTCCTATGTGGTCAACAACGTCACCGACAAGAACGGCTGGGCCGATCTCAAGGCCAAGCTGCGTGACGACGAGGAGATCGTGCGCGCTTTCTACCTTGCCGTCGCCCCGGATATTTTCGAGCCGATCTGCAAATATCTCGCCGAGACCGGCTGCTATCGCCCTTCGGCCCGGGTGGTGCTGGAAAAGCCGCTCGGCCACGACCTCGCCTCCTCCCAGGAGATCAACGCCGCCGTCGCCCGGGTCTTCCACGAGGATCAGGTCTACCGGATCGACCATTATCTCGGCAAGGAGACGGTTCAGAACCTTCTGGCCCTCAGATTTGCCAATACGCTTTTCGAGCCGATCTGGAATTCGGCCCATATCGACCATGTCCAGATCAGCGTGGCCGAGACGGTGGGCGCCGGCTCCCGCGGCTATTACGACGAAAGCGGCGCCCTGAGGGATATGATCCAGAACCATATCCTGCAGCTCTTGTGCCTTGTCGCCATGGAGCCGCCGGCCTCCGACGAGGCCAACGCCCTGCGCGACGAGAAGCTCAAGGTGCTCAGGGCCCTCAAGCCGGTGACCGCCGAGGTCACCGACAAGGTCTCGGTGCGCGGCCAGTATCGCGGCGTCTCCTCCGAGAACACCTCGGTCAAGTCCTATCAGGAGGAATTGCCCGACGACAAAAAGGGTTCGCATACCGAGACCTTCGTCGCCCTCAAGGCCGAGATCGAGAACTGGCGTTGGGCCGGCGCGCCGTTCTACATCAGGACCGGCAAGCGCATGGCGACCCGGATGTCGGAAATCGTCATCCAGTTCCGCGACATTCCCCATTCGATCTTCGACAATGCCGAAGGCGCCCCCCGCGCCAACAAGCTGGTCATCCGCCTGCAGCCGGACGAGGGCGTCAAGCTCTATATGATGATCAAGGACCCGGGCCCGGGCGGCATGCGTTTGCGCGAAGTCCATCTCAATCTCGATTTCTCCCAGGCGATCGACGAGCGCATGCCCGAAGCCTATGAGCGCCTGCTGCTCGACGTCATCCGCGGCAACCAGACCCTGTTCATGCGCCGCGACGAACTCGAGGCCGCCTGGCGCTGGGTCGATCCGATCCGCGAGGCCTGGGATAATTCGACCGAACCGCCCCAGAACTACACCGCCGGCACCTGGGGCCCGACCGGCTCCATCGCCCTGATCGAGCGCGACGGTCGCACCTGGCACGAGGGGGATGACTACTGATGCTGGTGCGCCGCGATACGCCGGATCGCGAGACGCTGGCCAGGACCCTTGCCGAGGATATCGCCGTCCATCTGAAGGCCGGTATCGCCCGGCGCGGCGCGGCGGTACTCGCCGTCTCCGGCGGGTCGACCCCCCGGGCCTTTTTCGAAGCCCTGGCCGGACATGGCGATATCGACTGGCCCAGGGTCACCGTCACCCTGGTGGACGAACGCTGGGTCGCCGAAAGCTCCGAGCGCTCCAATGCCGGCCTCGTGCGCCGTTGCCTCTTGCAGGGTCCGGCCGCCGCCGCCGGCTTCGTGCCGCTCTATTCGGGCGGCGAGCGTCCCGACGCCGGGGCCGTCGCCCACACCAATGCCGCCCTCAAGGGTCTCTCCCATCCGTTCGCCGCCGTCGTTCTCGGCATGGGCAATGACGGCCACACCGCCTCGTTTTTTCCCGGCGGCGACGCGCTTGACCAGGCGCTGACCGACAAGGGACCGGCCATTGCCATCGACGCGCCGGGCGCCGGCGAGCCGCGCATTACCCTGACTCTGCCGCATCTGCTTGGCACCGACGCCCTCTACCTGCATATTGAAGGGGCCGAAAAGGCCGCGACCCTGGCGCGGGCGCTCGAGGACGGCGCCATAGCCGAAATGCCCGTCCGGGCGGTGCTGCGCCAGAAGACCAATCCCGTCACCGTGTTCTGGTGTCCTTGACGCCGATGCCCTGCCGGTGCGGGGACCATGAGGAAACGCCATGTCTTTGCACAAGATGGTCCGCCAAGTGACCGACCGTATCGCCGCGCGTTCCGAACTGACGCGGCGCGGCTATCTCGACCGTATCGAGGCCCAGAAGGCCGCCGGGGTCCATCGTTCGGTCCTCAGTTGCGGCAATCTCGCCCACGGCTTTGCCGCCTGCGCCCCGGCCGACAAGGCGCGACTGGCCGACGGCCATTCGCCTAATCTGGGGATCATCACCTCCTATAACGACATGCTCTCGGCCCACCAGCCCTACCAAACCTATCCTGCCCTCATCCGCGAGGCGGCGCATGAAATCGGCGCCACCGCCCAGGTCGCGGCGGGCGTGCCGGCCATGTGCGACGGGGTCACCCAGGGCCAGCCGGGCATGGACCTGTCGCTGTTCTCCCGCGACGTCATCGCCATGGCGACCGCCATCGGGCTTTCCCACAACATGTTCGACGCCGCCGTCTATCTCGGCATCTGCGACAAGATCGTTCCTGGATTGATGATCGGCGCCCTGACCTTCGGCCATATCCCGGCGGTTTTCGTTCCCGCCGGGCCGATGCCCTCCGGCCTGCCCAATGACGAGAAGTCCCGCGTCCGCCAGCTTTATATGGAAGGCAAGGTCGGTCGCCCCGAATTGCTCGAGGCCGAAGCCAAATCCTACCATTCCCCCGGCACCTGCACCTTTTACGGCACCGCCAATTCCAACCAGATGCTGATGGAGATCATGGGCCTGCACCTGCCGGGCGCCAGCTTCGTCAACCCGGGCACCCCGCTGCGCGACGCCCTGACCCGCGAGGCGGCGAAACGGGCGCTGTCCCTTTCCGCCCAGGGAAACAACTTCACCCCCATCGCCGACATTGTCGACGAAAAGACCATCGTCAATGCCATGGTCGGGCTTCTGGCCACCGGCGGGTCGACCAACCACACCCTGCATCTGGTCGCCATCGCCGCCGCCGCCGGCCTCAAGGTCACCTGGCAGGACATGTCCGATCTTTCCGATGTCGTGCCGCTTCTTGCCCGCGTCTATCCCAACGGCATTGCCGACGTGAACCATTTCCATGCTGCCGGCGGCATGGGCTTTCTGATCCGCGAGCTCCTCGCGGGTGGCTATGTGCACAACGACGTCAAGACGGTCTGGGGCACCGGCCTCGACGGCTATACCGTCGAGGCCAAGCTGATCGAGAACGAACTTGCCTTCGAGCCCGCCCCCGAAATCTCAGGCGCTCCCAAGGTTCTGACCTCGATTGCCGACCCCTTCGCCAAATCGGGCGGCCTCAAGCTCTTGAACGGCAATCTCGGCAGGTCGGTGATCAAGATTTCCGCCGTCAAGCCCGAGCACCGCCTGGTCGAGGCCCCGGCCCGGGTCTTCCATTCACAGGCCGGCCTGCAGGAAGCCTTCAAGGCCGGCGAACTGACCGGCGACATGATCGCCGTCATCCGCTTCTCCGGCCCCAGGGCCATCGGCATGCCAGAATTGCACAAGCTCACCCCGATCCTGGGGATCCTGCAGGACCGCGGGCACAAGGTCGCCCTTCTGACCGACGGGCGGATGTCCGGCGCCTCGGGCAAGGTCCCCGCCGCCATCCACATGACCCCCGAAGCCATGGATGGCGGCCCCATCGCCAAGATCCGCGACGGCGATATCCTGAAGCTCGACGCCGAGAACGGTACCCTCGACTTTGTCGGCGACGAACACGAATTCCTCTCGCGCACCCCGGCAAGCGAGGACCTCAGGCCCGAGCATGCCGGCATGGGCCGCGAGCTTTTCGCCGGCTTCCGCGCCATGGTCGGGACCGCCGACCGCGGCGCCAGCGTCTTCGGCTAGAGCATGTTCAGGAAAAGTGGATACCACTTTTCCGGTTCGAACATGCGACCACTTAGGGACTTGGAGCATGTTCAGGAAAAGTGGGGCCACTTTTCCTGGAAACGCTTTGGCTCAAAACCACTTCTTGTGCCGGAAATAGAGATAGGGCAGCACCGCCGAAACGACCATCAGCACCAGCGCCATCGGATAGCCCAAGGCGAAGTGCAATTCCGGCATCAGCGCGAAATTCATCCCGTAGATCGAGGCGATCAGGGTCGGGGGCATGAAGATCACCGCCATCACCGAGAACATCTTGATCGTCTGGTTCTGTTCCAGATTGATCAGCCCGAGCGTCGCATCGAGCAGGAACGAGATCTTGCCGGCCAGAAACCCGGCGTGATCGACAAGCGACGCCGTGTCGCGTTCGATCAGCTTGATGCGCTGGCGCGGTTCGCGCGCCCCCTTGCGCGATCCGGTCGCCGTCGCCTGATGGAAGGCCATCAGCCGCCGAAGGCTGACCAGGCTTTCCTGGATCAGCGACAACAAATCGCCCTTGTGGCCGATCTGTTCGATAATCGCCTCAAGGTCGCGCGATTCATCGTCATTGGCGATATTCGCCCGAAACACATGGCGCGAGATCGCATCGACCGAATCCGATATCCGCTCAAGCGCATCCGCGGTCGCATCGACAATGGCTTCGACGATCCCGAGCATGACCTGCTCGCCGTCGTGCGGCACCTGGGTCCCGCCCTTCTCGCATTGTTCGCCAAAGGCATCGAAGACCCTGGTCGGCAGATGGCGGATCGTCACCAGCGTGCCATTGGTCAGAATGAAGGTGAGGGGGGTCTTTTCGGGGATGTCGCGGCTAAGTCCCGCCAGAGCCGTGATCGTCATGAACCGCGCCTCCTCATCGACATAGAGCCGCGACGACGCCTCGATTTCGCGCGTTTCCTCGCGCGTCGGCAAATCGATGCCCAAAAGGGCCTCGACGTCGGCCCGCTCGTTCTGTGTCGGGCTTAAAAGGTCGATCCAGACGACCAGCGGCGCCTCCGGCCCGGCCGCTGCCGGGCCCGGCACGAGCGCGGTGCCCGAAAGGTGCAGGAAGCGGACGGCCATTAGAACCCGCCGCCGGTCTTGAAACCGCCCGAGCGCCTTGTGCCGCGCGAGCCGGTGCGCGGCCGCGAAAACCCGCCCGAGCTCCCGCCCCAGGGTGAACCGCCCGACCAGGGAGAGGGTGCCGAAGGGGGAAAGGAAAACCCGCCCGACGACCGGCGGCTGCGCCCGGAATTGGGCAGGCCGAAACCGCCGCCCCAGTCGGTCGTCCCCGGCCGCCAGCGCTGGCTTTGCTGCCAGGCCCCCCAATAGGTCGCCGCCGTGATCGCCCCGCGCAGGAATTCGCCCAACAGGTCGCCGGCCAGATTGTCCTCGCGGAACACCGAGCGCGGATCGTCGAACCGCGACTTCTTGAATTCGAACTCGAGTTCGCGCCGCCGCGTGGCCAGAACCTTGAGCCGCGCCTTGTCTTCGGCGTTGTCTTCTTCTTCCTCGGCGATCCGGCTGCGCGTCTCGCCGATCTTGGCGATGATCGCGTCGTCTTCGCCTGTCGCGGTGCGCTTGGCATCGCTGAGCAGCACCGCGATGTCCTGGCTTTGCAGACTCGTGGCCAGCGAGCGATTGACCTCCGCGACCTTGGGGTCATGCCCCTCGGCCAACTGCCGGTGCAGGTTGGCCTTTTCGTCGCGTTCGTCTTCGAGCGCGACCATTTCCGCGTCGATCTTCTCGATCGCCGCCTGTGCCGCCGCCAGCGCTTCGCGCACCGGCTTGCCGCCGGCCTTGTCGATCGCCTCGGCCTCCTTGGCGTCGAGCGCCGCTTCGGCCTTTTGTGCCGCCTCGGCCTGACGGTCGGCATGCTCTTTGAGCCGCAGCGGGATTTCATTGAGCATGGCGAAATTCGGCCGTGCATGTTGGTAGCCCACCATGCGCGCAATGATCGAATCGAGCCAGCGGATCAGATTGTTCGCGTTGTAGGTCTTGGTGCCGTAGCCGGCCTCCCACAAGTACATGAACAGCACATCGTCGCGATAGGGCTTGCCTTTCTGGTCTCGGTCGGCCTCGGCCTGTTCGGTCTTGCTCATCGATTGCGCCGCCACCTCGCGCAGGTCCTCGGCCGCCTTGCGCTGGGCGACATAGTCGGGGTCCTTTTCGATCGTCGCCGAAATCTTTCCGGCCAGCGCCTTGAGCTCGGCTTGATGGGTGTCGACCTCGGCGAGCCTGTCGCGCCGGGTCCGGGCGTGACCGGCTATCTTGGCGTCGAGGGCGGCAAGCTCGTCGTCGAGCCCGGCGATCTGCTGGGCATGGGCATCGAGCACGGCTCTGGCCTGTTCCTCGGCCCGGGTCAGCCGGCCGGCGATCTCGTCGCGATGCGCCGGATCAAGCCGTATCCCGGCCAGCTGCACGAACAGCGCGGTCTCGGTCTCGTGCATCTTGCCGATCCGCTCGGCGCTGCGCGCCAGGCGTTTGGAAATATCGTCTTCCTCGCCGCGGATGTCGCGGATCGCGTCATCCAGCGATTTCATCGCCTCGGGGCCGCTCAGCGCCATGCCGTCACCCCCTGCCTACCATTGCGTCACCGTCCCGCCGAGGACCGGCACGACATAGTCGACATCGAGAAAGCCGTATTGCTTCACCCCCACCACATTGTGCTCGATAATGCCGTCATCGGTTTTGTCCGCCTCGACCGCCCGATAGACGTCCTCGGGCACCCTGACGCCCCAGAGCGCGACGTTTTCGACCGCGCCGCTTTCCTCGTTGGCGATCGGCAGGGTCAGCGCCTGGTTGGTCGCCGTCGAGATCGCCTCGACCACGATATAGTAATTGGTGGCATCGGTATTGACCTCCGGGAAGGTCCAGAAGCCCGAGCGCACCCCAGCGCGATTGACGATCCTCAGCGTATAGTCCCTTTGCAGCTTGTCGAGCAGGCTCTGCATCTGCTTGACGGCCGCTTCGGCGCCGGGCCGGTCGCCGGCCTCGGCCGCCGCTTTGCCGCGGGTGCGATAGTCCTCGGCCTCCGTGACCGCCACCTGGACCTTGGTTTCCTCGAAGATTCGACTGTAGATTCGGTCCATCTCGGCCGGCAGCGTCTGGCTGAGTTCGATCCGCGCCGCCTCGCTCTGGGCCGCCTTGTAGGGCAGGTAGGCAAAGAAATAGGCCCCGGCGATCAAAAGGGCGGCGACGACGATGCCGAAGACCCAGCGCCCCCAGCTCTTGCGCGTAACGTAAAGCCGGGCCAGCGCCAGCCCGACCCCCCCTTTGGGTGGCGTGTAAACGAACCGGTTTTCGTCGAGCGCCTCGACCCCCTGTTTGAGGATTGTGTCCGGAACCTCGATCCCCTGCTGGTGATAGATGTCCCTAAGCTTGTCGATCAGCTTTTGTTCGCGATTGTCGTCATCAAGCTCGCGCGCGACCAGATCATGCCGGTGCCGGAGCGTGTCCACCACGTCCATGGCCAGCATCACGTCATCGAGCGGCAGGGGCTTATCCTGTGCCGGCGTATTCATTCTATAAGCCTATCGCGGCCCGCCTGCCGGTCACGCTTTCTTTGTTTCCAGCAAGAGGGCGTTGCCGTCCGCCGCGAGTTTGGCGAGCCTTTGCTTGCCGTCCTCGACCGCGTCGCGGATTTCCGCCGAGTTCTCGGTCGAAAGCTTGCGCATCTCGTTGATGATCGTGCGCGACTTTTCCTGGAAGTTGATGACCGAATCGACGAGTTTCTTGACCGCGTCGGCGCGGATCGTCGGGCCGTAGCCGGCCTTGACCGCCTCTTCGGTGACCTTGTCGCCGATCTCGGAAAGCGTCTCCAGCGATTTCGACATCCCCTCTTTCATCGCATTGAGCGTTTCGGTCGATTCGTGCAGCCCGAACATGCCGGTGAACGAGGCCGAAAGCGCCGTCAGCACCGTCTCATTGGTCGAAAAGAACGAGATCGACTGCTGATAGACCCGCTCCTTGGCATTGGTGGTCTGCATCAGCCGCGCCATCACCACTTCCGAGGTATTGTAGGAAATGGTCAGATTGTCCGACAGGTCCTTGGTGATCTGGTAGCGTCGCTCCTCATCCTGCATTTCCCTGAGGCGCTGGTCGCGCGCCATTTCGAGCCGCGCCCGGTCCGCCGGAGTACCGTCCTTGAACCCGCTGACCGCGCTCGAGGCCGTCTCGAGCGCCTGCTTGCGCTCGTTGAGCTTGCCCTCGGCGGTTTGCAGCACTTCCAGAGCCATCACCTCGGACTGTTTCAGCGCCCCGCGGAAGTCGCGATAGGCCTCGAGAATCGTGTGTTCCCTGTCGACCTGGTCCTTGGTGTCCCTGGAGACATCGAGATAGGTCTTGCGAATGCGGTCGAACCGGGAGGCGATATCGCCGCGGCTGACCTTCATCCAGACGTTCGAGGCGCGTTCGAGAATATCGAGCTTGCCGTCGTCGAGCTGGTTCACCAGCCCCTTGGCGTCGTCGCGAATCGAATCGAAACCCTTGGTGATGTCCTCATAGCGCTGGCCGATATTCATCGCCGCGATCTGTTCGCGCACCACCTCGTTGAAGGCCGAGGCCTGGTTGAGGGTGCGCCCGATCAGCACCACCCGCGTCTCGTCGAGCTCGGTGATCTGCTGCAATAGCCCGGTAATCGGCTGTTCTTCGGTCTGCTCGGGCCAGATGCCGAGATCGCGAATGGCGTTGACCGCCTTGTCGAGATATTGCAGCGGCTTCTCGCTGAGTTCGGTCGCCATGCTTATACCCTCTCATTGCCCTGTCGTTCATAGATTCCCACTTGTGCGTGCCCTGACAATTGCAGCGCCCGCGCCCGATGCCTATTTTTTGCAATATGGTGCGAAAAAGCCGCAGGTGAAGGGCACCACGCCAGTGGAGAGCTGAACGAGCATGGATTTCGGTGGACGTTACCTGTTTGCCGCCCCGCGCGAGGCGGTGTGGACCGCGCTTAACGACGCCGAGATGCTGCGCGCCGCCATTCCCGGCTGCGATCGGCTCGTCTGGGTGTCCGACACCGGCCTCGAGGCCGCCATCTCGATCGATTTCGGCGTCGTCAGGCCGCGTTTCATCGGCGATCTGACCCTGACCAATGTGGTTCCGGCTCAAAGCTATACCCTGAGCGGGCGCGGCCGTGGCGGTCTGCTCGGCCTGGCCGGCGGGGCCGCCGATATCACTCTGGTCGATCATCCGGGCGGCTGCGTCCTCGATTTTTCCGCCAACGGCACCGCCTCCAGGACCATCCTCAGGCTCGGCCGCCCTATTATCGGCGCCTCGGCTCAAAGGGTGATCGACCGTTTCTTCGAACGCTTCGGCGACGCCATGCGGACCGAGGTTATCCCGCTTGAGCCATAATCCCGTACACAGCCGCCTCACAAGGCGTTGAAGCCGGGTGAGGGGTGGTGAGTTGATTTAACCGTCCCTCCGGCCCAAAAAGGGCAAAAGAACCGAGGGATTCCGATGTTGCGCCGCGCTTTTGTCGCCCTGGCTGTCGCCGCGGGGCTCGCCCCCGCCCTTGCCCAGGCGGGCAACCCCGATCCGGCGGACTGGAATGCCGTCCTTGCCGCCGCCAGGGGCGAGACCGTCTATTTCAATGCCTGGGGCGGGGCGGAGAATATCAACGCCTATATCCAATGGGCCGCCACGACGGTCAAAGCCCGTTACGGCATAACCCTCGATCACGTCAAACTCTCCGAAACCGCCGATGCCGTCGGCCGGGTTCTCGCCGAAAAGGCCGCAGGCTATAGCGAGGGCGGCGCCGTCGATCTCATCTGGATCAACGGCGAGAACTTCGCATCGATGAAGAAGAACGGGCTTCTGCTCGACGATCGCTGGGCCGAGAAACTGCCCAATTACGCCCTGGTCGATACCGAGGGAAAGCCCATTCTGACCCGCGATTTCACCACCCCGGTCGACGGGCTCGAAAGCCCCTGGGGCACCGCGCAGCTGACCTTTTACTACGACAGCAGCCGCATTGCCGCCCCACCGACAAGTCTTGATGCGCTCGCCGCGTGGATTCATGCTCATCCCGGCCGTTTCACCTATGCCGCCCCGCCCGATTTCATCGGCTCGACCTTTCTCAAACAGCTTGCCTACGGCCTGATCGACACCCCCGCCTTGCTCTCCGTTCCCGTCGATTCGGCCCGTTTCGACCAGATCACCGCACCGATCTGGGCCTGGCTCGACGATGTCAAACCCGACCTCTGGCGTTCCGGGCGCGTCTATGCCGCCGATGTCACCCAACTCAAAATGCTGCTTGCCGACGGCGAGACCGATATCGCCATGACCTTCAATCCGGGCGAGGCGTCCTCGGCCATCGCCGAAGGCCTGCTGCCCGGCACGACCCGCTCCTTCGTTCTCGACTACGGCACGATCGGCAACGCCCATTTCCTCGCCATCCCCTTCGACGCCAACGCCAAGGCCGGCGCCATGGTCGTCGCCGATTTCCTGCTTTCCCCCGAAGCCCAGGCGAGAAAGGCCGACGAAAAGGTTTGGGGCGACCCCACGGTTCTGGGCTATGACAAGCTCGACGCAGCCGGTAAGGCGCTGTTCGACGACCTCGAACAGGGACCCGCCACCCTCGGCCCGGCCGAACTCGGCAAGGCGCTCAACGAACCCGACCCGAGTTGGACCACGGCCCTCGAAGCCGAATGGGCCCGCCGCTACGGCGCCGGCGGATGACCCGGACCAATGGCGGAAGTCTCGTCTTCCGCATCGCCCCTTACGTCACCATGGCGATCCTGGCGGGACCTTTGGCTTTCGCCCTGATGGAAATCGGCTTCTCCGCCTTCGGTCATCTTCGCCTTTATCACGTCGACATGACCTCGCTCGACGCCTTTACCCGGGTTCTGAGCGAACCGGGGATAGGCACCTCGCTCTGGCTCGGCTTCTGGATCGGCCCGGCCACCGCCCTTATCGCCTTGACCCTGGTGGCACTTTTCGCCGCCGCCTGGACCGGCACCCGCTGGTTCGCCGCGGTCCTGGCCCTGATCAAGCCGGTCCTTGCCGTCCCCCATGCCGCCGCCGCTTTCGGCCTGGCGGTTCTTATCGCCCCCTCGGGCTTCCTGTTGCGCCTCGTTTCGCCGCAACTGACCGGTTTTGTCGATCCGCCCGACTGGCTCGTCGTCAACGACCCGGCCGGTTTCGCCATGCTCGCCGGCCTGGTGCTCAAGGAGATCGCCTTCCTGCTTCTCGTCCTCATCGCCGCGCTCCCCCAGGCCGACGAGCGCCGAGCCCGTTTTGCCGTCGGCGCCGGCTATGGCCGCGTCTGGGCCTGGCTGGTTGCCGTGTTCCCCGCCGTTTATCGCCAGATCCGCCTGCCGGTCTATGCCGTTATCGCCTTCGCTACCTCGGTGGTCGACGTCGCCATCGTTCTCGGTCCGGTCACCCCGCCGCCGCTCGCCGTGCGCATCCTGCACTGGATGAACGATCCCGATCTGTCCATGCGCAGCCTCGCCGCCGCCGCCGCGCTCATCCAGTTCGGCCTGACCCTTTTGGCTCTCGGCATCTGGTTTGTTGGCGAAATGATCGTCTCCCGGCTGGGACGGCGTCTGGCCCTTTCCGGCAGGCGCCTCAGCCGCGACAGGGCCCTGCGCGCGCTCGGCCTTGCCGGCATCGGCGGCGCGGCGCTTCTCGTCCTGGGTGGCATCGCCCTTCTCGCCCTGTCCTCGCTCTCCGGCCCCTGGCGTTTCCCCCATGTCCTGCCCCAGAGCCTGACCCTGGCGACCTGGATGCGCGAAGCGCCCAATCTCCTTAAGACCGCCTCCCGCGCCGTCGTGATCGGCACCTGGGCCTCGGCGATTTCCCTTTTCCTGGTCCTGGCCTGTCTCGAGAACGAATATCGGACCGGCAGAGGCATTTCCTGGCGCGGCCGGATCCTTCTCTATCTGCCGCTTCTGGTTCCCCAGATCACCTTTCTGCCCGGGCTGACCCTGTTCTTCCTGGTCGCCTTCGGTCCAACGCCGAACCTGGCGCTTGTGATCTTCGCCCATCTCATTTTCGTTCTGCCCTATACCTATCTGACACTCGCCGACCCCTGGAACGCCTTCGATACCCGCTATCTCGATATCGCCCGGGCTCTCGGCAAGAACGCCGCCCATGCCCTTTTAACCGTCCGCCTGCCCATCCTGCTGCGTCCGATCCTCACCGCCTTCGCCCTCGGCTTCGCCATTTCCGTCGCCCAGTATCTGCCCACCCTTCTGGTTGGTGGCGGGCGCCTGCCCACCATCACCACCGAGGCCGTCGCCCTCGCCAGCGGCGGCAACCGTCGTCTCATCGGCGTCTATGGCCTGACCCAGACGCTTTTACCCTTTGTCGTCTTTTCGCTCTCGGCCATCCTGCCCACCCTGTTGTGGCGCAATCGCCGCGCCCTCAGACCGGGAGCGGGGTGGTGACCGAACAGGGCCTCAAACTCGAAGCCGTCGAGATCTATCAGGGTCCCCGCCGGTTGCTGGCCCTCGACGCCGCCATCCGCCCGGGCGAGGTTCTCAGCCTCATGGGCCCCTCTGGCAGCGGCAAATCGACCCTGGTCAACGCCATTGCCGGCTTCCTCTCGCCGCATTTCACCTGCCGTGGCCATATCGCCCTCAACGGCGCCGATATCACCGCTCTCCCGCCCGAGGCGCGCCATG
>Ga0307417_10000703_pt1 | contig 13565 bp, 14 predicted proteins | sample SalMarWE160210MG_2_FD_202514 | JGI IMG/M metagenome (GOLD analysis project Ga0307417, IMG submission 202514) | Salt marsh sediment microbial communities from the Plum Island Ecosystem LTER, Massachusetts, United States - WE1602-10 | ecosystem: Environmental > Aquatic > Marine > Intertidal zone...
TCGCCTAAGGCAAAGACCTTATTTACACGCTGGACTTGAGTGAGGTGAGGGGTGCCTAGAGCGGGGACTAGACCCCGCCGCCGCGGTACACGATCTCGTAGTAGAGCTTTTCCAGTTCCAGCTTGTGCTTGGTTTCTTCACTGGCGAGGTAGCGGAACAGGTCCTTGATCGGACCTTCCGGCGTGGTTTCGGCCAGTTCGGAATAATGCGTCATGGCGGTATGCTCGCGGCCCATGGCGTATTGCAGCACCGCCTGGTCGTCCGGGTTTTCGCCCAGGTCGGGCAGATGCAGGCAGTCCGAGAACTTGCTGTCGCTGGCCGGGCGGTCGATTTCGGCCTTGATCTGTTCCTCGATGTCCACGTGCTTGGCCAGACCGCCGAACAGGTCGTAATGGCGTTGCTCTTCCTCGGCGAGTTCCACGACCAGGTAGCGGATGCGTTTGCTGACCTGGGGGATCAGCTCAGTATAGAAATCGCGCGCGGTGGCCTCGAAACTGGTGGCGACCTCGAGGATTTCCTTGAGCGTGGTCTTGCCGCGCAGGCGGTCGATGCCGTGAGGTGTACCTTCCTGTTCGCTCATGTTTGCTCCGAATTGGTGAGGACGGCGTGGATGCTGGCGGCGCAGCGGTGGCCGTCCGCTACGGCATGCACCACATCGGGGCCGTTGACGCAGTCGCCGGCGGTCCAGAGCCAGGGTTCCGACGTGCGGCCGTCTTCATCAACCTTGAGCCGGCCGCGGTCCCACGCCAACGATTCGGTCAGTTCACTGCCCAACAACGAGGTTTCGGCGGATTGGCCGATGGCTTCGATCACCGTGTCGCAGACATGGATGGTCTCTCCGGCTTCGTCATAACGCGGGGCAAAGCGTTTGTTTTCGTCGAAGATGGAGATGACCTTCCAGGTCTTGAGGCCGATCAGTTTGCCGGAAGCGTCGATCTCGCAACCCTGCGGGCCGCATTGGTCGCGGATGACGATGCCTTCCTCCAGCGCTTCCTTGATCTCGTCGGGATCGGCCAGGAAGTGCTGTTGTTCCTCCAGGGCGGTGATCACGACGTTGACGTGGCCGTATTGCTGTTTCTGCAGGCGGGCCAGGGAACGGGCAATGTCCATGGCCACGTTGCCGCCACCGATCACCACCGCGCAGTGCGGCACTTCGAACGGTTCGTTGGCGGTGATTTTGGCCAGCAGGTCGACCGCGCGGAACACCTTGTCGTTCTGCGAGTTCGGGATACGCGTCTGACGGCCCTCCTGCAAACCAATGGCGAGCAGGACGGCATCATATTCGGCGCGCAGCGTGTCCAGGGGGGTGTCCTGACCAATGCGAACGTTGCATCGGATATCGACCCCGGCCGAGCGGATCACATCGATGTCGCGGTCGATGCGGTCATAGGGCAGGCGATATTCAGGAATGCCGTAGCGGGTCATGCCGCCGGGCTGGTCCTGGGCTTCGAAGACCGTGACGCCATGGCCCAGCTTGGCCAGGTCGAAGGCGGCGGTCAGGCCGGCCGGACCGCCGCCGATGACGGCGATGCGCTTGCCGGTCGGGGTGTCCACCTTGTTGGCCAGGGCGATCTGCTTGACCCGCTCGTGCGGCACGGCGTCCATGGCATAGCGCTTGAGCCATCTGATTGCAATCGGCTCGCCGCGATGACCGATGGAGCAGGCGTCCTCGCAACGCCGGGTGCAGACCCGGCCGCAGATGTGGGCGAACGGGTTGGTTTCGTAGATCCAGCGCACCGCCTCTTCCATCTTGCCTTCCCAGATGGCACGGATGTATTGCGGCGCGTGCATGTGGGTCGGGCAGGCGTCGTGGCACATGCCGCATTGCACGCAGCGCGAGGCTTCGAGCAGGGCCTGCTGATCGTCGTAACCGAGCACCATCTCGCTGAAATTGCCGATGCGCTGCTCGGCCGGCAATTCGTGCATATCCTGGCGTTCTAGATCGATCAGATCGGCGTCGGCGGTCTTGGCCCAACCCTTGTCATAGGCGACGCCGTGCATGCCGTTGGGGTCGGGCAGGACGAAGTAGCTGGACAACTGGTCCTCGGTACAGGTGTGCACATATTCGCGTGACAGGGCGAGCGAGCCGGTCGGGCAGATGTCGACGCAGAGGCCGCACCAGCAGCAACGGCCGTAGTCGATGGCGGGGCGCTCGTCGCGGATGCCCTTGATCGGGTCGGCCTCCAGGCCGGGTATCCGCACCATGGTGATGGCGGCGTTGTCGCATACCTTCTGGCAGGTGCTGCAGCCGACGCATTTCGTCCAGTCGTTGACGTGAAAGCCACGGTAGTTGGCCGAAGCCGCGCGCGGCTCAATCTTTTCGGTGACCGGTGACCGGCCGAAGAAGCTGAGGCTCTTGAGCGGCTTGAGGATACTGCCGCGATCCTTGTAATCGATGTCGCTCATCTATCCACCTCCGGCGGGCAGGCATCCAAGGAGAACATGATCTGTGCCACGTCCTCGACCCGACCGCCCGTGACCAGGTTTTCCAGAACTTGTACTGCATGCATGGCGGACGGGCCACGTACGTGGACCCGGTAGGGTTTGTCGCCGCCGTTCGAGACCACGTAGTAGGCAAGTTCGCCCTTGGACGACTCGACCCGGGTGTAGACATCGCCGGCCGGCAGGTTCCAGGCCAGCGGGTTGGGGATGGGCGCGCGGATTGGGCCACCGATCGAGGGCAGGCGGTCGACCACCTGGCGCAGGATGCGCAGGCTTTCCTTCAACTCGCTGCGCCGTACCAGGGCACGTGCCCAGGCGTCGCCGGCCTCCTCGACCGGGATGTCGAACTCGAGCTGGTCATAGACCAGGTAGGGATCGTCGCGGCGGACGTCGAACTCCAGACCGGTGGCGCGCAGGTTGGGCCCGGTCACGCCCCATTCCAAGGCCTGTTGCTGGGTCATGGTACCGGTGCCGGTGGCGCGGCGGACGAAGATCTGGTTCTGGAACATCAGGTTGTCGTAGTCCGGCAGACGCGATTCGATGTATTCGAGCGTCTTTCTGACCCGGTCGAGGTAGCCCTCGGGCAGGTCGCGGCGTACGCCGCCGGGGATGTTGTAGATGTGGTAGACGCGGCCGCCGGACAGTTCCTCGAACAGGTCCAGGATCAGGTCGCGGTCGGCGATGCCCCAGAACATGGGCGTATACATGCCGGTGGTCGCGGCGTGGCCGCCGAAGGTGAACAGGTGCGCGGCGATGCGCGACAATTCGAGCTGCATGACGCGTATCCATTGCGCCCGCTCCGGCACCTCCAGGCCGCCGAGTTGCTCGATGGCGAGCGAATAGCAGACTTCCATCGGCACCGGATCGGGTACGCAGATGCGTGGCACCAGGGCGATATTCTGTATCCAGAGGCGGCCTTCCATCAGCTTCTCGAAGCCGCGGTGCAGATAGCCGCCGTCGGCTCGGGCGCGCAGAACCTCGTCGCCATGGAGTTGGACGCGCAGGGCGTAGTTGCCCTCGATGCCCGGATGGTTCGGGCCGAAGAAGAGTTCGTATTCGTGGCTGGGCGGCTGGTGGAAGGACTGGTAGTTTTCCGGTCTCATTTTGTTTTATTCCTGTGCCTGAGTTCCTCGGGCCGCGTGGTGATGCCGCCGCCCTGGGCCTCGATGTCGGTGAGCCAGTCAGGCTGGTAGTCCTGCCAGTTGAAATGCTCCATCACCCAGGCTTCGCCGTCGAATTCCTTGCGCATCGGCGGCGGCCCATCCCATTCGGTCAGGATGAACTTGCCCATGTCCGGGCTGCCCTCGAAGAAGACGCCGAACATTTCGTGGATGTCCCGTTCGAAGAAGGCCGCGGGATGGTACAGGTCGTAGACCGAGACATAGACGCCGGGCTCGCGCGCGATGCGGATATGGGCCATGATCAGGACGTTCATCTCGTAGGACCACAGGTGGTAGACCAGCTCGAATTCGTTCTGGTCCGGCCAGTCGACGCAACTGATGGCCGACAGATGGACATAGCCGGCGCGACCCTTGAGCAGTTCGAGCAGGGCGGGCAGGCTCTCGGAGGCGAGGTCGACGCGCAGGCGGCGCGGCCCGTCCCAGCGCGTCTTCATGCCCGAAATCTGCTGGAGCAGGTATTCCAGCCCGGTGGTGACCTGGTCTTGCGTGGGGCGGGTCAGCTTCATCGCGCTTTCTCTTCATTCAGGCCGAGACGCATCTCGAGCGGCTGCAACGGAACCTGGTGCTTCTCCAGAAGGGCGGTGTGTTCGCCCAGGGTTTCCGGGCCAAACAGGCCGTAGTGGCGCGCCTCGGCGATCACGTCGGTGGGCGTCTGCCAGTTTTCGCCGAAGGCGCGCTGCTGGTTGGCCAGGTAGTGGTCGTAGCGCTGGTAATAATCCTTCCAGCTGTTGGCCTTGCCGGATTTGACGTTGGCCATCAGTTCCCGCAAACCGTGGATGACCGCCTCGGGACGCGGCATGCAACCGGCGATGTACATGTCCACCGGCAGATAGTCGTTCAGCTTCTTGGCGGTGGCGTAGCTCTGCCAGTACATGCCGCCATTGACCGTGCAGGAGCAGATGCCGATCACGTATTTGGGCGAATTCATCTGCTCGTAGGTCAGGATGATGCGCTTCATGGTCTTGGTCGAGACGTAGCCGGTGACCAGCAGGATGTCGGCCTGGCGCGGCGTGACCATGGGCTGGATACCCAGTCGTTCCATGTCGAAGCGCGAGGTCATGGCCGGCGGCAGCTCGATGGCGCCACAGCCGGTGCAGTAATGCAGCATGAACATCGAGCGCGAACGGGCGAATGCGGTCAGTTCGTCGAACACGCGGGCCAGCAGGTTGCCGCTGCCACCGGAAGGGCGCTCGGTCTCTTCGGCAACGACGGGGATGGTATTGAGTTCGCTCATGGTGGACCTCCGTTCAGTGCATCACCAGCCAGATCCCGGCCAGCGAGATCAGTACCGGCCAGCGCCAGACCACGGCCAGCACGTCTTCGGTACGATAGCGCGGGAAGACGAAGGCCAGGCTCATCGGGATGGCGACGACCGCAAACAGCTTGACGATGAAGGTGAGCCAGTTTTCGCCGCCGCCGAGGAAGATCGAGACGTAGATGGCCGTGGCGGTGAAGAGCTGGAAACATTGCATGACGAACAGCCCGCCCAGGTACTTGCCGCCCATCTCGACCATCGGTCCGGTGGCGATCTCGGCCGGCGCGACATAGATCTCGAACGGCTGCTTGCCGAGCATGGCGTAGAGCGAGAACAGTCCGGCGATGGCCAGCAAGGGCATCTTGACCGCGCCCCAGGTGGCGATGCCGCCGGCCTGTTGCGCGGCGATCATGTCGACCAGGTTGTTGCTGCCGTAGGCATAAGCGACGCCGAAGATGATCAGCACGAATGGAACGTCATAGGCCAGCATGGCGGTCAGTGCGCGGGCGATGCCGATGGAGCCGTTCGGGTTGGCGCACTGGCCGACGCCCAGGGCCAGGCCGAGCGATGGGATCATGGTGACATAGGCCAGGGCCAGCAGGCCGGACTTGTCGGCGATGCCGTTCATGCCCGGCACCGGCACCATGGTTTCGGCCGCGATATAGCCGCCCACCGCCATGACGATGCCGATGTCATGCAGCAGGCCGTGCGAGTTCTGGGTCTGCTTGCCATACAGCTTGATGATGTCGTACAGCGGCTGGAGCAGTGGCGGGCCGACCCGGCGTTGTATCTTGGCCGCGATCCTACGCATCATCAGCACCATGAACAGGCCGATCACGAACGCGATCAACGGCATCACGGTTATTTCGAGCAGGATTTCCATCATGTTCATCTCCAGATCGTCCAGCCGAGTCCGAGCGCGGCGGCAATCAATAGCACCAGGGCCGGCGTGACCTGGCGGTACCAGCCCTGCATCAAGCTGGCCGCGAGGTCGACGCTCGACGCGATCGACGATTCAAGCCAGGTGAAACTGGACCGGTAGAGCGGGCCGATGCGGTGCATCAGGCCGGCATAGAAGTTGTCGCTGTAGTGGTAGCGCACGTCGGCGGAAAGGAAGTGGCCGCCGGCGTAGTTGTCGAGCTGGTGGATGCGCTTGGATTTGTTGCCGAAGCCGTAGAACAGGATGGCGCCGACGCCGAAGCCCGCGAACAGCACGCCCACCACCCAGATCATGTCGAGGTCGCCGCGTGGCGACTGGACGCCGCCCATGGTGTAGGGCATCACCGGCAGGCCGAGCGCGGCCTGGGCTTCTGCGACATAATGCAAGGCCAGACCGGGCGCGACACCGGTCAGGAAGCCGAGCCCGACCAGGGCCAGCATCGGAATGGTCATGCTCCAAGGCGCTTCCTTGACGTTCTCGTGTTCGGCGCGCAATTGGCCGAGGAAGGTGTTGTGGATCAGCTTGTAGACGCTGAGGATGGTACCCAGCGTACCCAGGACGGCCATCAGGAACAGGAACGGATGGCCGTCGATCATCAGCGAGCGGTAGACCAGCCACTTCGAAACGAAGCCGTTCATGGGCGGTAGGCCGGCCAGGCCGATGATGCCCATCAGCATGGCCAGGAAGCTCAAAGGCATGCGCGTCACCAGTCCGCCCAGCGAGTTGAGGTCGGCGGTGCCGGTGCGATGGATCACGGCGAACACCGAGAACACCAGCGCGGCCTGATAGGTGGCGTGGTTGAACACGTGCAAAAGGCCGCCCGCCGTACCGATCGGGTCGCCCATGGCCAGACCGAGCAGCATGTAGCCGCTCTGACCGATACCGTGCCAGGCCAGCAGATAGCGGGCGTCGTTCTGCTTCAAGGCGGTGAAGGTGGGCAGGACGATGGTGAAGGCGGCCAGCCAGGCGACCAGATCTTGCGCATCGAACACGCCCGGGATGAAGCTGAGATCGGCGACGCGGGACAGGGTCAGCAGCTTGATCAACAACAGGCCCAGGCCAAACAGGCCCATGCGCGACGAGATTGCGGCCAGGAAGCCGGTACCGGCGCCGGCCGCCTCGGCATAGGCCGGGGCCTGCCATAGATGGAACGGCAGCAGACCCATCTTCACGGCGAAGCCCGAGCCGAACAAGACCAGTAAGGTGGCGATCTGCCAGTTGGCCAGGCCGGGCAGGCGGCCGGCCAGGACACCGATGTCCAACGACCCGGCCCAGGTGTGGGCCAACACGATGCCGGCCAGTACGGCCATCGCACCGCCCATGGCGTAGGGGACATAGCGCAGCGCGGCGCGCAACGCGCGGTCGCCGCCCTGGGCCATGAGCATGAAGCCGGCCCAACTGGTCAGTTCCCAACCGATGAAGAAGGCGATCAGGTCCTTGCTCGCCAGGAGCAGCAGCATGGCCAGTACGTTGAGGGCCAGGGCGAATTGCAAGGTCCGCCGGCTGTTGCCGTTCTGGACATAGCGGTCGCCCCATTCGCCGCCGGTGTAGGCGATGGCGGCAAGCGCGGCGCCGAGCGTGATCAGGGCGAAGAAGCGGCCGAAACCGTCCATCTGCCAGCCTACGGTCTGGCCGAATATGTCGAAGCCGAAGCTGGCCACATCGGGCAGGTTCATGGCTGCGAGCAGGATGATCTGGCCGATATACATCAGGCCGCCGAGCCAGGCGAAGACGCGGCTCTGGCCGAGTAGCAGGGCGGCGAGCGTGGTTGCGCCGGACAGGGCGAGCAGGTTGTCGAGCGTCATCATGGCGTTACTCCCTGGGTGGGGCCAGGAGGTTGCATAGGGTCAGGGCTTGGCACGGGGCCTGGGGGCGGCATCGTGCTATCGGGTGGCATGGGCAAGGCAGGCAGGATGCGGGCAACGTAGGACGGAGCGTCCGCCAACTGCGCCGCCATCCGGTCGAGCGGGGCGGCCAGGATGGGCGAGGCCAGGCCGGCGCCGACCAGGACCACGGCAAGGATGCCGCTGCTGGCGACGTTGACGGCAGGCTGCGATTCCTGCGAGTCGTCACGCGTGTAGAGCGCGCCGATGACTCGGAACAGGTAGACCGCCTCGATGGCCGTGGTCAGCAGTACCACGGCACCGGCCAGCCACCATAGACCGGCTGGTTGGGCGGCGAGGCCGGTCAGCAACAGGTACTTGGCCCAGAAACCGGGCAGGGGCGGCACGCCGAGCAGGGACAGCACGAACAGCACGAACAGTCCGGCGGCGATGGGTGACTTACGGGCGGCGCCGGTCAGGCTGGCAAGGCTGCCCCCCCAGCGTTCCGCAAGCAGGAACAGGGCAGGCTTGGCTATCAGGTGGTGCAGCGCCACGGCGAGGCCGGCGGCCATGCCGGCCGGTCCGGGAATGGAGAAGGCGACGAAGGCCATACCAAGCTGGCCGATCGAAGACCAGGCCAGCATGCGCCGCACGTCGCGGGCGCGGTAGGCGGCCAGTTCACCCGTGAGCGTGCCCAGCATGCCCAACACCAGGAAGGCCAGATGCGCCTCGGTCATGGCGAAGATCAGGGTCAGGACCCGCACCAGGATGATCAGCACCAGCTTGGACACCAGGCCGGCGAGCAGGCCGGAGACGCGCGTCTCGGCCGTGGCGTAGACCTCCGGCGCCCAGGTATTGACCAGGAACAGTTCGGCCTTGACGCCGAAGCCGAGCAGGATCAGCAGGAAGGCCGACATGCCGAGCGGGTCATACAGGGTATGCGGTGCCAGTTCGGCCAAATGGGCCAGGTTGAGGGTGCCGGTGCGGAAATAGAGCAGGGTGATGCCGACCTGGGCCAGCAGCGAACCGATGCCGCCCAGGATGACATAGCGGAAGGCGGCGACCTTTGCCGCGGCGTTGTTGCCCGAGGCCAGACCATAGCTGGCCACGGCCGCCAGTTCGTAAAAGACGTAGACGTTGAAGATGTCCCCCGACACAGCCAGACCTGAACAGGCTGCGGCCAGGATCAGGGTGAGGGCCTGTTTGCGGTCGAGAACGGATGCGTCATCGCCCTGCCAGGGCCAGAGCAGCAAGGTGAGCAGCGCTACGGCGACCACCATGACGGCGGAGACCGCGTCGGCCTGGAAAACGATGCCCAGCGGCGGCAGGAAACCACCCACCGCCAGGACGACCGGTTGTTGGAAGGTGATGGTGGCCAGATCGATACCGATGCCGGCCACGGCCAGCAGTGCGGCCGGTCCGATCAGGCGGCGCAGCATGCCCGGCATCAGGGGCAGGAGGAATGCTGCAAGCAGGGGCAGGACGAGGACCAGGACGATCATGACAGCGGCTCCCGTTTGGCGAGCAGGGGCGGTGGTAGCGGCCGGGTGCCGGCCGGTGCCTGGCGGCTGGTATCCGGCGTCGTGCCGGCGGCCCGATCGATGTCGGACTCCATGCGCTCGCGCAACAGACGCATGTCCAGCGTGCCGTAGGCGTTGCGGGCGCGGATGGCCAGGGCCAGGGCCAGGGCCTGAACGCCGACGCCGATGACGATGGCGGTTAGCACCATGGCTTGGGGGACGGGGTCGACCATGTTGGCCACGGTCCGACCCGGCTCGAGGATGGGGGCGATGCCGCCGTAGCGGAAACCGACCAGGATCAGCAGAAGGTTGGCGCCGGCTTCGGCGATCGACAGGGCGAGTACGATGCGAAACAGGTTGCGTCCCAGAACCAGGCCGGCGAAGCCGATGCCGATCAGGCCGATGGCGCAACCGAGCAGGGCGATCAGGGAGAAGTCGCTCATTGGGCGGCCTCCTCTGTGAAGCGCGACAGCAGGCTGGCCAGTTCGGCGCCGACCTTGAGGCCGACCGCGATGTAGAGCACGGGCAGGGTGCCGGCCGAGACCAGCGCGCCGAGCCGCTCACCGGTGAGCAGGGGTGTCAGGAAGGCATGGCCGTAGGCCAATGCAGCCAGACCGGTGGCGATGAAACCGGCTCCGGCCAGGCCCTCGACCCAGGACAGAGCTGCATGCGAGGGCAGGTCGCCGGGCCTTGCCAGTACAGCCAGAATGATGGCCGCGGCCAAGGCGACGCCGCCCTGGAATCCACCACCCGGAGTCAGGTGGCCGTGCAGGATGATGTAGAAGCCGACCATCAGGATGAGCGGGTAGAGCAGGTCGACACCCGCGCGCAGGATGAAGCCGCCCGGCGCGCCGGCGGGTTTGTCATGGCGGGCATGGCCCATGATCAGACCGACCGCGCTGGCGGCGGCGAACAGGATGGATAGTTCGCCCAGGGTGTCGATGCCGCGATAGGCCAATACCACCGAGGTGACGATGTTGGCGGCACCGACCTGGCTCGCGGCCTGATCGAGTATGGCATGGCCGACGGTCATCGGTGGTGCGCCGAGCGGCAAGGCGGCGAACATGACGAAGAGCAGGAAGGCAAGGCCGCTGGCAAAGATGAGCGTGCCGTAGCGTTTCATGACTGCTTCTCCTCTTGTTGGACTTCGATACGCCACAGGCCGAGCCGTTTGGCGGCCAGAGCCAGCAGCAGGCCGCCCAGGCCGGCTCCGACCGCAGCTTCGGTCAGGGCCACGTCGGGTGCGCGCAGCAGGACGAAGAACACCGACACGCCGAGTGAAACCAGGGCCGAGGCGACGGCCGCGCCGAGCATGTTTTCGAGCAGCAGCGTGGCCATCGCACCGGTCAGAATCAGTGCCACCAGAACGACTACGATCAGATCGAGCCAATCCATGTCAGCGCTCCTTGTCTTCGGCTGGCCAGGGCTTGACGCCGGCGTTGAGCAGGGCGCGTGCGATCACCGACGAACCGACCGGGTTGGTGACCAGGATCAGGCCGACGATCGCGATCAGCTTGGGCCACCACGCCGGTTCCTGCAGGCCGATGCCGATCAGTGTCATGAGTGTGCCCAGGGTCACGGCCTTGGTGCCGGCCTGGATCCGGTTGAATACATCAGGCATGCGCCACAGACCCAGCGCGCCAAGGAAGCAGAAGAGTGCGCCGATCAATACGAACAGACTGCCGATCAGGTTCATGAGCTTTTGTTCCCTGTTTCGATGATGCGTGCAAGGGCGATCACGCCGACGAAGGCGAGTACGCCGTAGACCAGTGCCACGTCCAGATAGAGTGCGCTTTGCAGGACTGTCGCGAGGGTGGCGAGGAGCGCGGTGGCGATCACAGTCAGGGTGTCGGTGGCGACCAGCCGGTCAGGGGTGGCCGGGCCGCGCAGGAAGCTCAGCAGCCCGAGCAGGATGGCTGCGGCGAAGACGGCGAGTGTCGCGACATGTAGGACGGTCAGGAGGGTCATCGCACGAACCTCTTCAGATGGCGTTCGAAGCCCGCGGCAATGGTGCGCGTGGCCGATTCGAGGTCGATATCCGGTGGGCAGTCGATCCAGTGGATGGTGAGCAAGTCATCTTCGACGTCCACGGTCAGCGTACCCGGCGTCAGGGTAATGCTGTTGGCCAGCAGCAACCGTCCGAGCGCCGAAGTCAGTTCGGTGCGCACCTGCACCACGCCGGGGCGCAATGGCAGGGAGGGGGTTAGCACGCGGCGCGCGACGTCAAAATTGGAGCGGAACAGGGCAACGGTGAAATAGGCGAGATAGGTCACGATCCAGGCCGGCAGCAGAATGGACCATTTCACTCCGTTCAAGATATGGGTCTTGCCGCGCGACAGGATCGCGACGATCACGATCACGATTACACCTGCGGTCAGTTCCTGGTTGTTGAGCGAGCCTGTGAGCAACAACCATAGGATGGCTGTCATCAATGCCAGCGTCAGCAAGGCTGCTGGCGTGGCCTGGTTTGTTTTTGCCGATCGCGAATCCGTCATCGTAGTCCGTAGCCGGTGGTTTGCTTAATTATGGGGTTCAGCAATAACCATGCCTGAAATCCAGGTGAAACACCGTTATGTGAGCTGAAATCGAAGAGACATCGCTGTGCACAGCCGGTTCAATGCTTGCACATGCATCTTGCGTGATTTGATGGTGCAGCTTGACTTAGAAAGTATATTACACGCCACGACATGGCAGGTCCGAGATAGCCAGTCTGCGCATGACGGGTGAGTGTTTTGTTGTATGGCTGTGCATGCGCGTCAGGATTCCGCTCAAGAAACGCGTCGTTTCGACGATGTAGGCCCCTTTGTTGAGCATGACGCACTCGGCTCGTGCAGAAAGAGCGGCGTCGGAGACCTCGGCCCGTGACGGGATGCCGCGCTTGGCCATGGTTTCCAATACCTGCGTGGCCCAGATCACAGGGACATGCGCGGCTTCGCACAGCCAGAGTATTTCCTCCTGCACCTCGGACAGACGTTCGAAACCGACTTCGACCGCGAGATCGCCGCGCGCAACCATGACTCCGAGCGGTGGCCGCCTCAAGCCGGCCAGGAGTATTTCCGGCAAATGCTCGAAGCCCTGGCGGGTTTCGATCTTGACCACGGTGCCGACATGGTTCGCGTTCAACCTTGCCAGCTCGTGCTGCAGGTCGGCGAGGTCGTCCGGGTGGCGCACGAAAGACAGGCCGATCATGTCGATATGCGGCGCGAGTACGGCCAGATTGGCCTTGTCCTCTTCGGTGAGCGCAGGAATCGCCAAGTCGGTGTCGGGCAGGTTGATGCCTTTCCCTGCACGCAACTTGCTGCCCTGGGGCGAGGCATGTGTGATCTCGACGCTGACGACTTTGTTCTGGTTGCTGAGGATGGTGCCGCCGATGCGGCCGTCGTCGAACCAGATCGATTGGCCGGGCCTGGCGGCTTCGAACACCGCGTCCAGCGTGCACGGGATGGACGCTGGATGGCTGAGGCGGCCAGCCTCGTCATGGCGTGCCGAGTTGCCAGGCTGGGATTCCTGGGTCACCAACAGGTTGTCGCCGATATTGAGTCGGATGGGCTGAAAGACCTCGGGTAACGGCCCGGCCGTGCCCTGGGTGAGCAATCTGTCCTCACTATAAAGCAGGCAGCGGGTGCCATCGAGAATGTAGCCATGCTGGAAGCAGTGGGCGAGCCAGGAGTTGCCGAACCGTTCCTTGAACCGCAAGTGGCGTGGCGAGCCCCGACTGTCCTCGACATCCAGGATGTCGCGGGCATTGGCGGCGCGGATCAACGCGTCGTCTAGCGGCAGTACCACGTCGACATCCAGCGTCGGCGTTTCCGGATGGTCGCGCGAGGTCACCCAGACCCGGACCGGTGCGGCCACCCGTCCCCAACTGTCGCGCTTGGGCTTGAACTCGATCATGCGCCCGATCGGCGCGATGGCGCCGGTACGCAGCTTGGGTCCGGCCAGATCGGCGTGAATCTTGCACTTGCGGCCGGTTTCGCGCTCGGCCTGACGCAGGTTGGCAATCATCGCCAACCAGGTTTCAGGATTATCGTGCGCGCAGTTGATGCGGATGAGGTCCAGGCCGGCTTCGAGCAGGTTGTGCAGTAGTTTCGGCAGGCTTGCGGCCTCGGTCGGCAACGTGACCATGATCCGGGTCGCAAAGGGACCGGACCCTTCACCGAGCAGGGCGAGGGCGTGATCACTCAGCAGCGCGTCGCCGGACAGGATGTCCACACCTTCCGGCTCGGCCGATTCGAGAGGCGGATGGCCCGCCAAGGCGTACAGGGTACGCAGAACGGCGTCCATGCTGCCGATCGTGTGCGCTTCGGCGCTGGCCAGGCGGCTCAGGCCGAACAGGTGCAGTCGTTTCTGCAAGTCGCGAATATCGTGCTGACGCAAGGAAAGGTAATGCAACAGGTTGCACGC
>Ga0307417_10000704_pt1 | contig 13538 bp, 9 predicted proteins | sample SalMarWE160210MG_2_FD_202514 | JGI IMG/M metagenome (GOLD analysis project Ga0307417, IMG submission 202514) | Salt marsh sediment microbial communities from the Plum Island Ecosystem LTER, Massachusetts, United States - WE1602-10 | ecosystem: Environmental > Aquatic > Marine > Intertidal zone >...
CCTTCGAAGTCGACGATGACGATATCGTCTTTGACGATCAGGACTTGGCCGAGATGGAAATCTCCGTGCTGCCGAACCTTATCGGCGTCGATCGTGGCTGGCAGCATGTCCCGCATTTGCTCGACGGCCTCCCACCGGCGCGCCAGCAGCGTGCGGGCGATTGGCTTTGCGCGGGGACCGAGATAGTCATAGCGACGGGCGAGTTCCTCGAACATCTTCTCTGTGCCACTGACGAGTCCGGCCGTCCACTCCGCCACGTCCTCTGCCGTGACTGGGTCGGGAGTAAAAGCGGGATCGTCGGCACTGCTGGCAAGCGCGAGATGCAGCTCGCCGGTGCGGCGCCCGATCGTGCGCATGCGATTGAGGTAGGCCGCATGCGCGTCGACGGGGGCCGGGAGATCGGGCAGGACGCGCGCTTCCTCGAGAAAGCGGTCCAGATAATTTCCCGCATGGGCCCAGGCGTCGCCCTGATTTTCGACGAACTGGTGCAGCACGGCGACGGCCGAGCGCCGGCTCCCCTCGACCAGTTCGATCGTCCCCAAAAGGGGCGGCGTGTTCGCGTACTTGGCGACGTCGGTGAGGAAGCGCCCCATCTCCAATTCCGGGTTCGTTCCGGCCGGCAGGCGCCGATAGAATTTCAGCACAAAAGAGGAATTGATGATCGCCGTCGAATTCGACTGCTCCACCCCACTGGCGCGAACCTCGGCGATCGGCGGCAATTGCTGCGAAGCGAAACGGGCGGTCGGACGCATTTCCAGCTGCATCGCGGGCGAAGCTTTAACCGTGCGTTCGGCATGAATGTCGCGGACCAGAGAGGAAATGAAGTCGCGCTCGGCGACCGCATCGATGAGGACCCCCTCACGATGTGTTTGGCGCACAGGCGCAACCACCAAAGCGGGCGGCGCGGTCGCGCGGTCGACCTCGCCCCAATTCACGACCAGAGGCATGACATAGCGCGTCGCGCCGCGCGGCGCGGCGTGGTCGATGAGGGCAAGGACGGGCGGCAACTCACCCTCCCCGAGCGGGATCACGGCGCTGACGTGGGCGCCGCCCACCTCGGAGCCTTTCGCGGCGAACCAGCGGCGGGTTGCGAAATAGGCCGGCAGCACTTCCCGTTCGAAGTGGTGGCCTGATCGTCCCTCCGAGAGGGACCGCCAGCCTCTGTCGAGAACGACAGTAATCCACTCTCGTGCGCTCGCGGCTTCCGCGCTCGCCATGCCAGCCTCCTCGGTCAGCTGAAACCAGAAGAACCCATAGGGCGCCAGCGTGACCACGAACGGCCCGTCGTCGATCCGCCGAAAACGCGAACGTCCCAGCATCTCAACCGGGACCCGCCCGCGCCATTGCGACAGATCGATTTCGGTTGATTGAGCCGCGCGCGACAAATTAGCGACGCAGAGGATGACCTCGTGCCCGTAATGGCGCAGATAAGCCATGACCGCGCGATTGGTCGGGCGCAGCAAGGTCATCGTTCCGCGGCCGAACACCTTGCTCGTCTTGCGCACGGCGATCATTCGCTTCGTCCAATTCAGCATCGAGGAAACGCTGCGCGACTGCGCCTCGACATTGACCGCCTGATAGCCGTGTACCGGGTCCATGATTACCGGCAGATAGAGTTTTGCCGGATCGCAGCGGGAGAAGCCGGCGTTGCGGTCCGAGGTCCACTGCATCGGTGTGCGCACGCCGTTGCGATCGCCCAAATAGATGTTGTCGCCCATGCCGATTTCATCGCCGTAGTAGAAGATCGGCGTGCCCGGCAGCGACAGCACGAGGCAATTCATCAACTCGATCTTGCGCCGGTTATTGTCCATCAACGGCGCGAGCCGGCGGCGAATGCCGAGATTGATGCGGGCGCGCGGGTCGGCGGCATAAGTCGACCACAAATAGTCGCGCTCGGCGTCGGTGACCATTTCGAGCGTCAGCTCGTCGTGATTGCGCAGGAACAGCGCCCACTGGCAGTTGGACGGTATGTCCGGCGTCTGCCGCAGGATGTCCATGATCGGGAATCGATCCTCCTGCGCGATCGCCATGTAGATGCGTGGCATCAGCGGGAAGTGATACGCCATGTGGCACTCGTCGCCGTCGCCGAAATAGGCGCGCACATCTTCCGGCCACTGGTTCGCCTCGGCGAGCAGGAAGGTGCCGGGGGCATAGGCGTCGATCTCGGCGCGTAGCCGCTTGATCAGGTCGTGGGTTTCGGCCAGGTTTTCGTTATTGGTGCCCTCGCGTTCGCACAGATAGGGAATGGCATCGAGGCGGAAGCCGTCGACGCCGAAATCGAGCCAGCGCCGCATCACCTGCACCATCGCCCAGAAGACGCGCGGATTTTCGTAGTTGAGATCGGGCTGGTGGGTGAAGAAGCGGTGCCAGAAATAGGCGCCCGCTTCCGGGTCCCAGGTCCAGTTCGATTTTTCGGCGTCGGTGAAGATGATGCGTGTGTCGAGATACCTCTGATCGGTGTCGCTCCAGACATACCAGTCGCGCGCGCTCGATCCCTTCTTGCTGCGGCGTGCCCGCTTGAACCAGGGATGCTGGTCGGAGGTGTGGTTGATCACGAGTTCGGTGATCACCCGCAGCCCGCGGCGTTTCGCCTCGCCCATGAAGCGACGAAAATCCTTCATCGAGCCGAAGTCAGGATTGATCCGGCGGTAGTCGGATATGTCGTAACCGTCGTCGCGACCGGGGCTCGGGTAGAACGGCTGCAACCACAACACCGTCACGCCGAGGTCTTGAAGGTAGTCGAGCCGCTGGGTGAGGCCGTTGAAATCGCCGATGCCGTCGTCGTTGCTGTCGTAGAACGCTTTGACGTGCAGCTGGTAGATGATCGCGTCCTTGTACCAGAGCGGATCAGTCGGCGTTTCGACTGTCGTTTCCACTGCCGCGGGTGCGGTGAGGTCAGAGACGAGGTTCATGGCGCGACGCTTCAGAAAGAAGGTGGGATGCGGGATCGGTCTTTAGACGCCGGCTGCCCATTTGATATTGTCGCTTGCAGGTCAGGGGGGCTTCGGCTGGTTTCATGCGGCTGAATGGGTCCCCAAGCCTGACCGGCAAGTCGCCGCCATCGACGGGGAATTCATAACTGCCGCCGCCCGCGAGCGCAACCGAACGGGGGGCGGCTTGCCGGCCGTCGCCCGCTCCTTTTATTAACGTGGTTGCTCGATCGTTTTCTGCCAGCATCAATGATCAGGCGTGCGGCGTGCTGAATGGAAGCTGAATGAAATGGGGCGCGCGGTCATGCCGCGGTCGGATCAGTCGACGCGAGGGGCTTACTGGTTTTCAGCCGCTTTCGGCCGCACGGCTTTATCTTTGACAATCAAGATTCTCCTCCTCCGCCTCGGGAATGGCGGTCATGCCCGCTCGGGGCTGCACTGGGTCGGTCGTGTTGCTGGCGCGAGACTTCCATGGCTCGTCCGCAGCCGGGCGGGCCCATCAGCTTGATGAGAAGTTGGGCTAAAAATCGACATGGCATGGACGGCGATTGCACACATATTCTGCAAATCGGGCGCGCCTTTTGCGTAGGTCGGTTTGACGGGGTGGCAGCCGGGATAATGCAACGAAGTTGGTTTTGCTGAGCGAGACCGCACACGGTTCAAGTCCGCCTGGCTTGTCAACGCATTGCCGCGACCGGGCAGCTCTCTCAGGCCGCGGCGATGATCAGGATCAGGATAAGGTGGCAGCCGTGGGGCGATGACTAAAGTCTTGCGTGCGTTGTCGGTCCCGCTATGGTTCGCCCGACTTTGCACGTGCCATGGGGGGCTCGCGATCCTTGGTTCCCCGGTTTCCCGGTTTCCCGGCCAGCGCAGTCGCCGCAGGCGCCGGCAGTGAAAGACCCCTCGCCCGGTTCGAGCGCCTCTACACTAACGGTAGGTAACCAAAAACAAACCCATGGCGGACGAAGACCAACTCAGCGCTCAGGCGGAAGCCTTCGGCGTCGAGACGACCTATTTCGATGCCCTCGGAACGCAGCGCACACCTGGCGAGGATGCGCTGCGCGAGATCGTGAATGTTCTCGCGAGCCATGCCAAAGAGGCGGGAGCGACGGCGACTCCTCCTGTCCGGGTCGTGCGTAAAGGCCGCGACAACCGCCTTGACAATGCGTGCGGCGATGGCGGCGCCTGGCGCTTGCTCGACGGGGACCACGAGGTCGCTCACGGCGCATGCGACGACAACGCCATAGCCTTGCCGGCGAAACTGCGGGTCGGGTCGTACCGGCTTCTCGCTGGGAAGGACGCGGGGGATGCCGGACAGCCGGTTATTGTCGCCCCCGCCCAATCCTACCAGCACGCTGCATTCGATGACGGCAAGCGCGTCTGGGCGCTCGCGGTGCAGCTTTATTCGCTGCGGTCGCGCCGGAACTGGGGCATCGGCGATTTTACCGACCTCAAGAACCTCGTGCGGATCGCGGGGCAGCGTGGCGCCGCCGGCATCGGGCTCAATCCGCTGCATACGATCAGTCTCGATGATCCCGGGATGATCAGCCCCTATTCGCCGACCAGCCGGCTTTTCCTCAACACGCTGTACATCGATGTGGAAGCGGCGCCGGAATTTCCCGGCCTTGCCGCCACGGGGCTTGCCGAAGAGGTAAAGCGCCTCCGCGCGTCCGAATTTGTCGACTATGCCGGGGTCATCGCCGCCAAGCTCAAGGGTCTACGGCTTGCCTATGAGGCGTTCCGCGAGCGCGGCAGCCCCGAGCGACGCGAGGATTTTGCCGCCTTCAAGAACGAGCGGGCGCTCACGCTCGGCGGCTTCGCCGCCTTTACCACCCTCCACCGCAAGTTCGGTCCGCCGTGGTGGAATTGGCCGCCAGAATGGCACAATCCGACCGCGGAAAAGATCGACGAACTGTGGCGCATCGAGGCGGTGGAGATGAACTTCCACGCCTATATGCAGTGGCTCGCCGACCGCCAGTTGAAGGCATGCTTCAATGTCGCGAAACGGCTGAAGATGCCGGTCGGCCTTTATCTCGACGTTGCCGTCGGCGTGTCGGCAAACAGCGCCGATGTCTGGAACAACCAGGGCGCCTATGTGCGCGAGCTGTCCGCCGGCGCGCCCCCCGACATGTTGAACACGTTCGGGCAGGATTGGGGGCTCGCATCGCTTCATCCGCGCGTGCTCGCGCACACCGACTTCCGCCTGCTGCGCGAGACGCTGCGGGCGATCATGCGGTATGCCGGCGCGATCCGCATCGATCACGTGCTCGGCTTCAACCGGCTTTACATGATCCCGCACGGCTACAAGCCCTTCGAGGGGACCTATGTGAGGTTTCCGCTCGAGGCCATGCTCGCGGTGCTCGCTCAGGAGAGCAATGCCGAACGTTGCATTGTCGTCGGTGAGGACCTTGGAACGGTGCCCGACGGCTTCCGCGAAAAGCTCGCCGACTGGAACGTGTGGTCGTATCGCGTCATGATTTTCGAACGCGAGCATGACGGTTCGTTCAGGCCGCCATCGGCCTATCCGGCGCCGGCCCTGGTGTCGTTCGGCACCCATGACCTGCCAACGTTCTCGGGATGGCTGTCCAATCACGACCTTGCCGTGAAGCGGAGCCTCGGCATGGATCCGGGCGAGACGGAAGCCGAACGCGAGACCGCGCATCGGGCCGTGGCCGAGGCGCTCGCCCGCGAATGCGGTTCAGAAAAGCCCTCGACGCTCGAAATGATCCGCTTTCTCGCCCGCACGCCGAGCCGACTCCTGGTGGTTGCGGCGGAGGACGTGTTCGACATCGCCGATCAGGTCAACATCCCCGGCACCGTCTGCGAACATCCCAACTGGCGGCGGCGACTTCCGGTTTCACTCGAGGACTTCGCTGCGGACGCGCGTCTCTCGGCGATTGCCGAGGTGCTGCGCGCCGAAGGCCGCGCCGTCTCGTCGAACCAAGGCTGACTGCGCTTGAGACGGCGAGCATACGGCCCGGCTTGATTGCATTTGCGCTTGCGTCATCCTAGTTGCAGTCGAGAGCACAACGATCGGCGATTTATTCCATGTCCGCGCAAACTCATCTTTTCCGGTGCCTGAACGACAATTTCGGGGTCCTCGTCCATGATCCGGCGACGGGAGCGACGGCCGCAATCGATGCGCCGGAGGCGGGCGCCATCAACGCCGCGCTCGCCGCGCAAGGCTGGCGGCTCACCGATATTCTGGTCACGCACCATCATGGCGACCACACCGCTGGCATTCCCGAGCTGAAGGCGCGCCATGGCTGCCGGGTCACCGGCCCGGCGCACGAAAACAACCCGATCCAAGGGGTCGACGCGACTGTCGGTGAGGGCGACATCGTGAAAATAGGCTCGCTTGAAGCGCAGGTGATCGAGACGCCCGGGCATACCGCGGGCCACATCGCCTATTGGTTTCCCAAAGAGAAGATCGTCTTTGTCGGCGACACGCTGTTCTCGATCGGCTGCGGCAGGTTGTTTGAAGGCACCGCCGAGACGATGTGGCGCTCGCTTCTCAAGTTGCGCGCGCTGCCGGACGACACGTGGATCTATTGCGGCCACGAATACACCGAGTCGAATATCCGCTTTGCCCTCACCGTCGAACCGAACAACGACGCGCTCAAGCGGCGCGCTGAGGAGGTGCGGAAGCTGCTGGCCGTCGGCAAGCCGACCGTCCCGTCCATTCTCAGCGACGAGAAGCAGGCAAATCCGTTTCTGCGCGCCGATGTGCCGGGGATTGCCGCAGCCGTTGGCCTCGCCGGCAAACCCGCCGCGCAAGTGTTTGGCGAGCTGAGGGAGCGAAAGAACCGGTCTTGACCGTCGTCGAGCCGCTCGGTCAGGTTTTTCGCATGGACCTACACCAGACTGCGCTGAGCGCCGCCGATGTCATCCGCCTCTTGCGACTGCAGCCGCATCCCGAGGGCGGACATTTCCGCGAAACATTCCGCGATAGTCGAAGCGAGGGCGGCCGCGCGCACTCGACCGCGATCTATTACCTGCTGGCACGCGGCGAGCGCTCGCACTGGCATCGCATCGATGCGGCCGAGGTTTGGCACTGGTATGCCGGCGCGCCGCTGGAGCTCGCGATCGCCGAGCCGGGGCGACAGGCGGTCACGCGGCGGCTCGGCTGCGATCTTGCCGCGGGCGAAGTGCCGCAGGCGGTGGTGCCGGCACATGCTTGGCAGGCCGCCCGAAGCCTCGGCGAATGGACCCTGCTCGGGTGCACCGTCGCGCCGGGTTTTTTATTCGACCGCTTTGAACTCGCTGCGCCCGATTGGACGCCCGAACAGGATTGAGGGTCGGAACCGATCAGCACGACGGCTCAGCACCCGTCGAGGACGCTGTCCGGGCTGAATTCATATTTCGCGTTGCAGAACTCGCAGGTCACGAGAATTCGGCCGTCTTCCACCATGCCGGCGCGATCCTCGGGCGAAAAGCTGCGCAGGATGCTGTCCACCCGCTCGCGCGAGCACGAGCACCTCGCTTCGACGGCGGCGGAGCGAAACACGCGCACGCCGTGTTCGTGGAACAGGCGATAGAGCAGGCGCTCGCTGGACAGGGCAGGGTCGATTAACTCGACGTCGGCGATCGTCGCGACGAGCGCTTGGCCTTCGACCCAGGCGTCGTCCTCGGGAACGACATGCGGCGCCGTTCCCTCCGGCGCGTCGCCCGGATCGAGATCGGGGCCGCGCATGCGCTCGGCCTTCTTCGGCAGGAACTGGAGCAGAAGCCCGCCGGCGCGCCAGCTCCGGCGCACGCCGCCTCCGGCGGCGCTGAATTCCTCGGCGACGGCCAGGCGCACCCGCGTCGGTATCTGCTCCGAGCGCAGGAAGTACTCATGCGCCGCTTGTTCAAGCCCTTCGCCGGACAGCGCGACCAGACCCTGGTAGCGGTTCATGTCGGGCCCCTGGTCGATGGTCATGGCGAGATGGCCGCGGCCGAGCAGGTCGCCGGCCGTCGCTTCGCCCAGCGCACTGACCCGATCGGCGTCGAACTGCGCGCAGGCCCGCACCAGGCCCGGACTGCGATAGTCGACGACCAGCATGCGCACCGGCCCGTCGCTTTGGGTCTGCAGGATGAACCGGCCCTTGAACTTGAGGGAAGCGCCGAGCAGCACCGTGAGCACGATTGCCTCACCCAGCAACTTGCAGACCGGAGTCGGGTAATTGTGCCGGCCGAGAATCTGGTCGAGCGCCGGCCCGAGGCGCACCACACGCCCGCGTAGGTCGAGGACTGCGACCTCGAAAGGCACCACGGCGTCATCCACCGGGACCTGTTGCGGCTCCCGGGTTGGAATGCTGATTTCGCTCATTAAAAGCCTTTGCGATTGACGGGGTTTAGAGCATTTTCCGGCGAAGTGGGAACCGGTTCGCCGCAGAAAATGCGATCACTCAAGGACAACCAGAGCGAATTCCGATTCGATTGGAACGGAGTTTCGCTCTAGAGGCGGACCCCGCGCTTCGGCGTCAGAACCGGATATGGGGACGCGCCGAAGAAACGTCAAAGACGCGCTCTGCCCGCTTGAGTCCGGGATCAGAATTAGAATTCACCGATGCGGCCGAAAGGTCAAAGCCGCTTCCGCGGCGGTTTTTCCGGCAGCGGCGGCGCGGTTTCGACCTTCTGCGGCACGTTATCAGGCTGCTCCTTGCATTGCGCAGCCGATACCGCGGCGTTCGCCATCGGCTGCAGTGCGGGCTCGGGGATAAGCGCGCGTACCACGATCAGCCCGGCCGGCGTCGGCGACTCGACGATCAGGCGGTCGGCGGCGGTTACGTCTTCCTCGGTCGGCAGCGCTTCGTGTTGCGCCGGCGTCATCAGATCGAGCTCGACCGTGCGCCGCCCTGCGGCGCGGTCATTGATCGCGTAAAAGGCGATGCCGGCGCGTGTATAGAACGTGACCGAGGTGTAGGCTTGGCTTACCGGCGCGATGAGCTTGACCGAACCGCGGCTGAGATCATAGCGGCAGACGGCAGTGGCGAAGGCCGGGTCCATGAACGGGATGACCGCCTGGTCCGGCCGCGGCGCGGGCAGCAGCTTAAAGGCATTGACGCGGGTGATCGGCTCAAGCCGCGCATAGGCGTCGCGCGTCGCCGTGCGCGGCAGCAAGAGAACGGTGGCGAAATGGACCACCCCGCCGAGGATCAGGCCGGCGAGCAGCCAAAGAGCCCAGCGGATCATGAGCACGTCCCCTGCATTTGGATCGCAGGCATCGGCGCCTCGCGCTCGGCTCGAGTGGTGATCCCGACCGGGGTGTCATAGAACCGCATCACCAGTACATAGCGCCCGACTCCGCCGGTGGGCAGCCAGTTACCGGGCCGTGCGCGGGGCGCGGCAACGACATCGAACCGGCCGTCCGCCTTACGCACCAGCTCTTGGCTGGTGAAGCCGTGGCGGTCGATCGAGTTCGCGATCAGCCGTCCGCCGGGGCCGTAGAGCGTCAGCGTGAAAAAGCGCGCCTGGGGGGTCGTGCCGCTCACCAACACGTCGCAGCGTCCGTCGAGCGGACGCCCGGCGTCGTCGGTCTTGGCGATGAAGGAGACGCCGTCGCCGAGCCCCATTGGCAATTCGCCAGAGCGCGCGATCGAAGCCCGGGCATAAGGGTCGATCTCGGCGCTGCCGGATAGCGGATAGGCGGTCCACGATCCGATGCTCATCGCGCCGAAGGCGATGTTCCGCGTTAGCGCAAACCACGTCGATCCGAGGCCGATCGCAGCCGCCACCAGCAGTGAAAACAAAACGCCGATCAAGAGCCGCACGGTTGGATCCGATCAAATAAAAACGGGTCGCGTGCGAGTGGCTCCCGCAACCTGAGTCATGCCGCTAATTCCGGACTTTTGCGTCGCGCCCCTGACCCGCGGCGGCGGTGTGCGCCGCCGGGTTTTCCGCTTTCGACTGCTGCTGGGCGCGCGCCGCGGTGGGCGCGAGATCGCGCGCCGCCTCCTCGAGCAGTCGCTCGATGCGCGAGAGAACCTTAACGCCGCGGCTCGACAGCATCGCCGGACGCGGAACGTCGTCCCTGGTCTCCGCAACCTGGGGGCCAACACTCAATGAATTGGGCGGCAGCCCGGGCAGGTTATGCAACTCGACGCCTTGGTGGGCGTATTCCATCACGGCATGCCAGGTCATCGCCGGTACCGAGCCGCCGGTCATGCGGTTGAGCGGCCGGTAATCGTCGTTGCCGAACCAGACGCCGCCGACGAAATTGCCAGTGTAGCCCACGAACCAAGCGTCGCGATAAGCATTGGTCGTCCCGGTTTTGCCTGCGGCCTTGATGCCATCAAGAATAGCGCGCCGGGCGGTGCCATTCTCCACGACGCTGTTCATCATCTTGATCATGTTTTTGGCGACGTCCGGCGGCATGACCTGCTTCGGTTTCGGCCCGTCGCGATCGAAGCGCCAGATGGTCTCGCCGGTGCCGGTCCGCACCTCAAGAATGGCATGCCGAGGCACCGCCTTTCCCTCATTGGGGAAGGTCGCGTAGGCGACCGTGTGGTCGAGCACGGTAACCGCATCGGCGCCGATCGGTAGCGATGGTGTGTCGGGTAGCGGCGTGTGTATCCCCATCGCGTGTGCGAGCGCGACGATTTTGGCACGGCCGTTCTTGGCTTTGCGCCATGCGGACTTGCCCTCGCCGACGGCAATCGAGAGCTTGACGGCGATGGTGTTGATCGAGCGGGTAAGCGCCATGATGAGCGGCATCCGTCCGCGGTAGCCGCCGGAATAATTCTTCGGACACCAGTTACCGAGACAGACCGGGCCGTCGACCACCATCGTACTGGGCGTGAAGCCGTTCATCAGCGCGGTCGCGTAGACATAGGGCTTGAACGAGGAGCCCGGCTGGCGCATCGCGTCGGTCGCCCGATTGAACTGGCTCTTGCTGTAATCGACGCCGCCGACCATCGCGCGCACCGCGCCGTCCAAATCGGCGACGACCATCGCCGCCTGACCGGCCCGGTAATCGCGGCCGTATTGGCGGATCGCGTCCCTGACCGCGTTCTCGGCCGCCTTTTGCAGGCCGCTGTCGAGGGCCGTCCGCACCACGAAATTCCGTTCCGTCACCGACCTGGGAAGCGTATCGGCGAGCTTGCGCATCTCCTCGAACGCCCAGTCGAGGTAATAGTTAGGCGCGGATTCGTCGCGACGGTCGATGGTTTTGGCCGGGTTGCGCCGCGCGCCGAACACCTGGCCCTCGGTCATGAAGCCCGCCTCGACGAGGTTGTCGAGCACGACATTTGCGCGCGCGCGGGCCGCCGGCAGGTTGATGTGGGGGGCGAACTTTCCCGGCGCCTTGAACAGGCCGGCGAGCATCGCCGCCTCGGGCAGGGTCACGTCCCGCGCCGATTTGCCGAAATAATACTGGGCCGCTGCATCGACGCCGTAAGTGCCACCGCCCATATAGGCGCGGTCGAGATAGAGCTTGAGAATCTCATTCTTGGTGAGGTGCGTCTCCAGCCAGACCGCGAGGAAGGCCTCCTTAACCTTGCGCTCAATCGTGCGCTCGTTCGACAGGAACAGATTCTTCGCAAGCTGCTGGGTGATCGAGGAGCCACCCTGCACCACGCCGCCAGCCTGGGCGTTGGTGACGAGCGCGCGGAAGGTGCCGCTGATGTCGATGCCGAAATGCTCATAGAAACGGCGGTCCTCGGTCGCGAGCACCGCTTTGATCAGGTGATCGGGGAACTCTTCGAGCGGGATCGAATCATTCTGCTTGACGCCGCGGCTGCCGATCTCGTTGCCGAAACGGTCGAGAAAGACGACGGCGAGGTCGGACTTCTTCAGCCAGTCCTCATCGGAGGTCTCGTGGAAGGCGGGGGTTGCGAGCGCGAGCATGAGGATCGAACCGCCAAGCCCGAGGGTCAGCGCTTCCGAAACGGGCTCGACGAAGAGCCAGCGCCGCCAACCGCCGATGTGGAAGCGGTCCATGAAAACGACGAACCGCTCGAACAGCTCGCGCCCCCAATAGCCGAGCTGGTAAACCGCGAAGTCGAGCCGGGAATCGATGTCGAGCAGAATACGCTTGATCTGCGCCGTGCGAGACTCTGGCTCGCCGTCCTTGTCGTTGCGTTCGTCCACGTTTCGTCCCGCTCAATCAGGGGCTGCAGCCCCGCCCTCAGTGGCGAATTATACGCTATTTGGGTCGGTCCGGTTCATTCCCCAAGGGGTTCGCTTTGCCTGTCCCGGAATTGGTTAACCACGAAAAGATCGGCTCCCAACACTGGCCGCAGCCGCGCCGCAGAACCTGAAAGGAGCTTTCGCCCAATGATGTACCCGACCGGGTCCTCCCCGCCAATGGTTTCCCAGAACACAAATGCGCGGAATATGGGAGGAACAATGACGGGCCGGCCGGGCTTTTGCGGCGCCGAAGGCGGAATGTCTTGTCTCGTAAAGAAGGAAGAAATAAGTAAAGAAGGAAGAACAGCAGCAGGAAAGAAAGACGGGATCGGTCCATGGCGCTGAACATCAAAAACCCGGAGACCGAGCGGCTTGCCCGCGAGCTCGCCCGCAGGCGCAAGCAGGGCATCACCGAGGTCATCACCGACGTGTTGCGCAAGGAGGTCGAGCGCGAACGCAGGAAGCCGAGCCGGCACGACTACGATGCCTTCAAGCGCGGCATCGATGAGATTGTCGCGCACTTCAATAGCCTGCCGGTTCTCGACGATCGGACCGACGACGAAATCCTCGGCTATAATGAGCAAGGCCTGTTCGACTGATGGTGATCGACTCTTCGGCGCTGATCGGCATCCTGCGCAATGAACCTGAATCGCAAGCTTTCGAACGCGCGATCCAACACGACACAGTCCGTCTCATTTCGGCCGTCACTATGCTTGAGTCCGGCATGGTGGCTGCTGGACGGCGCGGCGCAGTCGGAGCGATTGATCTCGATCGTCTGTTGACCTGGATCGGTGCGACGATCGTGCCGTTCGACGAGCGACAGGCTGACATCGCGCGCGCTGCTTTCCTGCGCTACGGCAAGGGCCGCCATCAGGCCGGATTGAATTTCGGCGACTGCGCGGCCTACGCGCTCGCGATCGCGGAAGCCGAGCCGCTCCTGTTCAAGGGCACCGACTTCGCCGCGACCGATGTGGAATGCGTGCCGCTCGGGGAAGCGGGGGAGGAGTAGGGGGGGTGCGGGTGCGGGTGGAAAGGCGCGAGTGGCCTCGGAAGTCGGTGTTGCGAGGGGCCAACTCCGTTGCCCGCACCGACACCGTTCTTTCCCAGAGGGCAGAGCCAGGCTAACCATCCCGTTCGTAGACGTAGGCCGGAGAGGCGTAGCGAGCCCCCGGTCGATCAGCTCAAATCTTTGCCCTCGCTCACTGCATGCCTTTGCTCTAGGATGGTTGTGGACTCGGGGTTCTACAAGTATTTCAGGCATCTATGCATTCGCCTCACGGGCAGAGCTCAAGCACGCCAATGCGCTTTACCGACAGCCAGCTCCAATCCGCGCTTGTTCAATGGCGCGAACTCCGAGAAGTGAAGGAACGCTCAGCCGCCGACAACATTTGGTTTGAACAGCGAGTGAGCGCCGAACGACAAGAAGTATTTGAACAGGAAGCGAATGGAGCTGCTAGTCCGGTCGAACTGCGCAGAGCCATGCGGATTACTGGGGTG
>Ga0307417_10000705_pt1 | contig 13536 bp, 19 predicted proteins | sample SalMarWE160210MG_2_FD_202514 | JGI IMG/M metagenome (GOLD analysis project Ga0307417, IMG submission 202514) | Salt marsh sediment microbial communities from the Plum Island Ecosystem LTER, Massachusetts, United States - WE1602-10 | ecosystem: Environmental > Aquatic > Marine > Intertidal zone...
AGCGGCTGCAGGAAGCGCCAGATCGCGTGGACGGGATGAAAGTCCTTCATCGACCCGCGCAGGGCAAAGGGGGCGAGCATGTCACCGTCAATATCGAGATCGCCCGCGAGATAGGCCTCGCCGATGCGGCCTTCATCGAGGCTGGTCAGCGCGCGCAATGCCTGGGCGTTCTTGAGCGTGACCGCAAAGCGCGGCGCGGCCCTTCCGAAACGCTGAATGGAGCCGTCGGGAAGGGTCACCTGGAACGATATGGGGGAGTCGTCGAACCGGTGTGCGTGCCTGCCGAGTGAAGAGCGCGCGAATTTTGGGGCCGTCGTCCGCGCCGACAATGCGCCACCTTGCAGGGCTTTGGTATGGTCGTTCATGCGTCCTCCGGCCTTCCGGTCGGGGTAATACCTCCGCGCCGTGCCGGCGGCAGGATGTTAATGATTGAAGCCTAACCGAAGTCTGCATGAATCTCAATATCTTGCAGGTCGGCGAACGACCCCCATTCCGCAGCGCGCACAGGAGCACAACAATCTTGCCACCACTTTGCTCACCCGAATTTCATCTGCGCAGCACCGCGAACGTCCATGTGGCGCGTGATAGGTCCACATACGAATAACTTCGCAGGCTCCGGGCGCGTCGTGTAAACTGGATCCGGCTCGAAAGTAAGCCGATAACATTGAGGGAGGCTCGTATCCCAACGTTTCTCTCGGTCACGCGGCTTTCCAGCTTGTGGGACCGCCTGCACACTAGTTTCTGGTTCTTGCCAGCCGCGATGTCGGGCGTTGCGGTCGCGCTGTCGTTCGTGCTGGTGCAGGTCGATGCCTGGCTCGGCGTCGACGTGGTTCGGAATTTCAACTTGCTCTACACCTTCGGACCTGAGGGTGCGCGGGCGATTCTGTCCGTCATCGCGAGTTCGATGATTACGGTGGCAAGCCTGTCCTTTCCGAAAATTTCATCCGGCCTGGATTCGTATCGTAAGACAGAATCATCGCATTATTGAGGACGATGATTGCAATCCTGCGAGCACTCGGAATGTTCGTCGCCGACTTGTTCAAGTCGCGGAGCCGGCTTGAAGCCGAGAACCTGTTTCTCCGCCATCAGCTCAACATCGCTTTGCGGCGGGCACCAGCTCATCTCCGACTGCATGGCAGTGATCGCGCGCTGCTCGTCTGGATGACCAAGCTATGGCCGAGCCTGCTTGGTGCGGCCCAGGTAGTTCAGCCGGAGACCATCCTTCGGTGGCATCGCGCTGGCTTCAAGGCGTTCTGGCGTTGGAAATCGCAAAATAGGGCAGGGCGGCCGAAGATCGATCGCGGCCTGCGTGATCTGATCCAACGGATGAACAGAGAAAACCCACGGTGGGGTGCGTCCCGGATCCATGGCGAGTTGCTGATGCTCGGGTTTGAGGTCGCCCAGTCGACGGTCTCGAAATACATGATGCGGGGTGGGACCCCGCCGTCGCAGACTTGGAAGACTTTTCTGCAAAATCACGCTGAGGCGATCGCTGCGATCGATATGTGCGTTGTGCCGACGCTGACCTTTGATCGCTTGTTTGCGGTTCTGGTTCTGGGCCACGGCCGGCGGCAGCTGCTGTGGTTCGAGGTGACAAGGCATCCGACGGCCGAGTGGTTGGCTCGACAGATCACCGAGGCATTTCCCTGGACATCAGCGCCGACCTACCTGGTGCGCGACAATGATCGTACCTACGGACATGCCTTCACATCTCGGGCGAGGGCGATGGGTATACGCGACCGGCCAATCTCGTCCAGGTCGCCTTGGCAAAATGGTCATATGGAGCGTCTGATCGGTACACTGCGTTGCGAGTGTCTGGACCGAATGCTGATATTCGGCGAGCCGCACCTGCGGCGAGTTCTTGCTTCGTATGCGGCGTATTACAATCAGGTGCGCACGCACTTGGCATTGCAAAAAGATGCGCCCTTGCATCGAGCAGTCCAGCGGTCTGGTGTCATTGTCACCATTCCGATCTTGGCCGGGCTGCATCATCAATACGTTCGGATATGATTTTCGGAAAGGACAGGCAATTTGCATCGGACCAAGGTAAGCCAATAGCCCAAAGCGACTATTTTGCGGCACAGGAGCGGAGTCGCGGCAGAGGAAGCTATCGAGGCCAGCGGGGACCACAGCCACTGTCAAAACGGACATGACGGCATGTCCGTTTTGGGTCATTTGCGTCCTAGCAATTCCGCACCAAAATCGACCTTTGTCCGCTTCACTCCATTAGCGACCGTTTTGGGTATGAGACCGAAAGGCCGCTTTGTGCCAAACGCCGACATTGCGGGTCGGACCAAGGTATCGACCCCCAGCAATCAATTCTTCCCTACAGTTCGACTTTCCGGGGTCCAAATGATGCTGAGACAGACCTGCGCCAAACCGGAAATGTCGAGGGCGCGCGCGGCAATCTGCGACAGATCGATTATTCGTCCGTCGATGGTAGGACCACGATCGGTGATCCTCACCACCGTCCAGCGCCCGTTTTTTTGATTTTCGACGTGGACCAAAGTTGCGAATGGCAGCGTCCGATGAGCAGCGGTGTAATCTTCGGCAAGGGTGTCTTCACCGCTCGCCGTCTCGTTGCTTACGTTTGAATAAAGTGAGGCAAGACCGCACTCGTCCGGCTTCCTGTCGGCCGCGCACGCCAGCCCCAAGAAAGCAGCCTGTAGCAGCACGCCCGCAAGCAGAGCTAATTTCACGATCATTGATCGTTCTGAATAAGGCATTGTTGATAAAACTTAGAACGCATGCACCGATTGACAATTTTGAGCGGGTTCTAGTGTTCCCTCAATCAGAGCAGGTGACTGCTGAGATAGTGTGTTGATCGCCTGGTACCATTGCATCTGGTGGCAAGGGCGCTTTCTCGTCAGCAACATTGACGGCTTTTGCGAAATTCAGGCTCTTGCATATTCCTTCAGCGAAGCCCTTGCAGCCGTCTCCTAATGCAGTGATGTTGCACACATAGGGGGGGACGATAGGTTGTAGGAAAGGCCCCGCCGCCTTTGGCTGATTTTGGTGGGACAGACGAATTTCTATTCTGCGCAAAGTGGCAGCCGTATCCCGTGTGCTATTCTCTATATTTTTGAGCATCCCAAGGAGGTCTCTTGGGTTGATTTGTGACTTACTTTGAGCACCGACAATCGCAGTCGAAAGCATAAGGATTATTACTGCGAATAAATAACTTTTCACGATAGCCCCCTATATTTAGGATCCCTCACGTCCCTTCAAAGATAAAGATTTACTTTTGCGTTTGAGCGGGGGCGGTTGCACTTGGTGCCGTCGTCACTGACATCGACACGTTGCCGTAACCGAAATAGACAAGGGCTCCGAACACAAGGGCGAACACGATTGCACTCATTAGGGCGCTGAGGAAGCGGTTGCCGAAGCCGATCGAGTTGCCGACTAAATCAATGATGAACACCACGATGGTTGCAATGAGCACGGGCTCAAACCATGCGTATTGTGGGGGCAACAACATAGCTCGTCTCCTAGCATTTCAGAAAGGGCCACCGTTCAGCACTAATTGTCGATTCGTGCCGCGAATTTACAATTCCTCAGATTGCGGCCGCCGGCATTCCGCCTGTCAGATCAGATCCGCCCAAGTACCATGAGGACGACGATGATGATCAGGATGATGCCGATGATACCCACGCCGCCGTGACCGTAACCATAGCCGTAGCCGCCAAAGCGGCCGCTGAAACCACCGAGCAAGAAGATGATGAGGATGATGACGAGTATGAGTCCGATCGACATGGTATTATCTCCCAATCACTGAAACATTACCCCGTCACGATCGTAGTATCCAGGCATTGATCGAGATCAAAATGCTACCGGCACGCTATGTCGGCTCAACGCCACGACACTATAGCACTCCGATGCCGCAGAGTGGGCGCCGTCCACAGCATCAAAAGCGGACAAACCATCGCGGGCCAAAATCGATCTTTATCCGCTTTGGTCCGAAAGCGGACAAATCCGGGCGCGGACGGCTTGTCGGCTAAGTGCCAATAGGCGACGTCAACAAGTCTGGGGCCATGAGTGGGTAGGTGGCGTCGTCGCTGATAGATGCGTCGAAAGTTGACCGTGGCGCAAGAACTCCACGAGCGCTACTTGGCCACATCCTTGAAGATATCCTTCACGCAGGCAGCGATGAACTCGTCTTCGTTGAGCTTTCCGTCAGCGTTGGCCCGCTTCAGTCCTGCCTTATCCATTGCACTGATGTACCGTTTGGCCTCAGAGCTTCTGAGCCATACGTCGTTATTGAAGTCAGCTTTGTCGAACAGTGCCTTGCAGTCTGCGTTGGTGGTTTCTGCGAACGCCGGCGCTGAGAGTGCGATCGCAAGTGTCAAGGCTGCGAAGAATAGCTGTTTCATGGCGTACTCCTAGGGTCACAGCGACAACGCGCCGTGCAGGATCTCGTTTCATCCCAATGGTTGAACAAATAAAAACTCTGCTAGTATGCCGAGGTAGCTTTGACTGCTTTGATCAATGGCTGGATGCCTTGAACCTGACGGCGTCGGTTCATTCCCGACCAAGCCATCCCGAGCCAAAATCCACTACTGTCCGCTTTGGTCCATTAGCGACATCGCGCACTTTGTTTGAAATGAAAGAGGCCGCCACCCGCTCTTGCCGAGCAGCGGAACCTCCTGCCGTCTATTTGTTATTTCTTACCGCGTTCAGGCGGGACACGGCTTGTGCATGGCATCATTATTCAGCTGGTTCACTCGCCTGGCTTGCAGACCAATCACGGCTCCCAAGCGCGATGAGGATACCGACCGCGGCGAGCGGAATGAGTCGCTTGAAACCGATTACACGGCCGAATTCGAGCCCGACCGCCGCCACGCGCGGATCGAGTAGCCAGCTGGGAATTTGCTCGGCCGCGGCTTCCGCCTTCTCGCGCGCCGCAACTTTGGCCACATTGCGTCTGTGCACGATGATGCCAGCAAGCAAAGCCGCGATGGAAAAAAGGAGGAATACGCCGCCGAACGCGGCTGCAACCGTAACAGTGTCAGAACGCTGAGTGAGCCAGACGAAAGCGGCGATGCTCAGCCAAACGGCTGCACCTGCGCCGGTTGCAAAAACTATGATGCTCCAAATGACGAGGGGAACGCTGGAGCCGAGGTTTTTCCTCACCGCCAGCATCACATCGTCGACAATTCCCTTGATCATTATCGAGCCCCCTGGATAAGCGCTGCCGGCAACGCTATTTCCGCCAAGTCGCACCAAAAAGAATGCCAAGGCCGATTGCCAGAGCCAGTGTTGTGTAGGGATTACGCTTGAGCGATTGATCGAGCGCATTGACCATATTGTCGGACACATCGCGCACCGCGCCGACCGCCTCCGAACCCTTTGCCTGCGCATCGGTCACGACGCCATCGATATTGGAGCGGGCGTTCCGCCAAGCGTCGCCACCCTTGGCTGCGAGAATGTCGCCGATCTGGCCCATGAGCTTGGCCATGTCCTTTTGCAAGGTGACCACATCCGATTCGATGTCCTTGCGCGTGCCGTTTGTCTTGGCCGAGATCTTGTCGGTTGCGTCTTTCAATTCTTGCGCTGCGAACGAAGAAGACATGGTTTAACTCCAATTGGAATTGTTTTGTGTAGAGGCAGGGCTGTATCGAGCCCACGTTACATACCAACATTGCCGCGGGCAAAAGGTTCCCGCATCGCTCTGCAATGCGTACGCGTTTATGAACCGGAACTTGCTAAAGCGGCCGGGTTTCACCCTTCAAGAAAGTGACCAAATGCAGCCAGCGGCCGAACTCGGTCGCAGATAATCTTGGCAATCGCCAGCATGGGTACAGAGAGGATCACGCCAGGAATGCCCCACATCCAGAACCAGAAGACGAGCGAGATGACGACAAGGACGGGATTGAGGGTGAATCGTCTGGCCAGAAGCAGCGGCGTTACAGTCTCGCCCTCGATAAAATGAATACCAAGGTAAATCACCATAGGAAGCAGCGCTTGCCAGAGCGTATCAATGGTCAACAGGCCAGCGAGAAGAAAGATCAATACGCCCAAAGCAGTGCCGAGGATCGGCACATAGTTCAGCAGGAAAGCCGCCGTCCCCCAGAATATAGGGTCGCCCACCCCCGTGAGCCACATCGTCAGTGCCATAGCGACACCGACTGCCGTGTTCAAGATAGTGATCGTGACCAGATAGGCGGAGATGTCGCCCTCGATTTTCAACGCGATTTCGACGGCCTGACGCTTGCTGCTGAAGCGCGGCAGTATCTCGACTAGGCGACGCATGAAGATATCGCCAGACATGAGAAGGAAAAAAAGAAATAGCACCGTCGTGAAAAACCCACCGGCAAAGTTCCGCGTTCCCGTGAACAACTCCGTCAGAAGAGATGGGCCTTGCGCCGCGGCGGGCGAATTTGCCACCGGTGCAGTTCCTCCAATGTCTTCCACCTGGTGCAAAAACCGTTGCAGTGTATTGATAGGTGCTCGCATAAAACTCAGCCGCTCCTGAAGCCGAGGAATGCCCTCAGGAAGCTTGGCCGCCCATGTGCCGGCGGGACCGGAGATAGCCGTACCCAGGCCGACAATCGTTCCGAATAGCATGAGGATCAACAGCAGCGCCGCGAGTATCCGCGGTACGTGCACCCGCTCCAACATGCGCAAGGCTGGCTGCAACAGAAGATTGAGAATGATCGCGAAGGCCAATGGCAGCACAATCTCGCTTGCAACATAGGCTATCGCCAGCAGCGCAACAACGAATAGGCCGCCAAGGAAAATGGCTTTCGGGTCTGAGGGCAGAGGCATTTCCTCCGGCTCTTCTACCGGAGGCACCCCCCTGATTTCCTGAAATGCCATGTTCAACACTGCATCGATGTGTGCGCGGTCACTATTAGATTCGCTTCGTAAATGACCGTCATACGCGAAAAAAAGATCCGTCGTTATGTGCCATGAACGACATCGCACACATTGTTTGAAATAACAGAAGCCGCCAACTCAGATGGCCTTTCGTATCGAGCGAGCAGCCGCGTCAGCGCCTCAATAGAATGACGATAATGACGATCACCAATATCGTACCGAGGCCGCCGCCAAAATAGTGGAATGGCGGGCCCAAATAGAAACCGCCGCCGCCGAAAAGGAGAGCCAGAACGACCAAGAACAGGATTAGCCCCATTGTATCCCTCCAAGGAAAATCCCCGCCGCGATGCGAGCGCACCAAGGCGGTGTGGAGATATAAGTTCCATTCGCCTGGAAAAGTTCCATCTCAAATTCGAATTAGGACACCAGAGTTCAAATGCGAACAGCACCTTCCTCGGTACTGTCCTCATTCGGACACTCAGCAATGGAACCCAGGACATTGATTCGCGTTAAGGGCTTAGTCGTTCTCGGGAGCTGGCCCCCCCCTGGCCCTATAGAACGGCGACTTAAGACCTGCCCCACGGACCGCACCCATCCCCGGTGCGGTCCGTTTTTATTGACCCCTGCAAAGTGAATTTAGGATGCCCCGCCGTCTATTACGGCTAGACGCGGATTCTTATGGTGACGGCCTGATCGGTGGGGCCACCATGACCGCTCTGGGTCAATCGCAACCGATCCGTCATGGCCGAAAATCCGCCGTTGTCCGCTGTTGCCCAAAAGCCGGCATTGAACGGCGCACCCACGGCAGTATTTGGCTCGCCGTTTATAAGTTTATGTCCTAGCAACAAACTTTCTTGTGCTTCCTAGCAACAAACTTTCTTGTGCTAGGAGCATATTCCTGACACAATTATTAGGATAATATGCGCACTTATATACTTGACTTAGCACATTCGCGCGCCCTATAGCGGGTGTCCGGCATCAGCACTTGTGAGACAGATTTAGCGACTTGAGGAACGGAGGATTTCTGGCTCATCGTAACCACCAAGGAGTGGAGATGAGACAGAAATCCGTGCACCCTGAATCCTCGTCTGAGCGGATCGTGAAGAACATCCGCCGGGCAACCCGCAAGCGCCATTCATCTTGTCCGTCGTCAGATAAATTGAGACAGATGGCGGTGTGATTTACAGGAGGGACCGGCTCATCTAATTTTAGTTTAGGCGGCTTTCTTTTGGTGCTGCAAGCGTCGATTTTTGATTGTGTTTTGTTTGATCCTTTCTCTTTCCAGCAGGATTGTTTGAGCGCGGCCGAAGTACACGTCGGCCGGCGTTAGATTGCTCAAGCTCTCATGATAGCGCCGATGGTTGTAGTGATCGACGAACCGGCCGATGCTGGCCTCAAGATCACCCGGCAGGTAGTAGTTTTCCAGGAGGATGCGGTTCTTGAGCGTTTGATGCCAGCGCTCGATTTTGCCTTGTTGTCCGTCGTCAGATAATTTGAGACAGATGGCGGTGTGATTTACGGGAGAGACCGGCTCATCTGAATTTAGTTTATGCGGCTTTCTTCCGGTGTTGCAAGCGTCGGTTTTGGATTGTGTTGCGTTTGATCCTTTCTCTTTCCAGCAGGATTGTCTGACCGCGGCCGAAGTAGACGTCGGCAGGCGTCAGATTGCTTAAGCTCTCGTGATAGCGGCGATGGTTATAGTGATCGACGAACCTGTCGATGCTGGCTTCAAGATCGCCAGGCAGGTAATAGTTTTCCAGCAGGATTCGGTTCTTGAGCGTCTGATGCCAGCGTTCGATCTTGCCCTGTGTCTGCGGATGGTAGGGCGCGCCGCGAACGTGCCCCATGTCCTGTGCAGTCAACCAATCTGCCAACTCAGCCGAGACGTAGCTGGAACCATTATCGCTGAGCAGGCGCGGCTTTTGGACGATCCGTACCTGATCACAGCCTGAGGCGGCGAGAGCAAGATCCAGCGTGTCGATCACGTCCTGCGCCTTCATCGTCGTGCACAGCTTCCAGGCGATGATATAGCGGGAGAAGTCATCCAGGACCGTGCTGAGATAGAACCAGCCCCAGCCGGTCACCTTGAGATAGGTGAAGTCCGTCTGCCAGAGCTGGTTTCCCATTTGATCCGGCTGCTCTTGATCGCGGGGCCACCATCTTCGGCAGGCAGGAACACTTTCTCTACGCGGTAGGCCAGGGTCGAGGGCGCCTCATCATTGGAGATACGTCCCGGTGCCAATAGCGTGCGCCCGGTTGGTGTCTCATTGTCATCGACTTCTTTGGCGGTGATCCAAGCGGCACGCGATGCTGCCACCATGCCGATGCTATCCAAGACGCGATAGAGGGCGCGCGTGTCAGCCGACTTGTTCAAGTGAGTGATGCCGATGACTGCAACCTTTTGTCGCTCCGCGAACTTGACGAGATAGCTCAGGATGTGGCGCACGTCGGCGTTTTTCTAGCTATCGCCTTTGATGCGTCCGCCCATGAAGGCAGTGATCGGATCGCAGATGAACGATTTCACGTTATAGCCGGCCTTGCGCAGAGCAATGATCTGGTTCTCGACACGGCGCATGTCGTCCACGAAATTAAAAAGGCCGGTTTGTACGCCTTCATCGGTCGCGCGCTTCACTTCGCTGTCGAGATGGAACACATATTCCATGTTCGCGCCGGAAGCACGCAGACGCGGCTTCAAGGTGTCATCAGCCGCATCTTCGGCCGACAAGATAACCGCTGCACTTTGCTCTAGCTTACCTTCAAGGAACGGCAGGTCGGCACCATTGGATTGCCGCGCGGCTAAGTCGATAGCGATGGTCGTTTTGCCGTCTCCCGGCGTGCCGGCAATAAGGCTAAGCTTGCCGATGGGGAAGCGGCCCGGCCATAACCATTCAATCCGCTGTTCCTTGATCTGCGAGAACGGCACAAGTGTAAGGCCATCGCTGTCGTCAGGCACAGTGGACGGGCCTTCGACCTGGGGCAACGTCTCAGCGAATTTCCTGAACGCTTCCTGCGCCGATTGCCTCGATTTGGCGCCTACCTCGTTCTGGCCGTAACGCGCGGCGTTCTCCAATTTGGTGCGCAATTCCTCAGGCGACCACGGCGGCAGACAAGCCTCATTCCAGGGCTGCACCAACTCGAATGCTTTTTCAATCGAGAGCGCGTAATCGACGACTAAGTTACCCTGCCTCCGAGAAGCTGGAGATCATCCGCCTAGTCGAGCAATCCCACCTGCCAGTGCGCCGGACGCTTGCGAAGCTGGGGATCCGGCCGGCAAGGTTCTATCGCTGGTACGATCGCTTGCAGACCGGCGGCCCCGAAGCGCTGGAAGACAAATCACCAAGGCCAAAGCGCGTCTGGAACCGCATCCCTGACGCAATACGCGAGCGGATCGTTCAGTTGGCATTGGATGAGCCCGAGCTGTCGCCACGGGAACTGGCCACGCGATTCACTGATACGGCCGGCTATTTTGTGTCGGAGGCTTCGATCTACCGGCTGCTCAAGGCGCATGACCTGATCACCAGCCCAGTCTACATCGTCATGAAGGCTGCCGACGAGTTCAAGGACAAGACGACGGCGCCAAGCCATCAGCGCGCTCACTGCCGATCAGGCGCTTTCCCGTGCGGGCAAACGGAGCCCAACGAATTAAATAGGCAAATAAATTCCCGGCGGGTTTTTGATAACGCAAAATACCCCGCATTCAGTGCTGCGAAAGGCGCTCCGGAATTGCCCGTGTCACTTTTTCGGCCGGAAAGAACCTAGACGCCCCCCCCTCCCGGTTAATAAATGAGGCCCACAAATTGCCGTGCCACGCACGCACAGGCCAAGGCGGGGTAGATTTGCGGGGGTTGCGGGTGTTTGCGGGTGTTCTGTAACCTACGCGCACGAGGCTCTAATTTTTTTAATTAGAAAATAGAGAAAAAGTGGGAGGGAGTCAGTTGATAGAGAGCATCCCCGCAAACACCCGCAAACACCCGCAACCCCCGCAACCCGCTGGCAAGATCAGGCTTTGGCAATCTGATATTGCTGCACCTTGGCGTGCTTGTCGTAGCGGGATTCGAGCCGCAGCCCGTCGAGGGTGCGGCCTTTGTTCTTGGCAAGATACCGGCCAAGCAATAGCGCATTGGCCCGATCACCGACCGCCTCAATGATGGCAACCGCATTTAATGAGGTGCTCGAACACTCGCACTCGATTTGTTCGCTGATTTCGCGATCTTTAATAAGCTCAAAGGGTATCTGCCGTCCGCCTCGACGGCTTTACCCAGCGACAAAGTTGATCCAAGACCGACTTCAGCTTGAAGTCGCAAAAATACTCGTCAACGCGAATGTTGAGACTATTGATAGTACACTGCGGGCGCTCGGCACGTTGCCCGAAAAAATTCTGTTCAATTTCTTTTCGAATGAGTTGACATGGTCGCAGCTTTTACGCGTGGCTACACATCTTCCGTGGAAAACAATGCGGCACATGAATGCTAGCTGAAACCGAGAGCTGGTTTCGCTAGGAAAATTGCTAGATTAATGAGGTATGGCACAGCTACACGAAACGCTATACCAAAATCAACAACGTAGTCGGGAGTTGCTGCAATGCGATCAAACAGCTGCGCGAGTGTATTGGCCCGTTGGATGTCATCGCTTTTCAAATTTTGATACTTAGCCAACAGAATGTCGATTTCCCGTTGATAGGAATCTAACGTCTGCTCCTTCGCATTTTGAATTAGCTTATGGATCACAAAATGGGGATAGAATAGAGCAACCGAACAAATCGGAACGTAGAATACTGGCCAAAAGAGTTGGACCACTTGAATGTACAGCTTGGTAGCCGTCCAATCGGCTTTCCACGTTCCGAGAAACGCGAAAAAATAGCCTACGCTGAGTATGAAAGTGAATGTAGTGAAATAATTGATGAGGTATCGCAGCTCGGGTGTGCGAGCGGGCGCGTAATGAAAGATATTTATTTGAACGTGTTGGAGGCCACTGATCTTCAGAAGTAAGTCAAGCGTATGCAAAGTAATAAGGCCAGCGAGGCAGCAAATTACCCCGCATGTAAACCAAAGAAATGCTAGAACCGGACCATTGCCGCGAAAACCCATCCCAATAAGGCTGGCTGTACCGACAACCGAGACTATGGAAACGATGAAGATCCGCAGCATACGATGATGAACGCCGCGTGGCAGCGTTTGATCCGGTTTCAATATTCTCCGAATTTGCTCGTCCAGCGCTCCTGACCGTGAGATTAGTAGGAGCCAGCTGCCGATCCCCACGAGAAAGAAACCTTGGGTATCCCGCCACTCGTCTAGGAAGCTCCAGAATTGGCTTTGGGACCACGCAATTGCGCAACCCACGAGCGACCAAGTTACAGTGATCGCGAGAGCTGCAACAAAGCAAGCGAAATATGAAACACCCTTGGAGCGCATAGCAGCGCCCGCGGTAGTTTTTGGGCCTTCTAAGCGCTCTCCTACCGCGCGGCGCATGGATCATAATTCAGAGTTATGCGGCATTTGGGCGTCACGATGCCGCTTGGCCCGCGACGCCCTCAATCCCGCATATCGAATCGTCAAGCTGTAATTGTTTCGAGAACATTCGCCCGTGCGAGAGTGGCTTTTAGGGCCTCGTCAGACACATGCGTGTAGATCTCTGTTGTTGCGATGCTCGAATGTCCCAGCAATCGCTGAACAAATCGAATGTCTACTCCGGTTTCGATAAGAAGTGTCGCCGCAGTGTGGCGGAGCATGTGGGGAGTTATTCGTCTGGAAAGACCAGCATCTCGAGCGATCGATCGAAGCATTAAGCGGATCGATTGAGGTCTCACCGGCGACCCATGCCGATTAATAAATAATGCCGTGTGCCCGTATGCGCGGCGCTGAAGAATCAGCTGTTGCAGCCCAAGAGCGAGTTCGACATGCGTGATATAGACGACGCGCTCCTTAGAGCCCTTACCCTGGATCCGAATTATTGTGCCATCGGGTGCAACATCGTCGGTGGTTAATTTGCATACTTCACCAACGCGGAGACCTGTTGAAATCATTAGGCGGATTACCAGACTGAATGTGATCCGCACCTCATTCTCGATTTCGCCTGACTGTAAATTGAACGACGAAAGTAGGCAGTGTGCCTCATTTCGCGATAAGGATCGGGGTAATTGCTTGCGGCGAGGTAGCTTCAAGCGCCAACCTTCAAAAGGATCCGACGCCTCGCTCAGCTCGGACAGAAATCGGAAGAAAGCACGTAGGCAAGCGAGCCGACGCCGGACGGTAGACGTAGTGAGCTTGCGTTGGCCCACCATATCTTCGAGGTAATTTTTCAACGTTACCATCGTGATCTCCGCCAAGCCCACCTGTGGGCCGAGCCACTTATGGAAATCCGCGAGATCGCACGCATAAGCCTGCGTTGTGTGTGAGGAAAGGCGTCGTTCTACAGCGCAAAATTGTATGAACGCATCGATCGCGACTCGGAACTGCATCGTTACTCTCCACTGGTTAGGAGAGCCAATTGTGCAAGGCCTCTACACAGTTCGCTACGGGCTATCTCAGCAATCTTAAGAGGCGCGCCGGAATTTTGTGCCCATACCTGAGCATGCGACGCCACGTTCAAAGCTGCATAACTAGGAATTATGTGGTGACGGCTACGGTACTTGACTCTCAGCAAGTCGTTTCCGACATCGCTCTCTGCTTTGATAAATGTCATATAGCCGGCTTGGGTGGGCCCCCTGGATGTGGAAAGTCT
>Ga0307417_10000706_pt1 | contig 13534 bp, 12 predicted proteins | sample SalMarWE160210MG_2_FD_202514 | JGI IMG/M metagenome (GOLD analysis project Ga0307417, IMG submission 202514) | Salt marsh sediment microbial communities from the Plum Island Ecosystem LTER, Massachusetts, United States - WE1602-10 | ecosystem: Environmental > Aquatic > Marine > Intertidal zone...
GCCATGCAGACAAGCGTGTCGGTGCCTGCCTCGGCCACGATGTCATGGGCCGGATCACCCACAGCTGCGTCGACTGCGACCTCGATCCCGGGGAGAAGAGCCTCCGCTTTGGACCTCAGCCACTCCCTGGTGGCATCCGGCTCTTCCGAGACCCCGAATAGCCTGAGACCCAGACCGAGACGCCCGGCTATCCGACCTGCCACAGGAACAGACCGCAGGCTCGCCTCGCGACCATCAAGCGGGACCAGCATCTCCGTCATGCTGCTGATCGTTTCCACGCTCACCTCAACCTCCGTCCCGGACAACCTCCACTGTTCCGGGCGCTCCCCTGGAACGGCCACCAGGCGCTACTCATCATGGTGTGTCTCCCTCGCTCACAACCGCCGTCTGCCCAGTTACATCAAAGACTAGCGATGCCATCGATCAGCAACCGGACGTGCTTCTCCCCGCAACGAGCGGTGTGACGGGACGTCGTTCAGGATCCGCAACCCCGAGCGACAGCACCGAAGCGACCGATTCCATTAGGTCTGCGAACGGCGATATACCCTGTGCCACTGCGACTTTGCCGATGTCGATCACGGCACCGATCCATCGAAAAGGAATATTCGTCGTCGGTTCGATCGGAACACGGCGTCTTTGAGATCACTCGAGCCAGTTCGACGGGATAGTACCGGAATCGGGACGGATCGTCCTGCGGCGCCAACGGCCGCGACGCTACGCTCGACGTGCGTTGCGAGGACGCGGATCGCCGGTACGGGGCAGGCACGGATACGGCCGGGAGGCCGGCGCGATTCAACGAAGGAGGCCCGGACGCAAGTGGTGAGACAGAGCGGGAGTGACATAGACGGAATATGCATCCTCGGCTTTGGCGAGGTCGGTCAGATTCTCGCCGACGATCTCGGCGAGATGGCAGGGTCCAAGCTGCGAACGTTCGATCTCCTGTTCGAAAACGACCAGAGCACTCCCTCCCGCGCCGTTGCATTGCGTACTGGCGTCATGGCGTGCTCCTCGGCAGCCGAGGCTGCAAGCGAAACCGACCTGGTGATCTCGGTAGTCACCGCGTCGGAGGCAACGAACGCCGCCCAATCGGTCGCCGGGTCACTCCGCCCGGGATCGTTCTACCTCGACATGAACTCCGTGTCACCCTGGACCCGGCGTCAGACGGCAGCGACCATCGCGGAATGGGGCGGGCGATTCGTCGAGGCAGCGGTTATGGCACCGATCGCGCCGCGGCGCATCACGACGCCGATCCTCCTCGGCGGGCCACACGCCCGTGCCTTCTCGACGTCCCCTGCTGCCGCGGGCTTCACCGGAGCCCGCGTGTTCTCATCCGACACGGGACAGGCATCGGCCGTGAAGATGTGTCGCAGCGTGCTCATCAAGGGAATGGAAGCTCTTCTCGTCGAGTCGCTGACTGCGGCGCGGTTCTACGGCGTGGAAGAGGAGGTCATAGCGTCGCTCGGCAACGTCTTGCCGCTCGACGACTGGGAGGCCACCGCCCACTACATGATCTCGCGTAGCCTCCAACACGGTGTGCGCCGGGCGCAGGAAATGCGGGAGGTGGCGGTCACGGTCGCCGGGGCGGGGCTCGACCCGCTCATGAGTGAGGCGGCGGTAGGACGCCAGCAATGGGCGGCACAGTATGCGGAAGCACTCGACCTCGGTTTCGGCGACATGCTCGACGCCCTCCTCGAGCCTGAAGGTGGCGGCGATGGATGAGGGCTGGCTCGTCTACCACCAGAACCCCTCTCGACCGGAGTTCACCCTTCCGGACGGTGCGGTCGACGCCCACTGTCACGTCTTCGGCCCGGGCGACAAGTTCCCGTACGCGCCGGAGCGAAAGTACACACCCGCCGATGCGCCCAAGGAGAGGCTGTGGGCATTGCGCGACCACCTCGGATTCGCCAGAAACGTGATCGTGCAGGCGTCCTGCCACGGGGCCGACAACCGGGCCCTGGTCGACGCCCTGCTCAGCTCGGAGGGCAGAGCGCGCGGGATTGCGGTGGTAGGGGAGGATGTCACAGACCCACAGTTGGAGGAGCTGGACCGGTCCGGAGTACGCGGCGTCCGTTTCAACTACCTGAAGCGTCTCGCCGAACCACCGCCGCCGGAGCGGCTGCTCGAGACCGCGGCACGGATCAAGCGGCTCGGCTGGCATATCGTCATCTACTTCGACGCCGCCGATCTACCAGGACTGTTCGACTTCATATCGGCCGTGCCGACACCGGTGGTCATCGACCACATGGGACGACCCGACGTCTCTCTCCACCCCGACGGCCCGGAGTTCGATCTCCTCTTGCGGCTCCTCGATCAGAACGACCACATCTGGTGCAAGGTCAGCTGCCCCGAGCGGCTGTCGCGATCCGGGCCGCCCGGCTACGACGACGTCGTCCCGTTTGCGGCGCGAGTCGTCGAGACCATTCCCAACCGCGTCCTCTGGGGAACCGATTGGCCGCACCCGAACATGAAGACGCACATGCCGGACGACGGCAAGCTCGTCGACTTCATCCCCCGCATCGCCGCGACCACCGGGCTCCAGTACAAGCTCCTCGTCGACAACCCGCGCCGGCTCTACTGGCCGGAGGAGACGAGCCCACCCATGACAACCAGCGAAAGGGAGAGCCAATGAAAGTGATACTCGCCGGCGCCGGCGCCTTCGGGATCAAGCATCTCGACGCCATCAAGAACATCGACGGCGTTGAGGTCGTTGCGCTGGTGGGAAGGACGTTGGACGCGACGCGCGAAGTCGGGTCCCGGTACGGTATCGACCTGGTGTTCGAGGATCTCGGAGATGCGCTCGCTATCCCCGAGGTCGATGCCGCCATCCTCAGCACCCCGACCCAGATGCATGCGACCCAGGCGATTCAGTGCATGCGCGCCGGCAAGCACGTGGAGGTGGAGATACCTCTTGCCGACAGCTGGGCAGATGCACAAGAGGTCGACCGGATCCAGAAGGAGACCGGGCGGGTCTGCATGGTGGGCCACACCCGCCGGTTCAATCCCTCCCACCAGTGGATCCACAAACGGATCCAGGCGGGAGAGCTCAGCATCCAACAGATGGACGTGCAGACCTACTTCTTCCGCCGCCAGAACATCAACGCCAAAGGTGAGCCCCGCTCCTGGACCGACCACCTGCTGTGGCACCACGCGGCGCACACGGTCGACCTGTTCCAGTACCAGACGGGTGAGAAAGTCGTGGCAGTGCATGGAATGGAGGGCCCGCACCATCCCGAGCTGAAGATCGCCATGGACATGTCGATCCAGATGCAGACCGAGAGCGGCGCCATTTGCACCCTCTCGCTGTCCTTCAACAACGACGGACCGCTCGGAACGTTCTTCCGCTACATCGGTGACAACGGCACCTACATCGCCCGATACGACGATCTGGTCAACGGGTACGACGAGCCGATCGATGTCTCCGACGTCGCCGTCTCGATGAACGGTATCGAGCTACAGGACCGCGAGTTCTTGTCGGCCCTCAGCGAGGGCCGAGAGCCAAACTCCTCCGTCGCTCAGGTCCTGGGCTGCTACCGGGTCCTCAACGAGGTCGAGCAGCAACTCACCGGTCAATAGCTGCGCGGGAAGACGTACCCGTCCATCAGCTTGCGTGCCGTGCGGATGATCCCGGCCCGACGAACCAGGGGCATACCGGCCTCGAGCGCCACGTCGACGACGGCGTCGAAGGTGCCGGTCGGGTGCTCGAGCGTGTAGACGTCGCTATTGGCTTCGTGATCGAGCAGAGCCGCCGCAGGTGATCCGGGAAGCAGAGCCGCGGTCGCCACCGAGACCGCACCCAGTACCCCGATTGCCTGGTGGCACCGGTGCGGGATGAAGGTGCGGGTGCAAAGGTCGCCGCCTTCCCTGGGTGCCGCCACCATCGTGAGCTTGGGCACCGTCGTTTCGGAAACGTCCCCCAGGTTCATCATCGGACCGGCGGCCAACCGGATCGCCTCCAGACGGGACCGCAGTCGCTCGTTTGACTCGAGATCCTCGCAGGACTCGTAGCCACTGATGTCCAACTCGGCTGCATCCATCACCACCACCGGCATCCCGTTGTCGATGAGGGTCGCGGCCACCCCGTTTATGCGGTCGACAACGTTCCCGGTGGGCAGCAGGGCGCCGGTGCTCCCACCGGCGATACCTTCGAAATCCAGCCTGATTGGTGCCGCAGTTCCGGGGACCCCGGAGATCGCCGTGTCGCCCGCATACCGGGGCATCCCGTCCTCGCAAGCAAACCCGGCAACGGCGACACCGTCCGTGTTGAGCATGTGAATCCGCACTTCCGCCGTATCTCCCGACGCGGTGATCAGGCCGCGCTCGATGGCGAACGGCGCTACTCCCGCCAGAATGTTGCCGCAGTTCTGCTTGTCGGTCACCAACTGCCGGTCGACCCCGACTTGGAGGAACAGGTAATCGAGGTCGCCCACGCCATGGCCGCACGGTGTGACAACGGCCACCTTGCTGGTGAGGGGATGGGCTCCCCCCATCCCGTCGATCTGGCGCGGATCGGGCGTGCCCATGAAGGCGAGGAGAAGCTGGTCGCGCTCGGCAGCGTCGGTGGGAAGATCCGAGCCGACAAAGTAGAGACCCTTGGACGACCCTCCCCGCATCATCATGCATCTCGTCGATCCCGGCGCCACTTGAGCTCCTTCCCGGCTGCCGTTGCGCGTCCTCACCCGCCGCCAGTCACCCTACCGGGCGGCTGGTGCCGATGATCACGCCTCTTCGATCGCCGTCGCCAGCGGTTCGAGCCGGGCCGGATCCATCGGTCCTCGCCAGGACCAGACCACGATGTCCACACCGGCGGCGAAGAACTCGTTCGCCTTCTCGGCCAGCTGTGAAGGCTCCACGTCCGGCGGGAACGCGAGATGGATCGACCGGGCGATGTCAGCGGAATCCCTGCCGACCGCCTCGCAATGCTCCCGCAGAGCTTCGTCGAGGTCCGCCCATTCGGCTGTGCTCTCGCCGAAGAGCGCATCCCATTGATCTGCGAATCGGGCCGTTGTGCGCAACGTCCTGAGCCTTCCCCTGCCGCCGATCACGATAGGGACGTGGTCCTGGAGCGGTTTGGGCTCGCAGCGCGCATCGGTCAGTCGGTAGTACTCGCCTGTGAAGCTGGTCGTCTTCCCCTCTAGAAGCGAGACGATCACCTCGACCCCTTCCTCGAATCGATCGGACCGCTCCCCGGGTGTCCCCAGCGGAATCCCGTAAGCGTCCGACTCCATCGTGTTCCAGCCCGCTCCTATGCCGAATTCCAACCGGCCTCCCGCGATGTGGTCGAGGGTGGCCACCATGTTGGCGGTGACGGCCGGGTGCCTGTGGTGCATTCCGTTGACCATCGTTCCGATACGGATCCGGCTCGTCGCCTGGGCCAGGGCCGCCAACGTCGTCCATCCCTCGAGATTGGGACCGTCGTACGGTGGAGCGAGCGGGTAGAAATGGTCCCAGTTCCAGGCCGACTCGAAAGTCCCGATCTGGTCCGTCTCCTGCCAGACGGACAACATGTCCGCCCAGGTCGTATGTTGCGGCGGTGTCTTGATCGCGTGCCGCGGTGGCTTGGGTGTGTCTGCTGTCATCGTCCCTCCATGACCGTGGGCGACCGCTCCCACGGATCCTTGCAAGCATCAGGCCCCCTGATATCACCGTAGGCTAGTGCGCGAGCCGCATTGCAGACGTAGGGCTCATGAAACCAATGTAAAGTAACCTTACTATTAGGCGGGAGGAAGTATGGATGTGACGGGCAAGGTCGCGATCGTGACCGGAGCCGGACGCGGCCTCGGGCTGGCATATGCTCGAGCGCTCGCAGCGGCAGGGGCGTCGGTCGTGGTCAATGACGTGGACGAGTCATCGGCGAGTGCTGCGGTCGAATCGATCACGGACGCAGGTGGTACCGCGGTCCCCCATGTCGGCGCCGTGGGTACTGCTGACGTAGCCGACGAACTGGTGGCGACGGCGGTTGACCGGTTCGACCGGCTTGACGTGATGGTCACCAACGCAGGCATACTGCGCGACCGGACCTTGTGGAAAATGACCGACGAGGAGTTCGATGCGGTTGTCACGGTCCACCTGCGCGGGACCTTCACGTGCGCTAGGAGCGCAGCGACGTACTTTCGCGAAGCCGGCCACGGTGGGCGTCTCATCCTGGTGGGGTCGCCTGCGGGCCAGCGCGGCAACTTCGGACAGACCAACTACGCGGCGTGCAAGGCAGGGATCACCGCGTTTGCGCGCACATGGGCTATGGAGCTCGCCCGAGCGGGAGTCACGGTCAACTGCATCGTCCCGACGGCGGCGACGGAGATGACGAAGACCATTCCCGCGTTTTCGGCGCACATCGAGGCTATGGAGAACGGGACACCGCTACCCGATTGGATGCGCCGGGAACAGGCGATCGGGACGCCGGAGGAGGTGGCACCGATCATCGTCTTCCTGGCGTCGGACGCCAGTGCGGCGGTGACGGGGCAGACCATCGGACTCGGTGGTGACCGGCTCGCCGTGTGGACTTATCCTGTGGAAGCCGAGGTGGCACTGCGAACGGGCGGCTGGGATGCCGAGAGCATCGCAGCCGAGTTCGATACCCGACTCGGTCGTGTTCTGCAGCCGTACGGAATCCCGATGCCGCAGGATCCCGCTGCGGCTCCGGCAAGACAGTAGAGGAGAGCCACGATGGCCCGAACAGTAGGAAGCGTTGCCGAGGTGATGGGTCTCGTCGGCGAGGAGATCGGTGTGAGCGAGTGGCTCGAGATCACCCAGCATCGGATCAATACGTTCGCCGACGCCACCGACGACCATCAGTGGATCCACTGTGACCCGGACCGCGCCGCGGCAGGCCCATTCGGCTCAACGATCGCGCACGGATACCTGACGTTGTCACTGGTCATTCCAATGCTCGAACAGGTGCTGACCATCGAGAACAAGACAACGTCTATCAATTACGGCCTCGACAAAGTGCGGTTCACCTCTCCGGTTCCGGTGGGCTCGAAGATCAGGCTGAAGGCCTCGCTTCTCGACGCCAAGGAGGTCCCCTCAGGGGTGCAGGTGACACTCGACTGCGTCATCGAGATCGCGGGACAGGAGCGACCCGCCTGCGTGGCGACGGTGGTCCACCGCCACCTGTTCTGACACCCTTCTCATGTGAGCGCCACTGCAAGCGGCACGGCGACGATGCCGATGAGGAGCGACGCAGAAACGGCACGGGCCGCCATGTCGGAATCGAGCGAGGCGAGGCTCGAGAAGGTGAGCGCGGTGAAGCCGATCGGCGAGGCTGCACCGATGATCACTACAAGCCTTGTGTCGCCGCTCAAGCCAAACAACGCGGCGAGGGTGGTTCCGACAACAAGCCCGCCCACCATCCTCAGGGCAACCGTGGTCGTGACAAGGCCCAGGTGCTGGCGCGACGGCGTGAACAGGATGCCGAGAGCGATGAGGATCAGAGGGCCGATCAGCGAGCCCAGGGGGGCCACGAACCCGTGCACGAGCCGGGGCAACGCTGTATTGGTTGCATTGAGGATCAGCGCGATCGGAAGAGCCAAGGTCAGGGGCGAGGTCAGCGCACGACGGAACGCGGCACGAAGGTGTGCGTCCTGGCCACCGAACCGGTAGGCGAGCGGGAAGGCGACGAGGGTGACCATGAAGGAGTTGCCGAGGTCGAACAAAACCAGGTCGGTGAGACCCGCTTCGCCGTAGCCGGCGAGGATGAAGGGGATGCAGAACGCCGTATTGAGGATCATCGCGCTCAGGGCAACCGCGCCGAGCCGATCAGGAGCCAGCCCGAGCCGGGCACCGTAGAGCCGGGCCAGGGTCAACCCGACAAGAGACGTGATCGCGGCAGCTACCGGCAGCAGGATCTTGCCGGCGGGGAGGTCGGCACCCGACACGGTGACGAGTACCAACGCCGGGAGACACACGAAGAAGATGAACCGCAACAAGAACTCCCCATCCCGGCGCGAAGCGAGACCCGTCCTGCCCAGCCCGATGCCCAGCACGAAGAAGAGGGCGATGGGGACGATCGTCGTCAGACTGTCGCTCATCCACCGAGGCCAAGCAGCTTGAAGGCGTTCTCACGGAGAATCAGCGGACGCACCTCATCAGGCACGTCGAGTGCGGCAAAGTCGGCCAGCCAGCGATCCGGGGTGATCAGCGGGAAGTCGGTACCGAACAGAACCTGCTTCTGCAACATCGAGCCGGCGTAGCGGACCAGCTGGGGTGGGAAGTACTTCGGCGACCAACCCGACAGATCTATCGAGACCTGTGGCTTGTGCATCGCGACAGAAAGGGCTTCGTCCTGCCATGGGAATGACGGATGCGCCAGCACAATGTGCAGATCGGGGAAATCGACGGCAACGTCGTCGATATCCATCGGGTTGCCGTATTTGAGCCGGATCCCGCCGCCGCCCGGGAGACCGGTGCCGATCCCGCTATGACCCGTGTGGAACAGCGCGATCGATCCTGCCTCCGCCAGCACCTCGTACAGCGGGTAGGCAATCGGGTCGTTGGGGTGGAACTGCTGCATGTTGGGGTGGAACTTGAATCCTTTCACGGAGCCAACCAGATCACGTGCCTCGGCGACACCGTCAGACCCGCGTCTGGGGTCGATGCTGGCGAAAGGGATCAGCACGTCCGGGTTGGCCGACGCGGCGGCCAGGACGTCCTCGTTGCGCAACCGGGGCTGGCCGGTGGTCAGCTCGTCGTCTACGGGAAAGACAACCGCCATCATCTTGCGCTCGCGGTAATAGTCGGCAACCGCCTGCCCATCGGGAAGCACGGGGTCGCCGCGGAAGTACCGGTTGGCGGCCGCCCGTAGCTCGGGAGAGAGATGGTCGTGCCCATCGGCACCCAGCTCTATGTGAACGTGGATGTCGATCGCGACCACGTCGTCGAGATGCAGCCTGTCAACCATATGCCTCCGATTGCCCGGGTCGCGTCAGGTTACCTGACACTTCTGTCGTCGCGACGATCGACGAATTCAATACATGACTACCGGTTTCACCGTGACACCGCTGTGCATATCGCCCGCAGCCTGATCCAACTCGTCTGACGCCGTCTTGTAACCCGTCGGCCGGGCGCGCCGGTTCGGCGCAAGCGGCGGGCCTGGAGGCCTGCAAGGTCGCAGGCCTCCAGCTTTCGTGCGCGCTCAGACCTTCTCGGTCCGCCAACCGCCGGCGTATCCCTCCCTGGCGTCCTGTGAGTACGGTGTGGGAGCAACTCGCACCCGGATCTCGGTCTGCTTGTGGCGCTCAACGGTGGTCTTCTGCGTACCTCCGTCTTCCTCACCCCAGACCAGCGTGAGCTCGTCTCCAATCTCCACGTCGGGATCCACCGTGCCGAGCGAGATGAACGCCCGGTCGTTGGAGGTATACCCGCTGAACATGGAGAAACCGACGAGCTCGCCGTCACGGAGGACGGCGTCGTACGTGGCAGACGTGTAGTTCGACAGCGGCACATCGAGATATTTGTAGTTCTCCCCCGGCGCATTGAAGAGCGAAGCCCAGATTCGGACCACGTCATCCGGGTTCCACTCGAAGGTCACCTTCTTGCGTTGCGGGGTGTCCGCCATCGCTTCGAGGGCGTCGCGGCCGATGAAATCATGGTCGAACGCAACATAGAAGTCGTAACCGAGCGCATGTGGCGTCAAGTAGTAATCCTCGATGTTGTCGGACACGAAGCTCCCGCCGATCGACCCGCTTGCTTCATAGCTCGAGGCCGGCAGCCACTCCCGGTAGGGCTTCATCAGATCACCTGTGTAGACGGCAGGCAGCGGTGAGGGGATCCACCCCGACTCCAACGTGTTGGTGGCATACGCCCTAGCTCCGACCTGGCGGAGACCGAACTCTTCTCCTGCGGCGAGGATGGCAGCCTTGACCTCGGGACCTTCGGCGTAAGGGCCCCAGATCTCGACACCCGGCTCGCCGGCCATTCCATGCCTGAGCGCCGGTACCCGGCGGCCGGCAACCATCATCGTCCCGATGTTGAAGAACTTGATCTTCTCGAGCGGCCCCCCGTTGAGCTTCTCGGTGATCTTCTGCGCGTTCGGGCCCTGGATCTGGTACCGGTAGTGCCTACGCACCACCGGCTGGTCGCCGGGGCGCGACGGTGACCTGTCATCCCGCTCGTAGCTCACGTCCCAATCGCCTGTCTCACAGTGGTATTGGACCCAGTTCACCGTAGGCGCCCGGCCAACCATGTTGAATTTGTCGTCGCTGGGGCGGAACAGGATCACGTCACCGATCACGTGCCCGTCGTAGCTGCATGGAACGAAGTGTTTCGCCTTGGTGGTCGGGAAGTTGGCGAAGCTGTTGATGGCCAGGCTCGACAGCAGCTCGTATGCATCGGGCCCCTCAACGGTGAGTTCCGCCATGTGGTGCGACTGATCGTATAGCACGGCGGTCTCTCGCCACGCTCTCTGCTCGTCGCGCCAGTTGGAGAACTCGGGGGCTACGACCGGATAGACGTATGCGCCGATCGGCGAGTTGCGCAGCATGTGCACGGGATTGTCAACCCCCGACAGCACGTCCTCGAGACTCTTGTTGGTCATGTCTCCCTCCTCCTTTGTCCGTCCCCACCACCCGACGGTGGCAACACGGCAATCGCTCGGCCGCAGCCCGCTGGCTGCGGATCTCCATCTGCGGGGGCACATGCGCTCGGCTGGATGGTGCGAGCGTTCCCGCGGCCGACCCGCGCATTATCAGGTAGCATGATATTCCCGATCGACCCAAACGGCAATGGCAAATCGCCGACGGACTTCAGAGAAAGGCCCCACTTGGCAAGCGACGACATCGGCCGGCTCATAGACAACTGCATCTTCGAGGTGATCCCGACGAGGACCACGCTCGACAAGACAGCCGCCCTGCCGGCGGGTTCCTCGGTCTCGGTAACGGCGTCGCCCGACAAGGGAATGCAGCCAACCGTCGATCTTGCCATCCAGCTCGCCGAACGTGGTTTCCGCGTTGTCCCCCACCTGTCGGCACGCGCAACGAGAACACGAACCGAGCTGAGCCAGATCGTCGCACGTCTCGGCGCGGCCGGGATCGACCAGGTCTTTGTCGTTGGAGGAGATGCCGCCGACCCGGGCGACTTCTTCGATGCGTTGGAATTGCTCGAGGCGCTCGATGAGATCGGCCACCCTTTTCGCCGGATCGGTATCACTGGGTACCCGGAAGGCCATCCGGGTATCCCCAGCGAGCAGTTGACGAAGGCGCTGATGGACAAGCTTCCCTATGCGTCGTATGTCGCAACCCAAATGTGCTTCGATCCCGGGGCCATCGAGCGTTGGCTTCGGGAAATTCGCGCCACGGGCGTCGATCTGCCTGTGTTTCTCGGTGTTGCCGGAGCCGTCGACACGGTCAAACTCCTGACGATCGGGGCCAGGATCGGTGTCGGGCGATCGCTCCGGTATCTCCGCAAGAACCGGAATGCGCTCACCAAGGTCATACGGGGTGGCACCTCCACCGCCGACCAACTCATCGCCGCCCTCACCCCGGTGGTGTCGGAGCTCGGCATCGCCGGTCTGCACGTCTTCACCTTCAACGCCATTGCCGATACCGCTGCCTGGTGGGAGGATTCCCGCACCTGACCGGCCCGGCTGGTCCATTGCCGGTGACAGGAATGTCAGGTAGCATGATATTGCCTGAATAGTGGAGGACCGATGCCGATCGTCAAGAACCGAGGACTGGGATCTTGGCCGCAACGTCGCGCCCGCATGACACCGCACCGGATTGCCCTCACAGATGGCGAGCAGACCATCACATACCAGACGCTTGCCGACCGCAGCGGGGCGCTCGCCAATGCGTTCCGCGGGCTGGGGATACGGGCCGGAGATCGGGTGGCGTACCTCGGGCCCAACCACTCCACCTACTTCGACGTGCTCTTCGGGGCAACGGCGCTCGGTGCGATCATGGTCCCGATCAATACCCGTCTGGCGGCACCTGAGGTCCGCTACGTGCTTTCCGACTCCGGGGCAGACGTCATCGTGGCCGCACCCACTCACGAGGGCGTGCTCAGCAACGCCCTCGCAGGCTCCGAAGGGCACAGAGTGATCTCCACCGGGTTAGAGCTGGACGAGATGATCGAGTCGGCCCACCGTACGTGGGTCGACGACGAGGTTGCACTCGATGACGTGGCCATCATCATGTACACGTCGGGCACTACGGGACGGCCCAAGGGAGCGATGCTCACCCACGGCAATCTCACCTGGAACATCGCAAACGTCCTCATCGATCTCGACCTGCGTCACGACGAGCTGGCGCTGATCGTCGCCCCGCTCTTCCACATCGCTGCCCTGGCGATGATCAGCCTCCCGATTCTCGTCAAGGGCGGAACACTGCTGCTCCAGCCCGGCTTCGAGCCAACCGCCGCGTTGGAGCTGATCGAGAACTACGGGGTGACCCAGATGTTCGGGGTCCCCACCATGTTCAACTTGATGGCAAAGACCGAAACCTGGGCCGACGCCGACATCTCGAGCCTCCGGGCGGTCATGTGCGGCGGTGCCCCGGTTCCAAAGGCGACGATCGAGACCTACCTGGAGCGCGGGATCGTGTTCCTCCAGGGATACGGCATGACCGAGACCGCTCCGGGCCTGCTCTTCCTCGATGGTCCGAGCTCGACCACCAAGGCCGGCTCCGCCGGTGTTCCGTCCTTCTTCACCGACGTCCGGCTGGTCGACCCCACGATGCAGGACGTCGCGGCGGGAGAACGCGGCGAGGTGCTGGCTGCGGGACCCAATGTGATGAAGGGCTACTGGCAACGGCCGGGCGAGACGAGCCGATCTTTCAACGACGGCTGGTTCCACACGGGAGATGTGGCCACGAGGGACGACGACGGCTATTACACGATCGTGGATCGGGTGAAGGACATCATCATCTCGGGCGGCGAGAACATCTACCCCGCCGAGATCGAGGATGCGCTGCTATTTCACCCGGCAGTCGCCGAGGCAGCCGTTATCGGGGTGCCCAACGATCAATGGGGTGAGGTGGGCCGTGCCATCGTCGTGCTCCGGGAGAAGGTGACCGAGGAAGAGTTGATGGCGTTTCTCGAGGAGAGACTGGCCCGCTACAAACTCCCCAAGTCGATCATTTTCACCGACGATCTCCCCAAGAGCGGGGCAGGCAAGATCCTCAAGCGCTCGTTGCGGGAGCGCTATCCGTGAGCCCGTCCGACGCGAAGAACCTCCCGCGGCTCAGCTATGCCGTTGCCTTCCTGGAAAGAAGCCTGCGCCGGGCCCTGGCGGAGGCACTCAGCCCGTTTGACCTGACCCTGGCCCACTACACCGTGCTCTCGTTGCTCGGGTTGAGAGATGCACTCTCCAACGCCCAGCTGGCAAGGCGGGCATATGTGACCCCGCAGGCCATGAGCGAGATCGTTCGTTACCTCGAGAGTCGCGGCCTCGTGGTGCGGGCTCCCTCACCCGATCACGCCAGGATTCACCCTGCCCGTCTCACCGCGCTTGGCCGTACGGTCCTCGACAAGTGCGACTCTGCTGTCGATCGCGTCGAGAACGGACTGGTGGGCGGCACCGCACCCGACCCGGCCCTGGTGCAAA